>SMTZ1_10005802_pt1 | contig 35766 bp, 46 predicted proteins | sample DeeMarSWOR136_30_FD_25667 | JGI IMG/M metagenome (IMG submission 25667)
TTGCACGCTGTTGGTGGAGGAGCGCGCAGCGAGAGCTGGCTTCAACTAAAGGCCGACATTTGTGAAACACCCCTGCGTGTTCCACGGGTAACCGAGGCCGCCTGCCTGGGCGCAGCCGTTCTTGCCTCGGTGGGTGCCGGCAAATACGACGCCGTAAGCTCCGCCATTCAAGAAGCCATTGCGACGAACCGCACGATCACCCCGCGCAGCAAGAATGCTGAAGTCTATAGACGACGCTACAAACTTTATCTGGAATTGTACCCCAAACTGATCGCGCTCCTTAGGCAGTGTTGACAGTTGGCTGCTTAAACGATTAAGCTGGGTTTCCTGTGAAGTCGACATCGACCTTTGCGAAAGGAAGGAAGACCTGCAGATGGACAAATTCAAGAATCAAATCAGAGGCACCCATGCGTCAAGCTTATGTCGATTTTCCCGCCGCGAGTTCCTTGGCGCAGTGGGTGCCGCTGCGACGTTTGCTGTTGTTCCTCGATACGTGCTCGGGGCCAAAGGTCACGTTACGCCAAGTGAAAGAACCACATTGGCATGCATCGGCATGGGCGGCCAAGGCCACGTGAACCTGTTCAACCTCTTGCAGCTCGGCCAAGTACACGTCGCGGCGGTGTGCGATGTCAATCGCGAGGGTGGGGGATACATTTCGTGGAACTGGATGCAGGGGACGGAGCAGAAGTTGGGTGGACGCGAGCCGGCCCGACGCCTGGTCAACGAGCACTACGCCCGGCAGAAGGGTGTCGCGGAATACGACGGCTGCAGGGCTTACGCCGACTATCGAGAGCTCATTGAGCAAGAGGATGTGGACGCCGTCGTGGTCGCCACCCCGGACCACACGCACGCGGTGGTGACGATGGCGGCGCTCGCAAAGCGAAAACACGTGTATTGCGAGAAGCCTCTCGCGTACTCGGTCCGAGAAGCCCGGCAGGTCACCGAAGCTGCGCGCCGAGCCGAAGTGGCCACACAATTGGGCAATCACGGACAGGCGTCCGAGGAAGCTCGTTTGGTACAGGAGTTCATTCTGGATGGGGCTGTCGGTGCCGTGCGTGAAGTGCACATCGGATTGGGCCCTCGGTTCTGGGACCCGCCGGCCTGGGGCAGCCGTCCTCCGGAGACGCCTCCGATCCCCGAGGGCTTAGACTGGGACCTGTGGCTGGGCCCTGCGCCTGAGCGGCCTTATCATCCGGCCTACCACCCTTGGCGTTGGCGCGATTGGAGAGATTTCGGCACCGGACCACTCGGCGATATGGGCTGTCACGTACTCTCGACCGTCTTCAAGGCTCTCAAATTGCGCCATCCGATCACAATTGAAGCCACCTGTACGGAGATAGGTCCCGACGTCTATCCACGTGATTTCCGAGTGCATTATGAATTTCCGGCCCGCCAGGGGATGCCCCCCGTAACGGTGACCTGGCACGACAGCGGCTTCGCCCCGCCCCGGCCCAAAGATCTTGAGCCCGGCCGTCACGTGATGTCTCCCATCTATGTCGGGGAGAGGGGAACGCTGATGGGCCACCTATTGATCCCGGAGTCAAAAAGGAAAGCGTACGGCGAACCACCGAAGGTGCTACCGCGTTCGCCGGGCCAGTACCAGGAGTGGATCGATGCCTGTCGCGGTGGTGTACGGGCCGGGTCTGATTTCGTGCGACACAGCGGCCTGCTGACCGAGACTCCCCTCTTGGGGAACATCGCCATGCGCGTCGGCAGGAAACTCCGATGGGACGGTCCGAATATGAAAATCACGAACGACCCAGCAGCCAACCAATACCTGCATCGAGCGTATCGAAAAGGCTGGACGTTATAGATACATCTCGTTGCAACGGGAATTCAGGGGGACAAAGAAATGCTTAAGGGTGTCGCAATCGGTATGACAGTGGTCGCGCTGGTTGTTGTGACGTCCACCGCCGCCCATCCCGTCCGCTTTGATGTCAAACTTTAAAGATCGATGGCAATGAGGGCTGCGACGTGGCCGACTCGGACGGCGAGGGGTTCGACACGCCGATCCCAGACAAGAGAATCCATCCGCTCAACGCCTGCACGATGAGTGGGGGCCAAGTCGGCGACGGCGGTCGATAGTCCTCAGTTAATTACCGAGGCGAACCATGTATTCATGCTATCCCCTTTCTTGAGTTCAGACGGTTCTCTGAGCCGCGTTCCACTCGGTCATTCCGCCCCACATCGCCCACGAAAAGCAGCTCGCCCGTGAGAAGCGCGAAGACCTCCTGGGAACGCCCGTGATCTGTAACGGCCAGCGCGATGGAATTGGCGGCATGGTGCGGGGGTTTTCTCTTTTCGCCTGCATAGATCGAAGAGGCTCCTCGGACCTGGACATGGGCTGGGCTAATCTCGCCTGATGCCCCCACGGACTTGGGGATCGGCAGGCCATTTAGCGCTTCGCCATAGAAGCCTCATACCATACGGTATAGACGGGATTTCCGCACAAATACCTGGATACGTCGATCAATCTCGGTTCGATAAATATTCATATTACCTCTTGATCCTAAGTCGTAATCCGCCCTATTTAGGGATGACTATATTGTTGAATCAGTTCCACGGTTCAACGTTTTCTTTCGCTCACCCCAAATCCCTGCGGAACCGTGCAGATACCCTTGCTAGGTGCCGCAGCAAAGCCACCAGCCGCTTTTCCACACCTTATGCTTGTACTTTGCCTGCCCAAAACAATATAATGATATCGATGAATCCCGAACCTTACAAACGAAGAGACATCATCCTGGACAGCATCGCAGACGGCGTCTTCACGGTGGATAAGAACTGGTATATCACCACCTACAACAAAGCGGCAGAAGAAATAACCGGGATACCTAGAGAGAAAGCGATTGGGCAAGTCTGCAAGGACGTCCTACGAGCCAATGTCTGCGAAACCGACTGTGCTCTGCGATACACGTTGGATACAGGCAATCCCATTATCAACAAACCTGTCCACATTATCGACTCCGAGGGAAGACGAAAGGCCATAACAATATCTACAGCATTGTTAAAAGACGGCAAGGATCGAGTGATCGGCGGTGTTGAGACTTTTCGTGACATGACTGTTGTCGAAGAACTGCGAAAGCAAGTTCAAGAAAAGTACACTTGTGAGGACATCATTAGCAGAAACCACAGTATCCAGGGGCTTTTCAATATTCTGCCACAAGTTGCTGAGAGCGATTGTACGGTTCTGATCGAGGGCCTGACTGGCACAGGCAAAGAGTTGTTCGCCCGGGCGATCCATAATTTGAGTCGGCGCAGAGGAAACCCTTTTGTCGCTGTCAACTGCAGCGCCCTTCCGGAGACTCTATTGGAATCCGAGTTGTTCGGCTACAAGGCCGGGGCATTTACGGATGCGAAAAAGGACAAGCCCGGTCGCCTTGCTCTTGCAGGGAGCGGCACTCTCTTTTTGGATGAGATTGGGGACGTCTCTGCTTCTGTTCAGGTTAAGCTGCTCCGCGTTTTGCAGGAGAAAACATATGAGCCAGTGGGGGCTGTCTCTTCCGAGAAAGCGGACGTGAGAGTCATTGCTGCAAGTAACAAGGATTTGTTTGCGTTGGTTGACCAGGGGAAATTTAGAAGCGATCTCTACTATCGGATCAATGTCGTTAAGCTGTCCCTGCCGCCTCTGAAGGACAGAAGCGAAGATATCCCCCTTTTGATCGAGCATTTTATCCAGCGCTTCAACGGGATCTATAACAAGAACATATGTTGTCTCAGCGATAAGGCGATGGCCGCTATGATGAGCTATGATTTCCCCGGCAATATACGCGAACTCGAGAATAGCATCGAACATTGTTTTGTTCTTTGCCGGGGCGATGTTATAGAATTGCAGCACCTGCCACCGTCAATGAGGAAATCCGCTACAGATCAGGAGTCTGGTACCAGTACTTTCAGGACCCTGCGGCAAATGGAAGCACTCATGATCGAACGAGCGCTCAGCCGCAACAATGGAAATCGGACCGCTGCAGCCAGAGAGTTGGGGATAAACGCCAGCACCTTGTTCAGAAAACTCAAGACTTTGAATATACGAACTGAATAGCCCCGCACGATCTCTACCCTACCGCCTGAGACGCCACCAATGTTGCATTATGCACGCTCGCAAGGGTTTTTCGCTATTGCAGAATGCAATACAGCCTCGCCCCACGTTCTTTGCCGTCATTTTCTTTTCGTACGTAAGCTTCTACTTTCAAATGAATTAGAGAGCACACAGTTTGTGTGAAGACTGCTTTGGCATGGGAGTTGCGGTGGAGAATTTGGAGATTGCTTATGAAGGTCGCTCTGCCATTTTGGCAAGGTCAAGTGTCGAGCGTTTTCGATTTTGCTCACAAACTACTGCTGATCGAACTCGAAAATGGCGAGGAGAAGAGTCGTCGAGAGATCGCTCTTGTTGAACAGAGCGGCCCGGAAAGGGCCGCTATATTGAAACAGCTTGGCATCAGCGTCCTGATTTGTGGAGCCATTTCCAGGCCCTTGGCAGAGATGATAAACGGTTCGGGAATTCAAGTCCTACCGTTTGTTACAGGCTCAACGGAACAGATTATGCATGCGTACAAGACGGGCCAATTGAGTCAGCCGCAATATACTCTGCCTGGTTCTTGGCCCGGAGCCCGACGAGGCTTTCGCCGACGCCGCCGCTGGAAGAGTGGACGCAGATAACAAACGGGTAACGCCACACTGATGATGGTTCTGCGCAACCGACGGGGACGGAGTGCAAGACAAGGAGCTGGATTTCTATGAAGGTCGCGATTACAGCACAAGGGAGAGAACCTGGCAGTCAAATTGATCCGAGATTTGGCCGGGCCAAATTCTTGATCGTAGCAGATACAGATACAGGCAGTTTTGAAATTCACGACAACACAGTGAATCTAAACGCTGCTCAAGGAGCGGGAATTCAGACCGGACAGAACATAGCCAATCTCGGTGTGGATGCAGTCATTACGGGTAATGTGGGCCCCAATGCATTTAGGACGCTTGGTGCAGCGAAGGTAAGGGTGTTTCTTGCTGAGAAACAAACAGTCCAGGAGGGAATAGATTCGTTCAATGCAGGCACATTGAAAGAAGTAGACCGGGCCAATGTTGAAGGCCATTGGATTTAGGTTGTGCATTCCTCGGACAGGTGCGTGAAACCATGCAGATTTTCGTAGATTGTATTCCGTGTTTCATTCGTCAGGCACTCGATGCTGCCCGACTGGCGACCGATGATCAGCAGATTCATGAGCAGGTAGTTCGAGAGGTTCTTGCTCTTGCGAACGACTTAGATATGAGTCAGAGCCCGCCGGTCATGGGTCAGAAGATACACCGACTGATTCGTCAATTAGTGGGAGTTGAAGATCCATATCGTGACGTCAAAAGACAATTCAATAATGCAGCGCTTCAGTTATATCCAAGACTTCGCACATACATCATTGAGTCCAAAGACAGGCTGGAGACAGCGCTAAGGCTGGCCATAGCGGGGAATATCATCGATTTCGGGGTGAATAGCACGTTGCAAGAAAGTGACCTTGAAAAGATGATTGGTGAATGTTTGGTTGTTGATCTTTCTGATATGCATTTAGGGCCTTTTCAGCAGGCATTAGACGAGGCCGAGGAGATACTCTATATTGCTGACAATGCCGGCGAGATTGTCTTTGACCGGTTGCTGATTGAGCAGTTGCCCATAGAAAAGGTGACCGTCGTTGTCAAGGGGTCGCCCATCATCAATGATGCCACAATGGAAGATGCGGTCCTTGCCGGTTTACCCCGAATTGTCGAGGTGATTGACAATGGGTCTGACGGACCCGGAACGATTCTGGAAACCTGTTCCCAGGCTTTTGTTGATCGTTTCAGAGAAGCTGATCTGGTCGTTGCCAAGGGGCAGGGTAACTACGAGACCCTTAGCGATGTGGATAAGCATGTATTCTTCGTGTTGAAGGTCAAGTGTCCCGTTATCGCAAAGGACCTTGGTTGTGAAGTCGGTGAGATGATTCTCAGAAAGTGCAAAAGGTTTAAAGATGCGGTGGATTTGGTGAAGGAGACCGAATAGATGCCAGGTTTTGATGGTAGCGGGCCATCAGGTCAAGGCCCGATGACAGGACGAGGTCAAGGATTTTGTGTCTTGACGGTCTCCGACGAAAACCCGGGCGAGGTGAGAGGTCTTGTGGGATTACAGAATGTGCCCATTATTCATCAAGTCGAGAATGTTGGAAATGTTGAAAAGGAGGTGATCACTATGCCATTTGGAAACGGAACAGGTCCGGCAGGAATGGGACCCATGACAGGTAGGGCTGCTGGCTTTTGTGCGGGTTTCCCCGTGCCGGGCTATGTGAATCCTGTTATGGGTAGGGCCGGTTTCTACGGTTCGAGTGTGTCTGCCGTCAGGCGCTATGGTATTGGTTTGTACGGCTATGGTTTGCCCTATGGCGGCCGGGTCACTCCATGGTTTCGCAGAGGCTTTGGTTTTCGCCGAGGTGTCGGGCGGGGCCGTGGTCGCGGCAGAGGCCGATTTGGTTACCGGTCGTAGATTTGACTGAGCATCTCATTGCAGAAAGGATGGACATCATGCCAAGAGGAGATGGTACAGGGCCTTCAGGCCAAGGGCGCGGCACAGGCCGCGGAATGGGGCGAGGCCAGGGCCAGGGAAGAGGCCGAATGGGCGGACCGTTTGCCGCAGGACCGGGTGGACGTTGTATATGCCCGAACTGCGCAGCCGTAGTCACTCACATCGCCGGCCAGCCCTGCAACGCGAGAAATTGTCCGAAATGTGGTACAAAGATGACAAGAGCATAAATCTATTTTGAAAGGAGATTTATTATGCCACGCGGAGACGGAACAGGTCCTGGCGGTATGGGACCCATGACAGGCAGAGCGGCCGGTTTTTGTGCCGGCTATTCGGTACCCGGTTATATGAATCCTGTGGGTGGCCGGGGTTACTGGGGCTGGGGCCGAGGGGGCGGCTGGGGCCGTCGCAATTGGTTCTACGCAACGGGTCTTCCCGGATGGGCAAGAACGGGATATGGCCTGCCGGCTTGGGGCGGTGCGGTGAGCCCATACGCTTACGGCGGTGCGCCCTTTGCTCCGGGCTTAACGACTCAGCAAGAGCTCGACGCCCTAAAAGGTCAGGCAGAATACCTCGAAGATAGCCTGGATGGAATCAAAAAGCGGATGGAAGAACTCGAGAGTCAGAAAGGCGCCAAGGAATAGGAAGCGGACAGCCTGATATCCATCTTCTTAGATGATTCTGCCTTTCTGAGGGGATGGTGTGTATGTTTAGCCATAGACACCATCCCCAGCCTTCTTTGCAGATTCGGGTCTCTCGTGTTCAATTCCGTACAACTGCTCAGGTATGGATTCGATGCAATCCATGAGAATACTGTGTTTTGTGCAGGTCTTTTTGAAATGTGGAAGGAGATATAACAATGCCAATATTTGAATACAAATGTAACAAGTGTGGGCACAAAATGGAATTTCTGGAAAAAAGCAGTACCAGCCACACGCACGTCTGCGAACACTGCCAAGGTTCGGATTTACAAAGACTTTTTTCAGGCTTCTCTGTTGGACGGGGAAACAAGTATTCATCACGGGGCAATGAAACCTGCCCAACGGGAACGTGTCCTCTTTCGTAGAGGAAACGATATTCTATGGCAATCGCAGGTTCGGACTATCTTGTTGAAGAAAGTCTTTCTTATGGATTTCCTCAATAATTGTTTAACCACCTTTGCCAGAATACGTTACCGTTGAACAGAAGGAATCAAGTAACGATTTTTTCGTTACTGAGCGGGCGCAATCGGCGCCGCTAGAAAAGCGCTGTTACAAATATAGATATAAGGGCAAATATGGATGACTATTATCTTAATTCTGGGGCGGAGAAAAAGGAGTGCAACAAATGCTTCAGACCAATTTAGGGCATATCGAAACGGAAGAGCAACTCAAAGAGTTAGTTGAGAACAACGAAAAAGTTGCAGTCTGTTGTGGACGAATGGGACCTATGTGCATCCCGGTATACGACATATTTGAAATTTTGCAGGCAAGCTACGCTGACATTCAATTTCGGGACATGGATTTTGACATCCCTGCCGCTGCATTAATCAAAGGGTTACCGGAATGCCGGGGATTTTGGGGGTTGCCGTTCACCGTTTATTATCGTAACGGCAAGGTCGTAAAAGCCACTTCCAGTATTCAATCGGCAAAAGAAGTAAAGAGCATCATCAGCGATGTTTTTGCGTAATCTTCATTTCATTCAGGATGATGATTACGATGGGCCGAGATATGCAACAATATGATGTGCTTATCATCGGAGCCGGGCCAGCAGGCTTGGCAGCCGCTATCTACACGGCGCGAGCAGCTCTCTCGACTGTCGTGATCGACGAGTCGTCTGCCGGCGGTCAAGTGAAGACCACTCACCAGGTGGCCAATTATCCTGGTTTTGTCGAGCCCATTACTGGGCACGAGCTGGCAAGCAATATGCGAAAACAAGCTGAAAAATATAACACCCAGTTTAAGCTGGCGGCAGATATTACGGACCTTCATCTTAGTGACCGGGAAAAATGGGTAGAACTGGACGATGGAGATAAGTACAGTGCGAAATTTGTAATCCTTGCCACCGGTTCATCTCCCCGATTGCTGAACATTCCAGGTGAACAGGAGCACAAGGGCAGTGGCATCTCTTATTGTGCCACTTGCGACGCCGAATTCTATGAAGGCAAAGACATCTTCGTGATAGGAGGTGGTAACAGCGCCATGGAAGAATCCTTGCTGCTCTTACAGTTTGTAAAATCTATCACAGTCATTCATCAATTTGACACGCTGCAGGCTGAAAAGATCACAGCAGATAAGGTCACGACAAATCCGAAGGTTAATATTCTGTGGTCTCATGAACCTCGCGCCTTCTACAAAAAAGAAGACAAGATGGTCGTAGAAGCGGAGAATCTCAAAACAAATAAACGTATGAGATTAGAGCGTGACGGGATCTTTATATTTGTTGGGCTTGTTCCTAACAGTGCTTTCTTAAAAAGCACGCCAATCCAATTGACGAAACATGGCTACATTATTACGGGTCCACAAATGGAAACTAATATCAGAGGCGTCTATGCAGCCGGAGATATTCGAGATAAAAGACACCGACAAATTACCATAGCTGTCGGGGACGGAACTATAGCCGCTTTAGAAGTGATCCATGCAGTCTAAGTTAAATGATAGGAGTTTTGCAAAAGTCTGGTTAGAAGGGATGTTTTATGAAAATCGCAGTAACGTCAACAGGACCTACTCTTGATGACCATGTAGAGGCTCGATTTGGTCGGTGTCCCTATTTCTTGATTATTGACACCGACACAATGCAGTATGAAGCAATCGAAAACCCTAACATTGCCCTTGGCGGTGGTGCGGGCATTCAGTCCGCTCAGTTGATGTCGGAAAAAGGCGTAACAGCGGTCCTGACCGGCAACTGCGGCCCTAACGCATTTAACGTCTTTGGGCAGGCGGGCATCCAGGTGATCGTTGGTCTCAGCGGACCTGTACGTACTGCCGTTGAACAATTCAAAACCGGGGCTTTATCCTCTGCTTCGGGGCCAAGTGTAGCCAGTCACTTTGGTGTGAACGCTTCGCCGGCAAATCCGGCGCCAACGGGACAGTCGATGACTGGTCCGGTCGGGCAAGGTGGTGGAATGGGTTTAGGTGTGGGCGGCGGACGCGGCATGGGTCGAGGTATGGGTCGAGGCGGCGGACGCGGTATGGGAAAAGGTATGGGGCGCGGCGGTGGAATGGGACGCGGTATGGGCGGAGGCGGCGGAATGGGTCGTGGTATGGGCATGGGAACCCCAATGGATATGCCAGTCGTTCTGCCTTCGAGTAGCCCGGCAGCAGGTTTCCCACAGGGCACTGAGGCACAGATGAATCCTGCACAGGAGTTGTTCGCTCTGAAGCAGCAGGCAGAACTGCTCGAACAGCAAAAGGAACAACTGAATCAAAGAATAACACAGCTTGAAAGTGGTCGCAGGGCTGTTGCTGTTGTTGATTCTGAAAAGTGTACAGGTTGTGGTATCTGTGTCGATGTATGTCCGGAAGGTGCTATCGAAGTTAAGAAGAAAGCCGTTATTAACGATGAGATGTGTACGGGCTGCGCTGCCTGTATGACCGAATGTCCCGACAAGGCAATCATAATTGCCCAGAAGGAATTTACTGAATAGACTGCCACGAGTTGGAACACCGGGAAAGTTGACATGTTATCCTCCAACTTACCCGCTTTCTGCAGATGATGGCGATAGAATTCTCATACTCTCTTATCTCCAGGTTCCTGCTAAGAAAGCAGATGATTTGAAGGCAAGAGTCGTGTTTGCTGATGAGGACAACAGGCCGAAGGAACAGCGAGATGGAAAAAGGAATAGTCCCGCAATGCGCAAGATGCAAAAGCAAGGAGTGTCGCGACGGCAAGGATTGCTTCTCACAAACACCAAGGCATAAACCGTTGTATTATGATGGTGTAGCGAAATTGCACCAAGCCGCTTCTGCCGTTGAGGCCCGGTATTATGGCAAAGAAACACGATTGGGTGAAATCGTCTTGCTGGCTAAGGAGCTGGGGTATCAAAAAATTGGCTTGGCATTTTGCATCGGTTTGAGTGAAGAGGCGCGAATTATTGAGAGTATTCTTTCGAAGCACTTTGAGGTCGTTTCAGTCTGTTGCAAGGTTTCTGGAATTGACAAGAGAGATTTTGCCTTGCAGCAGATCTCCTCACAAAATGACGAGGTCATGTGCAATCCGGCCGGACAGGCCCAGTTGCTCAATGAGGCGGAAACTCAGTTCAACGTGATATGTGGGCTTTGCGTTGGCCACGATGCTATCTTTGCCAGGCTTTCAAATGCACCGGTGACAACGCTTATTGCCAAGGATCGCGTATTAGCTCACAATCCCGCGGCCGCGATCTATTGCCAATATGTTCGAAAACACTTCGATAAGAACACATAGCGGAGATGCATGATGGATCGCACATTGAAGGCGTCAGAGATTACCATTGGCTTCCATCCGGATGGTTACAGGATAGACAAAACGACGTCACCGATGAACAGGTATACAAAGTGGGACATCTTACCGGGCAACCGCTGGTCCAATCCGAAAGCGGTTTGTTTTGATTCTCTGCCACAGCACGGTTGGATTGCAAAGGATAAATTTGATTGGGATAGGATCAATTCGATCGTGGAGCAAGTTTAACATGAAGATAGCAATTGCCAGTGGTAAAGGTGGCACGGGCAAGACAACGATTGCCACCAATTTGGCCTGTTCCATTGCTCGAATGGGCCAAAGTGTGCAATATCTTGATTGTGACGTTGAGGAGCCGAACGGCCACATATTTCTGAAGCCGGAGATAGAAGAGACGCACAATGTGACTATAGGAGTACCGGACGTTGACACCGCTCTATGTGACGGGTGCGGCAAGTGTGGCCAGCTTTGCCAATACAGTGCCATCATTTGTCTGAAGGATACGGTCATGACCTTTGAGCAATTGTGTCATTCCTGTGGTGGATGCATGGCCGTCTGTCCGCAAACCGCGATTAAGGAAAAACAACGCAAGATCGGAATCGCTGAATTCGGTCGGGCCAACGGCGTTTATTACGGTGCCGGCAAACTCGATATTGGTGCCATCCAGAGCCCTGCTTTGATACGGTATGTCAAACAAAGAGCGGCAGACGGCGATACGGTAATCATCGATGTGCCCCCCGGCACCTCATGTCCGGTGGTCGAAGCGGTTAAGGGAGCCGATTCTATTCTGCTGGTCACCGAACCGACACCGTTTGGCTTAAATGATCTGGAACTGGCGGTGGCGATGGTCAGAGAGCTCGAGCTTCCATTTGCTGTTGCCATAAACCGTTGCGATATAGGTGATAATCGAGTATTAAGATATTGTCGACGAGAGGATATAGACATTCTCCTTGAGATGCCGAATGACCGATTGATCGCAGAGGCGTATTCACAGGGGATTAAGATCATTGATGCGCTACCCGGCTACGAAAAGAAGTTCGCGCAGCTATACGAGAAGATTCATGCGAGTGTGGCAGTCCGATGAAAGATGATCTTGAATTCATGGAGCGAATAACGCGTGATCTCGTAGCGCGAAAGGCAGCCTGCAAGATCCTCGCAGTCTCCGAAGAGGCCGGCAAGGGGGATCTGAAGAAAGCCTACAGAAAGGCATCCATGAAATACCATCCGGATCATAATCAAGACGACGTCGAGGCGGCCAGACGATTCGTGCTGGTCAAATGTGCCTATGAGCTGTTGGTGGAAGACAAGCCTTGCCCGCAGTTGCTGGAGGAAATCAACACCTGGGACGGGGTCCCGGAAGATGGCAAATACAAACTGGATAACCCGTGGGGGCATTTTCTGTGGTGGCGTGAGAAATTCTTTGGCTTGGAAGAAAAGGAAAAACAAAATGGAAACACCTCTTGCATTTGACAAAGATGACGGTAGAAGAGAGAGACAAAGACGATGCCTTGGATAAACGAGGATTTGTGTGTGAGTTGCGGCGTATGTGTGGATGATTGTCCGGTCGGTGCGATTGTTTTGAACGAGGACCAAAAAGCACTCATTAACGAAGATGACTGTATTCGGTGCGGCCAATGTCACGATGTTTGCCCCCAGGACGCTGTGCGTCACGACGGCGAAAGAATTCCAGACGAAGTCGCGGCAAATATCGAGAAAGCGAAGAGTCTTTTGCAGCACTATAGCAGTCCGGACCAACGGCAGTTGTTCCTTGAACGTATGGTTCGGTATTTTAAGAAGGAACAAAAGGTGGCTGACCTCACGGTAGATAGATTGACGGCTATGAAAGCTGATCTCGGCAACGACTGAAGAATCAATATTGCCAGAGAATGACGTTCATCACCGATTAGTGCGCACTCTATAAAAGGCTAAATCCATGAAGGAACTGATCGTCATCAGCGGTAAGGGCGGAACCGGCAAGACAAGCATTGTCGCCGCCTTTGCGGCTCTTGCAAAGAATGCTGTCCTGGCCGATTGCGATGTCGATGCGGCGGATCTGCATTTGGTTCTAGAGCCGAAAGTAAAACAAACCAATGATTTTTCCGGAGGCAAACAAGCCTCCATCATCACTGAAAAATGTATTGGCTGTGGAAAGTGCCAGGATATGTGCCGGTTTGATGCAATCGATTTTAATGGAGAGGGAAACGATGTTGTTGATAAAACATTTACCATTGATCCGATTTCATGTGAAGGCTGCAAGGTCTGTGTGGAGTTTTGTCCGATGGACGCCATTGAGTTTAACGATCATACCAATGGCCGGTGGTTTGTATCAGATACGCGGTTTGGGCCTATGGTCCACGCCAAACTGGGAATCGCAGAGGAAAACAGCGGCAAGCTGGTGACTCTTATTCGCAAAGAGGCGAAGAGAATAGCACAAGAGCAAAAGAAAGATTTACTCATTGTCGACGGCTCGCCGGGAATAGGTTGTCCTGTCATTGCATCCATTACAGCGGCAGATCTGGTGCTGGTTGTTACAGAACCCACCCTTTCCGGGAAACATGATTTAGACAGGGTCTCCAGACTAACGGAAAACTTTGGGATTAAGACTCTGGTTTGTGTTAACAAGTCGGATGTCAATCCACGAATAACGGATCAAATAAGCGAAGAGGCCGGAAGCCGAGGATTGAAAGTGATAGGAAGAATCGCCTATGATGAGGCTTTCACCAAAGCGCAGATGATTAAGGCAAGCGTGGTCGAATATACAGGAGGCGCCATAACAGAGCAAATAAAGGCCTTGTGGAGGCAGGTGACGTATGCCCTCGGTTAAACGGAAGCTGCAAGCAAACGAATCGAAGGTATCCAGATTCGATTTTGACGAGCTTGCCGGTTCCTATGATAGCTGGTATGCCAGCCGGCAAGGTGCGATGTATGACCGTCTGGAAAAGGAGTTGATCGCCAACTTTCTGCCAACCCAAATCAAAGGGAAAAGACTGCTGGAGATCGGTTGTGGAACAGGCCATTGGAGTAAGTTCTTCAATCAATGTGGTTTTGAGGTCACCGGTCTCGACATCTCGGAGGGTATGATAAGTGTAGCACGGCAAAAGGGCATTCCGAACGTTTCATTTCATAAGGGTGATGGCCATGCGTTGCCGTTCCAGGATAGCGTTTTTGACCTGACGGCGGCGATTACAACACTTGAGTTTGTCCGGGATGCGGCAGTCGTGTTGCGGGAGATGGTACGTTGCACTCGCAAACCAGGCAGGATATTGCTTGGCGTGCTAAATGGGACGTCCACAGTAAATCAGCGAAGGCAGAGGCAAAGCCACCCCCAAAATCCATATGCTGCCGCTCGGCTGTTTACACGTGCTGAATTGAGAGACTTATTAAAACCGTATGGCCGGGTGGAAATAACCGTTGGAGGTTTTGTGCCTACACAGAGTTGGCTGATCCCTTTGGCTCCGTGCATTGATCGTATTGCTCGAATTGCTGGAGGTCAAAAAGGACCTTTTATGGCGGCAGTGCTGAAAATATGAGGGTACGGGCCGAAATAAGCCTATATCCATTGCATTGCAGCGACTTGACTGAGCCGATTTGGCAATTTGTTGAACTGTTGAAGGCCAATAGGCTAAAGGTCGAAATCGGCTCAATGAGCACGCTCGTAACAGGAGACAGCCAGGTTGTTTTCGAGAACCTTAAGAAGGCTTTCGACAGGCTGGCGGCGGAATATAAGGTGGTCATGGCTGTGAAGATTTCCAACGCGTGCCCCGAAGTTGGTGATGATAAACAAGTTCTTTGAGAAAGGGAATACCGACTATGACGAGGGAAAGCAGCGTTTCTTACATTAACGAAAACAAGCGAAAACAAATAGAGGCCGAGCAAGAGCAAATCCGGCAAAGGGTAAAACGGATAAAACATCAAATACTTGTCCTCAGTGGCAAAGGCGGTGTAGGTAAAAGCACCGTGGCGGTAAATTTGGCCGTCTCGCTTGCTCTCTCCGGCAAAAGCATTGGGTTGCTCGACATAGATATACACGGCCCGAGTATACCGAAGATTCTGAACCTTGAAGGAAGATCTGTCCAAGCGATAAGAGATGCCCTCTTGCCTATCGAAATGCCTGAAAATCTGAAAGTCATGTCTATCGGTTTTCTACTCCGAGGCCGCGACGATGCTGTGATATGGAGAGGGCCGATGAAATATCAAATGATTAAGCAATTCCTGAAGGATGTGCAATGGGGCGATCTGGACTTTCTGATCGTTGACAGTCCGCCGGGTACCGGTGATGAGCCGCTCTCGGTCGTCCAACTCCTGGAAAACGCCGATGGCGCGATCATAGTCACCACACCTCAGGAAGTGGCGTTGTCTGATGTAAGGAAAGGAATCTCCTTCTGCCACAACTTGAACCTGCCGGTTATCGGTGTGCTGGAGAATATGAGCGGGTTCGTGTGCCCAAAGTGTGGTGAGCGGACGGACATATTTAAATCGGGGGGCGGCGAATACATGGCAGCCCAAATGAACGTGCCTTTCTTGGGTCGGATACCCATCGACCCGCAAATTGTGCGGGCCTGTGATGCAGGTCAGCCGTATGTACAGCATTACAGATCGAGCGAAACCGCAAAGGCTTTTGACGAAGCTATGCAATCGCTACTGAGCCTATAAGAAAAACGTTATCAGAACTCAAGAAGGAGCATGGTACAATGAGAATAGCGATTCCGTTAGTCCAAGGCAAACTAAGCCTTCACTTCGGTCATTGTGATCAATTTGCCATTTTCGACATTGATGAAGAGCTTCAGAAGCCTACGCAGAGAAATGATGCAACGCCTCCTGCCCATGCCCCCGGCGTTCTGCCGCAGTGGCTACACGAAAACAAGGTAGATATTATTATTGCTGGCGGGATGGGACAGCGAGCACAGCAACTGTTTGCCCAGAATCACATTGACGTCGTGATAGGTGCAGCCTCCAACTCACCTGAAGAGCTTGTATCAGCCTACTTGCAGGACACCCTGGAGACCGGAGATAACATCTGTGACCACTGATTCGGCCAAGAAAGCCTGTGTCTTCTGCAATGGTCCGCTGGGCAATTCAGCAAAAGTCAGACACATTGCAAAAGACTGCGACCTGTTGATCGCGGCAGATGGCGGGGCGAGATACTGTGTCGATATAGGGCTCATTCCTCAAGTCATCATTGGTGATGCGGATTCGATTAGCTCTGATATGTGGAAGAACGACTGTGGTATTGAGCACATTCGATATCCGATCGACAAAGACAAGTCCGATGCAGCTCTTGCGGTGGAATATGCCCTCGAGCACGGATGCGAACAGGTCGTCCTTGTCGCGGCAACGGGTGGCCGTCTTGATCACACGTTGGGGAATGTTGCGTTGATTGCCAGCCACCCAGGGCAAGTAGCTCTCTTTGATGGTACCTCGACGCTCATCGCGGTAGACAAGAGTGAAAAATGCATATTGCACGGCAAACTTGGGACACGTGTCTCACTCATTCCGTATGGTCCTCGCCCTTCAAAAGTCAGGACCAACGGGCTGAAATATGCGTTACAGGATCAGTGTTTGAATTCTGCTACGCATGGTCTCAGCAATGAGTTATGTCAGACAGAAACATGCGTTTGTGTTTCGAACGGTATTCTGCTGGTCTACATCGAAAATGAAGACGTCCATCGTTAAGGATAGCAAAAGGCGGATATAGAAATAAGAGGAAGAAACCGTGACCGTTGAAATGCAACAGAGTGCTATGAGCGATATAAGTGATACAGTCCATCCAAATTGTGTGGTGTGCAGTCCGGCCAATATGAGGGGCCTGCACTTAGAGTTCGTCTCCAACGAGGATGGAGGCGTCACGGCCACGTTCACATGTGACAAAGCTCTTGAGGGTTACCCGGGAGTCGTGCACGGCGGGATCGTCACCTCGATTTTGGATGGTGCTATGGGCCATTGCATGTTTTCGCGCGGGCAGGTTGCCATGACGGTTGAGATGACGACGAGGTTCCGGCATCCTCTTATCACAAACCAGCAGGCAACGGTCTCGGCACACATTACGGGCCTTTCCCATCCTTTGTGCCTATTGGAAGCTGAGATCGTCCAGGCAGGGAAAGTCAAAGCCACAGCCAAGGGCAAATTCCTCAATCAGAGGAACAAATCTGTTTCGGAGGGAGTACGACATACTGTATGCCAAACGAACCATCGACATTGAATCAGATATGCAAGAGATTGTCTCAAATTAGCAGTTCCGAATGGATTGCTGTTAAGTTTCAGGGACAATCATCCGCACCTATTGATGGCCCCATAAGGTTTTGTGAAGCCGTATACAAGGCACAGAAGAAGAACGTTTCACTCACCTGCGATAGTCTGTGTTGTGATGGTGCGAGGAGATGCTTCGGTTGGCTAAAGGACAATGATATGAAGCTGGCTCAAAGGCTCTCTCAAAAAGCAGACATGGGCCACGATATTGCCTATGAATTGATTAGGAGTGTACCGGTTCTCAATGAAAGCATCATTAGGATTGCCCTTGGCATGGACATTCAGGGGGATGTTTTCATAAGTTATGCCAGCCCGGAGTCAGCAATGAAATTAGTCAGAAACTGGCAGAAAATGACCAGCCAAAATCTGCGTGTGGACATTTCAGGCATCATGTCTGTGTGTGGCAACGTTGCGGTCAGAAGCTACCTTGAGCAAAGCATCAGTATCTCTTTCGGCTGTCCTGACTCCAGAGAATATGGAGGTATTAAAAAAGAACAGCTTGTTATTGGTCTTCCTTACAATATCGCATCCAGCCTATGCAATACAGGAAGCTACAGCTTTGAATCGCAGTGATCCATTCAGCACATCAGAAGAGTGAATCGGTGTTGTAGAGCAAGATGGATGTTTTACCAGCAACGCCGAAAAGGGAGAGAAAGTAATCATGCCAACGTATGAATATAGATGTCAGGATTGTGGCTGGACATTTGAAAGATTCCAGAGCATGAGGGACAAACCCTTAGAGGAATGTCCAAAGTGTACTGGCAGGGTTCAGCGTTTGATCAGTGGCGGAGGGGGCATCATTTTCAAAGGCTCAGGCTTTCATGCAACTGATTACGCTCGCAGTAATTCTCCAGCTTGTGGTAGAAACAGACCTTGCTGCGGCCGTGATGCACCTTGTGACAAGAGACCGTGTGAATAAAGAGCACGTGAACAACCAGGGTTTGCCTGCGGAGCGAACAGGTTAAATGTCATTACAAAATCTTCCTTAATCAATGGAAAATATAGTTATCAGCCTTGTTTTGAGCCAGTTGATGTTAGTTCCCATAGCCTATAAATGGGAGTTAAATCTCAAGGTTGTTTCTATTACCGGTCTAATAATCGGTCTATTGGTTGGATCGATCATATGTATCATCGAAGCGTACTTTTCTATAGGCCTGATATCAAGGCTAATAAGCTGCTTGACTCTAATTGTCTTGGTATCCGCTTCAGCATTGATAGTCCGATTCTATAGGGATCCGGATAGGGTTCCGCCGGAGGGGGAGAATATTATCCTGTCCCCCGCAGATGGCATCATCAAATACATCAAACCTATAGAAAAAGACGAGATTCCATTTTCTTCAAAAGGCAAAGAAAGAATAAGGCTTTCTGCACCTTTGACGGATATTTTGGAAAATGAGCAGGGTTATCTAATTGGAATACTGATGACCTATTTAGATGTCCATGTTACGAGGACGCCAATTAAGGGCAAACTTACCTACTTCAAGCATATTAACGGGCAGTTCCGTTCTCTAAAAAAAGAGGATGCTCCATACAAAAATGAACGGTCGATTGAGATTATCGAGAGCGATAGGTTGAAAGTCGGCCTGATTCAAATCGCCTCACGGCTGGTCAGGCGCATTGTGACATACTCGAAAGCAGGAGACGAACTGGCTTTGGGCCAAAGGATAGGGATGATTACATTTGGCTCCCAGGTCGATGTCGTACTGCCCAAGCTGCAAGATCTGAAGATTAAGGCCAGAATCGGAGAGCAGGTGTATGCAGGTCTTTCGATAATTGCGGAATTCTAAGTAGAGACGTTCTCTGTTGGCTGACGATTGTATGAGTATCGCGAAAAACTACGAAAGAATCCGGGAGCAGATTCCCGATCACGTCACCATTGTATTAGCCGCTAAGAGCAGAAGAGCCGAAGAGATAGAAGAGGCCGTAGAGGCTGGGGCTACGGATATTGGCGAGAATTACGTTCAGGAAGCTGGGCAGATGACCAAGCTCCAGAAGGGCTGGTAAAAAGCTTATCTCAATGCACACTCGAAAAGCAGATGATGCTTGTGGTCACTGAAATACGGTGAATGATTATGAAGATCCTAATCTGTGGCAAAGGTGGGTGCGGCAAAAGTACCGTCGTAGCCCTTTTGGCTAAAGAACTGGCCAGGCGGGAGAATAGGGTTTGGGTCATTGATAGTGATGAATCAAATATTGGCCTTGCCCAGCGGCTGGGAATGGATAAGCCCGACGACTTTATGAATTACTTTGGCGGCAAGAAGATTCTCTTTGAGAAAGCCAGACAGATGGCCAATAAATGGACAACCGACGATCTGCCTGAAGATTATTTATCTTCAAAGGGCAACATTACGTTTCTAACAATGGGAAAGATTTATGAATTTGGTGAGGGATGTGCCTGTCCGATAAACGCCCTTGCTGCAAGGGTCCTGGAGGTGCTGGATTTGCAAGACAACGAGTTTTTAATCGCAGATACGGATGCCGGCATAGAGCACTTTGGTCGCGGTGTAGAAAAAGGTGTCCATCTGCTGGTCGTTATCATCAGTCCATCTCGAGATTCAATACTTTTGGCCCAGAAGATATCCATTCTGGGCAAGCAAGTTAACAAGCCAACCTATTATGTACTCAACAGGGTAAACCGTGAAACAGAAAAGGTGCTTCTGGATTCAGTAGATAAAGAGAAGGTGATCGCCGTTATCCATGAAAACAAGGATGTATTCATGTCGTGCCTGGCTGGCAATGAGCTCACGATCTCTCTTGAGGGAATAGAGCAGATTGCTGACAGGTTAGAATCTGAAAAAAGAAAAGCGATAAGTCAATCAATATAAAAAGGGGCGGAAGTATGTGCCTGGCCGATATTTACCAACGTGGAAATGGGGGCAAGCTGATTATGAAAGACATTGCCTATCTCAAAGTCGATGGTAGCCAAGTAGAAGTGGAGAACCTCGTGGGAGAAAGTAAGATGCTGCGAGCAAAAATAAACGAGATAGACTTTATGAACTCGGACGTTTTTGTGGACGAATTATCTCCTGAAAGCAATAAGACCAATTGAACCAATTGGGATAGTCCGTGAAGAGTGTTTTGATTCCACACCAAGAAAGGTGAGCTCATAAAGAAATGGCAGAACAGTTGTCTTTTAAAGATTATGTCATCGTTGCTTGTGGAACGCTAGCCCTGGAGCTCAATTATTTGAAAAAGCAGGGTTTCTTAGATGCCAGGAAAATTCTCTATACAACACCCGGACGGCATGAGGTTCTCAAAGAACTCGAATTCTGCTACGTCAATGTCGATGATCCCTACACAACAATGGATACGATGATCCGAGAGCAGGAAACGGGAAGTACAATTTCCAGAATAAATGCAACGCATTGCATGGATATGTTAGCCAGTGAAAGCCAAAGAGATGAAATCAGCGAGGGGAGAAAAACCTGGTGGCTTACACCGGGATGGATTGTCTATCGCAACTACGTCTTTCAAGACTGGGATAAAGGCAAAGCCAATGAGAATTTCCCTCAGCACACCGGAGGTGCCGTATTGCTCGATGCGATAGGTTTCTGGGAGAGATACTCTGAAGAGCATCCTGAGAAGATCCTTGAATTCTCCGACTGGATGGGAATAGAGATTAAACCCCATAAGATCACATTAGATAGGTTGAAGAGATTGCTTTGGAACTGTATTGTTTCAAATGAACAACGAAATAGCGGAACCGGGCCGAGCGCTTCCTGAGGATAATCAGATGGAATGGTGGGAAAGAGATGGTGGAGTAGAGTTCCTCAGAGGAATCGGATTGAGACATGGTCAAAGCGTCTTGGATTTCGGCTGTCGAGTCGGCCATTATACGATTCCGGCGGCCAAAGCAGTCGGCAATGACGGGATCGTCTACGCCGTGGACAAAGAGTGGGAGGCCTTGAGCGAATTGGGCCGCAAAGTAGCTTTCCATAATTTGACCAATGTAAGAGCCATAGAAACTTCGGGCCAATTGAAGTTGCCATTGGAAAGTGGGGTGGTCGATGTCGCTTTACTTTATGATGTTCTGCATTATTTTGTAAAAGATGAAAGGGTGAAGCTCTATCAAGAGGTTTCTCGAGTTCTCAAGGAAAATGGTCTGCTGTCGATATATCCTAAGCACACGGAGGAAGACAGCCCGACAAGGGAGTTTCAGCACCTTCGGTCAACCGATGTTAGGCGGGAAATTCAAGGCGCGGGGTTCCAATTCGAACGACGATACTGTGCACTCCTAAGTCACGATGACGAACTGAACAAGGGCTGCGTATTGAATTTCATAAAGTCCGGCGGTAACTATGAAAATAACAATTCTTTATGATAACAATGCCCATCCAGGATTTGAATCAGGATGGGGCTTTTCGTGCTTGGTGGATAGTAGCCAACGAATCCTTTTTGATACTGGGGATGACGGCCGGAAGCTCATATATAACTTTGAAAAAGCCAACATCGATCCTAAGAGTGTGGATAGGGTTGTGCTCTCACACAACCATTGGGATCACGTAGATGGATTGGAGGGTTTCCAGAGATTCAATGCCGAGGCTGAAGTCGTACACCCCAATGCTTTTTCAGAACCGACAGAGATATCTCCAGGCATCTATTCTACCGGGGCCCTGGGGGCGTTTCCCAAAGAACAATCCTTGGTGGTCAAAACAGAAAAAGGCAATATTGTCATCACTGGCTGTGCACATCCCGGCCTGGAGAATATTCTTCGAACGGCCAGGAGCCTTGGTCAAATCTATGGTGTCCTCGGCGGCTTTCACGGTTTCTCACAGTTCGCCGAACTGGAAGGCATTTCATTCATCGCTCCTTGTCACTGCACACAGCACACGGAACAAATAAAACAGAAGTATCCCGCTCAATTCAAACAAATTCGGGCCGGCAGCGTAATTGAAGTATAGACAGGTGTAGCGGTGGATCTGTTCACTTGGCTGCAAGGAGTGTAAAGATATGGCAATAAGACTATTACTTGGTGTCTTGATCGGGGGAGCAATCGGTGCCGTTCTGGGCTACTTCGGTAAATGTTCATCCGGAACCTGTCCACTTACGGCGAATCCGTTTCGCGGCACCCTCTACGGAGCGATCGTGGGGGGCTTATTGGTGTCGGTTTTATCCGTGCTGCCGCAGGAAGGGGCGACGTCGTCGGAGGATAAACCGGAACTGTCAAGAGAAACAATGGGAGTACCGGAGAACTCAGAAGACTCGGGCGTCGTCCACATCGATAACAAGTCTGATTTTGAGGCCAAAGTGCTTCGTGCGAGTGGAATTTGTCTTGTAGATCTATTTTCTGACCGCTGCCCCCCCTGTCGGATGCTTGCTCCGACCATATCCTCCCTTGCCAATAGATACAGCGGGAAAGTCACCGTGTGCAAAGTAGACCTCGACCGCGCGCCGGCCATAGCTCGAGGATACGGCGTCATGGCCATTCCGACAGTCCTCATCATCAAAGATGGCAAAGAGGTGAAGCGTCTGGTGGGATTACGGCCCGAAGGTGAATATGCACGCGACTTGGACGCGTTGATCCGCTAAATCACATTCCACACAAGTCATGTCGTATGAACCAGAATTTGAAAAGGTACTTCTATGGATATCTCAAGGCGCAATCTCGTTTTCAGAGGCTTGGCGACAATCAGTGGCGCGGCTGTCTACACAGGAGCGGACACCACAGTGGGAGCAGAATCCGTGAATGAGAAAGAGAAGGAGACGTTCTTCAAACTGTATCCAGTGGGTGAAGTCAAGAGGCAACGTGGATCTATAGAGCTGCAGATTTTTCGCAAATACCGCGACGCACTTAAGGGATTGAACGATTTTTCGCACGTGCTTGTGCTTTACTGGTTTGACAGAAACGATACACCCGAAAAACGGAATATTCTCCAGGTCCACCCCCGTGGCAATAGGAAGAATCCTCTGACGGGTATTTTCGCATGCCGCGCTCCGGTAAGGCCGAATCTCATTGCCTTGAGCCTATGCAAGGTTCTTTCCATTAAGAGTGAAATCATCACCGTTGATAAGATCGATGCTCTGGATGGTAGCCCAATCCTCGATATCAAGCCGTACATTCCCTCTATAGACAGTGAACCCAAGGCTGTTCGCGTTCCGGGTTGGCTGAAAGGCTAGAAAGTCACTCTGTTTGACTCTTGTCTCGTTGCGTCTCAAGACATCAAGCAAGTAGCATCACAGCACCTCACAGACAGGAAATACGAGCGATAATATGGAAAGCGTGATTGATTGGTTATTTAGAAGAAAACATGTGACACACAAGGAGGGCCAAGGGCTCAATTTGGCCATCCAAACCGTCGAGCGATTTGTGGGAAGAACGTTTACATGCCCGGAAACAGCACCGAAGACCTCGGGCATTGATAGAGAAGAGATCCTGGAGCTCATCCAGCAAGAACTGCCAGGTCATTACGACTACACGAGCCGAGTGAAAACATATCTTAACAGAAAAGGCATCCCACAGGCACAAATAGAAATCGTTGGAAGTATTGGAATATCGAACCGATATAATCCGTTGGACAGGACATTTCACATTACGACCGAAGCACCAAACTCTCGCATCACCGAGAAAGGTTAGATTGAATATTGATTGGAGCGGTATGATTTTGGTCGTCGCCTCAGACAATTCTCAGGATTGTGGTCGGTCGGCCCCGATCATGAAATCTGGGGTGTCCCCTTACTCAAGGATATGCCGTTGATCGGTTGCTTGTGCTCCGGCGAGAATACCGAGAAGCGGGCGAGCCGAAGAGCCGTTGGGGAAGACAAGAGCAGAGGCGGAGCAGATCACAACTCAAGCGGAAAAGTCAAATGCTAACGCTCAAGGGAAAGCGGAGGCCGTCGCAGAAGCCAAAACCGTGGTCGAGAAGCCCTTGGCGAGGGCCAAGAAACTCAGGCAGAAACCGATATCTGTAATCTGATCGAGCCTGTCGAACGCGATCCCCATAGGAGTCAGGAGGCAAAATCAAAATCTTTGTGGGAAACTTGTCTGGCGAGACAACCGGAGACGACTTGCGTCGCGTTTTCGAGAGTTGCGGCCAAGTCAGATCGGTGACCATCGCCGTGGATCAGACCACGGGCACATCGCGAGGATTTGCATTCGTCATAATGCCCGTCGCTGACGAGGCCCGAAATGCCATCGAAAAAATGAATGGCAAAGACGTGCAGGGCCGGAAGATCGACGTCGAAAAGAGTCGCACGAAAACAAAGTCTCCGGTTGGCAGGCGCCGGCTCACTCGTCCTGGAAACGGGGACAAGGTTGGCAGACGAACCGGTAGAGGTCGCCGCTGACGACCGGCGATACCTAAGCTGCTCGGGCATGTTGCCGTTCATTTCGCAAGACAGGCCGAATTGCATACTGATTTGAGCATGAAAAATCCAGCCATCGATTGGCAGGGTTCATTGGATTATGGCGAACAAAACCATTGGCGACGAGAACCAAGAATACGTGTATGGCCCGGTGCCGTCGAGAAGGCTGGGCCGTTCACTCGGGATTGATCTGGTCCCGTTCAAGACGTGCACCTACGATTGCATATACTGTCAGTTGGGAAGAACGACCCACAAGACAACGTGCCGCAAAGAGTGGGCCCCATCTGATACGGTCATTACCCAAGTGAAAGGCAAGCTTGAATCCAGTCCCGATTACATAACGGTATCCGGATCGGGAGAACCAACACTTCATTCAAAGATCGGGGAAGTGATCGTTAGGATTAAGGAGATAACGGATATTCCTATCGCAGTACTGACGAATGGCTCATTATTGTGGTTGCCGGAGGTGAGGTATTCTTTGAGGGCTGCTGACTTGGTCATCCCATCGCTCGATGCGGGAAGCGATTGCTTGTATCAGTATGTCAACAGACCCCATCCTGATATAGCCTTCGGCACAATGTTGGAAGGATTGATGAAATTTCGAGATGAATATGCCGGTCAGTATTGGCTTGAGATTCTTCTCTTGGGTGGGATAACCACTGTGGAGGCCCAGATTAACGCCCTGGCTCACGCTATAAAGCTAATCAGTCCGGACAAGGTTCATGTACATACCGCAAGCCGACCACCTGCCGAAGATTTTGCGATGGCCGTGCCCACGGGACAATTGAAAGAGATCGCTTCGCAGCTTACTGAGAAGGCGGAAATCATCCCAACGAACAGTGCTATTCAGGAACAATACGAGACCTCGGCTCCTTTGCAGGACATTCTGGCTCTTTTGAGACGCCGGCCTTGTTCCGTTGAAGACGTTGCGCTCGGACTTGGCCTTCACCGAAATGCCGTCGTCAAGTGTCTTGAGCAGTTATGTTCACAACAACAAGCCCACGTTGAGTACACAACACAGGGCCTGTTCTACAAAGCTCTCAACTGATCGTGCTGAGCAGCTCCTGACGCTTATGTTCCTGTGGACAAGCACCAAACAGATAATATAGATAGAGGAGATCTTGTCATGAAAAACTTCAAAGCGACAAGACTTTGGGCTGTCGGACGACACGGTATGCTTACGCTCGTAAGTGCCCTTTCTGTTATGATCTGGACCCCCGCGGCCTTGGGACAACTGGGGATGGGCGATAGCAAGGGGATCGTGCAGCAGAGATTAAAACCTCGCTTGATCCGTGTCTCAGGTAGATTGCAGCGTATCGAGACTCATCCGTGTGAGAGTACGACCGGCAAAGCCGAGCTTGGCACTCATCTGATTCTCAAGGATAAGGACGGCCGAGAGTTGAACATCCATTTGGGACCGACGAGCGAAGTGTCTAAGATCGTCAAACAACTTACCGTCAGCACGAGACTCGATTTGCTTGGATTCCGCACCGACAAGATGCCTCGAAATCACTATGTGGCGAAAACACTGATTTTCCCCAACCACATCATCCAGTTGCGCGACTCTGACCTCCGTCCGTACTGGTCCACCAACAAACTTGGCCAACAAGGCCCATCACCCTTTGTGCCGACAATCGGAAAACGTAGAACATCTGAAACTGCGGGTTCTCTCGGTTACCATCCAAAATATCGGCCGCGTCGCTGTCTTCGAGACGGAGTCAGGCCGCGCTGGAGGCGGCGCTGTCGTGGGAGGGCTTGCGGCCGAAGATGGACTTGAGACAAGCGAGAAATGTGACAAGGTTCGTTAAGTCGGTATGACCATTTCACGATTAGTCGTACGAGAGATCCTTCACAGCAAGTTGAATTTTACGTTAGGATTGTTATCCGTTGCGGTGGCTGTGGGATGTCTCGTTGGATCGCTGACGCTGATGCACCTACATGTCGGGCGGACGCGGATGGTTCTCGAAAACAAAAGGTACGAGACGCAAAAAAAGATGCAAGTTCTGGAGGATGACATTAAGAAAGCGATGCGAAAGCTGGGATTCAACATCGTCATTCTTCCTAAAGATCAGAACCTTAGCGATTGGTATGCCCATGATTATGGAGCCAGGTATATGCCCGAGCAGTATGTGGCTCGGCTGGCACAATCCAAGATTGTCACTATCGAACATCTTACCCCAAGACTGCGTCAGAAGGTGAAGTGGCCCGAGACAAAATGGGCGGTCATCCTGGCCGGCATATCGGATAGAGCGGGGAATCCTGCTGTGCATACCCGCAGATTGGCTGTTGATCCGGTTCCCCAGGGAAGAATAGTATTGGGTCACGAAGTGCACCAGGGACTTGGGCTGACTGTTGGCGACAAAATTCGGTTTAGGGGCAGGGACTTTGTCGTACACAAGTGTCGCAAAGAGGTGGGCACGGAGGAGGATATGACGGTATGGGTGAATCTGCGAGAGGCGCAGGAACTTCTTGATAGAAGGGGGTGGATAAACGAAATTCTTGCGTTTGAATGCCGCAGCGCCTGGGCGAATCTGCCGAAGGTCAGGGCCGAAATCACGAGGATTCTTCCAGATACCCAGGTGGTTGAGAAATCATCCGATGTGCTGGCCAAGGTACACGCCTACGTCAAAGTGGAAGATGAAGCAAAGACCGCTATTGAGAGGGAACGAGAGCATATGGCTCGCATGAGAACGACATGGATGCGTTTTGCGTCTGTTCTGGGTCCATTGGTGACGGTGATATCCGTGGTGTGGGTTGCGTTGTTGGCGGCAGGAAATGTACGACGGCGGCAGATCGAGATAGGCATACTCCGCACATTGGGTTTCCGGTCACGGCAGATACTCTACATGTTTTTGTCGAGGGCTGCGGTCATGGGTGTCGCTGGAGGTCTTATGGGCTTCTTAGTCGGGGTTTCTCTTGCCAATAATTGTCTGGCGCCGATTGGTGAAGGCAGCGAACGATGGACGTTCCCTTTCAGCCTATTCGGGCTGGCGGTGCTTGTGGCGGTCGTCGTTGCGGTGGCCGCGAGCTGGATTCCTGCGATGCGTGCTGCCCGCCTAGATCCTGCTATCACCTTGCGGGAAGAATAGCCGGACCGATTGGAAAATCGTCATGCTATCTGGAAGAAGTCAGATATGAAAATGCGGCAGATACTGATTAAGGAAATACTGTATCGTTGGCGGAGTTTTGCCTTAGGAGTTTTCGCGGTTACTGTGGCCATTGGTTCGCTGACCGGGGCGTTAACGCTTTTGAAAGTGCACGAGTTACAAACTCAGAAAATATTGAATGAAAAAGAGGAACAAACAAAGAAAAAGATGGCGGTTCTGAAAGATGAAATGCGGAAAGCGACATTGAAATTAAGCTTTAATCTGCTGATCCTTCCGAAGAACCAGAGCATTCACGATTTGCATATGAAAGGTTACCCCTCGGAATACATGCCAGAAGAATACGTGACGCGTTTGGCGGAGTCCGGTATTGTTCTGGTTCGCCATTTCCTGCCGACGCTACAGCAAAGAATAAAATGGCCGGAGAAAAGACGTACGATTACTCTGGTGGGTGCACGTGGTGAAGTCCCGAACCTTCACAAAGATCCGAGGAAACCGCTTGTTGAGCCGGTCCCGCCGGGAATGATCGTGCTTGGCTATGGATTGCATCATAGTCTCGGCTTGCAAGTGGGGGATAAGGTCACGCTTCTCAGTAGAGAATTCACCGTTCATAAGTGCTACGAAGAACGAGGTAGCAAAGATGATTTCACGGCATGGATTCATTTGCGCGCGGCACAGGAACTTCTCAGAAAAGAGGGCATGATCAATGCCATTCTGGCTCTCGAGTGTGTTTGCTCCCAAGTCGAGGGTCTGCTACCGAAGGTTCGCCAGGAGATCGAGCAGATTCTTCCGGGCACACAGGTTATCGAGAAGGGAACTAAGGCCCTTGCAAGAGCCGAGGCCAGAGCACGTGTAGGTCAGGAAGCAAAGGCCGCCGTCGAGAGAGAAAGACAGCACCGGGATGAGATGAGATCTGAACGTGAGCTTTTCGCGGCCATCCTTGTCCCCTTGGTGATAGCAGCCTGTGCTGTGTGGGTTGGCTTGCTGGGATTTAACAATGTCCGGGACCGTAAGACTGAAATTGCGATCCAACGCGCCATGGGTTTTCGAGTCAGGCAGATCTTGTTTCTATTCTTGTCCAAGTTTCTAATCATGGGATTGCTTGGTGGGGCGATAGGGATTTTGGCCGGCCTCGGGCTTGGCAGATGGCTTGGTATTGCGATGGAAGGAGACATCGCAGGAATTGCTGCCGGACAACTGCTTGATCCCGGCCCATTACTGCTGGCCCTGATTACCGCGCCCGTGTTAACTGTCACGTCCGCCTGGATCCCTGCGATGATTGCGGCTCAACAGGATCCTGCTGTAGTGCTCAGGGATAAATAGAGCGTGAAATGGTTACAGTAGAGAGTATCGCGAAGATATAGCACACCCCCAATAAACGAGCCAGCGCACTTGACGCTGTCTCAGTGCAAGTGGAACCATGTGAAAAGACTTTTTGGTCTATTCACGGGTAGCCCGTTTGTATGTGCTGAAGTTCAATTCGACTTAGAGAGCAAGAAGGAATTAGAAAATGGATTTGAGTGACAGAGCCGTTGATCTATTGAGCAATAATGAAATAGCGAGAGCGATCGTCGGCAAATTGTTGATCTCTCAGCATTACCGTTTTACCTATGTTGAAGGAAACGATGCCGAAGTGGGAACGGGTGGGGTTCTGAGATTCGAGAACCATTCGGATAACGAAGTGCATCGAATTGCAAAGGAATTGTGTGATGAAGGCATATTAGATTTTCATATAGGGGTGACCCTGCCCGTCTACTACCTAAGAGGAGAACGGCCGGCACCTGGAGTCGCAGTTCCGCGAAACGAAGAATTAAGAAAAGCCCTTGCTCAATTTAAGATATCCACGGCATAACACCTCAAACGAATATTCCACATGTAAAGATGGAAAAGAAAGTAGCCGAACGTGCCGCCAGGATTTTAAAGGTTATAGCGCATCCGGTCCGGCTCCAGATTGTCGAGCTGCTGCAGACCAAGGAAATGTGTGTCAGCGATATTGTGGAAGCACTCACCAGCAAACAGGCCATTACCAGTCAGCAGCTTAATATGATGAAAGATAAGGGCGTTCTAAGCTGCAGACATGAGGGGACGAGGGTGTACTATCGCATTGAGAATAAGAATGTAATCAAATTACTGCATTGTTTCAACAACCGTAGCAAACGCAAGAGAGATTGAGAAAGTGTTGAATAACCAGAGAATGAGAAAGGAACGACATTATGCAAAGACAAAAGGGCTTCACATTAATAGAACTTTTAGTCGTGATTGCCATCATCGCTATCAGGCACGGGGAATTCTCTGTCGGCACAATCTGAAAAATTATGGCCTGGCGGGCAGGCTGTACCTGGACGACAATGACAACGTCTTTCCGTATTCTTTCAGTTGGCTCTACAAGAGCAACTATAGTGGTTGCCGATGGCACAATGCCGAGCTGAACCTCCACAACAGACCGGAGGATGCCGGGTGTCTTTGGCCGTATCTGAAGGACAAAGACATCAACTTGTGCCCCGAATTCAATATTGTGGCCAAAATGATGGGCTGCCGGAATTGCGACGGTACGACGATTCCCATCGAACCTCAATATAGCTACTGCATGAATTCCTACCTTAACGGGGACGGGATGAATTATGTGCCCGATCAATACAAGAAGGGTGGCTTTGATAGGATCAATAAAGAATCAATGGTCGTGAATCCATCGCGCGTGTTCTTCTTCTCCGAGGAGAATACGTGGTCCATTCCGGGCCTCAGCGGTGCAAGCATCAATGACAACAATTTGCGGTCTACGCCGAACTGTACGACCGACTGCTTCGGGACATACCACAATACGTCCAGCGCCCATTTGGATGAGGGCACGGCGAATGCCGTATTTGTGGACGCACACGTCGAGGAGGTTTCTGCCTACCCGGCCGGCAATACGTTCATTCTGAGTTGGCCGATTGGGCCGCCCGTACCGGAGAGCGGCTTCTGATATTGGATTCCGAAACACCCGCGACGGAACGTTATTTGAGGATATGACCAGAGGCCAACTCGACGGTGTCGAGCCATATGCCGTTGGCGCGACCTCGAGCGTATTCGTAGCGGACCCTGCGTGTCGATGCCAGAGGGGTCCGGCGTCGGCCGTCGCCGGCTCGCTCGTCCTGGAAACGGAGACAAGGCTGGCACACGAACCGGTAGACGTCGCCGCTGACGACCGGCGAAACCGAAGCTGCTCGGGCATGTTCCCGTTCATTTCGCAAGATAGGCCAAATTGCACATTGATTTGAGCATGAAAAATCCAGCCATCGATTGGCTGGACTGCTACATCCGGTTTTTCTCATTGCCTTACCCACAAATTGAGGCAACAAGAAGAACGGCCCGCCGATAGAGCACCCGCGCATAACGTAGAAAAGCTCGGCGACGCTCCGTTCCACATCCACGCCCATATTACACCACCCTGCAACGCTGACGTGCTCGAAGTTCGTGCAGCAGCGCCCAGAGGAATCCCGCCAACTCTCGAGCCAGCGCCACCCCGACGATCTCGCCGTATTACTTACGCTCCCCCAACGAAGCCACCTCCCTGTCCGGATGCGCTACATGATGCCGTTTCTTGGCTAACGCTCTTTTGCTCGGCGAATCGGATGGGCAACCCATTCGGCGACGCCCAGGCCGGGCTTGTTTGCCAATGCGGTTAGTTAAGAATATCTTCTCCGGCAATTCAGCCTTGAAGTTCTTGTCACAACGAGTATAATTATAAACCACTAGTAACAAAGGTTTATCCACAGTAGTCCGATTTGCATGACGTAGCCGAGACTATGAGTGTTGTATGATATTATATTGGATTGCATGAAATAAATACGGTGCTATGAGCATTCAGCTAATCAGGAGTCTTAGTTGATGAATGGTCCACGCGATGTACCGCAGCCAATTCCATATCAGGGTAGCAAACGGCAAATCGCACCAGTGATACTTCAACACTTCCCCCTTAATGTTTCGCGTCTTGTTGAGCCGTTCGCTGGTTCTGCGGCAATTTCTCTAGCCGTCGCTAGGCGTCGGCGGACTGAACGTTTCTGGATTAATGATGCTCACGCTCCGTTAATCAATCTCTGGCGTGAGATTGTTCACCGACCAGATGAGCTCGCGGCTAAATACACCCATCTTTGGAAGGATCAGCTTGGAAGAGAGCGAGACTATTTCGACAGGGTACGTGACCGATTTAATAAGGCCCATGAACCCGCTGATTTTTTGTACTTGCTTGCTCGATGCGTCAAGGCCGCCATTCGGTACAATGCGAATGGTGAATTTAACAACACGCCAGATAATAGGCGGAAAGGCGCGAGACCGGCGGAGATGCGAAGGCGGATTTGTTATGCCTCTGCTCTTTTAGACGGACGCATACGTCTTACCGCCTGGGATTATAAGAAGGTTTTAGCGCAATGCACTGAAGCGGATTTGGTCTACATGGATCCACCGTACCAAGGTGTCTGCAGGAATCGCGATCAACGTTATCTTCCGAAGATTGACCACGATGAGTTCTGCGACGAACTTGCAAAGCTAAACGAACGAAACATAATGTTTGCTGTTTCCTACGACGGTCGAACCGGGCCAAAAACGTATGGCGATCCTTTACCGGAGTCGTTGGGTTTAACCCATCTTGAAATTCGTGCGGGAAGATCAACCCAGGCGACCCTATTAGGCCGAAGCGACGTAACATACGAATCATTGTATCTGTCGCCTGCACTAATTGCTTCGCTCGAACATGAGGGACGAATCACCGAGCGGCAACTTTCACTCTGGTAGGAGACTACGCCGGTGGCAAAGAAGAAACGAAAGCAGGAACATGTCGAGTTACCAGAAGAGTTTTTGAAAAAAGTAAAGAGTGTCACAGCAAAGCGTGCCAAAACAGTTATAGATCATATTCTGGAGCATGGATATATCACAACAGAAGAACTGAGTGAAAAATACGGGTATGATCACCCCCCACGAGCGGCGCGTGACGTTAGAGAACAAGGAATCCCCTTGGAAACATTCAGGATTACTGGGACGCACGGTCGCAAGATTGGTGCTTATAGGTTCGGTGATCCTGCCAAAATCAAAGGTGGTAAACTTGGGGGCCGCATGGCTTGGCCCAAGAACTTCAAAGAACAGTTGGTCGAAATCAACGGTGCGCGTTGTGCTATCTGTTTCACCGAATACGAATCACGATACCTTCAGATTGACCATCGAGTCCCATACCAAGTCGGTGGCGATCCCCAAGGTGATTTGAATCCTTTTGATTTCATGCTTTTGTGTAGCTCGTGCAATAGAGCAAAGTCGTGGTCGTGTGAACATTGCAGGAATTGGAAGAAAGACAACCTTGTTAATGTTTGTCGGACGTGTTACTGGGCGAGCCCCGAAAACTATGCTCACATTGCATTGCGTTTAATTCGGAGATTGGACATCACGTGGGCTGGCGATGAAGTGTCCGAATACGATCAGCTTGTCAAGCTGTCTAAACACGCCCGGAAAAGACTTCCCGAATTCGTAAAGGATGTATTGCGTGACAAGATCACGGAAAATACTAAATGACCATCAAGCCGTCAAAAGTGGATGAGTGTTTAATGAGCACATAGGGTGTGATGAATCGTACCGATTGTCTGTATAGAGCACAGGCGCACGCCATTATTTTTTTGACGTGGAACGAGTGGCCAGTTATTATGCCATCATGTCGAGAAATTCGCGAGTTGTAAACGAAAAGTTTGTAGCGAAGATTGAGACGATTCTGGGTTGATGACCTCGGCCTTAGCCTCATGGTTGGCTTACGAGAATTGGGGTGCGCCCCTAATAGAATTATGGAGAAATACCTAATGTTCAAGAAACCACTTGCTGAATTAGAAAAGAATGATATCGAACTCATAATCAAGAACGGGGAAATAGAAAATAGAACTTTAGACTACAAACAAGAACTACCTGGAAACAAAGATCAAGATAAAGTTGAGTGCCTTGCGGATATATCGTCATTTGCGAATGCATCTGGGGGTTATATTATCTATGGCTTGGCAGATAAAAGAGATGCCGAAGGCAAAAATACAGGTATTCCTGAGTATTTAGGACTGGGGATTGTAAATATTGATCAGGAGAAACAGCGATTTGAAAACATGCTATTAAATGGAATTGCCCCAAGAATAAACGGAATCCAGTTCAAGGAAGTAGGAGGATTCGACAATGGCCCTGTATTCGTAATTTACATACCACGGAGTTGGGCAGCCCCTCACATGGTGAAATTCAAAAACCATTATCGGTTTTATTCAAGGAATAGTTCTGGGAAGTATCCATTGGATATCGATGAGATACGGGCAGCTTTTGCTCAATCCGAAGCACTGCCGGAACGTATCCGCGAATTCCGATTGCATAGAATAGCAAAAATTATTGAAGGCGATACTTCTGTAAACTTATTGCAAGGCTTGAAGTATGTTCTACATATTATTCCCTTTGATGCCTTCAAACATGGGACTCTTCACGATTTGTCAACTTTCGTTTTTCCAGGCAAAGAGAAACTCCCTCTTGCGCATTGGGGCGGACAGATTCATACCAAGTACAATCTTGAGGGAGTAGTAGCGTCCCGTGTGGTGGGGCCTGATTGGAAATTGGAAACATATGTTTATACCCAATTGTATCGAAATGGTATCATCGAGGCTGTATGGATGCCATACAACCCTAATACGGAGGGACATGTTGAAAACGATATATGTGTAGAATATGAGAAATCAGTGGTGTCTAGCATCGAGAAGTTCTTTGGGATACAAAAAGGACTTGGCGTAGCACCACCAATATGCACGATGGTCAGCCTCTTGGAAACTAAAGGTCGCGGGCTAACGGAGAAAACCTATGTAGATCATGCAAGTCAAGTTCTAAATAGTCTCTCTCTAAAGGAAGAGAGATTACTGCTGCCAGAAGTCATCTTTGAATCTTTCGATGTCAATGTGTTAGAAGGAATGAAACCCGTCTTTGATATTGTGCTAAATGCGGCTGGTGTAAGCCGGGCTGAGATTGAGGCGGAAAACTAACTTAGTGACCAATATTTTTTTGAGTTAGTCTTCTACTTTAATCCCGTAAATTTTGTATAAGAATTATTCAGCACGGGCAGCCCAGCAGGATTAACAGACCTATTCTGCTGAGGAATTTCTTTACCACGAAGGGCAGGTGCATTCCCTTCGACTATGCTCAGGACATGCTTCGGGGTGAATCTAATAAAGTAGAATGGTGCGAAATATCGCAACCTGTATGCTAATACCTCCGTTTTTTCGGACGGCCTTTTCTCTTGACCCAACTTGTACACTGTAGCCTGTATCTCGAACAGCGCTGAGCCAATTTCCTCATAGCCGGCCAAGCCCTCTTGTCAAGAAATTCGAGCCAGTTAATCGTTCCACCCTTTGCAAGATTTCCCCAATCCAACTTGACATAATTCTAACTTTTTTTACTTGCTCTGTATTATACGGGTTTTCACATATACTCGCAATGACAGAGAAGGCGTTTGTGTGTCATTGCGAGCGATTCGAAGAATCGTGCGGCAATCTCAAACGTCGCCGTAGGACTTTCTTAACAGACTTGCGCTCTTTCGTTTCCCTTGGGATCGACTGCTTGAAGTCATACAATCCACCATTCTTGTCCTATTCCGGCTTGACAATCGGGGCGAAGGATTGTATAGATACTCAGACTTTGTTACTGTTCGTTTGGTGGATTTTTGTATTTGGGGTGTTGTTTGGTTGCTCACGTTATGAAACGAAATCTGACCTTCATCGTTCTGGTCGCCGGCCTTTTGGCCTGCTCTGGGACTACGGTCCATGCTGAAAACTGGCCTTGCTGGCGCGGTCCGCGCGGGGATGGGACGTGCATTGAAGAAAATGTCCCCACCCAATGGGACCCGGCGGTCGCGCTGTGGAAGACGGAGCTTCCCGGCAAAGGCCATGCGTCCCCTATCGTCTGGGGGAATCGCATGTTTACCGTCACCGCGCTGGTTGAGACAAAGGAGCGCGTGCTGCTCTGTCTGGATCGCAATAGCGGACAGATCCTCTGGCAGCGGACCGTTGTGAAGGGACCGCTGGAGAAGCTCCATAAGGAGAACAGTTATGCCTCCGGTACGCCGGCCACCGATGGGCAGCAGGTCTACGTGACCTTCCGCGTCGGCGATGAGATCGTTGTAGCCGCACATGACTT
>SMTZ1_10001624_pt1 | contig 35763 bp, 34 predicted proteins | sample DeeMarSWOR136_30_FD_25667 | JGI IMG/M metagenome (IMG submission 25667)
GCTTTCCCCCAAAGCCAATGATCTCCAGGCAGGCACGCTGCTTGATGGGCAGCTCCCCGATGAATGCCTTTCGGGATAGCTCAGTGGTGGTGGCATGGCCAAATGCCTTATGGGCCTTGTCTCTGCGTATGGTTTTCTCAGTTTCCTTGGTCATGGTGCACCGGTGAATGCGAGTGATTGGTACTTATACCCTATATAGACTGTTTTTTCAACCCAGTTGTGACTTGAGGTCAGAATTTGCCCTCCTGCATCTCTCTTTCTCTTCTCTCAATCTGATTTAGTGCACGGCTTGGTGTACCTTCATCTACAATCAGACCTAGGGTTTTTCCGACCTTGAGGTTCACAAGTCCTTCTTCACAGATTCTCAAAAAGGGTATGGCTGCACCTGTCAATGGCTGCTACCTTTGCTATATCCATGCTGGCATCTGATCTGATCTCAACGCCAATCACAGGGAGGGAAATTATGCGCTCTTTGGTGACCAGATCATTGACCTGGTGTATTACCCTGACATCCACACAGGTGGAGTTTTTTTGACTGGTATAGAAAAATAAGACGGTTCAAGCGCTCTTAAAAGCCGAATGCTATTCAGGCTGTCCTGGGAAAAGGTATGTTTTCTTGCAGATACCAGAAGACTTCCTTCCCTTGCAATGATTTTGCCCTTGCTTATTACGTATTCCGCCTTGATGATTCCGGGATCGGGAATAATGACCATACCCGCATATTTCCCAGGGGCAATCCCACCATTCATACCATCCAGGAAAAAATACTCTGCCACATTTATAGTGGCCATCTGAATAGCATCTACTGGCCCAAAACCACAGTCGATGGCCCTCTGGACAACAAATTCAATGTATCCCTTCTCAACCAAATCCCCTGGTTCTATGCCATCAGTAACCAAGATGAGTCGCCTCAAGTCAACCCCCGCATCCTTTATCCTGGATATAGAGGCAAGATCCCCTCTTATGCTTCCCTCCTTGACAAATTCGCCCCCTTGCCCTACATTCGGTCCAAGCAAAAGCGAGTTATTGCCAATCAATCTATTAACTGTCTTGCCCTGGAGTGTGCGCTACCTTTTCATATGATATTCACCGCCAACCCTGGGGTGAAAGGAAGACTGGGCATGAGTGGCAGGGTATTTACGCATAGAATATATGGGAAATATCATTGATTGACAAAATATCGTATAATCTGTCACCTGAGGGGAGAGTGTACATGAAGAACAAAACCGCTCCAAGGATCTCAAGAAAGCAAAGGCAGATTATAACCACCGGAACCCTTGATACCCAGGAATCTACACCCAAGGAAATCATTCAATTTTCCCTTTTCCGTCACAGGCGTGAGAAACCAGTGCACTGGAAGGACTCTAAGGAATTGTACCGCGTTATTCACGAGTTTCCCGGCATATTCAGGGCGATTGTGCTTGAGCTCATGGATGGGCCTATGAGTCGCCATGAAATCAGGGACTTCCTGAATCGCATGGGCAGAGGCCCTCATAGCCGGGGAATGGGCACGGCTCAGCTGCACCTGGAGGAAAATCTGCGCAAGGCCATTGAGCTTAAGGTACTGGAGAAAAGAGGCGAGCGATATCTTCTTACCCCGGGTGGCAGGGAAATGGCAGAACACATGGAAAGGGTAATCCCCGCATTCATGAAGTGGGTCTTCTCCCCGGAGACAGCATCCCTCCTTTCCCTGGTGGCCCATGTGGTGCTCAGCGTGCTGAAGCTAGGTGTCGGCTTTCTTTCACGATCGGCCGGGCTCACCGCCGATGGCATCGACAATGCAGTGGATACCCTCTCATCGCTACTTGTCTGGCTTGGTATCAAGTATGACAAGGAGAAACTGGTCTCCGTCTTCATCGTGATCACGATGTTCGTGTCGGTGGGAGGGGTGGCCTTGGCAACCTTGGATAAAATTGTTCACCCCGGGCCCATAGAACAGGGCCTGATCGCCTTTGTGCTATCAGCGATCTGCGGTCTTGTTATGCTGGGGCTTTCCTCATACCAGTATCTAGTAGGCAAGAGACGCTCCAATTTTGCCATAATGTGCCAGGCGGTGGACTCGCGAAATCACTTCTGGACTTCCCTTTTGGTGTGCGGAGGTATACTGCTTTCCTTCTTCGCTCAGCTCTGGAACGCCCCCTGGCTCTTTTATGCCGATGCGGTGGCCTCCGCGATCATAGGGCTTCTGATCCTCAGGGGGGCCATTGAATTGGTGCAGGAGCTGGTCAAGGAGGGCGAGCAAGGGGCAGAAGTCTCCCACTTTATGAAAAGGACTGAGGAGAGGGTCAGGGAGAAGATCTTGTTCAAGTGGCTCACGGCGCAGCTGCAGTCAACATCGCTGACACGCCAAGAACTAGATGAGAAGTTCGCCGCCGATTTCTGCGAGCAGACCCCCAGGATCCTTATCCTCTCCGGGATGGGCTACCGACCCGAGAGCGGTGCCGATCTCCATCAGTATTTGGATCTCTTTGTTGAGCAAAAAAAGCTCGTGCTTGACAGGGGCAAGTACTGGCTGGTAGCCCGCTCATGAATTTATCTGGCACTAGCCCTCACCTAAAAAACTGTAATTCAAAGAAAGAAATAGCTCAGGTTTGAGCCTTAGGGGAAAGAAAGATGTGTCCCAGAAAGGCCACCAAGGCCGGCAGATTCCCGAAGAATCCGGCCCAGAACCATTTATTGGTAATCCAATTCTTGGCGACCCCAAAATGCGATTTTGAGATCGGATGACAACAGATTGCGCTTGAAAGCGCAAATAAGCCAATACAATTACTGCCGCATTCCATCTTAAACACCTCTTTTCATTTTGATAAATTGCTTTAGATCTTCTCTACCTTACACAACAGCGATTTTAGCCCGGTAGATCCGGTGATGGGGTCGAAGGCCTTATGATCAGTTAAGACATTACAATTACTCTCTTTAAATCCATGATAGAGATGAACGACTCGTGGATCGATGTGATCCGTTATTCTCGCCATACACTTTATGCTTCCTCTTGGTGAACTTACCGTTACAACATTACCATCTTCGATATTTAGGTTAGCTGCTGTCTTGGGATTGATCTCCAGTAAATTCTCTGGGGAATACTCCCGGAGCTTGGGGATATTGCGCATCATGGAGTGTGTGTACGCTTCCAATTTTGCGCCAGCTATCAATATTAGTGGGTACTCCTTGGCCAGGTCAGGTCGTGAAACAGGGCTTTCAGCAGGCTCCCTATACACCGGCAGGGGATCATATCCCAGCTCTTGCAATTTCCCTGAATAGAACTCCACTTTCCTAGGTGGCGTATTAAACCCCTTCATGAACCCCTCGTATGTTCTGTACATCTCAGGGTAGTCCCTAAACATCGCCACTGTGATAATGGCCGTGATGGAAGTCAATTGCTTCAGGGCCATATCTGTTCTTGATCTCATTCAGCCTATTGGCGATTGTGGTTAAGGCTTCATCCCAGGAGATTCTTTTCCACTTGCCCCCGCCCTTTTCTCCTGCTCGCTTCATAGGGTATCTTAGTCTATCCGGCGCGTAGAGTATCTCCCTCGTATGTTTTCCCCTCAAGGTGAGCTCGCCCTTGCTTTCAGGGCCCGCGGGATCCCCGCGAACCTCAATAACCCTACCGCCTTTGACCTTGACCCTCATGCTACACTGTGAGTGAGCGTCCACGTCGCTGACTATCGTGACATCCTTTTCTCCTTCTGCTGAACCCGCTTCGCCCGGCCCAAATAGTTCTGTGAGGCTAAGCTTCCTTGAACCTATATACCTGCCTATTGCCAAAGTTGCCCCTATGAGAGCCGCTGCTTTTAGGAAAACCCTTCTCGTAATGCCTCTCATGATTCAACCTTTTTTAACTTGAGCCTTCTATATTTCGATCGTTTCCCATTGTGAATAAGAAAATTCTTGCCTTTCTCCCTGAATATATAAATCCTCCCCTTTCTACCTTCTCAATCAATTTTTTCTCTGACCCCCTTGTTTTCTTAAATGAGAGTACACCCCCAGGTTTCAAGATACGCTGTATTTCAGATATTACGCTCTCTTGCCCACCAACGATGTGGGGAAGACCGAACATGAACGCAAGGTCAATGCTTTGATCTGGAAGCAAGGTATTGGATGCATTGGTAAGCATTGGCCGAACATTTTTTATTCCTTGTCTCTCGATCTTTTCTTTGACTCTTTCTATTGCACGTGGATGAACATCCACAGCATAAACAAGGCCTTCATCTCCCACTATTTTTGCCGCAGGTATTGTAAAGAACCCTGGGCCACATCCAACCTCCAGTACCTTTTGTCCCGCCTTTAGTCCAGCTGCTTTTAAAAGCCTGTATGGATCTCTAAGAATCGGGAGAAGTGGATTGTCATGCATCAAGGATATTATCATAAAAGCAAAACGAGATGCAGCCCTCTCAGAACGACAATCCCGTTTTGTAATTTCATGGCTCATTTTCTCTGCCTCCTTCTATTTTCCTATTTTCGATCCACACGGAGTGGTCTACCAGACCAAAGGTCTTCAGGCCCTGCGTGAGGCTCAGCCCCTTACCTTTAACGAGCTCCGAACCTTGTTGAAAGCCCACCCCTACTTCGAGCATGGGGCGGGAGCTGAACTTCATTCCGATCTTCAAACAGAAGATTCACTTGAACTCGACGCGATTGTGTTCGGGAAACCGGGAGCAGCTCACCTGCCAAAGATCAATCCCTCAATCCTGCGCAAGCCAATGAGGAAGCTGGGCATCCCTTTGGCCGGAAGGCTAAGAAGTAGTAAGCGGAAAGGATTTGGCTCTCACGATAACCAGAATAGTGATGCTATCTTAGAATTTGGGTTTGGCCATGGTTTGTGAGAGAAAAGGCGTGTATTTCGGAAAGGAAATACACGCCTTTAACCTAACCTTATGCAATCCCTAAGTGAAATTTAAGGGAATTGAGGGTGTTTTTCATAAGCATGGTAATTGTCATAGGTCCAACACCCCCAGGTACAGGGGTAATATAGCCTGCAATCTCTTGTGCCTTGTCAAAGTCAACATCACCCTTTAGGATCGCGATTTTCTTCCCGGTCTTTTCGCTGATCTTCTCACCAACCCTGTTTACACCAACATCAATAACACATGCACCCGGCTTTATCCATTCAGGTTTGACAAGGCCAGGGACACCAGCGGCAACGATCAAGATATCGGCCCTCTTGCAGTGATAAGCCAAGTCCTTTGTCCTTGTATGGGCTACTGTTACCGTAGCATTAGCACCCGCAGCCTTTTGCAATAATATGTTTGCAATGGGTTTTCCCACAATGTTAGATCTGCCGACAACCACAACCTCAGCACCCTCTATTTGCACACCAGACCTGACAATCAGCTCCTGGATGCCAGCAGGGGTGCATGGGAGGAATTTGACCTCACCCCCCCCTATCATCAATCTACCGACATTGACAGGATGGAACCCATCCACATCCTTATCCGGGTCAATGGCATTAAGTATCTTCTTTTCATCAATGTGTTTGGGGAGCGGTAGTTGAACAAGGATGCCATGGATGGAGTCATCCTTATTGTATTTATCAATAAGAGAAAGCAACTCCTCTTCTTTCATATCCTCGGGCTGATTATCCTGGATCTCTTTGTATCCAAGATCTTGGGCTGTTCTGATCTTCGATGTAACATAGGAAACCGAGGCAGGGTTTTCCCCGACAAGGATGGTCACAAGGCCAGGCACAACACCATGCTCTTGCTTGATCTTGTCAACCTCCTCCTTGAGCTCTTTTAGGATCTCATCTCTGATTTCTGTTCCCTTTATCAGTTTAGCACTCATTTTTGATCTCCTTTCTTCTTAAGATAAACTTTTCAAAACCTTCCCTTGTCTGTTGGGTACTAAATTAACTTGATTGTATAGGAATTTCCCTTTTTGAACACAGACCCGCCTGCCATCGCTACGCTCAGGCATTAGCGGGCAGGTGAACCCTGTTGAATTTCACGGAGGGAACCCTATTCAACAGGGTGAACACAGATTATCAGGATTTTCAAATTTATGAATAATGATGTTATCTGCGTATATCTGCGAAAATCTGCATCCTATTTAACTTGATTAGCTCGATACCATAAATATATTCGAATATCAAATCATAAAATGAAAACCATCTTTACCCTTACTCCGGCACTACCCTCTTGACCCAATACTCCATTTAGGATAATTTCAATCCTGTCAGTCCATCGTTGTGCCGGCTTTGGCCGACCGAAGGTGGCAATGCGGAGGGGGCAAGCATCCTCTGCACATAGCTCTAGAAAAGATCCCGCTTACTGTTTGTAGAGGGCCTGGATTGACAAGATCAGGAATTATTACCTTAACTACTGACTTTGGCGAAAGCGACCCGTATGTTGCCATGATGAAAGCGGTTATCCTTTCCATCAATCCGGCTGCAAGGATTATAGACATAACCCATCAGGTGACAGCCGGTTCAATTCAAGAGGGGGGCTCGATAATAAAGGAGGCCTATACATACTTCCCTTCAGGCACAGTCCATGTAGGCGTGATTGACCCCGGGGTCGGCAGCAAGAGAAGGCCCATAGCAGTGCTGGGTGACAACCATCTCTTTGTAGGTCCTGACAACGGTCTTTTCTGGCCAGTAATAGAGACGCAAGGGGAGAAAGACATCATTCATCTAAAGGAGAAAAGATACTGGCTGCATAAAATCAGTCCTACCTTTCATGGCAGAGACATCTTTGCGCCTGTTGCTGCCCACCTATCCCTTGGGGTTAACCCCTTTCTCCTCGGTGAAAGGATTGACAATCCAAACGCCCTAGCCTCCCCCCTTCCCTTCAAAAAAAACAGAGATCTTGTTGGAGAGGTCATAAGGGTGGATCACTTTGGAAATATCATCACTAATATCACCAGGGAGCACCTCAGCCCATTCCTTGAATCAAAGGGACTAATTATTAAGATTGGCGGCCTGGTTCTAAAGAAAATAAGCACCACCTATGATGATGTTGCACAGGGTGAGCCTCTGGCCCTCATAGGTAGCTCCGACCACTTGGAGATCGCCGTTAATATGGGGAGGGCAACAAACTATCTCGGCCAGCAATCTGTAGTAGGCACAAAGGTAATCGTTAAGCTTTCCTGACCTTCTCCTTTATCCGCTGGATATGACCCCTGCCTAACCCCTTGACCTCGCAACCTAATTCAAATAGCCTCTCTATCTTTCTATCATCGAGAATACCAAAGCAGTCCACCACTGCCAAAGGGCCGCCTGCCATTTCAACAATATCATCTGGCTTGAGTCTTAGATATTCCTTGTGCCTGACAGCCAGAACCACTGCATCAGAGTGTTTCAGGGCCTCAGCCATTGTTGGGCACATCTTTAATTCTTTAAGATATTCCTGATTTCTGAAAAATCGGGAGCGACTCTCTCCCACTGCTGGATAGGAATCCTGATTCTCAAACTCCCACCAGTGCCTGACATACGGATCGTGGACCTTGATTTCTGCACCCATCTCTGTGAGCTTCCTGACGATCAACTCCGAACCACTGTACCTAGTATCCCCTACATCCTCCCTGTAAGATGCACCGAGGATTGTTATCTGCGAGGCGGCCACAATTCTTCCCGTGTTGCGCAGGGCATCTCTGACCAGCTGGGCAGCATGCAGTGCCCTGGTATCATTGATATTTATGGCCTCAGGGGTGATCTTGAATATCTCGCCTTCAAACCCGAGCAGGTGTTTGTATGCCCATAGCCCTAAGCCCCCATCTTTTGGCAGGCAGTAGCCGCCAATCCCCGGCCCAGGGAATATTATGTTGCTATGAGTGGGTCTGATCTTGATGGCATCGATAACCTTAATTAGGTCAACCCCGTTAGTTTCGGCAAAAAGGCTCCATTCATTTAAGAAGGCAAGTATCGTAGCCCTGTAGCTATTTTCCACAATCTTGCATGTCTCGCTCTCAATAGGTCTTTCAAGAACGGTTAATGGATAATTCTCAACATCTATAATTTCGCCCAGAAACCTGACCACCCTATTCTCACTTTCTTTATTGATACCACTACAGACACGCCAGAAATGGCGAATGGATCTTATATAATCTCGCCCTGGCATTACCCTTTCAAAAGAATGGGCTATGAGAGGTTCGGTTTCAATTCCTCTTTTCCTAAATGCCGTCTTGATGATGGGATAGGCAATATACTCGGTTGTTCCTGGAGGGACCGTTGTCTCAATCACAACAAGACACTCGGGTTCAATTAGTTTACCAATTACCTTGAAACTCTCTTCAATGGCACCCATTTCAACATAGCCACTTTGAAGATTTCTAAGATCCTCTTTTACAAAGTCGCACTGGACATCAAGGATCAGGACATCTGCAAACCTTAGAGCATCGTAGGTATACGTAGCTGTTAAGGTCTTTTTCCTTCTGACACCGCGCTCAATCAATTGTTCAACAGCAGGATCTTCCGCATTTACAGGGGAAATACCCTTGTTAAACAAGGGAATCTTCCAGAAGCTGCGGCTACTTGGTCTCTGCATACCGATCACAAACCTATTGGGCTCTCCTGTTTCTTTATCTACACTATCTGCCGCAACCGCTGCCATAACCGCCCCAACAAAGCCGAGACCCATAACAACAACTATCTCACGTCCTTTTTCCCTCTCACTTTTTATAATGCTCGATAGTCTCTCATATTCCCTCTTGTAATCATCTTGCTGGGGAAGGGCAAATTGCTCTCCATCTGGACTAATTGAATACTCCACAGTACCTCCTTTATCTAAGTGCCTAAAGTGCCCGGAGTTTATTTAAATCATTCGCAATTGAATCCATAACTTTAGTTCACTTTAACCTTGAATTGCCTAGTTTCTCTATCAACTCTTTTGTTACCTCTTCGACGCTATTTCTTCCATCCAGTTCTACGATAGCCGGGATACCCCTCCTATTCGATAAGTCCTTGAAGTATTGTATCGCGGCACGGGTGCCATTTTTTGAATCGTAATATATACTATGTCTCTGATCAATGGCCGCCTCGTCCTGATCATCATCCCTTTTCTTCAACTCCCCACCGCATATCCTGCATCTATCGCCGTCCGGTTTGATGGCCTCTATATTGATATTGTTCGGGTGATTATTATCATTTAAACAGATCCTGCGGCCCATTATCCTCTTTTTAGCTATTTCACGCTCCAGAATAATCTCAATAAGAACACTTACATCTATACCCTCCCTGGCCAGGACCTCATTCAACCTAACAGCCTGGCTTATGTTTCGTGGAAAACCGTCCAGAAGCCAGCCATTATCGCAGTCTGCCTCTTTAAGCCTGTTTAGAACCATTGGAATGGTTATCTCATCAGGAACCAATTCTCCCTTATCTGTGTAGGCCTTGGCCTTTCTCCCCAATTCTGTCCCTTTTGATATATTTTCCCTAAAAATAACACCTGTCTCGATGTGAGCTAGGTTGTATCTTTCTCTTATGATTGCTCCCTGGGTCCCCTTCCCGCTGCCATTGGGGCCAAAAAAGAGTATGTTCATTACTCATGCTCCTTTCAAAACGTCACGCAGAAAATCAGGAAACCGGACTACCTGGTTCTGCCTATCCAAACAGGCATGGATTGTATAGCCCTGTACAAGTATCTCATCTCCCCTATAAATGGTATAATCAAACCTGCTACTTGCCCTTTTTACAAAATCAATCATGGTTTCAATTCTCAATAAATCGTCATACTGGGCAGGCTTGAGGTATTTCAGGTAGGCCTCTGTTGTCGGTAAAAAAAACCCACTATCCTCAACATCCCTGTATGTTATGCCTAGTTCTCTTAAGAACTCTGTCCTACCTATCTCGAAGAGCTTGAGATAGTTTGCATAATAGACTATGGCCATTGAGTCACAATCGCCATAAATAACCCTGTAATCGACGACATTTTTTGGCTTTTTCATTCAATTATCTTTTTCTAAATACCTTGTAAGTTCGGTTTTTGACTCTTCACAGGTTTCAGCAACTGGGAAATGGGGCAGCAGAAATGTTGCTCATACCGCGATAATCAGAGGTATCAATCCTGGAACAGGAACGAGTCTATTAATTCATGCCCCACATCAAACATAAGCCCACTATCCCCTGCGGCACCCTCTGTAAAGGTGGACCCTTTGGGCATGCCTTCCAGCTCCTCTTTACTGGCCCAGGCAAAAGGCGTGGGATCACTGGTATGGGTTCTTTTTGCTATGGGCGTCAAATGGTCACTCACGACCATAATGCGATAGTCCTCGAAATCCTTTAAGCCGTCAAGAACAGGGCCTACCACCTTGTGGTCAAAATTCTCAATAGCCTCTATCTTCTCCCTGTAGTTTCCATTGTGCCCCGCCTCATCAGGTGCCTCCACATGAAGAAAAATAAAATCGAGCCTCTTAAGCCCCTTCAGTGCTCCGGCGGTCTTGCCCTGGTAGTTGGTATTCAAATAACCGGTTGCCCCCTCCACATGAATAGGCATAAATCCGGCATAGACCCCTATGCCCTTTACAAGGTCCACAGCAGAAACGACACCTCCTTTAAGACCATACTTGTCTTCAAACAGGGGTAACTCTGGCGCCCTTCCCTGCCCCCACAGCCAGATAGAGTTGGCCTCCTTAAGTCCTGCCCTCCTTCGCACCACATTGATCGGGTGCTCCTTCAGGATGCTCCAGGAACGCCGGATCAGTTGTGGTATAGTGTTGTCTGTAGAGTAGTTCAAGTAAGGGCCCATATTCCTGCCCAAGACATCATGGGGGGGAATGGTCATAGCACTTTCGGGGCCATCCTCCCATAAGACAAGGTGCCGATAAGCCACCCCCTGATAAACCTCGATCCCCAGGAGATCAAACTCCTCTTTTAGATTTCCCACGACTTGCACTGCCTCTCCCGTGGATATATCACCAGCACTGTGACTGACCATGATGATCTCATCATCTGATCTCAGATCCAAGGTTACCAGATTCATTCTGAAGGCCACATGGTGAGCTCCAAGGGTTACACCCATGCTGGCAGCCTCAAGTGGAGCGCGACCGGTATAGTATTTTCCGGGATCGTACCCCAGCAAAGAGAGGTTTGCCACATCACTGCCGGGCTCCATCCCCTCAGGAATTGTCTTAACGAGCCCTACTCTACTGGCAGCGATCCGGTCCATATGTGGGGTGTCTGCCACCTCAAGGGGCGTTTTGCCCCCCAATTCCTTTAGGGGGTAATCAGCCATCCCGTCTCCAATCAGTAGGACATATTTTGTTGTGCTATGATCTGTCACCACAGGATATCCCTTCGAACACTAGACGTCTTCATAGCTCAAGACTTAACATTTACCCTGCCAGAGAAAAAGTCACTCCTTAAACTCCAATCAGTCCTCTAAATCCACAGTGTGCTACGGGCTCAGACCAACCTACTGAGCGCATAGCGCCAGGACGGGCTCGTAACGGCAAACGGTTGCGTAGCAACGATCTAAGACCTTTTTGGCAGACGATTCGAGCCTCGCCAGCCATCTATATACTACGTTCAGATACCTGTCTTTCTTTCTACCCTATAGGGAACTGTCTTCTCAGTTACTACATCCAGCTTATCTATAAGATCCAGTGATTTCCTGACATCCCTTTCCATTGCTTCATGGGTTAGCATTACGACAGGGACAGAGCCATGGGTCTCTCTCCGTTTCTGAATAACAGAGGCAATACTTATATTGTTGGCACCCAGAATGCCAGATATCTTAGAAAGAACTCCAGGCCTATCCACTGCAGAAAATCGAAAATAATAATCGCTACTTACCTGATCAATAGGCCTCACAGATAGCTCTTTGGCCGGGGGGCGTGCAAAGGAGAGAGGTGAAACCCTCCTGCTAATGCCTTTGACGTGATTTCTGGCTATATCCATCAAATCAGAGGCTACGGCACTCCCCGTAGGTCTTCTGCCAGCACCAAGGCCATAAAATAGAGTAGGCCCCCCAAAATCACCTTCAAGATAAACTGCATTATATGCCTCATTGACATTTGCCAAGATATGATCCAAGGGAACAAAAGCAGGGTGCACCCTGGCCTCGATATGGTCACCTATCTTTCTTGCAATAGCCAACAGTTTTAAGCAATATCCAAACTCACCCGCAAACCTGATGTCCTCAGGAGAGACCCTATCAATACCCTCCTTATAAACATCCTCATAGTTAAAAGGGCGACCAAAGACCAGAGAAACTATGATAGTCAGTTTGTGGGCAGCATCACTTCCGTCTATATCCAGGGTAGGGTCTACCTCTGCATAACCGAGCTTCTTTGCTATTGTGAGTGCCTCATCAAAAGGAAGTCCTTCTGCTGTCATCCTGGTGAGGATATAATTTGATGTTCCATTCAAGATAGCCAGGACTGTGTTAATCTGGTTTGAAGCCAAACCTTCCCTCAGGGCCCTAATAATAGGAATACCTCCAGCCACACTTGCCTCAAAGGCAATATCTACACCGTATCTTTCGGCTGTCTCAAACAATAGTTTCCCACATTTGGCGATCAGGGCCTTATTGGCCGTAACTACATGTTTCCCCCTTTCCATAGACATTACGATGTATTCCCTCGCCTGATCAAGGCCACCTATCAGTTCAACAACAACATCTATCTCTGGATCATTGACTATCTCCATTGCATCAGTGGTAAGAATTCTGCGGTCAATCTTGACTCCCCTATCCGAGTCAATATCCAAATCCGCAATCTTTTTTAGTACAATCTCTGCACCAACCCTATCCTCTATCAATTCCCGGTTATTGCTCAGAACCTCCACCATGCCTGCACCTAACCCAATCAAGCCAACCTTTATCTGAGACATCTATTTCCCCCTCAAATAACTCAAAACCTTTACGCCTGGAAATGACCTTGTGAGATTTTACACTATTATGCCAAACGTCAAAAATGTTCACCCTGTTGGATAAAAGATCTACATTCTCGATTTAGCCCCTATCATCTCCCTACCCAACAAAAGTTGAGATTCCTGCCGCCTATACTACCTGAGAGGGCAAGAGCAACGCTTCCACCCATAAGGAGATATATGATTCCTATTATCACTATCAACTATCCAGTGGGGTGAATTTGAACTTTGAGCCTTGGTATTTCTCCTTTTTACAGAATCCTCTTGATTCCCCTTATAGCCTGGTTAATCCTATGTTTGTTCTCAACCAGGGCAAACCTGATAAATCCCTCACCATATTGCCCAAAACCTATGCCTGGAGAAACTGCCACTTTAGCCTCTTTTATGAGCAATTTTGAAAATTCCAGAGAATTCATCTCTGCATACCTATCTGGTATCCTAGCCCACACAAACATGGTACCTTTAGGTTTGTCTATTTTCCACCCAACCCTTTCCAGTCCATTAATTAGGGTATCCCGCCTCTGTCTATAAACCTCTACTATCTCCTTGACAGAGGCATAGTCTCCTTTTAAGGCAATAATAGAGGCAATCTGTATTGGCTGGAAAATACCATAGTCTAAATAGCTCTTTATCCTCCTCAAGGCTGCTATTATTTCACTGTTACCGAGGCAAAAACCTACCCGCCAGCCAGCCATGGAATAGCTCTTGGTAAGAGAAAAGAATTCTACACCTATCTCCTTGGCTCCCGGTACCTGAAGAAAACTTGGCGGTTTATAACCATCAAAAACCAGATCCGCATAGGCGAAGTCATGAATTACCATTATCTCATGCTCCCTGCAGAACTCCGCTATCTTTTCAAAAAAGCCTATATCCACTACACTGGTAGTCGGGTTATGGGGATAGGAGATAATCAACATCTTTGGTCTTGGCCATGTTTGTTTGGTCGCTGTTAAGAGATCCTCAAAAAAATCTCTATCAGGTCCGATAGGAATCCCCCTGAGGTCGCCTCCGGCAATAATTGCTGAATATGGATGAATGGGATACGTAGGGTTAGGAGCAAACACTACATCGCCAGGGGATATAGTGGCTAACACCAAATGGGCTATCCCCTCCTTGACCCCGATAGTAACAATAGCCTCCTCCTCGGGATCTATACTAACCCCAAAATGGAGCTTGTACCAATCACATATGGCATGCCGAAGTTTGGTGATCCCCCTCGAGGCAGAATATCTATGATTTTTCCCTTTCTGCACTGCCTCTACCATCTTGTCTACAATATGTTTTGGTGTGGGCAGATCCGGATTGCCCATCCCCAAATCAATGATATCTTCCCCCCTTCGTCTTGCATCCAGCTTCCACTGGTCAACAGTGGCAAAGACATAAGGGGGTAATCGCTCAATCCTTGGGAACTTATACATCTTTTCCTCTCCTCCCTATAAAATCTAATACAAATACTACACGAGACAGGGAATAGTCAAAATTTTCTTTCTTCTGGATCCTTGTATCTTCTCTGTTATCTCTTTTCCCTCAGATAATCTCAGATTGCCGGATTTTGTAAGGGAAAATAGAAGATAATAGTTGCATTTCATCAAAAGATAGGCTAGCAGAGATATTGCCTCTTGTCTATCTCTCGCTTTAGCGGGATAGTTATTATTCTGCTTTTGTTTTATGGCAGATTGGAGATGTATTTTCTGGCATGTGCCATCTCTTTTTTCGGAGAGTCAATGCCGATATGGTCTTCAGGTTGCTTGGAAAAGAATACGGTACTTACAGTCAGGGGGCCCTTACGAAATATTAATTTTGTAGTAATTTATGGGATTCTATATTATTGTCTGCTCAACAGGATAAGAGAGAGGTAAAACGCTTGAAGGAGATCTTTCGTTCTTTCAATTTCATATATCCAGTCAGAAACAATGAACACCTAAACTTTTTAGTTCTATAATTTTTTAGATAGTTTTTTACGCATTGTCTGTAATGTCTTGGCAGTTATGTCTTGATTGACATTTTCTTAGATATTTTTGGCGTATTAATAGAGGGTTAAAAACTGTGGCAGACGCGAAAAGCAAAGATAGATACGCAGAGGCAGGTGTAGACATAGATGCTGGAAAAAGATTTGTAGAGGTTATAAAACCCATAATAAGCAAGACATTTAAATCAAATGTTATGAGCGACATAGGTGGCTATGCCGGTCTCTATTCCGTTAATTTAGGAAATATCAAGAAACCTGTTCTCGTCTCCTCCACTGATGGAGTAGGTACGAAGTTAAAGATAGCCTTTATGCTTGATAAGCATGATACTGTAGGAATAGACCTGGTAGCCATGTGCGTCAATGATATCCTCGTACAGGGTGCAATCCCCCTCTTTTTCCTGGATTATCTCTCAATGGGCAAACTCAATCATGATATAGCAGTGGAGGTAGTAAGGGGTATCTCAAAAGGCTGCGAGCAGGCTGAGTGTGCCCTAATCGGTGGGGAGACAGCTGAAATGCCTGGATTTTATGCCGAAAATGAGTATGATCTTGCCGGGTTCGCTACGGGTTTAGTAGATGCTGATCAGATCATTGACGGTAGTGAGACGGCCATTGGGCATTGCCTGATCGGGATAGCGTCCAGTGGGCTTCACAGCAATGGCTATTCTCTGGTCAGAAAGATATTCTTTGATTGGCTCAAGATGTCTGTCAGTGATTATGTCGATGAATTTGGCCGGACACTTGGCGAGGAATTGATCGAGCCAACAAAGATCTATGTCAAGATCATAGGCAACCTAATAAAAAACTTCCATTTATTTAGCATCTCCCATATAACTGGCGGTGGAATAACAGAAAACCTCCCCAGGATGCTGCCCAAGGATTGCCGGGCAGTAATCAGCCGATCATCGTGGACAAAACACCCTATTTTTCACTTTATCAAGAAGGCTGGAAATATCCCTGAAGAGGAGATGATGAGGACCTTCAACAATGGTATCGGTCTGATAATTATCGTCTCTGAAAAGGATGTCCAAGATGTTATGCAGCAAATTCAGGCAGTTGGTGAAAAGGCATACCAGATTGGATGGATAGAGAAAAGGGGTCGGAAATCCGCATTGAAATTTATCGATTGAGGATATAATCTTTGCCTGTGTTGATAAGCAGTTGCCTCCTTGGGATTGGGTGCAGGTATGATGGTAGTCACAGCCGGGTTGAAGAGATTATCAAAAAGTCTCGGGAGGTGCAATTTATTCCTATCTGCCCTGAGCAGTTAGGTGGTTTACCCACTCCCCGGGCACCGTCAAACATAGTTAAGGGAGATGGAAAGGGAGTCCTTGCCGGACAGGCCCAGGTGGTGAATTCCTTGGGAGAGGATGTAACAGGGTCCTTTATGAAAGGGGCCCGGGAGACCCTTAAGCTGGCAAGGATAACAGGCGCAAAAAAGGCCATTCTAAAAAATAAAAGCCCCTCCTGCGGCCTTACTACCCCCTATTGTGAGACGGACACTGGATATGGCATTGGCGTAACAGCGGCCCTCCTTCTCAGCGCTGGTATCGAGATAGTTGAAATAGACCCAGAGCAAAAAGTAAGGGTTTGATCAAAAAAGTTAAGACCTTCATGGAGATATTGTCTGAAAATGCGCAGCTTAATTCTAGATTCTCCTACTACGTAACATACATTATCGGGCTATTTCTTTTTCTCAATGCAGGGAAAAACTTCCAAGAATTCCTATCCCATGAGCATCATCCATAATTACTTTACTGTGAAGCCTCCCAAACGAGAAAAAATCTAAAGGCTCAATTCGTACATCTGCTCTATTATATATTGCCCCCATTGCTTGACTTCATACTCTTTACAGAGCCTGAACCCCTCACTGTCGTATAGATGACGGGCGGTTTCCAGGCCTTTGAAGGTCCACAAAAATACCCTCTTATAACTGGCTTGTCTACAAAATTCGAGCGATTCTCTCAATAATCCTTTCCCGATCCCGTGACCTTGGAACCTTGGGGTAACGATAAACCACCTCAGTCTTACTCCCTCCTTATCTGCCTGGCTCCCATCCATGGCAATCGTGCCTGCAAACTCCCCTCCTATGGTAGCGACCCAGAATCCATCTCTATTTTCCTGAAATTCAATCAGAAACTCCGAAAGCTCTCTTCCAACCTGGGCTTCAAAAGATCTATCAAAACCCCAATTTTCGTAATAGTAGGTGGCATGTAACTCGGTTATCTTGCCAACAACACCCGGGAAATACCCAGTCAACTCTAGTCCATTCAATTGAAACCGTGTCACCCGTAATATCTCCCTGGATCAATTTACCCCTATCCATAGAGATAGGCCCTGGCCACTGTCTTTTCTTCTAAGATGGCATCAATTTTCGACTGGATCGCTCTGCGTTCAGGGTTATCCTCCCAGGCCTTCCAGTCCTCAGAGCTTTTCCAGGTGCTTATTACCAGAAATTCGTCCGGATCGCTTATCCCCTTTAATGTTTCACCGGAGATATATCCTTTCTGGTTCATGGCCTTTGTCCGTAGCTCCATCAAAAGTGGAAGCAAATCCCTTTCTCTGCCTCTAGTCACCTTCCTTGTAATTATGACCTTGATTGCCATTTTTCCTCCTTCTTGAGTTAGTGAACTGCAACGTGACAGTCTATTATCTTTACCCTAACAATACCTTACGAATTTATCAACAGAGATTTTTATCCCATACAGGGTACCGTCAAAGCCCAGGGTATGGCAATTTCCCTTTTTGCTCAACGATCGTGAGGCGATGGCATGGACTATGCCTATCAAAACGATGGTTGCTTGTTGAATGATTCAAGATCTCGTTTTCATTGAAGGAGGGCCTGGATTATGAGTCACCATATGCCACAGGATGTCTTTCAAGGGGGGGGCAAGGCAGGACATAAACATCACACCTGGACGCCACGCAAAGGGACCTAATGGGTATCTTTCGTTTGCTTTGCGAAATTTGCTGTGCCGGCCGGAAACAACAGACACATGAGGTCAGCCCACCATTCTACCTTTGTTTAGCGTCCCGCTCCTGGTTCCATATGATCCATTCGTCTTTTTCTTCTTCAGGGTCAAAGGATTCCGGTTTGCCTGGTCTTCCATCCGGCCCGATATGAAGCCTCTGAAATTGCCTGAGGATGATTTCCTCCCACTTCTTTTCGGAAACTTCCGCTGGCCACTCAATTTCTTCCTTTGGACCGCCCTTGACGATTAGGGGCGGTTGCACTCCCACCTTGCCTTCATATACCGATATGTCGGTGCTTTTGTCGGCGGCGACTGTCAAATTGTAAGCTGTGCCACGCACACCGGCTACCGCGGTAGGCGTCTGGGTATTAAAGGTCCCACGCAGCTGGCCGAAAGCCCTGGTAACCTTCGCCCACATGGTCCCCAAAAAAACCTTGCAGAAAAAGTTGAGCGGCTTCTTTTTGGGGAAGAGCGCTTGATTGAGCTTGAATAGAGTGTTCGGTGCCAGCCGCAAGACTGAGTTGTCCGGCAGTGTTAGCTCGACCACCCCGCCTTTGCCAGTCTTGACGAATTCACCTTCAGCAACTGGTAAGCCCTTTCTCAACTCTACCCAAGGGCCTTTTTTGCCAGGAGCGACAAAGACCTCGCCTTTCTGGTAGGTGACTTTGGTCATTGGCGCACCTAAGACCGACTCGGTCAAGGCTAAGACAATGGCAAGTGCCGCTGAGGCGGCCAGTATGAGTGAGACCCTTTTTGACACGGTTGCTGCCTACTTTAACTCGATGCTCACCTTATTCGGCAAAAGGTCCAGCACCTCGATGGTTTTTTTCTGAAACTTTTTCTCGCTCAGCTCATCAGCCAGGTTCTGCGCCGATCCCTGGATATCGAGGTCCAGTTCAGCCATGCCCTCTTTGACGTAGCGCTGGTGAACGGACTTGACCCCACGCACGTACTTCTTCAGCCAGCTTCTGAGTTTCTTGACCTCGGCGTACTTCACACCTCTGATGACCAGGCAGATGCTTCGTGAACCACTGGATTCAGATTGCCATTGGCTAAGGATCTGGTCCATGAGCGTTTGGCTGATCTTTTTGGCTGCTTCTGACAGGGCTTTTGTATTTGCGGTTGAGGGATCAACGAATGGAACGGCGGCGTGTGCACTGGTTGCGGCAATGATTTCGCCGGTGTCCGTCTTAAGGGCACGCAGAGAGATATTGGCCTGGCCGGAATAGATGCCTTGGACCTCGCCCGCGTTTCGTGCTTGCGCTTGACCGAAGATCGCCACCTGGGCATCGGTGAGGTTGGCGATCTTTTTGATTCTTTCCTTATCATTGACCAAGGTGAGTGGATCAGCGACTTCGATTTGACCGGCCAGTGCCTGGCGGTCAACGAAGTCAAACCCCTTGGCGCGGAAGAACTCGATCAGCACGTTTTCCGCCACACCCAGGCTTGTGGATGAGAGTACCGCGTCTCCCCGGCTCTTTTCGGAGAGCTGTTGTCTCTCTTCGCGTATTGATTGCTCGGCGATAAGCACCATAATCTTTGGCCTGTCCATACGTCCGATCAGATTCTTTATCGCCTGGACCGAATCGTTGAGCTTACTCATGCCCACGATGGCAGCAATCTCTACCTCCACCTCGCCGTCGATCTCCTTTTCAGAGATCACCCTGTAGTTTTCGATGTAGCCACTTGACAGGCTCAAAATGCGGTCGCTGATCAACTGAAAATTCTTGGTCACGCTCTCCGAAGAGATCATTGTGCCCATGGCCTGCTCGACGGCCTTTCTTTGCGCGTCTTCAATCGCCCTGTCACGCGCTGCCGCTTTGTTGTTGCCGTAAATCGTTCCGTAACCCTTGGCCTTGATCTCCTTGGATTGGGCAAAGGCGCCAATCACCAGAATGAGCAGGACCGCCACTAGAAATACCAAATGGACGGATAATCGCTTGCCCATGCTAAATACCTCCTGCGGATATTGAACTTAGTTCGCTTCGCTCCCGCCCGCTTCGCCTGAGCACTCGCGATGGCGAGCAGGCACAAAAGGAATGTTGGTGTACTGGAGTGATGGAATAAAGGGTTCTTGGCAAACAGAAAATTGCGATATTGAAAAATTCCTCTCGACAGCGAAGTCAATAAAAGAGTATTTTTCCTTAAAAATCAACATTCCAATGTTCCATCATTCCATTACCCCCTGTACTAGGCATAAATATCAAGCCTTATTAAACCCCAATATTTTCAGTAAGTTGTAGAAATTCCGATACATTATTTATTGGCCGTGTTTTCCGTAACAATTATCACTCGGCCCTGGCTTAACGGCCCGGCCATATCTTTCAATTGACCTAACTTGTTCACGTCTTTTGCCGCCAACACTAGTTGGCTTGGGTCGTTGCCAACCTTTTCAGCATCAACAATAATGGGTGTTTGGCCTATCCTTTTATCAGATTTGGCCTCGTCGAGGCAAGAGCGATAGCCAGCAACACCGTACTGGTGAACGTATGCCTTGGCTACTATGTCAGGGCCATAAATCTCGGTGCCATCTGGCGCCAGCAGTTTGGGTGCCAAAATCGGCTTGAACTTCAACCCGGACACATCGATAATCAGCCCCGTGGTGTCGATTTTTGAAACGGCCAGGGTCGGTCCTCCTTGTTTGCCTAAATCTGCGGCCTTAGAGGTCATACCGTCGATTGGCGCCGCAAGCACTACCTCAGCGGTTCCGTCCCTAAAGTATCTCGCGCTGCACCGAACAAAATTCCTCACAACGCCCCTTACGTATTTAGAGGCCCTTGGCGCATCTTTCAACGCTTTACTGCCATCAATCTTTATTTGCAAAAGGGTTTCCAAGAGCTTTCTTTGGGCATCCACTTCGGCAGCCCGTTCCATCATACGCAGGCGGACTGCATTATCTAGCTTACCTGTGAAATCGACCTTTCCGGTCCCCCGCGCCAAGGCAATTCTTCTTTCCCAATCAACTAAGCGGTCTTTTACCTTAGCGGCCAAATCTCTGCATTCGAGCCTTCGAATGCGGGGGGTGATGATAATGACCTTCCCATTTCCCAAAAAAGCGGGGGAACTGGCTAAAACACTGGCGTCCTTTTGGTCGACAACCAGGTCACTGGGAGAAAGAGAGCCCAGCCTGACAGCCTTTACTTTCAGGGGTTTGGCGCCAACGATTTCCTTCTTGACCGCCCCCGGGCTTTGTACGTAGTTAACTACCCCTTGTTTCGCGATAACTTCCTTTTTCACATTTTCTTGGCTGAAAAGAACCGAACCGCTAGGAGCCAGCAGTCTGGGAGCAAAAGCGGGGGCAAAGGGGAGGCCTGAAGCATCAACCACCAGTCCGGTAAACTCGGATTTTGATGTTGCGACATCTGAACCGGCAAGGGGCAACAGTGCCTTGGCCAACTCGCCGGCGAGAGGAACCTTAACGACTATGTCCACTCCTCCGTCGGCGTAATATTTTGCTTTACAGATTTTTGGATGCCGCACATAAGCCCGTACTCTCGAGACAACCTCTGGGTTGTCCGCCGCGAGCGTATCACTGGTGACGCTGATCCCAGCTAGAATCCCAGCCACCTTTGCGTAAGCATCAAGGGTTGCGGCTCTTTGAGCCTCACGCTTGATGGCTGACACCGGTTTATCCGCATCGGAGAGATTGGGCGCCGCAGTGCCTTGTACGATTATGGCGTTTTCGGTCCAAAGAATTCCGCCATGGCTTGTTTTATCTGCAATACCGCCACACTCGTCTTCTGCATCGGCTCTGAGGGACAGCATGGAAAGCAGCCATATAATCCCAAGAATTAATACGGCCCATCGAACCGCTCGCATATCCATTACCAGGCTCCTATGGCGCTTATGTTATCGGTACTTCCCCTAAATGCGGCCTCTATTTCCCACGAATACATAACCCGGGCGGGCCTGAACCAAGCCGCTTGCTGCTCAGGGGTTAGAATTCAAAACAATTAGCTTTCCAAATTGGTAATTGAGGCCTCTTTCTAATCTAGTACACCGAATGCTGAATGTAAGTCAAGTCAAAAAAGGCATGGATTCAATCAGTTACCCCTCGGACTTAACCACTGGGCTAGCAACAGAATCGCTTTCTACCGGGTCGCTTTTGAGATCGTCATTATCCACGGCGACTATTTCGTAACGATAGTGAGAATCAGGCTTTAAATCGGTGTCCTTGTAACTGGTGTGATCAGGGCCCAGAGTCTGGATTTTTGACCAGGAACCATCGTTCCGGTTGCGGTAGAGAATATAGCCCTTGATATCGGGTTCAGGATTATTCTCCCATCTTACAAGAATATGGTCCTGTTCGGCTGTCGCTATGAGCCCTTTGACGTTGCTGGGCCTTGGTTTTGTCCTTGCAACGGAGGCATATGTGTTTTTCCCTTCTGCGCCAAAGAGATTGAAACAGGTGATTGAATAATAGTAATCCTTGCCGTCTTCCAATGGCCTCAATGCCCTGCCTTTATCCAGAAATGAATCGGATTTGTAACCTTTGACCCTGGCAATCCGTACGAGGTTTTTCTTGTCCGTTCCCCGGTAAATAGCATAACCGCCCACATCAGGGTCCTCAACGGGTGTCCAGGAGATCTGAACTGACTTAACCAGCCCGCTTTGCGTCTGGAGGTCTTCCGGAATGGGCGGCAGATCCTTGGTTTTGGCCTTTACCCAATTTGATGGTCCGGTCTCTCTCTCGGCATCATAGGTTGTCAGGTAATACTGATAGCATTGCCCGTCTTCCACATCTGTATCGTCTGTAAATTGGGATTTTTGGGCTCCTGTAATCTTGCCTATCTTTTTCCAATCTTCCTGATCCGCCTTTCGATACAGACAATATCCTTTAACATTTTCCAGCGGCTGCCATGAGAGTATTACTTTTCTCAGCAAATCGTCCTTTTCAACCTTTAGTACTGGGGGGCTCATTGTTTTGACTGATACGGGATCGGATTTGGGGCTTTCTCGCTTTTCCTTGTCCAGACTTGCAATTGCATAAGAGCATGTCTCGCCGTCTCCAATATTCTTTGTGTCTTCAACACTAAACGCCAGTCCGGATCGAGGCTTAATTTTCGCATCGATTGAGCTGATATTTTCCCATTCACCATTCGAATTTTTTTGGCGGTAGATCTTATATCTTACTATCTCGAACTCTTCCTGATCGTTTAGAAGCGAAGGGACGAACTTGATTTCCGTCCTTCGAAGATACCCTTTAATACTCATAATGACCGGCGGGTGGGGCAGTTTTTCGCCCGTACCTATCACTTGGGCGGTATGGCTGTCCTTAATCTCCTTTCCTGAGCTGAGGATAATTCCGATATAATAGTAATAATATTTCCCCTTTTTGATATTCGCATCACAATAGATATTTTCGTTAGTTTTGCCGAGAAACTGATAGGGTCCCTCCCGATTTTCGGCGCGATACACATTGAAGCCGACAATAGGCTGTGAAGGATCAGATTTCCATGACAATACAACTGTTTTTCCTTTGCTTTTGGCACGCAGGTTTTCAATATGAATTTCAATCTGAGTCTGGGCTTTCGGTGGTGGGGAAGGGGGCTGATAGAGCTCCCTTTTTTCAATGGTGCCCCTCAGTTCTGTTGCAAATGAGGAAATCCTGTGCAAAATGTCCTCACGTCCGGAAAAAATCCGATCCCAGGTATTAAGCACCGTCGCATTTTCAACATCCATGAGTTTGACCTGAGCAATAATCTGCCCGCTCCTTTTTGTGACTTGTCCGAAAACGATGAAATTAACGCCCAGGGCTTTTCCGGCCTTCAGGACCATCTCAGGATTATCACTCTGCACCAACCCCAACTGATGAAGGGTTTCCTCCATTTCCCGTCTAGACATGAGATTGATTGACTTTTCCGTTTCCAGGGCGCTAATAAGTGCATACAAGATTTCCACGTTATGGCCCATGGCCTCGATGTTTGTGGCCCTGAAATTAAAGAGAGCCAGAGTATTTATCTGCGCATGTGAAGGGAGAGGGTCCGAAAGCAAAAAAAAACAGCCATGGCAAAAACGAAGTAGTTCCTGATACGGAACATGGATTAGCCCTCTAATTCAACTTTATGATTGCGGAAGGCATCCTCAATATTCTGAAAGGCCTTTTGCGTCATGGGAGATCCCTGGATCATTTTCATTTTTTCGTCAAAGACGGCGTCGACGAAACTTTCTGTTGCCTGAAGGTAGTCTCGACGCTCCAAGTGCTTTTCGCCTGCCTGAAAATAGGTTTTCTCCAGGTTTCTTAGAGGCCGCAACCCTTCCCGGCCCAGCTCTGCGACCACTTCATCCGTCAATTGTTGAAGCAGTTCAGTATCAGTTGGAATTTCAAGGGGATCGAACTTAATTCCTGCAATCTGAACTCCGGCACTGGTTTCATCCTTAGCCGTCTTTCTGCATGGAATGGTATCGACCAGGATGTTTTCTCCGGTGTTTACATCCACAATGCGGAAAGACACCGTAACAAAGGCGACCTTTTTGTGAGTAGACACTTTGTATTCCTTTTCAACATCGACCTTCTTACGTAAAAATGGCACCGGTGCTTGATCAAGTTCCTCTCGGGTGGGGTTTGGATTTCTGGCCTTCCAATTAAGATAGTCTATATTTTCCTCTATCTTTTCGACTCGATAGGTTACGGTTTTTGTATCCGAGTAGCTAGATGACTCCACATTATAGCGGAGAACGTTGCCCATCACCGCCACATCTATCCCGTAAACACGACCCATTTCCTTGGCGGTCTGTGTCGAGACCACTCCGATTTGTCCAAGCTTCATTTCCTCCAGAATGGATCTTAAGTTTTCCCTTTCCAAAATCTTGATATCCTTACTGCCGGTCTTAAATAAAAAAGTAATCAGCTTATTTGCGAAGATCACACCTGCATCGGGGGAGTCGCTCGGAGAGCCGAAGTCGAACACGGCAATGGATTTTCTGAGCCTTTGTGTGATTCTGTCCTCCATAGCCTGGATCAGGTAGAAAATCTCCGGGTAGTGCGGGTCGATGTTCTTGATTTTTTGATACCAGAACCAGGCTCCGCCGAATCGGCCCTGGCCTTTGAACCGGTCAGCCAAAGACTTGGTCTGTGAAGAAAGGTCCTTTCGAAGGTTGCTGATCTCATCATTATCTGGACTGGCTGTATATTGGGAGGCTAGCTCATAGGTTTCAAAAGCCTTGAGGAGCCATCCGGCATACATCTGAGTTCTGGCCTCGCGAATGTAAAATTGCGCCGTTTTAGTGCGCGTGATATTAATAAGTTGTATCAGATTCTCATCTTTAGGGTCGTATTCAAGCGCCCGTTCATATGCCTTGGTTGCCAGCTTCCATTTTTGAGCCATAGCTGCTTTTCTGCCCTGCCCAACAAAATAGTCTTTATTGTCCCGTTCCAATGCGAGAGATAGAAGTTCCCTGGAAGGTTTGTGATCCTCCTTTAACGAAAGGGCCTTCTGAAGATATCCTGTTGCGCCCTTGTAATCTTCTTTGTCAAACAGGGATTTGGCCTGTGCGTAAAAGGCTTGTGAGCCTTTGCTTGCAGTTTGCGTCAAAAGCCTGGATGAATCTTCATAATTGGGAAATTTGCTTTGAATTTGTTGCAGATTAAAAAAGGCCTTGAGCCATTCCTCTGCCTCAATATACTGCTTTGCCTGGGAGTGAAGGGTTTTTATTTCTGAGACAAAGGAATTTTCTTGCCTTTCAAGTGCGCGGGCAAAATTGATCACCGCAGGGTGGTTAGAGTCAATCTCTTTGGCCTTGGCAAGTTTCGCCTTGGCCTTATTAATGGCTGCTATAGTAAGTGGGGATTCGGAGCCAAGGGCATGAGCGCCCTGAGTCACAAAATCATTGACTAGCGTCTCTTTCAGTTCATGCAGGGCCTTTCGGTATTGTTCATTCTTAGGCTCCTTTGCAATGGCCTGTTCCAGATAGGCGATGGCTTCCTTGTATTGACCAGCATCCCCAAGCTGCATTCCGGTATCGTACTGTTGTTTCCCTGCGCCGGCACAGGCGCATAGAAAAAACGCTGACAATACAATAATTCCGGCATTGCAAATTGCCCTTTTTCTCATAGCATGCCTCCGATGACTAAAATTACGTACTCTTGATACTATGCCTATGTCCGGATCTGCCTTCTTTTTCTGAACAACATGACGTTCTTGAGGAAGATTGAAGTACAGCTCATGGCCTGCTCTTTGATCAATCGGAAGTCATTGCTGGTAGTCAGAACGTTGAGCGGCAGAAAACCCAAAACAGCGTAAGGCTTAATTCTGTTTTGGTTATTTTCTTAGAGCGAAATTATAGGGAGATTATAATTGGGTGTCAAGAAAAAATGCTCGCCTGTATTAGTGAGCACACTAAGTAGCGTCCTACAAGAGAAAGCAGCAAGTTCGGGCACCACAAAAGCGATAAGCAGAAATGATTCTGAGGCAATAGGAAGGGCTCTGTCTATCAAAACGATGGTTGCTCGGTGCTCGATGCGCCCGAAGGGTGCTTAAGTTCATAAATTTCTTGACAGTCGGAGGGAGGGCATGGAATATGGATAAAGGCGCTGCCAAGACATTGACCAGGGAGAAAATATGATCGGCATATCAAAATTATACTGCGGAACTGTTGAGCCATCTGATCCTATCAGATATGGCAGACATTCAAAGGAGCTACCAACCCACCTACTTCAGTTTTCTTCTGACAAAAAACCTGTGGTCGTCTGGAATATTACCAGGGCCTGTAATTTAGACTGCATCCACTGTTACGCCATGGCTGTTCATCGAAGTGATGATACGGAATTAACCACAGAGGAAGCCCTCAGTCTGCTCGATGATCTGGCCGCCTTTGGGGTGCCAGTTGTTCTCTTCTCTGGAGGGGAACCCTTGCTCAGGCCTGATTTGGTTGAGCTGGCCAGGTATGCTGTGAATAAGGGCATGAGGGCAGTTATCTCTACTAACGGCACCCTCATTGATGAACAAAAGGCCATTGTATTAAGAGATGCTGGTGTCTCCTATGTCGGCATAAGTCTTGATGGACTGGAAGAGGTGAATGACCATATTAGGGGGATGAAGGGCGCCTTCCAAATGGCACTTCATGGGATAAGAAACTGCCAGAAGGCAGGGCTCAAGGTAGGATTAAGATTCACCATAAACAAGCTGAATGTCGATCAGGTTCCGGCTATCTTTGATCTCGTGGAGGAGATGGACATCGAGAGGATCTGTTTTTATCATCTTGTTTACTCTGGCAGGGGATCAGGTCTAATCGATCAAGACCTTTCCCATGATGAAACCAGACAAACAGTAGACCTTATCATCGACAGGACCAGGGATATGCATAACAGGGGGCTGATAAAGGAGGTCTTGACGGTAGATAATCATGCTGATGGCTCCTATCTCTATTTGAGGATGCTAAAGGAGAATAATCCGCGCGCACCTGAAGTCTTGGAACTTCTCAAGATGAACGGGGGAAATAGCTCAGGTGATAGAATAGGTTGCGTAAACTGGGATGGTGTGGTTTATGCAGATCAATTCTGGCGTCAGCATTCCTTCGGCAGTGTTCTTTTGCGGCCCTTCAGTCAGATATGGTCTGACCTGACTACGCCTTTAATGGCCCAGCTGAAAGATAAAAAGAGATATGTAAAGGGAAGATGCACCAGGTGTAAGTGGCTTGATATATGTGGCGGTAACTTTCGCGCCAGGGCTGAGGCAGTAAGCGGCGACATATGGGGAGAGGATCCAGCCTGCTATCTCACCAATGAGGAGATAGGGTTAAATTAAATGAACCCTTCATGACCTTCGGTCACCAAGAAGGCTGAAAATATTGAATCAAGAATGACAAATCACAAAGCTCGGATTTCACATGAATGACAAATGTCAAATGACAGAAAGGATTATGCTCTCGAAGATAGGGCAGGCCGGACAGGGTGAAACTTTGACATACGGGCCTTATATGAATAGAAGATGCATAGAATGAGTTAAAATCTCCTACTTGATTAGGCGGGCTATTTTCAGATGAAAAAAAAAGTTCTGTCCCTTGTTTCTTCGCTAAAACTCACTATCGCGCTGTTAATTATCATTGCTGGTGCCTCTATATTGGGGACAGTTATTCCCCAGCAATACGGGGGAGGGGAATCTTTTAGTCATCTCAGTCCCGGGCTGGTTAAGGCCTTCGAGTCCCTTCAGCTCTTTGATATGTACCACTCGGTATGGTTCATTATCCTGATGGGCCTCCTGTCGCTGAATCTGATATCCTGTTCCTTGAATAGATTTCCTGCTTCCTGGAAGCTTTTCAAAAAGATACCTCCCCTTGATAGCGGTAAACCCTTTGAGAATCTATCCCCTGAAAGGGCAGTCATAGTTGAAAGAAAACTGAGTGAGGTTATTTCCAGGGTGGAAAACCTTCTCCGAGGAAGATACAAAAAGGTCAGGAGAAAAGACACAGCCAACACTGTCCTTTTCTATGGCCAAAAGGGGGCATACAGCCATTTTGGTGTATATATTATTCATGTAAGTATCTTGATAGTCATTTCAGGTGCAATAATAGGATCTCTGTTCGGGTTTGAAGCCTATGTAAACGTCCCTGAGGGAGAGTCTACCAAAACGGTATATTTGACAAGGCACAAGGAGACGAAGACGCTCGATTTCACCGTGCGGTGTGATAAATTTTCTATTGCCTATTACGAGAACGGCATGCCCAAGGAATATAGGTCAAATCTAAGCTTCCTCAAGAACAACAACGTTATCTACCAGGGGCCTTTACTGGTCAACCACCCAATAACATTTGATGGAATCAGGTTTTATCAGGCAAGCTATGGATCTATTCCTGGTGGTCAGGCATACATTACTTTCAAAAAGGGGAATGAGGAAGCAACGAGCATAACCGCTAAATTAAAAGATTCATTTTATATCAAGGAACAAGATGCAGAGGTGACCATCTTAAGGATAGAAAAGAATCTTATGTCAATGGGTCCGGCTGTGCTAATAGGTATTCAGTATCCTGAAGGCACTATGCGCTTCTGGGTTTTCAAACACATAGAAAAGATCAAACAAGGCATCACCGGGCTCTTTGAGAAGGTCCCAAGATTTAACCCTGGACTTTTTAAGCCTTACTATTTCAAGCTCGATAAGATTGAAACTAAATACTATACTGGTCTCCAACTGAGCCATGATCCAGGTGTCTCCATAGTTGCAATTGGCTCCTTTTCTATAGTAATTGGCTTTATTATCACCTTTTTTTCTTCCCATAGAAGGCTCTGGGTGCGGGTAGACGAGCAAGAAGGCAAGAGCAGGATATCAATAGCTGCCACCAGCAATAGAGATCCTGTCGGGCTAAACCGGGAAGTAGACCATCTCATAGGACATCTTAAAAGAACCGAAGAGGTAGTATGATTATCAATACCACAATCCTCGGCTGGGTAACCTTTATCTATTTTGGTTCAGCCATTTTCTATATCTTCAGAATGATTACAGGAAAAGAGTTCTGGGGCCCTCTCGCCTCATTTATTGCCCTTGCCGGTCTCATTGTCCAGACCTTTGGCTTAATCATGAGGTGGATTGAGTCCTACAAGATGGGGATTGGACATACACCCCTCTCGAATCTCTATGAATCGCTCATCTTTTTTGCCTGGACCATTGTTCTACTCTATCTGATTATAGAATGGCGGATCAAGAGCAGGAGCCTTGGCGCCTTTGTCATTCCCTTTGCCTTTTTTTCCATGGCCTATGCCTCCTTTTCGCCACATGTCAACAGCAGGATACAGCCGTTGATTCCAGCTCTCCAAAGCAACTGGTTGATAAGCCATGTCATCACGTGCTTTTTGGGATATGCCGCATTTGCCATAGCATGTGCAATTGGATTCATGTACCTCTTAAAAGGATTGAAGGGGGGGGAAAGACCAAGGCCTTTTTTAGGATTTTTGCCTGGCAGAGAAATCTTGGACGAGCTCTCCTATCAGAGTGTTGTTATTGGCTTTATCTTTCTATCCCTGGGGATTATCACCGGTTCCGTATGGGCTTACTCTGCATGGGGATCATACTGGAGCTGGGACCCAAAAGAGACATGGTCTCTCATAACATGGCTTATCTACGCTGCAATGCTTCACTCCAGATTCGTCCGGGGGTGGAGAGGAAAAAGGATGGCCATAATGAGCATACTCGGCTTTGCCTCTGTACTTTTCACCTACTTTGGTGTTAATTATCTCCCCGGATTACATAGTTACTTCTGAGTCCTCTAAAATCAAAGGGGTGAGGAGAATCTGCATCTCCCCGAGGCCCAAAACTCTCAAACCTTAGGGGGGTGGTGACTATTTTGTACACCACGATTCGGTCTATAGTCCTCTGGGCATTCATTGGGGTAATAAATACCCTTATCTGGGTAATGGTTGAGATCCTCATATCCGTCTTTTCCCACAATGGCAGGAGGATCCATTTTTACTGTGCTGCCCCGTGGTCAAGGATTATTCTGTGGGGCTGCGGTGTCAGGGTGGAAATAGATGGTCTCGATGCGATAGATAGGGAGAAGAGCTATATCTACATTCCAAATCACATGAGTTTTTTCGATATATTCGCCCTGCTCGCATATCTCCCGGTCGACTTTAAATTCATCTTTAAGGAGGAAATAATGCGGGTTCCAATCCTTGGCTACGCAATGAGAAAGGCAGGATACATAAGTATTTCCCGATCCTCCCCAGCCAAGGCGAGGCGTACCGTTAAAGAAGCAGTCGATATGGTCAAAAAGGGATCCTCGCTGGTAATGTTCGCCGAGGGGACGCGGAGCAAGGATGGACTTTTGCAACCACTGAAGAAAGGTGCCTTTCAATTTGCCTTGGCATCAGGCGCTCCCATTGTTCCCATAGCAATCAGGGGCACCAACAAGATTATGCCAAAGGGAAGCTTTAAGGTAAAAAAAGGATTCATCACAATCCAACTTGGCATGCCTATTTCAACAATCAATTACAAAAGGAAAACTATGCCTGAGCTTATAGAAAGGGTTACAGGATCTTTGAGGACAATGTTGGAGCAAGAAGATTAGGGGGTAAAATAATGCGTTCAGATATCTTAAAGAAGAACATTGAAACCTTGCCACACAGGGCCTTGCTAATGTCTGCGGGCCTGGAAAAAGAAGATTTCGACCTGGATAAACCGTTTATTGGTGTTGCAAATAGCTATAACGACATTATTCCGGGTCATATCCATCTGAATGAACTAACCCAGGAAGTAAAAAGAGGGATCAGAGATGCCGGCGGAGTTCCATTAGAATGGGGCGTTCCGGGCGTCTGTGACGGTGTTGCCATGTTTGTGGAGATGAGATTAAGCCTACCAAGTAGAGAAAATATTGCCGATAATGTTGAAATTATGGTCTTATCCCACTCGTTGGATGGGTGGGTTGGTGTAACGGACTGCGATAAAATAACCCCAGGGATGTTAATGGCGGCAGGCCGCCTCAATCTCCCTGTGGCTATTCTTACTGGCGGACCAATGAGGGCAAATGTCATAGAGGGAAAGAAACACCACCCCATTGAAGGGTTTGGTCTCGTGGGTCAGGTCAAAGGCGGTAAGATAACAGCAGAAGAGGCTGAAAAAATGCTTCCTGATATGGTCTGTGGGGCAGGATCTTGCGTTGGCCTCTATACGGCAAACACCATGGCAGTTGTTACTGAGGTATTGGGAATGTCAGTGACCGGATGTGCAACGACCTTAGCAATAGACCCGCTAAAAAAGAAACAGGCCTATGAATCTGGGAAAAGGGTTGTGGGATTAGTAGAAAAGGATATCAAGCCACGAGATATTATGACAAGAAATGCCTTTGAAAACGCTATCAGGATAGATATGGCGATGGGAGGTTCAACCAATACGGTCTTACACATTCCAGCAATAGCAAGAGAAGCCGGCATTGATATTGATGTGGATATGTTTGATAAAATATCACGAGAAACGCCAAATTTATGCTCGATAATCCCTGCGGGACCTCATGAGATGGCAGATATTGACAGAGCGGGGGGCATTCCCGCGGTTCTTAACCAATTAAGGGATATGATAAAGGATCATCCAACAATAAACGGAAAATCAATAAAGCAGATAGCGGGGGAAGGAAAGGTGCTGAATGATGATATTATTAGAACCCCGGACAGTGCATATCATCCTGAAGGTGGCATAGCGGTATTAAAAGGAAATATTGCACGCAGCGGAATAATAAAACAGACTGCTGTGGAAAAAGAAATGGCGGTTCATTCAGGACCTGCAAAGGTGTTCTATACAGAAAGGGATTTACTCGATGCGATTGAAGCGAAAGTGATCGCTCAAGGAGATGTGGTGGTGTTGCCATTCCAGGGACCGGCAGGGGCACCGGGAATGCCTGAGATGTTAACCCCGACTGATGCGATAAAGGGAGCTGGCTACACTAAGGTAGCCTTAATCACCGATGGGAGATTCTCCGGTGCCACCACAGGCCCATGCATCGGACATGTTGAAATGGAGGCCTATAATGGCGGAGCAATAGGAGCAGTAAAAGACGGGGATATTATAGAGATAGATATTCCAAACAGAAGGTTGAATTTAAAACTAAGCGATGCAGAGATTAAAGAGAGGTTAAAGGAGGTTAAAAAACCGGAAAGAAAACTTACGCCCCTATTGGACTCCTACAGAAAGAAGTTCACAGGAATTAATTGTTACGGTAAGTAAGACGTGTGCCCCCTTAACCCGGATGGAACAGAGGTTCATAACCGAATAGTTTGGGAATGGCCATAACCAGGGATTCCCAGTAGGTGATAATGAGCAGTACGGTGATGGAGGCCAAGAGGAAAGGGAGTATAGCCTTGGTGATTTGCTCGAGTTTTATTTCTCCGATGGCACAGGCAATGAAAAGGCACACCCCAACAGGGGGAGTGGTGAGGCCGATCACCAGATTGAGTACCAGTATAACGCCAAAGTGAAGGGGGTCTACACCTATCTTGCTCATTAAGGGGAGCAAGACCGGGGTCAGAATGATCAAAGAGGCTGTGGTCTCCATGAATGTCCCCACTATGAGTACGGCGATATTTAAGAGCAGTAGAATGACAATCCGGTTCTGGGTTATGTTAATGACCGCCTCAGTGAAATACTGGGGAACCTCTTCACTGGCCAAGAGCCACGAAAAGATACTCGCAGTGCCGATAACAAGCATAACAAGCGAGCTGGTTACTCCTGTCTTTATTATGATCTTCGGCAGATCTCTGGGCCTGATATCTCGGTACACAAGTATGCTGATGATAAGGGCATAGAACACGGCAATACAGGCACTTTCAGTAGGGGTGAATATTCCGGTCAAGATCCCTCCCAGGATGATCAGGGGCATCATCAGAACCAGTGCTGCATCAAGAGTAGCCTTTAAGGCTCCCCTGAACGATATCAGAGATCCCTTGGGATAATTCCTTTTACGAGCATAATAGGCGACCACAGCCATTTGGAGTAGTCCTAGCAATACCCCTGGGATAATGCCGGCCAGAAAAAGGAAGGCGATGGACACCTCTCCCAGAACACCGTAGATAATGAAGGGTATTGAGGGCGGGATGATGGGCCCGATGGTAGAGGATGTAGCTGTCACCGCAGTGGAGAAGCCAACATCATATCCCTCCTTTTTCATGGCTGGGATCAAGATCGATCCAACGGCACTCGTATCCGCAACAGCAGCACCAGTGATACCCGCAAAAAACATGCTGATGACCACATTGATGTAAGCCAGCCCCCCCCGGAATGCCCCCACGAGAACGTTGCAGAAGGCCACCAATCTCTGTGTCATTTGCCCAGCGCTCATGATGTTGCCAGCAAGAATAAAGAATGGAATTGCCATCAGTACCGGGTTATCAATTCCGGTGAATATCCGCTGGGCAGCGAGCATATGAGGGATTTGCCCCTGGAACAAGAATGCCGTCAAGGGAGTCAGTCCCAGGACGAAGGCAATGGGGACACCTATAAGGAGAAAAAAGACAAAGGAGATGAGCAAAGATAGGATTAACATCTGATTTACCTTCCGATCACCCCATCATTGTATCTACCAGCTGTGATCATCTCCTTTAGTCGCACGTAAATAAAGGTAAATTCGTGCAATAACATAATCAAAAAACCAACAGGAACGGCCATATACGGCCATGACATTGGAATGCGCATGGCAGGACTCAATTGATGGCGCGTTATTATAACCAGACAGACACCCCCCCAGAATATCACCACAAGCAAGGCAGCAATAAAAACCTGTACAGACAGGGCTGTGCCCATCTGAATGCCTTTCGGAAGTCTATCTGAAAAAAAGCTCACTGCGATATGTTCACCCTTCTTTAGGGCAACACCGGCCCCTAACAAGGAAGACCATACCAGGCAATACCTGGCGAACTCCTCTGTCCAGAAAATGGGAAGGAGAAGAGCATACCGGAAGATGACCTCAGCAAACACGACCACGGCCATGATCGAGATAATAATAAAGATCGCGATCTCCACAATTCGATTAACTATATTGCTTGTACGCTCCAAAAATCCTTCCCTTGCCCGTCTATTTCGTCTCCGTGATTTTTTTGATCACCTGCTCCCAATCCGGATACTGTTTAATGTATTTGTCGTAGACAGGCTGCATGGCCTTGAAGAAGATGCTTTTATCCACCGTCCTCACATCTGTCCCCCAGGCCTTTAGATCCTCAAGCTGCCTCTGTTCGTTATCTCTAATGATTCTTCTTTCAAAAGCTGCCACGTCCATAGCCGTTTTGATAAATAGCCTCTGCCATTCCGGCTTGAGGGATTCAAACTTCTTTAGGCTCATGGTCAATGGTGCGGGTGAATAGAAGTGCCCGGTGAGGCTCAAATACCTTTGAACCTCATTCAGCTTATAGGCGTGAATAATGGCCACGGGGTTCTCCTGTCCATCAATTACCTTTGTCTGAAGGGAGGTATACACTTCACCCCAACTCATGGGGACTGCTTGTGCACCGAGTTGGCGAACCGAAGCAAGATGAACAGGATTTTCCATTGTTCGAAACTTCAGCCCCTTGAAGTCCTCGGGTTTTAACAAAGGACGAGCCGAGTTGGTGAAATTCCGAAATCCATTCTCAAAGAAGGCAAGACCCTTAAGCTTACTCTTCTCCAAATCATCCAGGAGTTTTCGCCCAAGAGAACCGTCAAGCACCGTGTCTACATGCCTATAATCTCGAAAAAGGAAAGGTAAGTCCAACACCATCATGCTTGGGCTAAACCCAGAGATAGGACCTGTGGCAGTCACGGCCAGATCAATGTTCCCTATTTGCATCCCTTCAAGAAGCTCCCTTTCCCCCTTGCCGAGTTGGCCTGCCGGAAAGACACGAATGTCAATGGCTCCTCCTGTAGCCTCTTTGATGCGTCTGGCAAATTCCCTCGCCCCCCCATTATAGGCGTGCTTTGCGGGGACAACCGTGGCCAGTTTCAGCCTAATCGTCTTTTCTTTTGCGGTTAAGCCTAATGGCAAACACACAGTCAGCAGTAAACACAATATGGAAAAAAACCCCTTTTTCATAACAAATACCCCCTTCTATGCTGAGATACTTTAAACACTAACAGTCGAGGATCCTCATAAAAGAATCATTAATGGGCGGAATTCCAGAATCATTCCCTTGTTGTCTATAGATCACCTTGCAATACATAACATGAACAAGAACTGAGTGATTATGGCCTGGCAATACTTGATCTGAAAGCCCAGAAATAGGATTTACTGGGCCAAAAATCCTCCATCAACAACGATTACGGTTCCTGTTGTGTAGCTTGAGGCGTTGGAAGACAAAAGCAATACAGCTCCGATAACCTCGGATGGTTTTCCAAACCTCTTCAGGGGTATTTGATTGACCAGGCTACTGTAAACCTTCTCTGAATCTCTAAGTCCTTTTGTCAACCCAGTCTCCAGGTAATGGGGAGCTATAGCATTGACACGAATGTTATATCTGGCCCATTCGAGGGCCAGGCTTTTGGTCAAGAGAATAACCCCTGCTTTTGAAGCACAGTAGGCTGGTGCACGGGGAACGCCCGTAATGCCCGCAGTCGTTGAAATGTTCACGA
>SMTZ1_10000533_pt1 | contig 35708 bp, 39 predicted proteins | sample DeeMarSWOR136_30_FD_25667 | JGI IMG/M metagenome (IMG submission 25667)
AATCCGCGAGTTCTTTTTTGCATAGTTCAATGAGTTCACCTTCCTTAATTATTTGTCCAGATTCTGGAACAACAGCTAACCAAACCACTTCATTATAGATTTTATCTGGTATTCCTATAGCAGCCGCTATTGCAACCTTTGGATGTTGGACTACTACACTTTCTACTTCTGATGGTAAAACTGTATAACTTCCCACTCGAATAATAAACTTTTTCCGTCCTTTGATATAAATCCTACCATCAGTAGTAATGTAACCCAAATCTCCAGATCTGCACCATCCATCAGCGGTGAATGTAGCTTTGTTTTCTTCAGGCATATTATAATACCCCGACATAGTAAGTGTCCCTTTGAATAACATTTCACCAATTTCTCCTGGCGGTAATTCCTGATCATCTTTATTTATGATTTTTATCTCTTGTTCTGGTAATAGCTTGCCTATATAACCATTTGCTAATTCCTCTAATGGGTCACCTATATCTGTAAATGTGACTTCCGGCCCAGATTCTGTGCTCCCATAAGCATTAAGAATATTGGGACAAATTTTTTCTCTAATTCCAGTTAAAAGTTCCAAGTTTACCTTTTCACCACTCAGAATAGCTAGTTTTAATGACGATAAATCAAACTCATCCAAGTCTGGTAGACTTAATGTAATGGCGAACATGGTAGGTACTCCTCCCATAAGTTGTAATTTCAATTTACGGGTTGCTCTTAATACATTATATGGATTCCATTGTTCTTGTAAAATTATTTCGCAACCAGCGGCTATAATTGTACCCATAATCTCAATTGAACCTCCTGCATGACTCGGAGGAAAGTTATTAATCATAGTAAATCTTGGTTTTAAGCCTAATGGTTCACCTTTATCTTGAATATAAGTTGCTTCAAGATAGCTAGCATGTGCGATATTTCTATGGGTAATAAGAGCTGCTTTTGGAACTCCTGTAGTTCCTCCTGTAAAAATAATAAGCGCTCCTTCATCAGGATTCAATTCAGATCTGGTTTTTTTTAATTCTGTATTTAAACTATATTTTTTTTCAAATAATTCTTCAAAAGGAGTACCAAACTCATCTTTACCAATCATGAAATATTTTATTTCTGGATTAAATTCGGAACTTAATTCTTTAATAGTATTAGCAATGTCATATCCTCGTGCTTTACCTATTAAAAACATCAATTTAGGCTGAACATGAGGGATAAACCGTCGATAATCTGCAGGTCTAAAGCGAACATCCATAGGCACACAGATAGCACCAATAGAGTTAGAGGCTAGATAGATTAAGGGATATTCCATAATCATAGGCAATATTGTAACTATAGTATCTCCCTTTTTAATACCTAAACTTAAAAAGGCTTCTGCTAAATGATCGATAGCGTCCGCAAATTGTTGAGCACTATATTTCTTCCATTTATATTTAATAAAAGGAAAATTTGAATCTATAGAAGCCCAGTAATGCACATATTGCCACAAATAATCTAATTTTGGGATTTCCATTAAGAAAGATCACGTATTTTTTAAATTTTATAAGAAGTTAATCTTTTTATAATTAAAATTTCCAATTGATTTTAACCATTTCTAACCTTATATTATCAATCTTCTACATTGGCAAGATTATATAAAATTTGTATTATTTCTTCAAATAATTCAGTATTATATCTTCTTTTATTATTATTAAGAATCCTTATTTTAAGCATTTTTCAAAAAATTGATAATATACTGTTTATTCAAAAATATATTGAAAAATTCAAATTAATCTAAAAATTAAAAGATAAATTATGGAGGAAATGCATTTGGATGATATAGTTTTATATGAAAAGGAAGGAGATATTGGAAAAATTACTTTAAACAAACCAGATCAACGTAATACGATAGATTTAGACGTACTTAAAAAATTAATCGAATATTTTAAGTTAAGCGCAAAAAATGAGGATGTGTGTGTGATTTACGATGCCAATGGTAAACACTTCACAGTGGGTGCCGATTTAAAATATGGATATGACTTGTTAACAAGCAAAGATAAATTAGAGATAGCGATAGAATTTCTTGAATCTTGGCAAATTTTAACCAGAGCCATGTTTGCTCATCCCGGTATTATTATAGTGGGGTACCACGGTTGGGTAATAGGAGGGGGTTTTGAACACACTCTCGCATGCGATTATAGAATTGCAGCATCAGATACAAGGATTATGCTTCCAGAAGTAGGTGTGGGGCTCTTCTTTTCAAATGCTTCTACAAAATTACTACCTAGGATTATTGGAGAAGGCCGGGCAAAGCAATTGATGATTTTTGGAAATGAAATTTCCGCTGAAGAAGCTCTAAGTATTGGGCTTGTAAGTCAGGTTTGCAAACCAGAAAGTCTTCAAAGAATCTTAAAGAAAACTGCTAATATGGTTGTGCAAAAAGATCATCTCGCTTTACGATATACAAAATCTTTCATTAACGAGAATCAAGAATTAAGTTTCGAATCTGTGTTAGCAAGAGAATCAATTGCAATGATAACTACAGGCCAATCAGAAGAACTAAAAAAGAGACTCGAAAAGTTTGTGAAAAAAGAATAAAATAGAATTATTACTTTTTCTTAAAGTAATTAATATTAATCTCTTGAAAGCAAGTATCAATCGATTCAATACTTTCTAAATCTTGCAAAGACAAACGCTTCAGATCATTGAAATCCTTTGCTGCCCAGATAAGCTTATTAAATCTTTGATGATGGTTATGAAATCTTTGATTTGCATAATCTCTAGCCTGTCGAGTATAGAGAAGGAAGGGCCAATCACTTCCTTCCATTAATAGTAGTTCTCTTGCAATCTGTTTGAGAATTCTTCGTTCCCTCTCATTTGGGTTTGGATTTCTTTCTAGTACCATTTCAAACTCTTTAATTGAAGAATTAATATAAGGCCATATCCAACCATGTTCAGGATTTTTCCAAACTCTGAAATCTCCACCTTCTCCCCAACTACTTTCTTTCATTCTTATTGTTGAAAATTTACCCTTATATTGAGAAAGGTAATCTGAAATAGTTATCATCTCTAAATTTTGGTTCCGAAAAATCAGCTCAAATACCATTTTAAGCCAATCAATACCTTCTGCCCACCAGTGACCATATAATTCAAAATCAAAAGGAGAGATAATGATTCCTTTCTGATTAAATTCATTTGAAAATTGCTCCATCTCTTCAGAAATCAAAGATACAAAATTATTAGCATGAATTTTAACTTTTTGCTTTGCTTGAATTAAATCGTATATATCTTTTTTGTCATTTCCTAAACTTTTATCAGTGATTCTCCAATAGTGTAAACCAGATTCATGGTCTTTTTTATGAAATTCTCGATAATATGCATCTCCTGGATAACCGATTTTTGAATCCCATACCTGTCTACTAATTTTTTGATTTCTTCCGAAAACAGAAACATTCGTTTCTAAATTATATCCCCAATTTAGATTTAACCCGATATTGTTTCTAAGTTCTAGTATTTCCGCATCTAAAATTCCATGAGAATCAACAAAGAAGTACTGAATGCTTGAATTTTTTAACCAATAATCAATACTCTCACGGATTTTTCCATCTCTAAAGACTTTGGGACGATAAGCACATTCTGGAAGCCAGATCCCTTTAGGGTCTCGTTTAAAATATTTTTTATAAGTATCTACAGCAGTTTGTATTTGGGAAAAAATACCAGAATCGCTCTCCAATAAGGGTAGAAAGCCATGAGTAGCCGCGCAAGTAATCAGCTCAATCATTCCTTCATCTTGGAGCCATTTAAAACCGCCTAAGAGATCTCTGTAATAATTATTATAAAACGTATCTAACACATGGTCAAAATGTCTTAAATGAAATTCTGCAATTTTTTTTCTTTCAGGATGATTTTCAAACCGATAAATATCCTTTTTAGCTCGGGAGATTAAACTATCCATGTATTCTGTAAATCGTTGTTTCATATATTCATCAGCTAATTGATCAGCCAATATTGGTGTTATGTTTATAGTAATGGCTGTTTTTATTTTATTTCCCTTTATTTCTCTTAGCATATTTAGAAATGGAATATATGTCTCATTCATGGCTTCCATGAGCCATTCTTCACCAGCAGGCCAAGTTCCAGACTTTTTACAATACGGAATATGCCCATGTAAAACTAAACCAAAATAACCCATTGTCATATGAATCAATTAAAAGCTTTTAAAATTCTTTCCATTCTATGCTTAATTGAATTTTTAAAATTACGATATTTATCAGGGATGATGAAAAAATCCTCATTTCTAATTCCTTGGAAGATATACTCAGCAACCTCCAAGGGATCCATCCCATTTCTATTCATTTGTTGCATAACTTTCTTATTTGCTTCCATTTCAGGATGAAAAATCATCTCAGAAGGATCATTTAATAATTCTTCTGGACGATTTCGATCACTTTCTAAGATCTTAGACTTAACAAACCCAGGGCACACCACAGAAACTTTAATATTCGAAGTTTTACTAGACAGTTGTCCAGATAAAGCTTCAGAAAGAGCCACGATGCTATGTTTGGTTATACTGTAAATATCACTGGCAGGCATCAATCCCATTATAGATGCTGTATTAATGATATGGCTTTCTGAATTCTGTTTAAGTAAAAAAGGGACAAAATATTTTATTCCATGAATAACACCCCATAAATTTACTCCAAGAATCCATTTCCAATCTTTAAGAGTGTGTTCCCATAGTAAAGTTCTATATGATACTCCCGCATTATTAAATAACAAATGAACCATATCAAACTTACTTATAGTCTCTATTGCTAAATGATTAACATCAACGGCTTTAGAGACATCAGTAGGTATAACTAGGAGGTCTTTTGTTATTTTACTTATTTCTTTTTCAACTTCTAATAATGCGTTTGTCTCTATATCAGCTATCACCACTTTCATCCCTTCCTTTGCGCATAGCTTTGCAATCCCATACCCTATACCGCTAGCAGCACCTGTTATTACAGCTACTTTTTCATTAAATTGTTTCATAAATCCTTTTGACCATCGTTTTTTTAATTTTATTAGATATAATCATCAAAATTTATTCCATATTTTTGAAAATGCTGTTTAGTGATTTTAATATTATTTTCATTATAGTTAATCAAAAATGCCTCATATTGTTGCGGATTACCTTTTAAAGCTAGAAGTGTTAGGAGACTTTTCATATCGTAAATATAAAGTTGATTCTTTTTAATTCCATTAATATATTTACTAACGGCTCTATCAGGAGGAATTGCTTTACTTGCCATTTCATCTAGCAATGATTGGTAAATTTTATCTAATTTTTCCTTTCCGACAGCGTTTAGAATTCTTTTAGAATATTTTATTTTGGCGCTTGAAAAGATGTTGGTTTTAATATAAGAAGGGATAATGACGGATACGTTAATACCACGACTGTGTAATTGACCAAAGAGCGCTTCTGAAAGCCCTATCACTGCAAACTTAGAACTAATATAAGATAATGGTTCAGATGATCCAAAAATACCTGCCCCTGACGCTACATTCACTAGGTGACCCAATCCCCTTTCAAGCATTCGTGGTAAAAAGACCTTAAGTGAGTAAATAACACTCCATAAATTTACATCAATTACTTTTTTCCAATCTTTTAAATCAAGTTCTAATATATCTCCTCCAATCGCTATTCCTGCATTATTTATTAAAAGATCGATATCTCCTAACTTGGAGTGAAATTCTTTTGCAATATGCTCGAAATCTTCTATTTTAGATACATCACATTTATCAGCATATACATTTACACCTAATTTTTCGATTTCTCGCTTAACCTTCTCTAAATTTTCCATATCAATATCTGTAATGAAAAGATTCATTCTTTCTTTTGCTAAGGCTAATGCAAATGAACGTCCAATACCGCTTGCAGCACCAGTTAAAAAACAATTTTTATCTTTAAACTCTTGCATACTTATTCGCCACTTAATATCATTTTTTATTATATGATTAATTATATTTGAAAATACATTAAATATTGTAACGAATTTTGAATTAAATTTTTGAGGATTAATCTTGAATAATAAATTGAAAGGTATAACAACACCTCCAAGTCAAAAAGAACTATCAGATCGTCTAGATAAAGTGAGAGAATTAATGAGAAAAGAAGATTTGGATTATTATATATCATTTGATCCTGTCAATATTTACTATTTAACAAATTTTGCTAATAATGTGCACGAAAGACCGTTTATTTTAATAATTGAAAGAGAAGGGACTCCAAAAATGGTTGTACCCCTTTTAGAAAAAAGTCATGTTCAATCACGATCGATAGGTGATCTTGAATTTTATAGTTATTACGAATTTCCCGCACCGCACGGAGAGAATTGGTATGATATATACCTAAAACTTATTGAAAAAGATAAAAAGGTTGGAATAGAGTCTGCGATGCCCATGGGAATATTTGAAAAAACCCCTGGAAATAAGATTGTAACTGATATCATAGATGAAGTGCGTGTTGTTAAGACTGACTATGAAATTGGTCGTTCCGTTCATGCTTGTAAGATAATTAACAGAGGTCATAAAGAGCTTCTTAAAATGTGTAGACCGGGTGTGCTTGAATTTGCACTATACCAAAAAATTACCGGTTTAATGACATCAAAAATTGTCACCGACATTCCAAACGCGAATTTCATCGTGTGTAAGAGTACGGCAGCAGTTTGGCCACCATCCTTTTCTCATGATCCACATATTATTCCAAGGATATTTGCAGAGATGGAGCAAGGAGGACCACATGTTTCAATTGTTTATGCACAAGTAGATGGTTATGGTGTTGAAATAGAAAGAACTTTTTTTTTAGGTAATATTCCGGAGAAAGCTAAAAAACCTTTTGAAGTTATGTTTAAAGCAAGAGAGTTAGCATATACTATGATTAAACCTGGTGTAATTATGGGGGAAGTTGATAAATCAGTACGTCAATTTATTACTGAAAAAGGATATAGTGATTACATTATTCATCGAACAGGTCACGGTTTAGGAATCACAGGTCATGAAGCTCCTTTTTTAGCTGAAGGTTATGAGAGAAAGTTAGAACCAAATATGCTAATAAGTGTTGAGCCAGGGATTTATATCTCCGGATTAGGAGGCTTTCGTCATTCTGACACCGTTTTAGTTACAGATGATGGACATGTTAAACTCTCAAAAGCACCTGAAAGCCTTGAGGAATTAACAATTGCATTATAAGAGAATTCCAAGATTTAAATTTCCTTTGTTATTTGTTCTAAAGGTTTCCTTTGGCTAGATTTTGGAATTTTACCCTTTATATATCCAAAAGGTAAAACAGTTAATAAATAGTCATCTTTACCAAGTCCTAATAACTCTTTTGCTTTTTCTCGGTCCATGGAACCTACCCAGCAGGTACCTATCCCTAAAGCCCATGCCATTAAGATCATATTCATAGAAACTAAGGATGTATCAATCATATACCATTTAGGGCTTACATTAATCTTTCCAACTATTGCTATAGCTAAAGGAGCCGTTCTTAAAAATTTGCCGTATATAGCGGTTTCTGCAACTTTCGTTAAAAATTCTTTATTCTTAATAACTATAAATTGCCAAGGTTGTCTGTTTGAAGCACTGGGGGTCCATCTTCCCGCCTCTAATATCATTTTGATTTCTTTCTCAGATATTTGTTTTTCTTCGAAATTCCTTATACTTCTCCTTCCTTTTAAAAATTCTAAAAAATCTTCTGGATTGATCATTTTTCTTACTTATTCAAGTTATATTTCAAGCTAATTAGAGCAAACATTAAATCTAATTTAAATCTGTTGTTAATGATTTATTATAGGTACGGCTTAATAGATTCAAAAAATATAAATAATTTGTAAAAATTTTTAGATTAATGACTATTGCGGAATTGAAAGCGGGATACTTTGAGAAGAGAGGAGCTTATTCCCATAGATCTGAAGGATTTCAGCTAATGAAGAAATATTATCCTGCAAAATATGAACCTCATAGTAATTTTTTATATGCTTTTCTTTGTTTAATATATGATGGGTTTAATACTCTTGATTTGTTAAAAGAAAAGATGAAGATCCTCTTTATTTCAGCAACAAAACAAGTTGTTATTGGAAAAGAAGATGTAGAAGAATTTTATCAAATAGCAAAACGACGAGATCTTATCAAAATAAACGCAGATAATAAAATAATATTATCTGAAGCCGGAAAAAAATTAGTAGAGTTTAGTTATTATCACAATTTATATACTTCTCATTGGATGCGTATCTTCTTCTCGCAACAAACAGTTATGCTGAGTACTACTATATTCCTGATACTTCTTTCTATTTTAAAAGTTATCACAGGAATCCAAATAGATTCGCAAGCAATGTTAACAGAAGGTTTTGAAAATTTGACGGACCTAATTAAAATAGGAATTGTTGGGGTGATAGGAATTAAATTCAGAAAAGATAAGATCGCTAGCATAATTATAGTATGTTTAATGATGTTTACAGGGATCACATTGATATGGTCGGGCATTGAAGATTTATTGAAATTAGAACCAATTATTCCTACAGTCCAGGCATTCTTTATAGGATTCTTGTCGATAGGATTAAACACTGCTTTACTGTTCCTTAAAAGTTTGGTGGGAAGAATATCAGGAAATTTATCTCTCCTTAGTGATTCTAAGGATTCACAGTTAAATGTCAGGTTATCTATAGGAGTTTTAGTTGGTTTTATGTTTGCTATATTTAGGATATATTTTGTAGATGCGTTGATAGGAATTATTATTGCTGTATTCGTATTTAAAGAGGGTATAGAAATTATTCGTGAATTACTTTTAAAAGAAGAGGAGTTTGATATTACAGAAATTAAAGTTTTTGCTGACAACATATATAACAATCGCTTAACCGCTTACATTTTAGGAAATATTAGAAGAGAAAGTTTATCAGAGGCTCAATTATTAAAGATCTTTGAAGAGGGGCTAACCATGGGTCGATTATACTACGAAGGATTTGCTGATTTCTTTTACGATGGATTAGGAGCTGATGTTGCGAAAAAGCATTTAGATAAATTAATTGAAGGAAAGTATATTGAAAATATTGAAAATGAATTATATTTAACTCGTAAAGGATTAAAATCATTTTATAACGCAAAATCGAAAGAATTTACAGAGCGTTCAAACAATATAAGGATCACACCTCAATTCAAATTAAAGCATTTGTATGTAATTATAGCATTAATATTGCTCATTTTACTTGTTATTTTTGCTCCTCAAATAAATATATGGTTTACAAACACTTAATCCGAATGTTTATTATTAAAATATTCTGAGTCTAAGTTTGGATAAATTTTTTTCTTCCTCCCTTCCTTTTTAAGATGAATTAATTTGAGTTCTTTTAGTTTCTCGATATGATATTGAATCGTTTTATGGTCTACTTTCATTCTTTTTGTGATTAAATTGTTCCAAAGCCCCGGTTCTTTTTCTATCATTTCTAAGATTTCTAGTGTAAATTTGCTCTTACTTAATTCTAGATCAAGATTGTTAATAGGATTCTTTTGGTAATAAGGAAAATAGGCGATAAATTTGCCAATCCTTTTCTTCCCAATAACTTTATATGTCTCAAGAATATCTAAATGCCACACCAAATTTCCAGCTGCAAGCTCTGTCCTTCTTAATAATTCATTGAAATGAATTCCAGGTTCTTCTAAAATTAAGTCAATTATTTTATTTCTATTTTCATTTTCTAATACTTCTTCTAAAGATAATCGGTGAGCACCTTTTTCTATAGGTATTGTTCTTTGTTTTAAATATTGAAAATAATCTTTTTTTGAAATTAATATTACAAGGGACCCAATTCCAAGTGCTAAGAATACTATGAAAATGAGCCACCACCAGTTGTTTGAGATCTCGCTAAACTCGAAAAATGTGATATAATAATCGGTATCTGCTTGTATTTGTGTAATAGTGCTTATTAAGTAGTCTTCAGAACTTGATTCATTATATCCTGTGTTGGTGTTTATAATCTCCCAAGAGTCTTGTGGGGCGTGATAGAGTGCTAAAGAGTATAATCTATCTGGATTGATACCGTATTGAGAATTCTTTATAGTTTGTATTGTAAGTCTTTCTATTGTAATATTTGATCTTAACTGAAAAATGCAATTATACTGATATTGGAATCTATAATTACTTCTTTTTGGATTATCTGGTGGCTTTGTCATTCCAAAGTTATTCATATTAATTTTTGAGGTAATATTCAGATAAATCGGTAAACTATTGTTAACTTTAAAGAGAATCTGTCTATTTTCTATCCTATTTTCGTAATCTATTTCAATATCAATGAAAACATCACTACTAACTCCTAAGGTGATGTTATTAGAAAAATTGTAAAATACGACTTCATTTGGGTAAATCTGATCTTTAATATAAAAACCAGGTATATTTACAGTCCTACCTATAGTAGGGGAGATAAATAAGCATAATTCAAAGGTAATTATAAATAAAACTAATAAACTAAATCTACTTTTTGTTTTCCAACTTAAATTCATAATTTTAGCCAAGGATCCTACTTCTTTTTTACTTTATTATTTTAAAAAATTTAAAAAAAAAAATACTAAATTAAAAATTATTATTCGCTTTTATTTTCTTCTCTTAAAGTAAATTACTAAAACAATCGCACCTACTGCTAGCACTGCACCAATACTAATTCCAATAATTAAACCAGTATAATCAGGTATTAAGATTGTCCAAATTGAAAAATGATCCGTTTCAGCCGTTAAATAACCATCTTCTATAGTTGTTGGAACTGAGACCCATTGTCCATTTCCTTCATCATAGTAAGCAAAAGTTCCTAATCGATTCTGATTGGTCGCTCTTATTCTTAGTCTTGCTTGAGTACAAGTTCCATTACATTCTATAGAAACACAGAAGCCTTCTTGATATCGAAGCCTATTACGATTTCTAATTTGATAGGTATTTCCTTTTAATAGTCCTAATTCTGCTTGTTCCTCTGTACATGTCATATTCATTTGAAGATCGTTTTCTGCTTCGATTTCAATAATAAAATCCTTCTCTCCAATTCTCATTGCTTCACATTGCATGTTTAAATTCATATTTACATTAGCTTGGAAAGTTAAGTTAGTTCTTGCTCGAAATTGAAACCTAGTTCTGACATTAGCTTCTAATTGGGCTGTATGAGTATCCCCCGCAACTGGGATTACCTGATCAGGAGGACCAACTGCTACTACCATGGAAGAACTTATAATTGAAAAGAGCATAATCAAAGTAAAAGCGCTTAGTAATACTTTATTCATTTTTTTCATTTATTTTTTTCTCCTAAATTGTTTTAATTGAGTAAAAAGAATTTAATATAAAAAGGATTGAGGAATAATCTTTCCCATATCGCTCAAAGATACTTATTTTTTCTATAAAAATGTCATTATACTAAATTTTAAAAATTTAAGTAATCTAACCCTTAAGTTTTAATATAATAATTTTGAAAATATTATTATAGTTTTTAAAATATATTAAAAATATTAAAAAGGAATTCAAATTAAATAAATCTTAATTTGAAATTAATAATTAACTTTAATAGAAATATGGAGAAAAACCTATGAGTCTAAAAGAATTTACAAAGGAAATTTTCACTAGATATGGCTTTACCGAAGAACAGATGAATATTTATCTGGGATACTTACGGGTACCCAGAGCAACAGCATCAGAAGTTTATCTATCTCTGGTAGAAGAACACCCTGATCTAAATTATGAGGGTGTAATTGAAGTAACTAATTGGTTAGTCGATAAAGATTTTCTTAAAAAAGTACCGGGGATAGTAGATCGTTTCATACCTTTAGAACCTTTTTTTGAATTATATATTGGAGAATCTGAAGTATTTAGAGATGAGATTGGTAAAATAAAGGATAGTATTTTAGCTGATCAGTCGAGTCGATTTGAAAAACTTGAAACCATTCAAGATAAAAGCATTGATGAAGTGGTGAATGCAGTTGATACCCAACTTAAATCATTTTTTGAGGATTCCGATACAAAAAACAATAATAAGAGAGACAGAATTAATAGTGCTAGAAACAGGTTTACTGATACTTCTAAAACCTTAGAAGAAAATCTCCACAATATCATGAATACGTTGAATTCGGATATAAAAAATATTAGTGATACAAGAGTAAAAGAAAATGAAGCTGAAGTTAATGAAACAAAAGATCACTTAACTAAATTAATTTCAGATTTATTAAATGACTTTTCAACTAGAGTAGAAAATTTGGAAAAAGAATTGAAAAAGGATTTAGATAACCATGTGGATAGACACGCTACAATAGCTAGTGATCTTAAACCAAGAATGGAACAGATTCTTGAAAAATATTTAGAGAGAATGGATAAGATTGTTACTGATCTAAAAGAAAGGTTATCAAATCTTCTCAAAGAACACTTAAATCACCTAAAAAACACGACTGAGACCCTTCAAACTAACCTAAAAGCAACTGTTGATGAAAGACATCGAGTTTTGACTGAACAAACCAGTAGTTTCAAGAGTATGACATTAACTTTAATCGATAATTTACTTGAACATGCCAATAGATTCACCGACTTTTCGGGAGATATGGCTAAAAAAGGATTTTTCTGGGTTGGAAAAAAGAAAAAATATAAAGCACGCCATGAAACCACAATCCAAAACATATTGAAATATACTGAACCTATGAAAGAAGATTTTACAAATACTAGTGATGAATACATTAAAAATACTAGAGAAACAACCGATCAATTAAAGAGTGATGTAACTGACATAATGACTAAGGAGAATGATAATGTTGTAAGTGAAACTACAGATCTTGACCACAAAGCTCAAGAAACAATTAATGTACAATTAGAAACCTTAGCTACAGATTTAGCAGGTGAAATTGATTCCACTATTCAAAGTGGTGTTAAAGATTGCTCTGAAACCACCGTTAAATTAAAAGACTCTTTAGAAAATTCCTTGAAACAGCATCATAGGCAATATGATGATGCAATCACTAAACACAGAGAGGCATCATTACAGCATTATTCAGAATATGATACTGATGTTAAAAGAATAAAAGAAAATTGGTTAAGAGATCTTGACGATAAATTTATTGGTGGAAAAAGGGATACCTCAGAAAAAATTACGGGGGAAATTAGCTTATGGGGGGATGAATCTGCTGATATGGATCGAAATTTGAGTGCAATGCTTCAAGATCATAAATCAAAATATGAAGAAAATGCTAAAACTCTACAGAATAGCTTATCAAACACTACGCGAGACACAACTCAAAATGTAAAAGATGCTATTGCAGATTTTACACTCCAGTTTATGAATTCTATCGATGATGCAACTGAATTAGCTGAAAGTAATGAAGGAAAATTAAGAGATATTTTTAATGCATCTAGTTCAATACCAGAAATTTCAGAAATAACCACATGGCAAGTGATTGGAAAGGAGGCAATGATAGCTGCAATTAAAGATGCTATTTATAGGGTAAAATCCTCTATTATTATTGTTATGCCATATGTGGTACCTGAAATCTTACAAGTAATCAGCGAATTCGCATATCAAAAGAAAGCTGTGCGATTTATGCTCACAAGCTCATTTGATATGAGTGCGTATGGAAACATTATACAAAAGATGTTACAGCTTGGTAATATACAATTCCGCCAACTTAGTGCTGCAGGGGAATTTTTTGCTGTAACTCGTGATGCAGAAGAAGTTATAATAGGTCCGTTAACAGATAAAGAATCAGAAATGATAAGTGTAGTTTCTAATCAACGTGCGTATAGCATATTATACTCACAATTTATAGGGCCGATATTTCAAGCAAATTCTCGTCCAATTAAGTAAAAAAATTTTTTTTCTATATTTTTTTTAATTTGCTAATTTTACTGAGAAGGATAAGTATAAATAGGTTTAAGTTAAAACTATATTATCATAATCTATTTATTTGGGATAACTATGGCACTTACAGGATTAGATATTTTGCATAGTATTTTTACTACAATTGCGGTAGTGATTTCGATTTTGATTGGATTAATAATAATATCAAAATACTTCAAACTTAAGCAAAGAAATATCCTCCTAATTGGGATCGTTATTCTTCCTCTTACCGTCTTGTGTGGATTAACAGCATTCACAAGTTTGTTGGGAACTAATAAAGGAACAAGAAAAAAGATCCTAATAATAGTTTTAATATTTAATGTAATTTTTGAGAGTTTAATCATTTATTTCTTATTTGCAGATGTACCAGTTATTGCTACGTTAGAAGGAGATTTTAACATCAATTGGAGTGTGTTCAGCCAAATCTATTTCATTATCAACCTTTTAATATTCCTAATCACAGGAATTCTATTTTCTCGAGAGTCTTTGAAATCAGAGAGCCGTGAAATTAAATTTAAAGGTAAATTACTTTTAATTGCATTTGTTTCTTTTACTATTGGGACTATATTAGATTTTGCAGTTGCATTTACAGTTACATACATAATTGCCAGATTGATATTATTATCAAGTTCAATTGAATTTTATATTGGTTTTTTATTACCTGAAAGAATAAAGAGACTACTCTTTCAAGGTTAAATACCTTTTTTTTATATTAAAAAGTTAAAAGGAGATATAAAAAAAATTATTAGGTATAAATGGAAGTTATTTTTTTATTCCCATGAAGCTTTTTTAACTTGATTATCGTCATCCTCAGTATGGATCCTTTTCAAGTCAATATCAGAATAACCAGGTAATATATTTATAAAGTTTCTCATTGCATTTTTGACATCCTTGCTTGAAGTGATATAACGTCCAACTATCAGAATATCTGCTCCTTGTTCAAGAGCATACTTCGCAGTGGCGGGTTCAATTCCTCCTGCAACGGCTAGCAAGACTCGATCCTTCCCAGAGGCTAATTTCTTATCCTTATATAATTCTTTGATTTTTGATAATAGAGCCCAACTCGCTCTCTGAGCGGTATCTGGTGATTGAGTACTTGTGCCTTGTTCCACATCGATTGCTCTATGTAAAATTACAACATCGGGAATTTGTTTTAACTGACTTAATTTTTCTAAAGGATCTGTAACTTCCATGGTATCTACAAATCCATAAATTCCTAGACGTTGAGCTTCTAAAATGAATTTATCTATGGAGGAAGGAGAAGCTAAACCACTAGCAACTACTGCGTCAGCGGTTGCATCAAATGCAAAATCAACCTCTAATTTACCTACATCAAGAGTTTTTAGATCTGCAACAATGAACTTCTCTGATGCTAGTTCCCGGATTTTTTTAATTGCTTCCATACCATACTTCTTCAAAAATGGGGTTCCCACTTCTAAAATTATTCTATCGCTCTTAGGTAAATCTTTAACAACCTTCATATGGTGCTCTATAGAGGGATGATCCAGAGCTACTTGAATATAGGGAGGTCTCCATAATCTTGGGATTCTTATTCCCGCAACTGGATGTTTAGCCCGATCTTTATCATAAAATATTTTATCAATAGAGGGATAATTTTTTAATGCCCTCTGAATAGCTAGTTTAGTTGCTCCATAATTATATTGATATATTTTCCTATAATCAGTCGCTTCGGGATGAATAAATACGCTAACGATTATAACCCATTCATCGATTTTATTCATGGGAATTAAATTTTCCTCAACAGAATCAGCAATTGCTTTAGCAACAGCAGCCTGAGCAGGACCAAAGATTTTGTTTGCTTCCTCCATTTTAGAGATCGTTACTTTAGGTATAATCAAACTTATCGGTTTGGATAATAAATTCGGTCTTATGCATGCTAATAACCCTCCATGACCCATTGATGGAGAGCTCAAAGCATTTGCAAATGAAATTCCAACAGGACCTTCTTTGGAGCCAATTATTAAATCTACATGGGCTAAGTCAGGGGTATCACCCAAGAGAGCTTCCCCTATAAAATAATCAATTTTAGCCATAATTAACACAGTAACTATTTTCTTATTAAAATATTGTATTTTTTAGATATTATTAAAAATTCTTTCTTACATTAAATTAGAGTTAATTCTCTCTTAATAAAATTATCTTATTACTTCTCATCTGATTTTTTGTAGCACTAATTTAGAATTGTTAAATTTCAAGCTATACCAAAATATAAATATGTAAATTGTTATATCTATCCCGAATTCAAATTATTAGTTTAAATTAGAGGTGTGAAAATTATGAGTTCTATAATCGCTAAAAGTAATTTAAGGAAAATTTCAAAGGGAAAAGATCCAAAGGAACCAAGAGAGGGATATTTTCTAGAAATTTGTAAAAAAGATTTCAGATCTTTTAAAGATAAAGAAGCTGCTGATATATTACAACTATTAAGTTCAATAGTTAAAACTAAACAAAGGAGAGAGGATAAACCTAGCATATTCAGACAGCAAAAAGATAGCTTAGAGAATGTTTTCAAACTATTAAAAGAAGGAAAAGAAGAGGATGCTTTCTCCCAATTCTATAGAGCATTTCCCACTTGTATGCCCTATAGATCTACTCAAAACAATTTGAAATAAGATTGATAATTAATTTGAAAAGAGGAAAAAGTATTCTCTGCTCTAAAAGTTAGTTCTCTTTGAAAAAATCTTCAATCTCTTTCGCGATTTTATAAAACTTTTCTAATTTAGTTAGACTAAGATTCTTTGTTTCAAAAATAACATGTTGACAATCATATTTTGAGAAATCTTTTTCAATGATTTTAATTCCAAAATGTTTTTGTTGATCCCAAAGACGTGATCCGGGATAAGGTGTTGCTGCAAAAAAATTAATTTCATCGTCCTTGTCTAAAGGTAAGGCCTTAATAAAATTAACTGTTTCTTGAAAAGTATGCTCCGTTTCTCCTGGTAAACCTAAAACGAAATATGCTTGAATCGGAATACCAACGTGTTTCAAATTTTTTACTCCTCTCCTAACATATTCTGGGTTTTGATATTTAAAATTTTTTTTAAGGACTTGAATACTCGCTGATTCAATTCCCGTAGCAACTAAATTACAACCAGCTTGTTTCATTAAAAAGGCATCCTCACGTGATAGAGTATCAATCCTTAATTCACAACCCCAGGGGATTTTTATATGGTGCTCTATAAATATCTTGCAAAATTCTTTAAAGAATTTTCTATCAATATTGATATTATCATAGAAATTGATATAATTATAAGTTTGTAAGGAGATGATATCTCTTATTTCCGAAAGTATTGATTTAATACTCCGGATCCTTATATTCTTAAACATCCTTTGCCTTGAGCAAAAAGAACACTGATTTGGACAACCTCTATTTACTATTATATTTGCAACCTTATAATAATAATTTTCTTGAGATAATTTATACCGAGCAGGTAGAGGTAAACTTTCAATATTTATCACCTCAGGATATCCAGTAAATATCAGAGCATCCATGGAGTTCTTATAAGCAATTCCTTTAATTTGATTAAGTTTATGTTCTACATCGTCTAGTTTTTTATTAGTTTGGTATAACATTAATAAAAGTTGACTTAATTGCAAAAAAGATTCTTCAGACTCAAAAATGCAAATAAAGTCTATTGATTCCTCATTAATTAAAATTTCATTGAATAGAAATGAAACATGAGGACCGCCCAGAATAACCATTTTTTTAGGATCATAATTTTTTATTGTTTTAGCAATATCTAATACAAATTTAAAGTTATTTGTAAGAGAGGTAATTCCAATAATATTATAATCTGTAATTTTATTTTCAATAACTCTTTTTAAATCAAATTCAGGTAATTGAAAATATTGTTCCAAATCTAAAATATCCACAAAAATATCATACTTATCCAATTGAGCTGCTAAATATAAAATTCCTAGATTTGGTTCTCTAAAATATTCAGATTGGAATTCTGTAGGCTTAGAAGTCTTTGGATTTATTAAAAGAATCATTTTTTTTGCTTAGATATTTTTATTAGGATCCGAATTTCCGCCATCAGTTGAGCTTTCATGAATTGTATCGGACAATTGATCGGGTATATTAAATGCTTTAATTAATGATCCGATATTTCCTTCTTTACTAATTTTATCTTCTTGAATTACTGGAGTTTTTAACTCTACTAAAGGCATTTTATCATAGTTATGAATGAATAGTTCAATACCTTGTATTGCCCGATCTTTAACAACAATACGAAAAGAATAGTTGCGGTCATTAAAAAAAGTAAATCCATTATTTAATCTGCCCATCTTAATTAAATCTATATTCGTTCTTTCCTCTTGGAGAAATGATTCAACTATTATTTCTTCAGAATAGAGACTTCCTCCGACAATTAAAAATATCCTTCTAAAATTTTCGGGTAAAGGAATTGCATTAATGTTTTCCATAGCTTTATTTAACTTAGGATTATGGATTATAATTTCTCCAGTGGTTGCAATAGGGGATGGCTCTGAAAAATCTTCTTTATCAATCGTCCTAGCTCTTCCCTCACCTAAAGGTTTATCTAAAATTTCTTGAAAGGTTGAGTCATTTATCGAAAATTCATTTAATGAAAATATTCGGTAAAATAATCGAAGCTGTTTACGTAGCATTGTGGCTAAAATTCCACCATATATCTGTAATTTGAATGAACTATTTGGTCCATTATAAGTCCAGATTTTTTTAGTATCATGATCTACTAACAAATAGACTTTATGACTATTAATATTATTAATCACATCTCTTACTGTTTCTCCTTCTGTAGCATCTACCGTTAAAAAATATGGAAATTCTCTAATTTCTAAGGCTTCAAAAATTTGCATTAAGACTAATCCCAAATTTGTTATATAATTTTAATAGGTAATGTTCTTTAAAATATATTTTATTATTTATATTAAATTCGCAGATTTATTCTATAAAACACAAAATCAATAAAATTTTTAAATTTTCGGACATTTTTCATAGTAATTTCCTTTTTGCAAGTTTGATAAAGATGAGTTCAGAGAAAAGAGTATTCAAATTAAATATTTCTGGTGGAAATAAAGGTGCTGGAAAGGGTTTATCTAAATTAATTGAAATTGATGAAAAAAAATTTAGATTTGAAGGCATGAAAATTGGAGATACCATTAAAGGGGGGTTAATTGGATTTCCAAACTACGAGTTTCAAATCACGGGTGGCTCAGATGCTAGTGGCTTTCCTATGAGAAAAGATGTTCATGGTCCAGTAAAGAAGAGAATATTAGTATCAAAACGTGGTATCGGTTTTAAGCCTCAAAGAAAGGGGGAAAAAAGAAGAAAAACAATAAGAGGGAATGAAATTTCTTACGATATGACGCTAATTAATCTTAAAATTACCAAATACGGTGAAGCTGAACTCTTTAAAACGAAAGAAGAAGAATAAATTATTACAAGAATTGAGTTGAGAACAGTATGGTTAAGGTAAAGAAGTGCTCGTTTTGTGGATACGATATCCCCGTCGGACGGGGGGTCATGTATATTAAAAAAGATGGAACAATCTTAAATTTTTGTACACCTAAATGTAAGAAAACAATGTTAATATACAAAAAAAATCCCCGAAAAACTCGTTGGACAACTTACTATGGAAAACAATAAAAACCAACTCGTTTTAAAACTGAACATAAAGCATAATAAAAATTATTTTTAAATTAAAACAAGTAAATTATAATTTTCTCAAAAGTTTTCTTGATAAAGTTATTGAAGTCGAGGAAACTTTAAGAGATCATCTATTAAATCAACATGTCCCACAATCATTCTTTTACAACAAAACCTTTCAATACCTAATTGTTTGAAAGCATCTTCAGAAGATTCACCCTTTTCTAGTAGCTCTAGATAAGGTTTATAAACATTTGCAATTAATTTTCCGCAACTGAAACATCGGATGGGTATAATCATTATAATTAACTAAAAGAAGGAAGTTAAAAAAATTTTACTAATATATATTAAAATCTTCTTATTGGGTTTTATGCAAAATCTCAGTATTAGAGTTTATGCTACTCGGTGATGGTTTAAGGGATGCGTTAGATCCACAATTAAAAAATCTTTAAAATTTTTAAAAATTAAATCCTTTTTTATTAATTACTTTCTTTCTAATTATCACTTTTTTACAAAATTTTATTTTAGATCATATATTTATAAAGTCATAAAATATCGATGATTTATGATAATATATTAAAATTATATATTGGAAGGAGAAAAAAATGAGTTATGTAAAGTTTAAGGTTCCTGATAATTTAAAGAAAGATATAAAAAACGTTTTAACGACTATAGCTGAAACGCGCGATTCAAAAATTAGAAAAGGGATGAATGAGGTAACTAAATCAATTGAGAGAAATTCAGCAAAATTAATAGTGATGGCTGAAGATGTTAGTCCACCAGAAATTCTTTTTCATGTCCCACTTTTATGTGAAGAGAAATCTGTACCCTACGCATACCTCTCTACAAAAAAAGAAGTTGGTAGTGCTGTACAAATTAATGTAGGATCATCTGCGATTGCAATTGAAAATGTGGGAACGGGAAATGAAAATATTTTAAACGATTTAGTAAAAAAATTAGCACAATTAAAGAAATAAATTGGTGAAGATTATTGGTTAAACTTGATAAATCGAAAGGAGCTCAAGTAGATGATTCAACCATTCCTGCAGAAGTAATTCAAATAGTTGGTAGAACGGGTTTAACAGGAGAAATAAATCAAATTAAAGTTAGAATTCTCGACGGACCTGATAAAAACCGTATATTAACTAGAAATGTAAAAGGTCCTATAAGGGTTAATGATATTGTAGTTTTAAGGGAAGTTGAGAGAGAAGCCAGAAAAATAAGAAAAAGACGATAAATTATATATTATATCCCCTTTTCATTAGAGGATTACTATTTATCCTCATGTGGTTTATTATCGAAGTACCCCAATAGTTCCAAATTATCGAATTCTTTACGTAGATAATCACGTAATGCAATTCTAATTGCTTCTGAGCGACTTGGAACAATTTTCATTTTAATTAATTTTTGAATATTTTCATCATAAATATTTGCTATGTTTATAGTAATATTAATCATTTTAGGCTTCTTTTTCTTAGTATCTGACAATTTTAATTACTCCAATCCTGTTTTTTTCCCAAATAAAAATCTTAATTTCTTATTTATTTAAACAAGAACAGCAAAGATACTGTTTGCCCTTAACTTATTCCAACTTCTCGTTAATAAACTATAAGATGAATTTGTTTATAAAATTATCTTTATTTGTAGAAACTATTTATAGCATTCTAAATCAGGTATAAATTATTTTGATAAACTTATTATGAAGATGAACGATTAAATTATCTAATATAAATTAAAATGAAAAAATTTTATTTTTATAATCTATCTTCTTTTTTTACATATCTACCCCTTGTTTCAATAATAGAAATATTTTGTATAATTGTTTCGCACTCGTTTAATCTATCAACTTCATATACTGATCTATATCCTTCCAAAAATTTATCAAAACAAAATCTAAAATCTTTTCCATGGGATGAGATTAGAACTCTCTTGAAAAGATGTAAATCCACACTTTTATCTTCAATAGTGTCAGAAGTCTCATGGAGTCCAAAATCAATAAGAAAAATTTCTTCACCGGAAGTAATAATTATGTTACTAGTTGTTATATCACCATGTATATGGCCATTTTGATGTAATTTTGCAATAGCTTTACCGATGTTGCGAAAGATTCTTTTCTTTTTATCGTGATCAACTGCATTTAATACATTTTTTAATTTTTCTCCATTGATGAATTTCATAATAATAATGGAATTAAAAGTATCGATATCATAAACTTGAGGAACATTTACACCGAAATTCTTAACTTTAATAAGAGTACGGGCTTCATTTAAGGTTCTTATTGTTCTAATTTGTCGATCTATTTCTATTATTCGATAGTTTTTTGGAATTCTATGTTTGAAAATTACTTCCTTATTAAACCATTTTCCATAAATTAGTTTGGCTTCAGCACCGGTATGAATTAATTTTTCTTTGATAATATTATTATCCATCTTTATCTTTCACCTAAATCCTCCATGGTATAGAAATTCGATCCATTCTTTCTTTCGGTTTAATAGTTGTTTTTAAAATAGTTTGCTCTCCTTCTGATTTGTATCTTAATACACCTGCCCACCCAATCATTGCTCCATTATCTCCTGCGTATCTTAAAGGTACAACTTCAAATCTTGCATGATGTTCATTACTAATCGACTGGATCATTTCTTGTAATCTTTTATTAGCAGCAACTCCTCCGGTCAATAACACTTCTTTTTTTTCTGTATGGGCCAAAGCTCTCTCTGTTACTTCAGTTAACATTGAAAAAGCTGTTTCCTGCAAAGAATAAGCGATATCATTTATTGTATAGCTTGAACCTAATTGTTCAGATTGTATTAATTTCTTTGCTGCGGTGTAAAGCCCTGAAAATGATAAATCCATACCTTTAACGACGTAAGGTAATGAAACATACTTTTCGGATTTTGCGGCTAATATCTCGATTTTTGGGCCCCCCGGATGTGGAATACCCGCATCACGAGCAAACATATCAATCATATTTCCAACGGGAATATCTAAGGTTTCTCCAAATATTTGGTATCTACTCGATTCAAATGCACTTATAATTGTATTCCCACCTGAAACATATAGGGTAAGAGGATCTTTAAGCTTACATAATAATCGACCTATTTCAATATGAGCTATACAATGATTAACAGCTACTATTGGTATGTTTAATAATTGACTTAACATGCGAGCCACTAAAGCACCTATTCTTAAAACAGGCCCTAATCCTGGACTCTGGCTAAATGCAATTAAGTCGATTTCTTTTATTTTACAACGGGCACCAGAAATTGCTTTATGAACAGTAGTCATGAAATTATTTAGGTGATGTTCTCTCACTAGTGCCGGATGAAGTCCTCCTTTTTCAGGAATAAAGACATCATTAACAAGGCTATGTACATTACCCTCAAAATCAACAATGCCTACTCCGAAAGTATGTGCTGTACTTTCTATTCCAAGGCAAATTTTTTTATTAAATTTCATGAATTTCGCAGATGATTCATAAAAGCGATTTTTTAATGATATAATAAAAAATAGAAATACTATAAATTGAGCAATGGTTAATAGAAAAATTTACGTTGATTTCGTGCGTTTTCTAGGGGTTCGTCTTCCTTTTGCGACTGTAGCGGCTCCTTTTTTACCTTTTCTTTTAAAAACAGTGTAACCACATTTCCCGCAAGACCATCTATCATAATGATCAGCGAGAAAGAATGAAGGACCACATTTAGGACATGCTCTATGAGTTCTAATTAATTTTTCCCCCTCAATTGTATAATATTTTGAAGTATCTGTCATAATATTTCTCATTCATAATTTTATAAAATTTTAATCATAATCAAATAAATGTTTGAAAGGTTCTTTTCGTTTCTTTAATTTGTAGATTTCTGTTCTTTTTTCTTTCTCAAGATTGCGTACTTGAATATGAAATGGTTCAAAATATTGTAAATCTTTTGAATTTTCATAAATATTCGCAGTGCATATATCATAAGCATTACCGAAATGAGTTTGCAATTTTCGGATTATTGTTAACTTTTCTTTTGCCTTTTTCATTGCAGCAATCTTTTTCTTCACTTCCAATCTATTTGGAGTACCATCTCCAAAGTGTTCTATTCTAAATTTAATTTCTGTCCTATCGATTAACGGATTTTCTTTTTCCTCTAAAATTTCAATACTAAACGACATCTTGAACCTTCTTTTTTTTAATAAGTTAAACCAATCAGTTAATTTAAAGATAATTCTAAGTTATTAAAGATTAAAGATAGATAAAAAATAAAATTTTGGTTTTCATGTTAAAAACAATTAATTTTTTGCTTAAAACAAAAATAATGTTGGGAATGGAAGTTGTTTTACTAGTTATAACAATGTTTTGCTTATTATGGTTGAAAAATGTTCTAGTTGGAGCATTTTATTTACTCTTTATTATAAATCTATTTTTGTGGTTAATTTTAATAATTATGACGGTTAATCTCTATAATAGAGTAAAAATGAAGGAGGAAAAAAATCTAATCTCTAACAAATTAAAAATTCCCGAAAAAGACCGATATAAATTTGCACAACCATTAGGTAGATTAATTGAGGGTACCAGAAAAGAAACTATCCTTCAAGTAGAAAAAATAATTCGGGACTACCAAAAATCAATACCCAAATTAAAGTTTTATATTGTAGGTGATATTGTTACTCAAGATTTCCTTGCGAATACTTATTTAAATTCTTTTATAAGACTCTGCATTATTGATGAAAGAACCCAAAGAAATGAAATTAAAATAGGGAATGAAAATTTCTTTGAAGAAATTATTGAGTTTGAAAATCCTCAAGGTAGCATAAATAGGAAAAGCTTTATCCTTCTGGAAAAAATTATTCAATCGAACAAAAAAACATTATTAAAAATAACTAAAGGAGAAGAAGATCTTTTAGTATTACCCCTGGTCTTAAAATTACCATTAAATAAGAATGAGACGAATTTTGTATTCTACGGTCAACCCCCGATTACAGATGCAAAATTCCATATCCCCGAAGGAATAGTTATAGTTGAGATTAATAAACGAATTCAAAGAGTTGTTAAAAAGTTTTTATCTATAATGGATGGAGTCTAATAATTAAGATTATTCTTTATGTATTTAGAATAACAATAAAATTATCTCACTCTTAACGCATACTTTCCAGGAAAGTGAATTTTTAGATATTCTGCGAATTTGGAATCCTGGGGTTTGATGATTATTACTTCTCCAGTATAATCATCACTTAACGTGTGAGTTTTACATTTGGGACATATTGTTTCATTTTTTGTAATTAAATGACAATTTTTACATGCTTTTTCTTTCATCCTAAATTTTCACCTTGCAAAGTTAAGAATTTATTCTTTATTTTCTACTTCAACTTCTTTTTTCTTCATTTCTTTTTCGGCATATTCATTTTCAATATCGCTTTCAATCCAATCTGACTTACCTAAAAACTTTTGTCGCATTGTGAGCCCTAGTTTACCGCTTCTACCTGTGCCTAATGAGACTGCAATTATTTTTGCCCTTACTTCATCATTCACTTCTAAAATTTTTCCCGTTTCTTTTCCGATAAACCGATTGCCGACTTGCTCATATGAAATATAATCATCACAAATTTGAGAAACATGAACTAAACCATCTAAAGGTCCTAATCTTATAAAAGATCCGAAATCTACGATCTCAACTACTTCTCCTTCAACAACTTCCGAAATTACTGGTTTAAAAGTTAAGATTGTAAACACTACTTCATGGAAGGTATTAGCGTTACCAGGAATGATTATACCAGGCCCAACATCGAGGACATCGACGATAGCTATTACAAAGCCGTAGTCTTTGGTAATAATACCTTCGTAATCTTCACTGAGAATAATTCTCGCACTAATCGTTTTTTCTTGGTCAAACAAGAAAGGAGGAATTTCGATCTTTCCCGTGATTTGATAAATTTTAAAGATATGAATACACCAGTTAAAGAGATTAAGTTTAGAATATTACTGATAAATTAAAAAATGAATTATAAAATTAATAGTTTGTTATTTTCAGTTAGGAATAAGAATGAAAAGGGAAGTTAACTAGATCAATTGCGCGATTTTTTCGCAGGTTCTTCTACAATCTAATAAGATTAACCCAAGTCGTACGTCCTTCGTGGTGGAGACCGTTAGTACCGCATTGGGGCCCGCTTGTAGGATTAAAAGGTAACCGTCGCTCCCTTTAACGTACAATTGGTCAAAATCTCCCTTATTCATCTCAATAATTGCACGTTCTGATAAGGAAAGAAGCGCAGCAGTCATAGCAGCAATCCTTGTCTCATCAACTCCTTGTGGAAGCGCAGAAGCAATTGGCAGCCCTTCTGCTGATACTATAGCTGCTGCTTTTACTTCAGGAATTGCTCCAAGAAGTTTTTTAAGAAGGTCATCTAAAGAATCAGGTGTACGCTCTCCCATTAAATTCTCCTTCAAGTTAAATAGTGTTTTTTATTAGATTATAATAAAGATTAACCATCACTTATATTTAAAGTAGATTGGTACTATTTATTTTTTTTTATTCGTTATTTATATAAAAATGTTCCTTATTATTAGTTTATTAAAATTTGTAATATCTATATACAAGTCTAAGTTCTGGGCATTGAAAATTTTGTAGATTAGAACAAAATTGTGAAATCAATCAAAAGGTTTCAAGATTAAGGAATCCACTTTCTGAAGGGGGATAAATTTTTTAAGTTAAATAGATTTATAAATTCAAATCTAAGCACTTTTAGTAGTGTCAATCATCATTTTAATATTTTCGAGCTTAATTGCCGAATTAATTTGTTGTGTTGGACTAATAATTAGTAGTGAATTTGCTTCTTTTGCCTTAGTAATTAATTTAATAATATATTTTTTTATTTCATAAGGATTTCCATATATCAAAAAAGTTATGTCTAAGTTTCCGATAAAGCAGATCTTATTTCTATATTGCTTAAAGAGGGTAAAAATATCTACTCCTGCACTCGGTTCTAAACTTTGGATCGCATCGAATCCTAGATCAATAAACAGATCAATAAAGTTCGAAATGTAACCATCTGAATGAAGAATCGACTTATGATTTTTTTTATGAATCATGTTAGTAATATCAAGATAATTCTGAAAGAAAAATTGCTTCCATAATGTTTTTGGGATAAATTCTCTATTTTTATAGCCACAATCATCAGCTATTAAAAACATATTGACTCCGAATTTTTGAAGTGTTAATACCAATTTTTTAAGATATTCAGAGAAAAAATCAGATATTTTTTGAATAAAATCATAATTTTGATGCCTTATACATTTAGAAAAAAAAATAAAACCCATAGACTGCCACGTTTTTTCAAATAACCCGGGTAAAGATATTACAACATCAATTTGATTCTTCACTTTTTTTAAGAATTCTTTCAGATAGCATAAATCTTTAAATGAAGGCAAATTTAAATGGTTCCAATTATCTATTATTTCACTGTTTTTAAAAACACCATCCCACATATACCAATTTCCTCTATATATACGTCCCCAACCATCAACTCTTAAATTATCTTTTAAATAATATCCTCCTTTTGCTTTTCTATAATCCCATATAGATATCGCATCAAAACCCATTTGCTTAATAATGCTAAAATTTTTACCGTTTAATACAATATCATTTTTATCCGGATAGATTTGATATTTATTAACATAATTTTCAATAAATTGTGATTCTGGATAGCCTGTACAATATACAGGTATATATTTTGAATATTCCTTTGAAAGTACTTTAAAAAACTCACTATTTCCTTTATTCATTATTAAATAAGGGTTGCTTATTTTGTTCCTTCATAATATAGCGAAAAACACACCGATTAGCACCTGTTACTTGGCGTTCCTTAAGAACTAAGGTTAAGTCTGGGTTATAACCCTCAAGAATTTTATAATCCACATATTTACAATAAATTCTGCTATATTCTCCTAATCCCCATTCTTTGGCAGCCTCATAAAAAGTACAATGTTTTACTTTAACAAGAAAATCTCCTTCTGGTATACTAGTAATTGGTCGAAAGTTTTTCAATGAATCTATATCACTATATATTAACCAGTTTTTAAAAGTCAATGACTTGCCTTCTGTTTTTACTCTTTGAGCAATTCTTTTTCCTCTTTCAAACCCAAATTCTTCTACAGCTTCTTTAAGTAGAGCCTCACCGTCTTGTTCTCCTAATCTTTCAATAACATGTTTGGCTACTGTAGAGAATAATTGAGCAGCTAAACCAAACCCAGGTGTCTGAAATTTATCTCCTACCTCAATTTTTTTATCTAAAACATCATTCATATAGTCAGAATCAAAACCAAATTCTTTTTCCCTACTTAAATCATCCATTTAATATCACATTAATATTATTCATGGTTTAATATCATTAAGGAATAAATCAAAGAATAATTATTTGATGATAAATTATTAAATTAATTAATAATATTCATTATTTTACTAATTATGGAGTATTGGGATTTTATCGAGGGTCTTTATAATACTACTTTTTCGTTTTTTCTTTTTTTTATCGCAATGATAATGTTTTTTATCGCAATAAAAGGTTACAGGGCAAATAATCAATATGGTGCTATTTCAACTACATTAACTGGTCTTTGTTTCGTATTTTTTGGTTATTATAATTCAATTATGAAGTATTTTCCATTCCCTTATAGTGGATTTATTGTGTGGTGGATTGGCTTCAATTTAATTATAAATGCATTATTTTTTCTGATGATTAAAAGAGTAAAAAAGAAAATAGAACGGCAGAACCTCGATAAAGGAAAATCTCAGAAAATGTCTATCTTACGGAAATATTTTGAACGGATGACGATTAAAAGCCCTTATAAAGAAGAGATCCCCCTTAAAAGAGAATATTTTAGAAAGAGCTTTCATTTAATGGGGCTATTAATATTAGTAGCTTATTATGGATTTTTCTTTATTCCACCAATCACCTTACTCATTAGTGATGGAGTGATTTTGGCAATAAATCAAGTAGAAGCTTCATATAATTTTCTTTGGGGCGAGATCGCTGCTTTTCCTTACGTGATTGGTGATCCCGAAGCAATAATTGCTCTCACTATGATGGCTCTTATTGGTTCATTGATTTTTGCAATAATTTCAGATATTATAAGAATTATTTGGGGTCCTGAATATTCAATTTTTAACTTTTTAACAAAATCGATGTTAAGAAATAAAGAACTTAATGCTGCAGGTCCACAAATTTATATTATTACAGGTTTTGTTTTTTCTTACACTCTCTATGTGATGGGATTAATTGATATTTTAGTTTTTTTTGCAGGTATAATTATTGCCTGTCTTTCAGATGCTGCTGCAGCATTGATAGGGCGAAAATTTGGAAAACATAAAATTAAAATAAGAAAAAGTGGCATTAAGTCTGTGGAGGGTTTTCTTGCAGGGTCGATCGTTGCTTATTTAATTGGTTTAATCATTGTAGGACCTGTTTATTCTATTTTTGGAGCTTTAATCTTCTTTATTACAGATTATTTTCCAACATATATAGCAGATAATATTTTAAATCCTATTTTTATCCCAATTGGAATACAACTTTTTGTGTTATTGTTAGGATTGCCAATTGGGTGGATATGAGGTTCAATTCTTTCTGAACTAATTTTTTACATTTAAGAAATGGTGATTAAAACTAAAATAATAAAAGCTATTAAATGTTCAATAAGATTATGACACGAGAACTCATTGAAGAATTGAAAGATATAAAAATAGCTATTTTTGATCTGGATGGGGTTATTTATCGTGGTGATAAATTAATTCCAAACGTCGATAACATTATTCAAGAATTAAAAAAACTTTCAATTAAAATAGTGTATAATTCTAATAATTCTACTGCAACCAGACAAATGTATGTTGATCGTTTAAAAAATTTCGGAATCCCATGTAACATTACTGATTTCTATACAAGTGCTTCAATAACCGCTAAAGAGATAACAAAATTAAAAGAAAAAGCTAATGTTTTTGTTATAGGTGAAATGGGACTAAAAGACGAATTAAGAGCTCTGGAACATATAATAATAACCGATGAATTGCAATATGATAAAGTGGATTTTGTTATTGTTGGATTAGACAGAGATTTTCATTATAAAAAACTTGCGATCGCTCAAAAATGCATTCTACAGGGAAAGGCTCACTTTTATGCAACAAATGCTGATGCTACCTTGCCTGCTCCAATAGGTCTATTACCAGGAGCTGGAGTCATGGTTAATGCTGTGGAAGTTTGTACTTCTAAGAAACCTGAAAAAGTTTTTGGAAAACCTAATCCTTATGGAATTGAGATGATTTTAAATGATTTTAGAATTGAAGCAAAAGATGCTGTGATTTTTGGAGACCGATTAGACACAGACATAGCTGCAGGTAATAACGTGGGGATTAAAACAGTTCTAGTATTAACTGGAGTTACACCCCGAAAGAAAGTTAATGAAATTGAGCATAACTTCTTAAAAATTAGTTCGGTTAAAAATAATTTAATCCCTGATATAATAATTGACACATTAAATGAAATTTTCAAATAAATAAGAACTTTATAATCCTACAGCTTTGAAAATTAACTTTTATATATAGAAACACCATATAGAAAGAATTTTTAGGAAGAATTTTCATAGAAATTAAATTCTCTTACATTAAATTAACCCAGTATTATGTAACATTAACTTTGCCATTTCAGAGAATACATCTTCCACATTTCTGCCATCTTTAGAAGAACATTCGACAAATCCGTAAAGATTATGAGCTTTTGCAAGTTCATAGGCTTCTTTACTCGAAACGGCTCTTTTATATTGCAGATCTAATTTTCCTCCGACCATAATTACGGGAATTTGCTTTTTATCTCCAATATACCCCTTTTTAAAAATAGTAATCCAATCTTCGAAATTTTTTAAGCTGGAATAGCGTGTTATATCATACATAAAAATACCCCCAGAAGCGCCAACCACATAACTTGGTAATAGAAATCTAAATCGATCTTCACCTGCAAAATCCCAAATCTGAAGGGATACTCTGTATCCGTCTATATCTAACTTTTTTACATGAAAATCCACGCCTATGGTGATAGTTGAGTTTCCTTTAAAAACACCAGTAAGGTATCTATTAACCAATGTGGTTTTACCTACACCACCATCTCCGAATAAACAAACTTTAAACATTGCATCAGATAAACGAGATTGGGAGGATTCTTCTGAATCTTCTGGGGAATTTTTGTATGTCTCATCCATAGTGTCTTTTATCTCCTTTCTTCTTTATAATTGATTATACAAACACGGTTTAAAATTGTTGTTAATTTCTTGCGAAATTATAGCTTTTGAATATATTTAAGTTTCAGCTTTCTAAATATTTTTTTATAAAATATAATAGGAGTTTAATTTTAAAAATAATTTGTTTCTAACTTATAATTACCAAAAATTAAAGAAAAGTTAAAAGGTTTATAAAAATCAAAAGTTAAATCGCCGTAATACCTCACTTAATTTAAGCTTTAATAAGTAATTTTTCTAATTAAATCCGAGATAATAGAGATCCTTTAATTTATTTCAAAATCTCGATTTATTAATAGAAAGCGATTGAATCCAAGAGCATAAGATTTTGTGGATTTTGTTATTCCTATTAAAAAGTTTTCTCTTTATATAATTGAGAATACATTTTTAAAAAGAAATAGTTTCCAAGCCTTGTATTGATAATTGATGATAATTGAATGAATTCATTTGGAGAATGAGCAAAACCTCCTATTCCTAATCCTCCTGTAATAAAATTTAGTCCTAATTCTTTTTTAATTTTACTTAAAGGTGCCGCAGCGGCACTTATAGGCCAAAGTTCAGTAGGTATATCTAAGGCATCAAAACTTCTTAGAAGACTTTTTATTAAAATAGAATTCTTATTTACTCTTGAAGCTTCATAACCAATATTTTTTACTAATTCTATTTTAGTTTTTAAAGGTTTTTTGAATTTTTCAATCCGTTCTCTCAATTCTTTCATAATCGCCTCGATCGAAATATCATGCGCAAACCTGATATCAATATTACACTCAGCGCAGTTTGGAACCATATTTTTTATCCCTTTTCCTAAATATCCAGACTTTATAGTAGAAATATTGAAAGTAGGGTTAAAGAGATAGTTCACAAAAGACTTTTGCGGATCTTCTTCAATGGTTTGAATAATTCCTGCTTTAGCTTTTATTTTATTAATATCAAGTTTTGAAACTAGATCGTCAATAATGGATTTCTCCTCTTTATTAAGAATATAAGGTTTATTGAAACAATCAATTTTGAAATTGTTATCAGAATAGAGGGAAGAAAGTATAGAAATAAGATCAATCGCTGCATTTGGAATCATTGAAGCGAAAGCAGAGTGGGATTCTTCATTTATTGTAGAAACCCTTAAGGTAAATGCTAAAATACCTTTGTAACCAAGTTTTAGAACGGCATTACCATCCAGATCCTGCTTGGTTGAAGGATAATAAGAATCTAAACATGAATTAAAGAGATCCTTTCGTTTTTCAAGCAATTTTAATAAGGTAGGAGAACCTATTTCTTCTTCTCCATCAATAACTAATAATAAGGAAATTGGTAATTGCTCTTCTTTTTTTAATAATTTTATAATATTCAAAAAGCATAATAAAGGAGTTTTTGAATTGTAGGCACCTCTTGCGATAATGCAATCTCCTAATTTGCTTAACTTATTACTAAATTTATTAATTTCTGCTCCAAATGGCGGACTTATCCACTGCTTTTCTTTATTTACTGGTTGCGTGTCATACATCATATATATTAATAATGAATCCTTAATTTCTCCTTCTACTTTAGCTATTATTAAAGGGTTTACTTCTCCATCGAATTCTTTTAAATTATTTGTAAGATTTGAGATATAGGATTTTAGAAACTCTTTAGCCTTTAAAATCCCCATAGAATTTAAGGTATTACTTGGTAATCTTAAAAATGGGATTAATTCTTTTTCGATAAAAGCAATATTGGAATTTTTTATTAATTTTACGATTCTACTTTCAGAACGAATTTTTCCCATATATAATAAAATTTTATAGGTTCATTAATTAAATTATTTATTTACATTCGATGTACAGATGTTATTATGAATACCTCAAAATCCCTAGATTCAGAAAAAGCTCAGAAATTAAACCAATTATTAGAGGATATGAAAAGAGAAGGTAACCTTCCCGGTATTCTTTTCTCATATAGAGAAGGAGACCTTATAGCTGAAAATATTGGAATAGAATTTAACAGAGAAGAATTCTCATCGATGTGTGCATCAGTATTAGAAAGTGCAATAGGGTTAAACAAAACTATGAGTGAAAAAAACATGGTTCAAATAATCGCAGAATTAGAAAAACAAACAATAATTCTTGTAGAATGTGATGAAAAAACCTTTTTAGCCTTGATCATGAACGAGGAATCTAAAGTTAATTCTATATTGGAAAATATTGAAAAATATATAAGAAAAATAATATTTTTGTATTAGAATTGGAATTTGATTGGTCACATCTTCTTAAGACTTCTATGATTGATCAATTAATTTTATATATCTTACGCAAATTTCTAAAATTTGACCTAATGCATCTTTCTCAATAACTTCAGGGGTATCATTCCTGGTATGATAATAGGGAACCAGTTCTTCTTTTAAATTAAGGCCACCAAGTGTTGTTGCGGGAACCCTGTTTTTACTAAATGTTGCTGCATCAGTTGCACCGAAAGGAAGTGTCCCTATTTTTGTTTTTGAATTAATTTCTTTTGCTATTTTAAGTAAAGGTTCATATATTGTGGGATTATGTTTCGCACCAATCCCGGATTCTTTATCAATAATGATGATTGTATCTTTTTTTGCTATGCTTTCCAAATTTATAACAATTGTGTGGTTGTCTAATAACTCTTCTAGATGAGCTTTAATATATCTTTTAGAACCTCTTAGACCCGCTTCCTCTCCAGCAAAAGAAATTAAGTGAATCTTTGTATGATTTGGATAATTCTCACTATTAATTTTATTTTCATGAAGGTATTTTCCAATTCCTAATATAACAGCAACCGCAGATAAATTATCGAATGCTCCTAAAACAGGATGATAACTATGAAAGAAAATGTATACAAGTATAATTGGAGTAAAACAGAAAAAGATAATCCCTAATATAAAAAAAAGCATAATAGATTGGATTGAAGTTAAATAAAAAATGAGTTTTAATATAATTCCAATAAACACAATAACTACTCCGAGATACCCAACATTAATAATGATCTGCCCAAATCTCTTTAAATAGTAAAAAGTATTAAATTCAAATGCGGAATCATGATGTGCGGAAAAGACTATAGTTTTTTTTATATCATTTTTTGGATTAATAGTCCCTATAACATTTTTAGATTCCCTCTTAGGGAATAAAAAATCAAATATCTCATAATATTTCATAACCTCTAATATAAAATAGCTTACTGTGACTATAATTAGTACTATCGCTACTATCAGGAAAGAGGTATAGAGTATTGCATCTAAGATTATTAAATTCATATCTGCTAGAAGGGTAATCCAATAAAAAATGATAGCTACAAAAACTAATATCGCACCATACCGTATACCCCCAAGAAATGCATGTGGACTACTAATATACTCCTCTTGATGCGTATCATCACAAAACCTTTTCAATTCTTCTTCAATTTTATTTCCTGCTAGTAGTTCTGCCTCCGTTCCCGACTCACGTGGCCCTATTTCTTCGCAAATATCTTTAATAAATTGAAACATGTAACTTTTAATGTTTTCATCAGTCATTTTTTTAGTTTTTTTATTAATTATTGACTTAATTTGAGAAAAAATGAGGTATCTAATAAAAATTCGTATCATCTCTATAGAAATATAAAATAAATTAAGAAGTAAAAATATTAGTCCTATAAAGCCTATTATGAGTAACTCTATAATAAGAAATCTTATATTTTACCTGCAATTTTCATTTTTAGCCATTTTATAATATTCTTAACTTAAATTCCCCAATTTGATGAAAGTATAAAGATTTTCCTTCTTTTCTTTCAATTCAAATAGCTTGCTTTCTGTTATTAAGGAAACTATTTCATTTTCATTCATATGATGGTCATCGAATGAAAATAAAGAATTTGGCTTTAGCACTCGATAAAATTCCCTTAAAAGATTATATTTATCTTCTATTCCATGCATGACGTCAAAACAAATTAGTTTATCTATAGTATTTTTTTCTAATCCAGTATAACAATCCGTTAATATTGGTTCAATATTGTTCAATCCTTTCTTTAGTGCTTTTTTTTTAACTTGCTTGATAGCTAAAGGATGAATGTCTGCTGCATAAACTTTTCCAGTAGGACCTACTTTCTCCGCAGCGCTGATAGTATAGCTACCTGGCCCGCATCCATAATCTAAAACGTAATCTCCTTGTTGAATCTCAGCTTTTTCAACTTTTATTTGTGGTGATTTGAATAGATCCCTTATTCTGAAAAGAATTGCCATCCCTTTAAAATCGATATTAGAATGTTCTTTATGTATACCTTTACTATTATTCATCACTTTCTTCATCTCCAAACTGATTTTCATTATCATTTTCTTCAATATCAAAAGTTTTAAAAAAGTTTGCAGCAAGATTTCTTAATCTAGTAGCTTTCATCAGCCCTAATCCCTTATTAGCGTGACCAAACACAAGAATTTGATCTCCAGGATTAATTTTGTAGATTTTTCTTGCCTTAGAGGGAATTACAATTTGTCCTCTTTCTCCTACCTTAACAGAACCGAAAAAATACCTACTTTTATGCATTTTACTCATTAAGATCACTTTTCATATAATTCATTTTTTCCATACTTTTCATATTGATCATATTATTCATACATATTTAAATCTTTGGATTCTATTAATAAATAATAATACTCGTTGATCGTATTTTTACTTTCAAATACTAAACTATAACTATTATTATATCATTTTGTATAATTATGAACGAAGTAGAGAAAGCAATCTTATGCTTTAACAAAGGGTATAGTTGTTCTCAAGCTATACTCTCAACTTATGGTCCTAAATTTGGTTTAGAATATAATTTAGCTATAAGAATAACAGGGGGGTTCGGAGGAGGCATAGCAAGATTGGGTTACACGTGTGGAGCAGTATCTGGGGCAATAATGGTTTTAGGACTTAAATACTGCCCATTAAAAGCAAGTGATCAAAAAAATAAAGATAAAACTTATGAGATGATACGAACT
>SMTZ1_10000534_pt1 | contig 35706 bp, 27 predicted proteins | sample DeeMarSWOR136_30_FD_25667 | JGI IMG/M metagenome (IMG submission 25667)
GGGAAAAACCGGTAATGAACAAAAGTGTTTATTGAATCGTTGACGCCTATTTTTCTAAGCAGTCTGGATGCGACAACGACGTCACAGTTTTCTATTAGTTCTAGCATTTTTGGTATGACTCTTGGAGGATACGTTCCATCACCATCTAAGAAACAAATTGTGTTTGATTTCGCATTCTTAACTCCTGTTGCCATTGCTATGCCTTTGCCTTTTCTTTTTTCTATAATGACTTTTGCGCCGTTCAGCTCGGCGTTTTTTACGGTATTGTCTGTTGATAATCCGTCGACAACCAAAACTTCTCGTTCAATGCCCAATTCGTTGATTTGTTTTAGAGTCTTGATTATGCCTTTTTCCTCGTTAAGAGTTGGAATTATGATGCTCACTGTGGGTATCATGTTGAAACAGCATTTTTTTATCGTGTTTTTAGTATAAAATATTTTCTTCTAATACATGCCTTTACTAAGTAATATGTCCGGTTTGTCGCTGGCTATGCCGTCGACGCCTTTCTTTGCGTATTCAGCTACTTCTTCAGGTTTATTTATGGTCCAAACTATAACTTTTAAGCCGTTTTCATGAGCTTTCTGAACGCTAGTCGTATGCGTGAACCTATAAAACGGCAAGAGATAGCTTGCTCTCAATTCTAAAGCAGTCTTTATTGGATTCTTGTGTTTCGCGTAGATCAAGCCTGTTTCCACTTCCTTGTCTAACTCTCTAACTTTCCGCAGTGCTTTCTCAATGAAAGACACTATTATTACGTTCTTTTGAAGCCCTCTTTCACGCACAGCTGTGATCACTTGTCTTTCAACGTCTGCTTCTTTCAACTCAATAAGGATTTTCACTTTCTTGTCCAAGAAATCAAGTGCTTCCTCCAACGATGGGATTTTCTCGCTTTTTGACACCGAAAACTCCTTAATCTCATCAAGGGTTAAATCGCTTACCAAACCCTTGCCATCAGTTGTTCGCTTCACATCCGCATCATGAATAACCACAAGCTGGTTGTCCTTTGTTTTCCTCACGTCAAGCTCCACTGCATTCACACCAATTTCCAAGGCTTTTCTAAAACTGTGAAGCGTGTTTTCGGGCTCATAGGCTCTTGCGCCCCTGTGACCTATCCGCAACATGAAGAGTTGTTGAACAATCAAAAACTTATATATTTTTGGAGAACTCCCGCGTAGAGAGTAACGCTGAATTTTTGTATAATGAGCGGCGTGTGACTGACGGCTGGAAGAGCAATTTTATCCATTTCGCAAAGGGTCAAATGGAGGTTGAAAAAGAATATGAATCAGTTTTAGATCCTCTTTTTTCTGAACATAGGAAGTCGAATGCGAGCAATACCTAGAAATCCATAGCTAAAATCTATGAATCCAAGGAAGAAGCTGCTGTGTATTTTGGAATTCCTGGGAAAGCGGTAGCTGCAAATAAGCGCCATAGGTGTTGAAGTACGGGGGTCCTTTCCTAGAAAACAAGGTCAAGATTCTACCCTCGTGGTTAAGCTTGAAACCTTCAAACGATGGCTCATGACCTCTTATTAAAATTTTGACGTTCAACTTTCTTAAAACTTTCTCAGTGACGCTTTTACCGAATAATCTTCCCGCACCCCTTGGAGAGGACAAGACGTTCTGAATGGAATCGTCTGGATCGCTCCACAAAAGGTCTTCTAAAAATTCTTTCTTTGGATACTTCATATTTGTGTGTGCCAAGTCTTGGATGCTTCTAATGTTCGGTGACAAACCACCATGAATCATTAGATACCGCTTCTCTACGAACACGGCATTGTATAGTAAACTGAACAACTTCCGAACTTTGGAATATGCGAGCGCCCAGTTTTCCCTAAATCTGACTTGAAAATTCACTGGCAAGTCATGAGGAGAAGCCATCAAATTCTCTGGTCCCTCGTGATTTCCACGCAAAAGAACAATTTGCCTAGGAAAAGCGAGCTTAAGCTTCAGAATCAGATAGTAAACTTCCGCTGAATGCAGGCCCCTATCGCCGTAATCACCCAAGAAAATCAGAAAAGCATCGTCTCGCCTTTCCATTTTCTGCGTGAACCCGCTGCTGCTCAGTATGTGTATAAGGCTTTCGAGGTCTCCGTGCAAATCGCCTATAATCAAAGCCTCTCCTGATGGTTCAAGCTGAACCAAACTTTCCATTATATTCAAGTATCCAACTTTTCCGCTTTGGCTATACAGTAAGTTTATGGTTTTTTCCACAGCCTTAATGAAGACTTCCCCTTGGACAGTTGCGGATTCTTTAACGAGTGAGGAAAGATTCATGGGGTGAAGGTCACCACAGAACTAAATAATCTGGATTTTTTGGTCAAGTGCGCTATATATATTCTTCTCAATTGATTTCTTGTGGCTAACGACTCGGGTTGTTATCTGTTTGTATTCGCGTTCTTTGACAGCCTCGTGAGCTTCAACTCTTGCCAGTCTTGCTTCGAGCTGCTTGATTTGCTCTTGAAACAGTGATAAACTCTGTTTAGTCTCCTCCATTTTTGCTGAATTCAGAATTTGCCGTTCTCGCATGGCTACTTCAGCGCAGCGCTTGTAGAGTTTCCTTAACGAATCATGTTCAAGGATTCCGGCTATGTCCCGCTCCGCTTTCCGCTTTTTGTCCGACTTTAGTTTCAGTTTACCTTCATCCATTAACCGTGCCATTTTCTGCAATATCTGTTTCAGCAAGGGGTAACCAGCTTTTTCAGCTGCAAATGCCTTGAAAGGCTTCTGGAGGTACTTGTCTAGTCTATCGCGTTCATCAGGTGTTAAGCCTGCACCGCCCCGGTACAGGGCTAGAGCTTGCGTTTTCTTGAAAGGTTTCTGCAGATGTCGCAAGAAGTGTTTCAGTTCTTTGTTTATTTTTTCTATCTCTGCTTCCACGAGAAACAGCTGGTCGACAGGTCCCTCGTCCTTCAGCTGAACGGTTTTTTGTTCCAGTTCCGCTATCTTTTCTTCGATGGGAAGACGCTCGTTCTTTATGCTTGCCTTTTCAGCCTCGACGTCTGATAGGCGCTTCTCCATATCGTGAAGTTCGCTTATTAATTGGAACGTATCTTCCAAAGTTTTGGTTTTGACATACTCTTTCGTGAGAAAGTCATTTAGAGTAGCAAGTGATTCTTTGGCTTTTTCGTGAACTGCCAAGAATTTTCTTCTATCCATGATGAAGAAAGGCGAGATGCGAGGAAACCAGTTCTTTATGTCTATGTCTGTAACCATAAACATTTTATGAGTCTCTTGCGCGAACTTGTTGAGGCTGTCATAAGACACTTGGTCTGGGACAGCGACTTTTCTAATTCTTTCAGTGAACAAGCGAGCCAGTTTGTTCATGGCGCGGGCGCGGTTGTAAACGCGTTTGTTTCTTTTTTCGATTTCTTTGGCGCTGTTCTCCAGAAGCATCTTGCCGACATCTGTGACATTTTGGATTGCATCACGCATGTCGTCTCTAAGTTTCTTGGCTTGCTCCTGTACTGGAGTGAGAATTGAGCTGGTTTCTTTTTCAAGCCAGCTTCTAATGTCAGTTGAAGATAATTTGACGTCTTCGGACATAACTTTCACTCCAATAGTACTATGAGATGGGGCTTATTTATCAATTTTAGTCAGGCACTAGTCAAAATCACGATACTCAATACCGAGTAGTTACGCTTAAATAATTACTAGATCAATTAAGGCTGAGCTAAAATGAACACCAAGGAATTAGCTATAACAATAGTTTTCGCTGCCCTAACGGTAGCATTAAATCCAGGTGTTTTACCAGCAACCGGAGTTCCGGCACCGTACGCGCCATTTCTCATATATGGACTGTGGGAAATTCCCATCGTTGCCGCTTTCATACTTATTAGCCCTACATCAGGAATAATGATTTCACTTTTGAATGCCGGTGTCTTGTTTGTTTTTTTCCCAGGACCCCTTCCAACAGGACCCTTCTACAATCTAATAGCAATTTTTTCGATGCTTCTTGGCGTCTACATAGTCCGAAGATACGTCACCCGCGAAAGCACAAACCAGCAAAAGGTGCTTAAAATCGTCGCTGCATCTACCATCTTTGGAATCATCCTTCGTGTAGCGGTAATGGCAGCGGTAAATTACGTTACGCTTCAGCAACCTTATCCAATAGGTTTCGAATTGGAAGAAATGGCAGTACTTGTTACCTACCTTCCCACCACAGCCTTATTTAATGGTACAGTAGCGCTTTATACAGTTCCTATGGGAGAGTTTATAGCGAACGTGATCAAATCTCGACTGAAACTTAAAAACATAGGAACCTGAAAGGCGGCAAACTGAAGTTTTAACTTATTTAAGGGAAAAACTTATCCTATCCTAGCAAATTGTTAATTGTCCATTAAACGTTGACTGGAGGATGCAAATGCCTGCGTCAAAGATTAGCTTGAATACTGCAGCTTTAGAATTGGTTCATAAGCTCTGCGATGAAGCTGAAAAGTACAATGTTATGGTTGAAGAATCAGAGTCCGGAGCAACTATAATAGATGCCGGCATTAAAGCGGAGGGAGGTTTCTTCGCAGGCGAGATAATTACCGAGATATGTTTGGGTGGATATGGAAAAGCAAAGGTTACTCCATTTCAGTTCCGAGACATTGTCTTGCCGTCCGTTTTTGTGATAACGGATCATCCTGCGCTGGCGACCTTGGCGTCTCAATTCGCGGGTTGGCAAATCAAAGGCGAAGGATTCTCGGCTATAGCATCTGGTCCGGGACGAGCGTTAGCCCGTAAACCTAAGCATCTCTTCGAAAAACTCAAATACAAAGAAGAAGCGAAAACTGCTGTGCTTGTTCTCGAAACGGAAAAAAAACCGTCGGAAAAAGTCATCAAGGATATTGCTGATAAGTGTATGATTACGCCTGAGAACTTGTTCTTGATAATATTCTCTACTACCAGTTTAGCTGGTGCAACCCAAGTTTCAGGGAGAGTTGTTGAAACAGGACTGCATAAACTTGAAAGGTTAGGACTTGATCCCCTAATTGTAAAGCATGCTTGGGGTTACGCGCCGATTGTGCCAGTTCATCCAAGTTCCGGTGAAGCAATGGGAAGAACAAATGATGCTATTCTTTACGGAGGGGTGACGAATTACATCGTTAGTTACGAAGATGAACATGAACTTGAAAACATAGTAAGACAGGCGCCTTCCTCTTCGTCAAAAATGCTTCAAGAAGCTAAAAGACTTGCAGAGAAGAATCCGCGTTTTCTTGATATTTTCAAGGAATCGGGCTTTGACTTCTATAAAATTGATCCCAACATTTTTGCTCCGGCGGTTGTGGCAATAAACAATATGAAAACTGGCAAGACTTTTCGAGCAGGTAGCTTAGATATTGAAGTTATGAAAAGTTCACTTGGGATACAGTGAGTTTGTTTTTGTCAGCGATAACTTAGGGATTAATTAGTTGAGTAAGTTGTTTTTTCAGAAGGAAATGCTTGGAAATTAAGAGAGTTTTTCGGTAGTTATAGGACAGGCTTTGCGGGTTTAATGTGATGATTCAGAGAGCTTAACTGGATGATGCATGATTTTTCTAATAGGAGTCGAACTGAGACACAACTTAGACCCTGAAAATCCTATCGAAATTATGATAAAGGGAAGTTCTGGAACTATTCCCAACATTGCTGGAGGAACATATAATATTATGGGTATTAATGTTGTTGTTTCTGAGGTTTATGATGATTATGTAGTTCTCTTAGTTGAGCCATTGTAGCAAACAGATTTTCTTAAAGCGTGTGCTGCCTATTAGAGCCTCCCTAAAGATTATTGGAATAGTGATGTTTTCCGCTTTTGTTAATGTTAGTTGAAGGTTTGCGTTTTTAAATTTCAGTATTTGTTTTTGATCGTTATCTCATTCTCTAAGTAGCGTTGGTTGCGTAGTCTTCTGACTCTTAGGTTGTTCTCAATACCTTTTTCTGTTTCTTTTTCATTTACTTGTATTTCACCTTCAAAAAGGCCTAGGATTGCTTGCACCTCTTGAGTAGGATGCATTTGTGGATTAACCACTGCAAGCGTTGTGAAACCCTTTGCCTGCAGGTCAGGAAGTAACCCGCTAAGCCACTTCCTTGTGATAACCGCGTGATGTTGCAGCAGAACGTCCGACACAATTTCTATGCACGCTCGTTTCGTGCCAACTTGGGAAATGTCTAATCCTCGTAAAGCTTTAGTTAATGCGATATCGATTGCACTTAGACTTTCGACTCCTTTGAGTTTGATGATGTTGGGTGAGCTCTGAGCCATCAAGTCAGTGCGGGGATTGCAGATAAAAAGGTGAAAATTCGATTGGAACTGTTCTGCTAGTGCCGTTCCGTTCTCGGGATTTGCGGTTATATAGAAGGTTGTTTCACCCTTTTTTGCGCTTACTTCTAGGAATTTTTGGATGAGCAGTCTCAGCATGTTATTACTGGGTGAAGCTAGAATGACTGTGAAGTTCTCTGGAATTCCGCCGAGCAGTAGATTGTCGAGATCAGAATAGCCCGTCGATATGCGACCTGGAAGAGTGACGGTGGAGATGATGAATATTGCGGGGTGGGGTTTCTGGAGTATTTGTTGTCCAGCCCAATCGACGCAGATGATTGTGGGTTTGACTTCAATTGAGCCTGTTTTGAATGGTTTCAGGGTTATTCTTATTTCTTCGGTCTCTAGTGGGTTGAGTCGTTTTCCCTTCATGTTGAGGTGCGTGCCTTCGAGCGTACAGTAGTCTGGTTTGTTGACTAGTTGGAATCCAAATGGCACGACGTCTTGGATTATGATTATCGAGAGGGATTCTTTTCCGGTGTTGACTATTTGGATTTCAATGGCTGTGGTATCTCCGACTTTGATGTCGGTTTCGTGTTGGACTAAGTTGGCTTGTATATCAGCATGCTCGAACCTTTCTAAGCCTACTGCTACTTCTTCACTGGATGAGATTGTTGAAAAGGTCGCTGTTGAAGCGGTTACGGCTGGAGCATTAAATATTTCGCCTAACGAGAGAGCTAGTTCCCTTTTCTCTCTTACATTCCTCAAGAGCCCTTGAACGCGTTCCGTCTTGCCTTTGTACCCAGATTTGATTAAAGATTCAGCTGCAGCCTTCAACACTTTTTCAGCCCTTGAATAGTATTGTGCTTGTTTTTCTGGGTCGCGCTCTCGTTTTGCGGTATCCATGAAGACGTAGGCGTCGAATAGACGTTGGGTTGCTTTTGCGTAGTCTGATGTGGTTTCGAAGCCTGCTTTCAGGTAGCAGTTTGCAGCTGTCTCCATGTGCCTTGTTGCTTGCTCGTATGTTGTCATAATGTGGGTGGTTTCAAATTCTGTTCCGGCTTCGAGTGCTTTGCAGAAGCTGCTATGACCAAGCGTCATTAGGCTTGTGGATTCTTTAGATGAATATTCATTTGCTTTTATGAACAGTTTTGCTGCCTCTTTGTATAGTATCGGATCGCTTTTTGCGTCGGCCATTTTCATTTTTTGCCATGCTTGGCAGAGGTAAAATAAGGGCTTGGCTTCTCTAGCGGCTTCTCCAAGTTCAGCCTGTGATATTTCTTGGAAAATGGTGGCTGCCTTGTTGTACTTCTCAGAACTCGCTATGTTGTCACCTTGCTTGTCTAGAACTTTTGCTTCTTCAATGGCGATTCTTCCTTGGCTGTAGTTTCTTCTTGCATTTGTAACTTGGATTAGTCTTTCAACCAAGTCCTTTTCGTCTTTTTTATCTATTTCTTCAAGTTTAATTCTGAGAATTCTTTTTGATTCTTGCAAGAATTTTGTTGCTTTCTGAAACGTTTCGATTGACCCTTTGTTGTTTTCTTTTCTGCTAAGGGCTTCGGCTTGTTCTAAAAGTGACCAAGCGTAGAAGTTTTCGGACAGGTACATCCAAGTTCTCGATTTTCTGAGCAACTGAGAGGATTTTTCGTAGTGATTCATGGCATTTTCGTATTCTTCATCATTGTGTGCGTGCTTAGCCATTTCAATTTGGCTCCAGGCTTTCATGTAGGATGCATAGTCGAGGAAGAAATCGCTGAATTGGTGGATTTTTATGGCAGCGGCCTTGTAGCCGGCAAAGGCATTTTCAAAGTTTTTGGCTGCTTTCTGGTAATTGTCGGTGATATCCAGATTTCTTGCGATTTTCCAGTAGGACTCTGCAACTCGGCTGGGCAGATCTACTTTCCTGAAGTCTTCTGCAGCGTTGGCGTATACTTCGCTAGCTCTTATCAGAATCGCATTTTTTGCAGTTAATTGATATGTTTCGTCGAGGATTCCGCCCAGCGCATCTTCATACCCGGCTAATATTGCCACAAACGAAGGCGTCGAGCTGAAGACAGCCCAGTTTTTACCGCAGGATATACCATGTTCCATATCTGCAATTGAGTCTCTGAGGAGGGCGAGTCTTCCTTTTTCGTTTTTCTCCAACCTCGACAAGTCGGTTTCTATCTGTCCCGCATAAACTAGACCCACTCCAAGTATCCAGATGTTTGATGGAAAAACGTCTGTGGAGATTTGGATGTATTTTTTTCTGTGCCGAAGAGCTTCTTGGAGCAATTCGCGCTTGTAGTCGTTTTCCTGTTCAAGTCTTGATTGATAGTAGTATGCTTTGCTTAAGCCATGCAAAGAGCCCATCATCGCTTCCGGAGATCCTGAGCGAACTGCATGTTCTAAGCCTTTTTTCCCGATGGCTACGGCATTTCTGGAGTGAAGAAGTTTCTCTGAGCGGTTCACAGCAAATTCAGAACTCAAATCGGAATATGTCTGTGCAGGTAGCAAGTATGATTCTGCGATTGATGAATCCTGGGAGACCAAGTTAAGGAAGCGTATGCTGTCTTCAGAATACTTTATTATCTCTTCACACTGTTGTCTTCTTATGTCCGGATTTGATTCGCCCATATTCTTGTAATCTGTGGCATCAGCGATCAAGTATAGAGCTATACCCTTGAGATAGTTATCTTGAGAGGTGGAAGCGTGCTCTAACATTTCCTTTGCGTATCTTAATGAAACTTTGATGTCCTCTGAGTAATAGAGGTTTGACCGAACACCTGCCCAACATGCAATTGTCTTGAAAAAAGCGCTATCAATCTCTTTTGAAAGTTTTATGGCGTTTCTGGCGTAAGCCGCTGATTTAGCTACTGCTGTTTTAGTTTCTTTTTCGTCTTTGCCGATGGTTGAGATGTACCAGGCTTGGATGCAAGCCAGAGAATATGCTAGGACTAATTCTTCTTTGGCTTTGGAGTTTGACAGAGCTGAGATGGCTTCGTTTGCACTGTCCATTCCTTCTTGTGCGAGTTCGCTTTTCTCTTTTCCGCTAGAAGAAACGTAGAGACGTTCAAATGAGCATTGGGTTAACAGATTTGCAGTCTTTCCGAAGTATAGGTTGTTTCCTAAGGTTTTGAAAGTACGCATTGCTGTTTTCGCAAAGTTGCGACATTTGTCAAGGCCTTTGGTCTTTTCTGAGGGGCTAGACGCTAGCCAGGAATGGACGTATTCTGCTTGAGCGAAACAGTAAGCACGTCTTCCTTCGTTCTCAGGAGAAGGATTCTGTGCGAAGAGATTGGCTGCCTTTTTGTAGGCATGAACCGATAGCCGTCTGAGGCTTTTAAAATCTTTTACGCTGGCAGCTTGTCTTGATGCAAGGTCGTAGCAGTGTCCAATTTTCTGCCAGTACTCTGCAACTGAGGATTCAGAAATTAGGTCAGACTGCAGAGCTTGCTCATATAATTTCGCTGCTTCCAACCACTTATACGATTCTTCTTCTGCAGTATGCATGTGCCTGACCTACGCTTGCCGATATTCAGAGTCGCCTGTATTTTGTAATTTAGGGATGCACAAGATAATATGTTTTTTCAACATAAGATAAACGGAACTATAGGACTATCGCTTGAGCTTAGACAAAAAAAGAAAGAAAAACAGTGCAAAAAAGCTCTCGGAAATATAGGCTTCTGCACATTGTCTAACGGAAGCCTCCCCATCCCCAGTGCGGACCTGTAGCCTGGAAACTATCACCGTTGCTCAAATCTCCGACGATGTTATATACGGATGACTGAAATAGTGCAGGCACTGCGTCTCTCATCGTAAGGCGAATCACAATAGTATCAGCAGTGACTTCAACGTTGTCTGCCCCAATATAAGTCTCTTGCATCGTGGAAAGATCTCTATTGAGATAGTAAGTCAGCTTGACTGTTTCCTCAAGTACGTCTGCGCCAGCAGGCAAGTCGCCTGTGGTTGTGATTGTTATTACCACGTATTTATCATATGTTTTTTCTAGGATAGGTATATCAGTTATATACCAAATTGCTCCTGCAGAAGCTGTGGCTATAAATGGTACTGCCATTAGTGACATCACCATTAGCAATGTTGCGATAAGCTTGCTCTTCAATTCTGTTTTTCACCTCCGCCTAATATCAATTTAATTTTCGCAGTCTCTGGTGCTCATGATTTAGCGTTACATCAGCCTTATTCGCACATTTTCTGATGTGCCGTCCTCGAATCTGACTTCCAGTTGCCAATATCCTTTCGACAACCCATTTGCGTCTAAGTTGAAGACGTACTGATTTTTAAGCGGGTCATATCGGAACAAGTCGAAGGGTGTAGCTGAGGGTGCTGGCATCCAATCTCCTGTAACGAATTCACCGTATTTATCCATTTCAGCAATCCAAAGTTCGGCTGATGCGGTAGTGATGAAAACGCCTGGAGCGCTTTGCAACTGGAATTTTACGGGTATTACCATTTTACGGCTGAATCTACTGTTGCCCTCTGGATCTATTGGTGGAAGGAATCCGCTAAACTGAGGGGTTACACTCTCCACGTCTTCTACGGGAAATTCTCCAATTACTTGGTCACCGGATTGAGTTTTTTCAACCAATTCAATGGCTACGGTTCCCTGTGGATACACGACGGCAAAAGCGAACCCTGCAAAATTGGTTTCTATGGCTCCAAATCCTGTGAAATCCTCAGGCAGGTCCTCGCCAATTTCAATTCCCGGGTCTACATGCAAGAAGAACTGAGTGTAAAAGCTGGTTTCAACGGTTGATTCATCGTCAAGTGTGAATCTGATTGCGAATCGGTGCTCTCCCTCTGGAAATGTGTCTGGGGTTCCATATGGCATGCTGTACCAGGTTTCAGGTAGATCAACTGCTGTAACATGACCTTCGTCGTCTTGGTAGATTATTCCGTTGACCAGAATGAGCGGACAGTCGCCGGCTGTTTTGAGGCTGCTGAACAGAGGATCGAAAGTGGTATCGGTGTTAACCCACATATTGGCTGTAGTTTGGTATGGTGATAGACCCATGAAGTCGTAGCCGCTTCGCCATTCATTTTCGGCTGCTCTGAAACCGTTGCAGGATATTCCAGGATCAAAGAGCTCATATTGTTCTGGTACTCCGTAATATAAGTTAAAGGTGTGTCCAATTTCGTGTGCTGCAGCAGAATAGTAACCGTCTAAAACCGCAACGCCCTTTACGCCTGGACCGAAGCTCACGCCCACAGCTGTTTTCTTGCCGGAATATGCTCCATGATACTTGAAATAGTTCGCGTATTTACCACCTGATTGTAGATCTGGTCCGATTGCAACGCCAATAGCTTTTGGACTTTCAGGGAATGTTAGTTTTGCCTGTTCAGCTATGTTTATACAATCCTTCAGCAAACCCAAGTAATTATCTTCATATGTTACACCTGCTAAGCCTGCCTGGTTTGAGTAAACTTCCACATTTGGAACTGGGTAGGTAGCGCTTATGAAGTCGCGGGTGTTGGTTAGCATCGTCTCGTAGGCATCAGGATCAGGCATATCCATAATATTCCCATATTCACCATCTAGAATTAGGTGAGAATAATATAAGGTAAGTTCAGATGTCTCCTTTATCGAAACAAGGGTGTCTTCCACGTTATTGAGGACAGCTCCGCCCGTAATAGTGCATGTGATTGTGTAATCTCCAACTGTGTCTAGGGGATCCGGAGTGAAAATTATGATGTTATTATCATTGATTTCCGCACCAGTTATAGTCGTCTGCAGAGAATTAAAGTCGGCTGGATCCCATGTCAAAGATACTGTTATAATTGTCTCACTATCTCCAGGGTCAATTGGTCCATACGGAACAAGAACATCACTCATGTTCACAAGTATTTTAGTTGCCTTATCTTTCACAAGGTCTATTGCGTCGTCCGGTTCAATATCTGGATCCCATGTTGTTTGAACAGGTATTGCACGCCGACACGGAAGATTATAAGTCATCATTGAAGGTGGAGAAGAATCTTCGGGAGTAGCTTTCTTACCCCAAGCGGCGTCTGGCTGAAATTCACTGGCAAACTCAACAAGCGCTGTTTCTCCGGGAAATAGCTCAAAGGTCAACAAGATCGTGTTATCTACTATTTCCCCGTCAATAGCAGCTTCATTCAGAGTTATATCTGTTTCATAGTTAAACTTCCTTGTCTGAGCCAGCAAGTAAGTTCCAGGAAGCAAGGAGGAAAACGAAATACTTCCGCCGCCTGCAGCAGGAAGATAAAACGTTTCCTCTATAGTCTCCACATCATTGATAAGGACGTATTCCCAATCATCTTCCGGTTCTGGTGAACCCAGAGCAAGCGCATTATTAACAGTTATTTCACATAGGTTTGCCGAGCTTATAATGAGTGGTTCTTCCAGATTGAGCGTTATCACGCCTGTTTCAGTCTGGTATTCCCAAGTATCAAGTTCCGAAGGCGACTCGAATTCCAAAAGGACTGTTATTGCCCAGTTTTCGCTTGCAGACAAACCACTTATTATTGCGCCATCTGAGCAACTTGCAGCTTTGTACCCACTAAACTCGCCTTGTTCTCCTCCAACCCAGATAATATCTTCTGGATCATCCTCCAAAGCTACGTATGAATCTACTGGCAATCCTTCGAAGTAATAATATGCCCATGTATATGCGGGTTCTAGGGGGTTGATTGCATCTGCACCATGATGAAATATGAGGCTCAGTTCACCCTCTAAATCTTCGTACAGGTATATCTTGCCCTTATCCGTCTCCATATAGGGAGTATGACCGCTACCGTCCGCCGGTGGCAACTCAACAAGCGTAGGTGGTGGCTCAGGGCTTGGTGATGGTTGAGAATCTACTGTTACCTCAACCGCCTGTGTGCCCGTTTGGCTTGGCAAATAGACAAGGCTACCATCCTCATAATCATCACCAGGATAAAATAGCTGGAAGTAGTACCATCCAACATCCACGGGAATATAATCGAAGGAGAAAGATCCATCACTCTCAGCAATATTGATACTTTCACTGACTCCAGGTCCCGTAACAACCACGGTCAAATCATGGAAAAATTCGCCCGATGGTGGAAGATAATATGCGACCCACCCACTAACCTCGAGTGGCTGACCCACCTGCACCGGATTTGGCCAAAGATGCAGAATGGCTTCTGTTGTAACATACCTAACAGCAGGAAGATAATAGTCGTAAAACTCTTCTGCGGAGACACTCCCATGGATTGGTTCCACTATCCACGTGTCAGCACCTTGCATCACTAAAAACGTGTCTTCAACAGAAGAAAACTTCTGAATTCGATGATTCCCTCTGTCTGCCACATAGATGAATCCAGAATTATCAACAGCAACATCCATAGGATTGAAAAATTGGCCGGGACCAGACCCTGGTCCACCAAAAGAACCCAAGTAATCACCAACGCTGTTAAACTTAATGACAACATCAGCATAAGCATCTGTTGCAAAAACATTTCCAGAAGCATCAACAGCTACACCTTCTGGCTGAAATACCCCAGTATCCCAAGTGTCAATCGGATCAAGAGATGCTGTATCTAAAACCATCAATTCAGTATTTACGGGATCAGTAATATAGAGGTTTCCAGAGACATCATCAAAGTCAATGCCCCCAATAGAGTCAAATCCAGGAGACGATAACCAATACAGTAAAACACCATCATTATCCTCTCTTTTTTCTACAGTTCCAGGGTTATTGAGATCCCTTGTGTAAAAGTATTGAGAATTTTCAACAGCAATCACGCCCGGACTATAGACTTCTTCTACAGGAGCATGTAAACTATAATAAACTTCACCAGTACCAGCATTTAGAGAGTGTACCCGAGAAGCTTCAGGATCCGTTACGTATACAACACCATTAGAAACAGCGACACCACCAACGGATGAATAAGATGGAGAGACCCAAAGGGGGCTACCGTCAGTGTCAAACCCTTGAACACGGGCATTACCAGTATCTGCTACGATGATGGTTTCATAAACACTATCAAAAGCAACACCATCAGGAAAAGAAAATTGACCAGGATCACTGCCAAAGCCACCCCACTCACCTTCATAATTTAAGTTTAAGGCAGCTTTTACGGGGTTAATCGCAAATGGAAACATAGTTAAGACTAAAAGTGAAACCCAAAATAAAGTAACTAAACGTTGAAATTTTTTCACTGAAACTCTCTCCCTCTTGAGAAACCAAAGAACAGTTATTGCTTTATTGTATATTTATAGTTTTATAGAACAATCTTCTATATAATTTTAGTCACTTTAAGCAACTCTCCAAAATAGAAAATCATACAAATCGTCTAATAGAATAAAAGGAAATACAATTCCTAATGATAAAGTGGCGGGCGTACAAACTGAAAACACCTTTTAAAGATCTTGTTTTCCGCAAAAGGTGGGAATAATTGTCCGGAACCATTCCAAGCGGAGTCACAGGATTAGATAATTCAGATTAGCAGGGATTTTGAAAACTTCGATTGATCAAAATCAATCCTCTAGCTTCTCTCTTGAAAGAACCATCTCGCTTTCTAGATATCGTTGACCGTAAAGTTTTCTGATCCTTAGGACTTTTTCTAAGCCTTTATCACTTTCCTTCTCAGAAACCCTTATTTCCCCTTCAAAAAGACCCAAGATAGCTTGAACTTCCTGGTGAGGATGCATTTCTGGATTAACCACAGCCAATGTTGTGAATCCTCTAGACTTCAAGTCCGTAAGAACTCCGCTCAACCATTTTCTGGTTATCACCGTACCGTGCTGCAATAAAACATCTGACAAAATCGTGATGCATAAGCGTCTAGGACCCTTCCTAGCCAAGTCTAGATGGCGGAAAGACTTGATCAGCGCAATATCAATATCTGTAAGGTTTTCCACTCCCGCTAGCTTAAACACATTTGGCAAACTTTTTAACATCAAGTCCGCACGGGGATTACAGATAAAAACATAGAAGTTTGATTGGTAATCCTCAATCAGGTCAGCAATATTTCCCACTTCTGAAGTAACATAAAACGTTGTTTGACCATTCTTAGCGCCAACCTCCAAAAACCTTCTAACTAGAAGTTCTCTTTCATTGCTGGAAGGAGATGATAATACAACTGCATAGGTTTCCGGGATTCCACCAAACAGCAAATTATCAAGATCGGCGCATCCAGTTGGAATTCTACCTGGCAATACAGCTCCTGAAACATTGAATATCACTGGGTAAAGATCATAGCTCTTTTCGCGGCCAATCCAATCCAGGCAAACGATACTAGGTTTAATCTCAATCGTGCCCTTATTAAAGGACCGTAGAGTAAATTTCATCTCGTCAATCTTGAGAGGGTCAAGCCGTTTCCCTTTCATATTAAGGTGAGAATATTCGAATTGGCAATAGTCTGGCTTGCTCACAAGTCTAAAACCCAGAGGAATGAGGTTCTCAACTCTAGTTAACGAAACGGCTTCCTTACCAACATTCACGATCTGAAATACGAGCGTAACGTCTTCGCCAACCTTTATTTCGGTCTCTTGTTGAATAACTTTCACCTGAACATCTGAACCCTCGAATCGTTCTATACCAGCAGCATTTTCTTCAATTGAACCAATTGCTGAGAAACTCGCAGTTGAAGAAGTTACGGCTGGTGCATTGAAAATTTCACTTATTGACAGCGCAAACTGCCTTTTCTCTCTAACCTTTTGCAAAAGACTCCAAGTCTGAACAGACTTGTCTTTGAAGTAGCCTTTTTCAAAATATTCAGCTGCAACAGTCAAAACCTCCTCAGCCTTCGAATAATATTTCATCTGTTTCTCAGCCTCTCTCTCGCGTTTCGCGCTCTCCATAAACGCATAAGCATCAAACAGATGTTGAATTGCTTTAACATAGTTTGAAGTTGTTTCAAAACCGGCCTTCAGATATTGACCTGCAGCCGCTTCCATGTGCCGAGTAGCTTCCTTATACATAGTCATACTGCGAGTAATTTCAAATTCAATACCCGCTTCTAGTGCCCTGCAAAAGCTACTATGACCAAGCACCATAAAACTTGCAGACTCTTTCACTGTATGCTCTTTTGCCAACTTAAATAGATCAGCCGCTTCCTCGAACATAATTGGAGAAGCCCTCGCCTCTGCCATCATCATTTTTCGCCATGCTTGACACAAATAATTCAGCGCTTCTGCCCCTTTGCCAATTTGACCTGAATCTTCAAGCGATATTTTCCGGAAGATTGCAGCAGCTTTATCATACTTTTCTGAACTTCCCATATGATCTCCTTGCTTGTAAAGAACCTTGGCTTCTTCTATGGCAATTCTTCCATGACTAAACTCGGCTCGCATATCCGATACTTTAACGAGCGTCGTCACCAAGTTACGTTCATCTGTCCTATCAATTTCCTTTATTTTTTCGCCAAGGATTCTCTTGGATTCTTGCAAGAATTTGATAGCTTTTTCAAATCCTTCAATTGCTTCCACGCTATTTTCTTTTCTGCTTAAGTCCTCTGCTTGCTCTAAAAGCGACCAAGCATGGAAGTTTAGTGATAGGTACATCCAAGATTTTGATTTTCTCAACAACTGAGAAGCCTTTTCGTAATGACTCGTGGCACCTTCATAGTTTTCTTCATTGTGGGCGTACTTGGCTAATTCAATCTCGCTCCATGCCTTCATGTAAGATGCATAATCAGAGTAAAAATCGTTGAATTGCCTTATCTTCTGGGTAGCCGCTTTAAAAGCAGCAAAAGCATTTTCAAAATTCTTTGCTGCCAAGTCATAGCTAGTTGTATTATCTAGATTCCTTGCAATCTTCCAGTAGGACTCTGCAACGCGGCTTGGCAAGTCAATCTTCTTGAAGTCCTCTGCAGCGTCGCTATAAATGTCGTTAGCTCTTGTCAAATGTTCACTGTCAGCAGTCAAAATAAAGCCCTCATTGAGAGTCTCGCCAAGAATATCTTCAAATCCAGCTACTTTCGCAACGGATGATGGAACAGGGCAAGTGGCAATCCAATTTTTGCAGGAGGATATCCCATCTTCCATACTGGCAATAGCATCTTTAAAACTGGCGATTTTAGCTTTTTCAGTTGGTTCTATTCTTGACAGATCTCGTTCTATCTTCCCAGCACAAATCTTGCCTACTCCAGAGATCCAAGTGTTTGCTGGAAAAGTGTTTTCAGCAGTTTTCATGTACTCTATTCTGTATTTTAAGGCCTCCCTGAGCAATTCGGGTTTATGGTCTTCTCTGGGTTCAAGATTAGAATAATAATAATACACTTTACTCAAAATATCCTGGGAGGAAAGCACTGATTCAGGAATCCCTGAACGCACCGCATATTCAAGACCGATTTTTCCTGAAGCTAAAGCTTTCTTCGAATAAACAAGTTTCTCCGACAAACTCACTGAAAAATCTGATGCCAAGCGAAAATAAATCTGAGCTATGAAGGAAGTATAACATTCGGCGATTAATGAATCTTGAAAAACCAAATTAAGGTGGTCTATGCTTTTCTTTGAATATTCAAGGATCTCATCATACAGTTCCTTTTTCTTGTCAGGTCGCTCTTCACATTTAGCTTTCCAATCGGCAACGCATCCAAAAAGAAACGATGCAATACCTATAAGATAGTTGTCCTTTACAACCGAAGCTTGTTCCGACAGTTGGTTAGCATACTTCATCGAAATTTCAATGTCATCCTTGAAGTAAAGATACGAATAAACCCCTGCCCAACGCGACATCGCCAGCAAATAAGGGTTGGTAACATGTGGCGACAGGGAAATGGCACTGTCAGCATAACTGAGCGATTTATTCGCCAAAGTTTTTCTCCCTTTTTCATCTTCCTCAATATTGGCGGCATACCAAGACTGAATGCTAGCCAAGGAAAACGCTAAGAGAAGCTCATTTTTGTTGTCAAGCTTGGATAAAACGGAGATTGCCTCATCTGCATTATGCATCGCTTCTTGGTAAATCTCATTCTTCTCCCACCTTGAGGCAGCAATCGACACACGTTCATATAGAACCTTCAATAACAAATTGGCAGTTTGCCCATAATACAAGTCATTTCCAACAGTTTTAAAAGCTACCTTAGCCTTTTTGGAAATTTCACGACACTTGTCTAAAATCTTGATTTTCTCCAAAGAATCAGCTGCCAACCAAGAGCGCAGGTACTCAGCAATGGCAAGGCAATATTCGCGTTTTCCCCTATATTCCTCCCTGTCTTCTTTATAGAAGTCTGCTGCCCTTTCATAAGCTCTAATGCCAAGGCGTCTCAAGGACTTGAACTCTTCAGCAACCTTAGCCTGACGGGAAGCTAGATCATAGCAGAAACCAATTTTTTGCCAAGATTCAGCAGCTACAATTCCAGATGAATCTTCGGACTTTAGTTTTTGCTCGTAGAACCTTGCTGCTTCAAACCATTTGTATTCAGTTTCCTCTTGGCACACATCCATTAGAACACCCTCCTTCTCCAAACACAATAAACAGTATTGAGCGTGCCAGATATATTCTTTGAAAACGTTTATAAGACCTTACTAAGTCTGAAAAACTTCATTACTAAATTAGCTAATCATCGTTATATTCCCAAAATTTGGTGCGCGCCGTTGAATTGTTGATAGAATTGAGAACCAAGGACACAGCCGCGTCTGCAGCTGAAGCTGAAGTTAGAAAGGAAAGGACTAAGATTTCCAAAGCAGCAGATAAAGCTCGAATAAGTCCGTCTGTTTCCATGAATAAAAAAGAAGCTCCAATCGTTGTCTTTCCGCAAGGAGAAACAGATTATTATACCCTATCATACTTTTTTATTACACATAAAATCTGTGTCACTGTGATGTAAAACGTTTTACAACACAATCTGTTACACACAGGTTTTACATAGATTTTTGCCATGAAATAAGTTACCGGTTTTTTCCTATTTTTTCCTTTGTATAACGTCGTAAAACAAAGCCTTGAAAATCGGAAACGCAGCAGTGCTTTTTAAAGATAAGTATCAGACCTTTTTAATTATAAATTATAATAAGAAGGAATCGTCCACAACCGGAAAAGTTTATTTGGCAATTGTAGAGGTATCTAAATATTGGGCGACACGCTCTGCATAAGTTTTAAATATCTACTGAAAATTTAACATGTCTGTAGGTGATTTGGTTTGTCAGATAGGGTTGAAACAGGAATTGACGGTTTAGATGAGTTAATAAGTGGTGGTTTTCCCAGAGGAAGAGTCATTCTAGTATTAGGGGGCCCGGGCACAGGAAAGACAATTCTTGGATCTCAATTCTTATATAAAGGAATCACTCAATACAATGAAAATGCAATCTTTGTAAGTCTGGATGAAAACAAGAAACATTTCTATGAAGAAATGCTGAAATTCGGATGGGACTTCAGGAAGGCTGAGGAAGAAGGCAAATTTCTTTTTATTGATGCAACTAGATTATCAAGAATTGCAATTCTTAAAGAAAGGATGATGAAAGAGGAAACAAGTAGCCTAAGAGGAAAAGAATTGCAGATTGACAGGCTAGTGGAAGAACTGCAAGATAAGATCCAACAAATTGGCGCAAAACGAGTCGTATTGGATACACTTGCATCCCTCTTTTACAGATTCTTAGATCCTATAGAACGAAGAACCGCAGGAGTAGATCTGATTGAGTCATTATCTGATATAAACGTTACAAGCATAGTTACCACCGAGTTGAGCTACTTGGGGCTTGAACGGAACCTAATGGATGAAGAGTTTCTTGTTCACGGAGTCATTATGATGCAAACTCTGTTTTCAGGAGGGACAACAACAAGGGCACTGCAAGTTGAAAAGATGAGGGGAGCCAGCGTTAACCCAAATCTTGTACCATATACAATAGACAGAAACGGGATCGAAGTCTTTCCAGCAATGTCCGTTTTCAGAGAAAAATAGGGCCATACTTCTGCAATCTAGGTCAAATACTGGAAAAAGCGACCTCTCCGCCTTATTTTAAAATAAATGTTATCAAAAATCTTGTTGAAAATCATGATAGTTTTTAGCTCAATTTGAATTTAATAACCTTTTTTAGTTGACTTTTTTATTCGAGGTTAGTATTTTTGGAGGACTGAAATTCACATTAATTCGAAGTAGGTAACCTTTTCTTTTTGTTCCCATTATTATTCTTTTAGACAATTAATTTGCTAAAGGTTGGTGAGTTAAAATTCAGAAAGTAGCGCTTTTACTTTTTTGGTCCAAGACAGGCAACACTGAGAAAGTTGCCTTAATGATCAAAGAAGGTTTGGAAAATGCAGGGCTAAATGTGGTAATGAAACGTATCGAGGAATCTGAGCGCGTAGACTTCTTGGAATATGATTTTGTGTGCATAGGCTCTCCTACTTATCAGTGGCATCCTCCCCCAGCTGTTGATGATTTCTTGAAGAAAAAACATAACAGGTACTGTGACGAAGGCAAGGTTAAGTTGGCTGCCCCAAAAATTCCAGGAAAGAACGCATTGGTTTTCTGCACTTATGCTGGACCTCATACCGGAATCAACGAAGTAATTCCCTCTGGAAAATATATCAGCCAATTTCTCGAGCATTTAGGTTTCAATATTCTTGCCGAATGGTATGTCTTGAGCGAGTATCGCGGTTGGAAAGAGGGCAACACCAAGGGTAAAATGGGAGACATCCGCGGAAAACCTACCCAAGAAGACTTGCAAAAAATCAGGAAAAACGCAGAACAAATAGGCAAGAAACTAAACTGAGTATTTCACTGCCTCGCACTAGGTGCTCTCAGGACCATTTCTTGCTTCCTAGATGGCGGATTTTGCGTTGATTTCCCTGTTGAACGTGTTACCGCCAAAAATAATATCATTTCTGAATCCGTGACGTAAATGCATCAATTCTGAATTGGTGAATTGAAAATCAAAAGCTTCCCAAAAAGCCTCTTGCCCGCGAGATTCTTCCGATAAATAGTATCGCCAAGGAAGGTTCATCCACGATAGAGTAGCATACCTACCTGCTTCCGAGGATGAATCATCTTGAGGTTTATCCCACGGATGATGAAGATTAAAGCAATGACCCAACTCGTGAACGTAGATAAAAAGCCGAAAACGCTTTTCTTCGATGGACTGCCACCCTGTTGAATATTGAAAAACTGCACATCCCCTTCTTTTCTTTTCTTTACGATCTATCATAATTCCATATATGTTCGACATAACGTACTCATTCGCCGACAAAAGCCAGAGCTTCCATTGAGGTTCGTCCTTAAACAACATGAAATGTTTAAGCATCGCCTCGTGCAATTCACTGTCGGTCCACACAGCCTCGTTCCCAGGGGTTCCTTTTGGAGAAGGAACTGAATCTTTCTTCTCTTTTACAACTATTATCTCAATACCAGCCTCCGCAAAAGCATCAATTATACTTATTGGTTGCGAACGGTGCGGATATGAAGAGGAGAGAGCTGTGGTTTCATAGGGCTCCAAGGGCACAACACCCTTCTCATAGTCGTGTTCAAGATGAACGGTTCTGAAGTATTTAGATGCATATTTGCATAAGCATTTTGATTCAGCCCCCGAGCTGTTTGTCCATTGAACAGTGGCCTCTAGGGGATGTGGATTTGCAGGTATCGTGATTTGAATATCTGTGAATTGGTCTGAATTTAAACTGAATTTTCCTTCCTCGCCAATCAATCTGACTCCCCTAGGCGGATTTTCGTTTTTCTTGATTTCTTGAAATATGAATGAACTTAGATACGCCCGCTTTTTCTTTGAATTTGAATAAAAATCTCCACTAATAACGTTCAATGGGCGTGTCCCATCAACATCGACGCGCAATTCTAATTCAGTTCTTTTTATTTTTCGTTCTGACAAGTTAGAAGAATACTCTTTGTAAAGTCCGGATATCTTTTGATTCATGTTGATTGTTTCTCTTCACTTTTCTAACTATACATACATGCTTATGTCGGAGACCAAAAATAGATCTTATTGGCTAAACCTATGAACATAGAGATAGTCGATTTTAGTGGGTCATAGAATGCTTCTTTGTTCTTGCAGCGTTCTTCGAGGATTCTGCCATACGCCTTTTTCCATGTTTTGTCAAATGATTTCAAGTTTTTGCTTTCTATTGCTTGAGCAGCTAATTCTCCTCCCCATAAAGCGTAGAGGATTCCCCCACCAGATATGGGGTCAACATGACCCGCTGCATCTCCTATTAAGATCCAGTTTGCGCCAGCGCAGGGAAGCTTGAAGAAGTTGGGATTGCTTGCAGACGGGAGCATTGCAGCGTATCTTGAAGTAATCTTGATTTTAGGAAAATGAGAATTTATGAAAGCATCAAGGAGGCTCTTAAGCATGTTTCCATACTTGAGTTCACTGCCGATACCTATGTTCGAGTATCCTTTTCCCGGAAAGACCCATATGTAGCCAGGTATCTCGGCAAGAAACTTGACAGTTGCTTTGTCCTTTTCGAGACTATCTGTGAAGTAGCCAAAAGTCAGTGCAAGGTTTTCTGTTGAGATTGGACCTACTGTTTTGCGTCTAACTATACTGTTAACTCCATCAGCCCCAACGAGGATTTCTGTTGAAAGTATCCTTTTGTTGGTTGCAACGTTCCATTTTTTTCCTCTTTTTTGAACATTCAGAACTTTTTCTGGGATTAGGGTTGCTCCATTTTGCACAGCCATTTCGAGCATTCCTTGATCAAAGCATTTTCTGGAAATACAGAATCCGTTCTCAAGACTTTTTGTAATTACTTGTGTGTCTATGCATGAGATAATTTTGAAGTCGCCAAAGGTGAAGCCTTTTGACCGAAACTTTTCTACAAAGGGAAATTTCTTTAGAACAGGAGGTGATATTCCGCCGCCACATGGTTTTTCTCTTGGATGAGAATGATCCAGAAGGGTAGCTTTAATGCCTTTTCTTGTAAGATTAAAAGCGCAGTAAGCCCCTGCGGGTCCACCACCCACAATTAAAACGTCCTCAACACGTTTCATAAGTGTCATTTCATTTTAAGATGTATAAATAATCGCGCTTTTGGAGCAACCTGATGTCTCTATACTGAATTATATGCAAGTAGTTTTTGAGACTTGTAGAAAAACTGAGAAAAATAAATTTACTAAAAATTCTCTATGTTAATTAAAATAGTATTAAGGTCTGCTATATGAATTGATGTGGGGTGCAAATTATCTTGGAAGATAAGAAACTTGCTTCCAGCGAAATGAACACGTTTATCAGAGAAAGATGCGAAAAAATTCTGGAAAAGTTCGGGAAAGTAGCAGTATCTGGAGTAAGAGATACAAAGCTTCTTGCAGCTTTGGCAGATGTAAAAAAGTATTGGAGGGACTTTAATAGACCAAGTCTAACTTTTTTATCATGTGAAGCGGTTGGAGGTACCTATGAAATTTCACAGGATGCTGCGCTCATGTTTACTCTTGCTTCTTCGGGATTTGGCATACATGATGACATCTTGGATAGATCAGCGAATAAGCATCTGAGAATGACGATTTTGGGGCTTCATGGAATCGATACCGCTTTGTTGGTTGGTGACCTCCTAATTGTGAAGGCTTGGACTTACGCTCATGAATTGATTAGGAAAAATAGCAATCCAACTAAAATTGCGGATGTCCTTGAGGTATATGGAAATTTATCTGTGGAAATTTGCGAAGCAGAATTTATGGAAACGCAATGTAGACAAAAAGTTGACACTGATATAGATTACTACGAGAATGTTTTGTGGAGAGAAATGGCTGAGACTGAAGCATGTTGTAGAATTGGAGCCATGATGGGAAATGGGAGACCAAGTGAAATCGAGGCTTTATCAGTTTTTGGTAGAAGATTAGGATTTATCTCAAGACTAAAAGATGAAGTAGAGGATTGTCTAAATATAAGAGGAGATCTTCCTCACAGGATAAAATATGAAAGCGTACCACTACCACTGCTTTATGCAGCGAAATCCTCGTTTGAAAAGCAAAAAAGAATAAAAAAAATTGTTAACAAAAAAATGCTCCTTCCGTCAGACATTGAGGCCATCTTGAATTTCTGTTTTGAGACTGAATCCTTTGAATACGTGCGTAGGATGGCAGAAAAAAATAAGGAAGAAGCTCACCGCAAATTGAGAGCCCTTAAGCCGAGCACAGCTCGAAAAATCCTTCTCGACATCATTAATGGAGCTTACTTCAATGTTGATCATTTATGTGTGTGATCTGCCAATTTATTTGAGCTACCAACCAACAGAAGCTGCCTCTGGAAGCCATTTAGGGTTGGTCATATTTTTTGGTGGAATTCCCCATCCACCGGTATCAGTTTCAGTACAGCGTTGTAAATAGTTCCAAAGCCAATCTATTTCAGCTTGTACCAAAGGTGTTTTTGCCAAAGCGGCATCAAAATCAGGTTTGCGAGTTGGGTCATTCCATGGCTTATTTAAAGCATCCATGATTTCATCAAAGGTTGGTTCTTTGAAAAGCATATTCATTTTCAGAGCCCTTTGCACTGCTTGATGACGTTGTTTAGGTGTATAAGGCACTATTTTTCTCCCTCCTTTTCCTTGGTAAAAGAGATATAGCAGTAGATTTATATATTAGATTTGTGGTGGCTGCGTGAATCCGGGATTTTTGAGTACGAGCAAGGTTAATAAAAGCAGTTTTGCAGCAGTCATGCTTCTTAATTTGGGAACTCTTTCTTGGTTCTTCTTATTTATTTTTTTCAATGAAGACATTTTTGTTACTTTAAATGGCAATACTCCTGTGTGGGCGGCTTTTATAGGAAATAGTTTAGTCTATGGCTTTGCTATTTTTTGGGCAATTGCAGTAAGTTTCATCGGGAGCAGAATTAACCGTAGAAAATTGCTGTTTACATCAATAATTTTGGGAATATTTTCAACAGTTCTTCTGGGTTTTGTTGAAGGACCCATTTCTACTTCCGTAGTGAGCGCCCTAATGGGTATGTCTCTGGGATTGGGATTGCCAACTAGTATGGCCCTGGTAGCTGACAACACAGTTGTTGAAAATAGGGGGCGCGTCTCAGGAATAATAATCTTGGGCACCTTCATCATAACGTTTGCCTCTATGGCGATCTATCCCATGTTAAATCTTGATTTGTTGGGTATTATTCCGATATTAGTTGCTTTGAGATCAACTAGTTTGTTTGCATTTGCTGCGGGCAAGTTTGGTAGACCTTTAACAGTAGGTGAGCAGAAGATTCGTTTGCCCACTACCGCTTACAGAGAATTCATATTCTATCTTATCCCATGGTTCTTGTTCACCTTTGCCTCAAGTCTTGCCATTAGTTTAATTGCAGCAGAACATCTCGCATCTGAGGTATATCTTGGAGAGCGTTTGAGATACGTTTTCATAGCGGTGTTTGGTTTAGCAGCAGGTTTAATAGCTGACAGGTTTGGACGTAAACTGCCAATTATTTTCGGTCTAGCAACTTTGGGAATTGGCTATCTCCTGCTTGGATTCAACATTACCGCGATGAGCGCAAATATCTATTACGCGCTCTCAGGTGTAACTTGGGGTTTATTCTTTGTTGTATTCTTAGCTGTGCCAGGAGATCTGTCAACCCCAATTCTAAGAGAGAAATTCTACGCGTTAGGCTACATTCTTCCATTAACTAGTTTATTTGCCTTATCCACCATGCCATGGGAGAATATCGGAGATATTCTCCCCCCAGAAGTAATTGCTCAAATTGTGGGCATTTGTCTCTTCCTAGCCATGTATCCAGTGTTTCGCGCTAAGGAAACTTTAACTGAGAGCAAAAAACAAGAAAGAGAAATGAGAGAATACTTAGAGAGACTTGGAAAAGAAATTCAAGAATCAGAAGAAAACGAATAATTATGATAATTACGTTAAAATTTTAATATCTAGTTGCTAACAATATGCTATTCGGTGTGAATATGCCTTTTGGAAAAACTCTCGCATTTCACTCATACAAAGGCGGCACAGGAAAAACTACATTAATCGCAAATCTTGCAGCCCTCTACGCAATGAAAGGTATGAACGTGTGCCTTTTGGATTTTGATTTGTATGCTCCGAGTCTGGGCATGTATTTTCGGAAAAAGCCAACTACCTACTTAAATGCTCTTCTAAGAGGGGAATTGGATCAGCCTGATGGAAGTTTGGATGCTTCCTCCCTGGTTACAGACGTGAGTTCAGAGTTGGGGCTCAAAGGCAAACTTCTTCTGGGATTCTCAAGTTCAAACAAAGAAGACATTGGTGAGATAGAGTTTCAGCGTGATCAAAAATGGCAACTCAAAGCTATCAAGAGATTTCAGTCTTTTAAGAATCAATTATTTCATGAACATGAGATAGACTGCCTTTTGCTTGACACTAGTCCTGGAATTAGGTATTGGTCTATTAATGCGCTAGCGATGGCCAACATGCTTTTCCTGATTATGAAAACCAGCGATATGGATATTGAGGGCACGAAGAAAATGGCAAACGACATATATGACGTGCTGGTGCGTTATGGAAAATCGAAATACTTTATAATTCTCAACAAGGTTCCAGATGTCTCAAACTCAAACGGACTTTGGGGTGACTTGACCGAGTTAACCTGGTCAGGTGAGTTACAGAAGGACATTGGAACCCAAGTTGTAGGCTCCGTTCCATGCTGCTGTGATATACAATTCAGCAAACACGAGTTTCTACACGCGATTAAGCATCCAGAGCATCCTTTTTCAAGGAAAGTTGTGGAATTGTCCGAGAGAATAAAAGATCTCTGCTGAATTTGATTGACAAGAGGTCGAGATATAATGAAGCAACTTGATGTATTTCCGGGATCAAGAAGGCTTGTTGAAGGAGAGATGCCTCCAGCATCCTTGTTCCTCATGGGCCCGTCCGGTATTGGAAAGACGATTTTTGCAAAGCAGTTTCTTTTCAACGGGTTGGTTAATGGCGAAATAGGCATATACTTGTCTACTGATGAAAGCCCTAGAAGAATCCAAGAATCAATGAAAAGATTAGGGTTCAACGTTGATACCTATGCAGATAACGATACCTTCCGCATAATAGACGGCTATTCCTGGAAGATTGGAGGAAAATCCTGCAGTAAATATTGTGTCAGCAACCCAGATAATTTAGCCTCTGTCTCCATGGCAATTGATAACGCACGAAAAGATTTGAAAAAAACCAGATTAGTGTTAGATTCGTTAACAGGATTAATGAGCGTTTGCAGCCATAACCTCACGTTTTTTTCTAAATTCTTACAGGTCATAGTGGCTAAAACTAGGGCTTCGGAAAGCAACGCTATTTTTCTAGCTGCCTCAGACGCTCACGACCCCGTATTCATGAGTTATATGCGTGAGATATTCGATGGCACCTTAGAGATGAAAATGGAAACCAAGAAAGACGAATCCGGAGAGGAGATCAAAAGGTTACTAAGGCTTTTTTCACTTAAAGGTGCCAAACACAAGACTCAGTGGGCATTATTCGAGATCACGAATAACGGAATAATTCTGAAAAGCGAAAAGGAAACCAGATGTGTTATGTGCTCAAGACAAATTGATTGGGAACCACATCTGGAAATCATCGAAGGAAAACAATACAGCTTCGATTCAACCGAGTGCGCTACGACATATAAGAAACTCAAAGCACTTTACGGAGAAAGCTTCGAATAACTAAAATTTTAGCAATCAAGCCATGAGAAGGTAGAAATGCGCCAATAGAATTCTTAAGACACACTCAATTTGAAACCTTACAATGAAGCAATCAGAGGGAAAAATACAACTTACTTTGATTCAATATGAAGTTTAAATAAGCATAATCTGACATTAAAAAGTCTATATGGTTAAGATTCTGAATTCAATCTGAATCGAATTTTCTTGAAACACAGATGTTCCAGCTGAAAGACATTAATACTTTCCGAGAAATGCATTTTGCGCTCAAAAGGTTTGTTAATTCAAACTAAAATATTGATCGTGCAATGTTAAACACAAATGAATTTTGATGCAGAAAAATATAGCAACAAAAAAACTTTAAGGAATGAAACATAACATACTCTGGGGATTAATCAAATGATTGTGACAACTTCCAAACCATACGGAGTCGTCAAAGGCATGCTGAAGAAATGGAAAAAAATCGGGATTGTATCCTGCAATTCCTGTGCGAGGGCTTGTGAAACTGGAGGGAGAGAAAAAATGGAACAACTAGCTGAAAGACTCAAGAAGGATGGGTTTGACGTGGTTGATATGGAATTGATACCAATGGCTTGCAACATTGATGCTGTCAAAAGACCAAATTATCAGGCTGACATGATTGTATCTTTGGCATGTGACGCTGGAGCTTTCACTTTGCAATCACTTTTTCCCTCGAAAGTTGTTATTGCAGGAAATGACACTGTTGGCATTGGAGCTCGCGACCTGCAAGGCAACATTTTCATAATGAGAAGAATTTAAGAATTGAATATCAAATTAAATGATTATAATAGCTTATTCCAGCTTATTCCATCTGAAGGAATCTCTCATAATGCTCAAAGTGGGGATTATTATTTTTTGAGACGAAAAGCTTACCATTACCTGTCTCAGCTAGGTCGCCGAGAAAGACATAAAATGGACCAACAGCCTTTTCACTTTCATCAATTTTTACTTTTGCTTTAACACCGTCAATCGTGAACGTAGGCATCATATCTTCCAAGACCCCTGAAACCACAATCTTACCCCCAGTCATGCAAGCACCCACTCTATTTCCGACGTTTTTTTCGATGTGAACTGTACCACCCCGCATGCGAAAACCCAAAAATGGCCCAGCATTTCCTTGAACCCTGATTACGCCTCCTTTCAAGAAAACCGCCACGTCGCTACCGACATTGCCGTGGACGATTATTTTTCCCTTGTTCATGCCTACGCTGCTTCCTCGATAAGGCGAAGCCAAATAGTCGCCCGCATTCCCGAAAATCTCGATGAAACCGCCTTTCATTCCTGATCCAGCCCAGCCCGCAACGTCACCTTGCACCGCTATTTTGCCACCCTCCATTTTCTCACCTAAATGCATCCCAACATTGCCAATAACCACGATTTCCCCATTCTTCATGCCCATGCCTACGCGCCTAACTTCGCTAAAGTCGCCTTTGAGTGTTACCTTCAGAGATTCCGAGGCGACTTCCTCAATTTTAACGAGGTCACCGAGGTTCTTCTTCCTATTGCCTTCCCAAACCTCAAGCGGGGCTATTTCAGCCACGGATTTTCCTTGAAAAACGTCAGGATTGATGCATTCAGCTATCACTGGATACTGGAATTGCCTAAGAGGTGTCAATACTATCATTTTACACGTCCGCCCTAATCGTTAAGGGGTCTGGAACTTTAATATAATGATCTGTGACAGGGTAGTTTTCATATTCAACGGTCCAGTACTCCTTGAACCTTCTTTTCATTTCTTCATCAATCTTGGCCTGCTCTGTCGTTTGCACATCCAGCCAGATGGTTCTACCGTCAACATGCTGTAGAATTTCACCGTCCTTAACAACAACCTCGCCATCCTTAATAGTGTATGCAGCGTTGCTAAAAGCTCGCCTAACAGTCTTGTACTTTTTAGCAATGTCGATTTTTTCATGATTTACGTTATAAATTGCAACATCTGCATCGGCTCCTAACCCTAAATGCCCCTTATTCTTGAGACCCAAAGCTTTCGCTTGACCAGCACGCGTAACAATCGCAAGGTCATACAGGTTTAACTCTCGCTTTATCGATGGGATGAGACTTTTCTTCTGAGCTTTCTTGTGGCATTTTTTAAGCGTTGCCATTCGGGCTTTCTTGCTGATAAGCCAAGCAATAATCTTTGGATAAGCCGTGAAAGGCCCACCGTTAGGGTGATCGGTAGTCATGAACATCTTCCATGGGTCATCAACCATAAGAGCTAACTCCAAAGCTATGGACCACTGCGTAGCGTTCACCGCATTATTACGCTTGTAATGGAAAGGAATGATGCCCCCACTTGTTTCGGTCTCCACATCGCCATTAACCCACTTATGCCCACTCAGCTGGTAAAGCGTGTACTCAAAGGGACCGTCTGCTGTCATAGTCGTCGTGTCCGTGAAAATGACTTGCCCCATGTCAAAAGTCATGTGACTATGATTGTTGATGTACTTGGCTATTTCCTCTGCACCGGACCGCATTGTTCCCCAATCATCTCCCGCGAAACTGCTGAATTGCAAGTGAGTTATATGAGCTACAGGTTTGTCACCAGCAGCCACATGCTCCAACGCCCTCATCGTATCCAACGTGGTAGCATAGTTACCAGGCAAGCCAAGGTTGTTTGTGTGAAGGTGAATAGAATGAGGCATATTTAACATCTGATTGACTTTGGCAAGACCACACATAATCTCCCTGGGAGTAATGCAAAAGTTGGGAACCTGATCATCAATACTGTGCACATTGCGTCCAAAACCCCAAGATTCCAGTCCACCTGGATTCACAATTTTTATGGCATACCCTTTGGCGGTGCCCATCATCCAAGCCACGTATCTTGCACATTCCGCCAAATCTCCTTTTTGAAGGTATTCAAGAACAAACCACCAGTCTCCAAGTAGTGGATAGCTGGCTTTGTCCAGCATTGGAGTATCGTTCAATTCTTCGTGGGTGTGTTTGGCTTCCAGAGGTGGCATGGAAGGGTTCATTATGGTAGTGTAACCCATGCGAGAGTAACGATAACCGGTGGTAAAAGTCGAGGGGACTGAATAACCAACACCAGACCGTGTTATTGGAGTCTTCCGAACAACGTCCTTTATGTGGTCCTCAGGCCGCATTAAACGGCCCGTATTCACTTCTGCGCCTGCAATGTGAGTATGAATATCAACTCCACCTGGAAACACAGTCAAGCCAGAAGCATCAATTTTCTTAGCTCGTTGTTCATTAACACTTTCAACAATTTTCCCGTTCTTTATGGCTATGTCCATTTTTTCCCCGTTAATTTCGTTTATAGGGTCGAACACGAAACCGTTTTTTATGAGCAATTCCACTTTACGCTATCTCCATATTCTGTGATTTTATAAGTCGAACCTCTTTGAGAATTCCGCGCAGAATTTCTTCGTCTGAAAGCAAGCCATCTGGTGGCTCAACTACTTTCTTAAGCGGAAGTGGCACATGATCCATGCGGTAAGCGGTGCCAGCTTTTTCTATACCTACGATAGATGAAGGAAAGACCACATCGCCTAGAAGCGCTGTGACATTCATATGAGGGTCGATCACTATAAGCGGGTTCTGGACTAAGTGCTCAACAGCTTTTCGCGGAAAGTTGCTAGCTGGGTCTGAAGCAATTACCAGAGCTGCATCTGATTCTTTGCGCAACAAAATGTCAACAACACTGGTTTCGCCAGGATTATATCGCGGGTAACCTAAGGAGAAATCAACGGCGTACGGGTAACCGCTCTGCCAAGTGAAAACAGTGTTTGCGCCGGTAACGTTGAAGTGCCCTCTCATAGGCATGATAGCGAATTTTGTCCTCATGTTCAAATCCCGTACAAGAGAAATCGCAACATCTATGTTTCTAAATTTACCTGCGCTCTGCGTTAAGCCCATACCGAAAAAGATTACGCCGAACTCGCAGTTTATCATGGCGTCTACCAACTCCTGCAAGTATTCCACGGGAATGCCTGCAACTTCATCGACGTCAAGCTCTTGATCTTTAACCAACGCTCGAATAGCCTGCATCAATTCATAGTCTTTGCCTGGTTCGACTTGGATAAAATAGTCAGCCATCTCAGCAGTCATCGATTGCCTAACATCAACTACAATTAGTTTGCGCCCTTCTTTACTCAAAGTCGCAGGAGGTTTATTGTCACTAACAGTTGGAACTTCAGGTTCATACCTCTGCTTGAGAACGCCTTTCCTTTCAAGGCTTAACAGCTTTTTCCTGCCCGCTGAAGCCTTAACCTTGTTAAGATAACTTTTCCATTCACTACTTTCAAATCGCCCTTCCGTGAAGGTCGTATACCTTTCCAAATGTCTTGGATGCGCACTCCATGGGTTGCATCCCCAATAAATAATTAAATCCGCCCGATGCCTAATCTGCCCCAACGTGCAAGATGGAATTCCCACTTCTTGAACACTGAGAATTGATGGCCCATGGCAAACAACCGCTGTATTATCGAGAACACCACCGACCTCTTCCGCTAGCTCCACACCCTCGCGTTGAGCCTCACAGTCCGTCGAACTCCAACCATACAGTATAGGGTAATTGGACTTGACAAGTATCTCAGCGGATCTGTGAATTGCTTCTTCATAGGAAACAGGAACTAGTTTGCCCTCCTTTCGTATAAGAGGTGTCCTAGTCCTATGTTCGCTTACGTAATTCAAGAATTTAGACTCACACATTGAACAGCCGTTTTTGACTTGAGCTACTTTGCCATCAGCGACAGTCAATTCAATATCATCACATAAACATCCGCAGACCGGGCATGTTACAGCGTTAACTATTGGCACATTTATCACTTCCCAAATTCGCTTTTGAGGAGCTCTTTCAAGGTTAAGACAGGCTTATCAGGAGCAGGCTCAATTTCAGCCGGAGTTCCTTTGAAAGAAGGCATACCGATACTTGTTGTCTCATTGCTAACAATCGCGTTAGCCCATGGACCATACGGAATGTAAATCAAACCAGGCATAGCGCCTCTCGGATATTTTACGGCTCTTAGCACTACTGAGCCATTTGGAGTCGTCACCTGAACATGCGTGTTGTTCTTTATTCCAAGCTTCTTCATGTCACCTAAATCCATGTAGCAGATAGTGGTGCTCTCAAAATAGCCCTTTGTGCCTTTGCCAGCTTCTTTTCCCACCCCTTGTTCAATTGTCCGTCCCGTAAGCAATGTTACTTTTAATTTCTCCTGCAGCATAGTCATGACCCTTTGTCCATTATTGATGTTTGGCTAATATTTAAGAGTGGAGTTTGAAAAATCGTAAAACTTTACATCAAGGTCGGTACCCAACGAGCGTACACAAAGCTAAAGCAGCTCCTGTTAAGTCTGCTGTCGTTCCTGGATTGAGGAGGTTTCCAGATTCCCGGAGGTTTCTATCAAACTCGAGAATTCTTTTCCTTCCTTCTAAGTTTCCTAAGCCCCCCAATTCCAATACCATTTTGGCCTCTGAAGAGACTGCACGTGCCTTTTCAACGCCAGCTTTTCTAGCAATAAAAGTGTCTGGATGCTCAGATAATACCTTAAGGAAAGTATGAACAACAGCCGCGTTCAAATCCCCTTGTTCAAGCTGGTCCTTCAGATAGGGATAAGCCAAATCGAAGGTTATTGGATAGTTGCGAACCCATTCAAAGCAAATATTATCATAACTCGCAGCTATCTTAAAAACTTCAAGAAGCGAAACTTTCTCCTGAAGAATTCTCGCTTTAGAATCAGGGTGGGCAACATCCAAATCTGGAGCCTCGCCAAGACCTCTCGGCTTCGCCACTTCTATGGCTTCATAAAGATGAACCGCATCTTCAGCCGTTGTAGATTCAACTGCCAACCGCAAATTTTCTCTCAACCGCACCAAATCAAAACCAAAATTTTTCTCAATAGGCGTCATGCCCGCTGCAATCGCTATAGGAACAAGCAGAATCACAGTACCAAGTAGTGTATTTCCGCCCTTCTGCCATAAGTTAATATCGGCAATGCATTCTTTTATTATATTTCCCATTCCAACATCGCTCACGCTGAGCTTTTTATTTTGAACTAGGATTCCGCGGCGCGCAGCCTCTTCAAACCATCCACTCGCAGCGACTGCGGAAGCCAAGAAATGCTCGACCTTAGTTTTTTCAAAGGCTACCGCAAAAGTGACGTTTCCAGGTTTGCCGGCGCTGACTTCAAGTAGCATCGCCAATTCTAAACACCGGGAAATGTGCTTTGCTTTTCCAAGTTTAAGCATAGTGCACCTGATTTAAGGTAGGTTTGAAAAAAGGTTTATTAGCGTTTTGTAAAAAGCTACAAGCGTTGCAGGATGATTGCGTAATGCGAACTCGGGAAGGCGACTTGATTAAAACGGAGAACAACGTTATTTTTGACGTCAAAGGGTTAGTTCACCCGCCAGGCAGAGTCATCGCCTTTCCAAGATACATTCCCTCGTCAATTGGCAATCGCCGGAGGGGAAAAAATACTTATGGCAAAATCTATAACCTCGCCAAACGCTTTGAGTACCTCCGGCAAAACGCGCCTAACCTCTTAGTGCGCGACCCCGTATTTGATGAGGACCTCTGCGAAGTGCCAGTTAACGCAATAAAAAAGCACTATAACCCGGTTGCTAAGCTGGGGATGCTATGTAAATCTGAGAAGCTTGAACCTCTGGAGAAGAAAGCTGTCCAGCTTGCTCAGGATTTGAAAGAAACCTCAGGCATATCTTGGAACTCTATCGGAATTTCGGGTTCTTTACTTGCGGGGCTTTACACAGTGAAATCAGACCTTGACCCGATTGTTTACGGCGTCGATGCCTGCAAGAAGGCTTATGCAGCGCTGAAATATCTGCTCGAAGATGACAAGTCACATTTTAATCGTTACAGCCGCGGTGAGTTGCGTAAGCTATTCGATTTCCGTTCGAAAGACACTATCCTGAACTTCGAAGACTTCGCTCGGGTCGAACAGCGCAAGACATTTCAGGGTATGTTTGAAGGCACAGACTACTTTATAAGGTTCGTGAAAGACTGGAACGAGGTTGGCAACCGGTACGGCGAAATATGCTACAGGAACAAAGGCTACGCCAAGATAATCGCCACAGTGGCTGATGACACAGGGGCGCTTTTCACACCGTGCACCTACCAGATGGAAAACGCAATAGTTGTAGAGGGTTCAAGGCTGGAACCAATAACTGAGATTTCGTCATTCCGCGGGAGATTTTGTGAACAAGCTATAAAAGGCGAAACGGTGACGGCTCAGGGAAAAGTTGAACTCGTAATCAACATGAAAACGGAAAAAGAACACTACAGGTTAATATTGGGCAACAAGCCGACGGACTACATGATACTTTCAAGCGATTGAGGCGACTTTCAAAACTTGTTCGTAATATCGCGGGCAATAGGTCAACGTGATTTGGTGTGAACTGCCTTTGGAGGAAATTAACTCTTCCAAGTTACCTTCGATGATAACTGTCTCATCTTTTTGTGCTTGCTGGCGGAACTCTTCCATATACGAGAATACACGTACCGCTTCGAGGGCGTCATCAGCGCCGCTCAAGATCTCCAAGGGTTCTATTCCGTATATTGATGGGATAAAAGGCGCATCACTGTCAACTGTAACTCGAGCTTTGATTCGCACCCAGCCTTTCTGCACTATGCATGCTTCGGGGTCGTATTCAGATTTTATTTCGTCCCAAGCTTTTACGGGTTCAAACTCAACTTTGATTACTCGCTTGCTCATCTCATCGTCGAATAAGCCGTAAATCTGCTTGCGCTTTTGATGCCACAGGAACTCTTTAATAGTTAAGTTTTTGAAAAGCCACCGTTTCCCTGCCATAGCTGCCTCCGAATCAAACTCGTTCTTAAAATCCGAAGCGCCATCTGCGTATAGTGCTTCAAGTGTTTCGCATATCCTTTCGTTCTCCTTTTTACCGTAGATTAAGAGATCTATGTCTGAATGTTTTGGGTGATGGAAACCATATAGCATGGAACCGAACACTCCAAAGTTCTCTGCCGACAAGCCTGAAC
>SMTZ1_10006973_pt1 | contig 35705 bp, 42 predicted proteins | sample DeeMarSWOR136_30_FD_25667 | JGI IMG/M metagenome (IMG submission 25667)
GGAAAAGCTTAGTGAAGGTGATATTATTTTGTTTTATGCTACGAAGCCTGTCAGTGGACTAATAGGCTATGGTACCATTCAAGCCAAATTTAAACAGGATAAACCGCTTTGGCCACAGGAAATTGCCGAAGGAAAAGTTCGGTGGCCACTTCGCTTTGAGTTTAGTGTAAATTATTGCCTTGTGCTAAATGAATGGAATGAGCAAAAAATAACTTCAGATGCATTAAAACTGAAGGTCGGCATTGGTTTTCATCAACTGGAGCAGCAATTTGCGCAACAAATGATTTCAGAACTTGAACCATTATCTCCACCTAGCGTTGAAAAGGCTTTATCTTTGCATGAACAAATAAAACAAAAGTTGATAGAAATTGGTAGACTACAAGGGTTCATTGCTGAAGTAGAATATCCTGTTGAGATTGGAAAACTCGATGTCGTCTGGAGAAAATTGGAACGCTCTGTGCCGACTCGTGTCTTTGAAGTTCAAGTTGGCGGGGACATTTATCATGGACTGGCGAAGCTAAAACACGCCTTTGACCTTTGGAACAGTCACATTTTTATCGTAGCTAATCAATCAGACCTCAAAAAGGCAGGGAATCTACTATCAGGGACTTTTCATGAAATTAGTGATTATTTGAAACCTATTGAGTTGGAGAAAATAGAGGAGCTTTACAATCGTAAGAAGTCTTATTTAGAGTTTGAGAGAGAGCTCGGTATTACGTAACCTTGGAGCTAAAAATGCTTGACAGAGAAGTTGTTGAGGAATTTTTAAATCAGGAGATTGAGGAGGAAGACTGGAAAATCCCTGAAAACATCTCAAAAGATGCCTTGGTTGAGGCATTCTGCCGGTATGCGGAAGATGATTATTATGAATGGCTCAAAGATAATTTCAAGTCGTTCTTTGACCACGGTAATCCAGATTGGGAGTGGATAAGGGAAAAGATTAAGCCAAATGACTAACGCAGAAATCGCGCAGGTATTTTTTGACATCGCTGAACTCTTGAAGCTCAAGAAGGATAACATCTTCAAGATACGGGCGTATGAGAAGGCGGCGCGGGCCATTGCTGGGCTGCCGGTGGCGGTGGGGCAGCTGGTGGCGGAGGATAAATTGAAGGAAATACCGGGGGTGGGGGAAGCCATAAACAAGAAGATAATTGAGCTGGTGAACACGGGAAAACTGGGCTTCTACGAGAGGCTGAAGGCCGAGTTCCCGGAAAGGGCAGTCACGGGTCAAGGGGAAACGGTGAAATGACACCCTCAGCAGAACGGGCGACATCTTCAAAACCGCTTCTGGCCAGCGATGCGGAAGCCATCAGGCATCTGGAGCAGGAGATAGCCGGCGGCAGGCACTGGTACGTTGCCCTGCTGGAGGCGATCGGGATGTGGTGTTCTGCGGTGGAAGACCACAACGGCACGATGTACCGGTACCTCATTGCCGCACAGGCCTTTGACTGGCTGCTGCTGGCGGAACGTCTCTGTGAGGCAGTTGACGGACTGCTTCCGGTAGAGGAGAAAGAAGCGCTCCTCTTCCACGCCAGACCACCGCTAAAACTCGGCCCCGATGAAGTTAAGGCGCTCATCGGTCAGAGCAAATATCGCCAGTACCTGAACTACTTTTACGGCGTTACCGTGGAGCAGGCGCTGGTAATGGCCGTTGAGGAGGAGGTACTCAAAGAAAGACGGGTATCTGGCTTCAACAACGATATTGACATCAGCAATGAGGCATACCGTCGGGTTTATGGAGAGGCCAGACAGGTATTGCTCAAATGCTTTCGCAAGGAAACAGGTTATCCACAACTGAGGTCGATCACACTGGCCGAGACGAAGGAGTTTACCTACTGGCTATTCAAATATCGAATCGAGCGGTGTGAGCCCGCCAGGGTGGCCAGCGATACCAGGAAGGCACTTGAATACCTGAAACGGCAATGGGCCAGTAAGGGCGTTTTCGGCGTGCTGGCGGCTGAGGATTTGACTGCCGAGCGCAGGCGCTGGTAGTGCCGCCGTGCCCGCTAGGCATTCTCCGTGCCTTTGGGCGCCCGCACCACCAGCACCGGAACATTTGCCGTGCGCAGTACCTTATCGGTGATGCTGCCGAAGGTAAGCCGGCTGAGCCCTGACCTTCCGTGAGTTGACATGGCAATGAGGTCTGCCTTGAGCTCATCCGCAGCTTTAACTATCTCATCTCCCGCTTTGCCTGAGGCTACTTTGGTTTTGACATTGATCCCTTTGTTTTTCAGGCATTCCCCGGCCTTGCTCAGATATTCCTTGGACTTCCTCGTAATATAGGCAATCTCTTTGTCCGTATAAGGCACCTGAACGCTTGCCTCCCCAGCTATTACGTAGTGGGCCAGCGAGGTCAATACCTGAAACAGGATTACCTCAGTCTTTACGTCTGGTGCTATCTTGGCGATGAGGTTCTCCACGTGGTCCAGGGCTGCTTCACCGACTTTGGAACCGTCCAGGGGGACCAGGATTCTTTCGAACATCTCCTGCCTCCTCAGAGTTTGCTGAGTTGCTCTTTCAACCGATCCAGCTTGTCAGTTATAGTGTACAGCTTCTGTTGTTCCTTATCAATAACCAATTTGGGTGCTTTGGTTAAAAATTCTTGGTTGTCCAGCCTGGCTTTCAGGCGGCCCATCTCGGCTTGACTCCGGTCAATCTCTTTCTGCAAACGTGCCCTTTCCGTTTCCAGGTCGAACATACTGGACATGGGGATGATGACCTCGGCCCCTTTCAGGACCGCCACCAGCGATTCCTCTCTTGAGGCACCTTCATCGCGTTGCCTGAGGAAGGTGACCGGCCTGGCCCGTGCCAGAGTCTGAATGGTCTCGGCATAGGGAGCGATGGCCGGGGTCAGCTTTTCGGTGAAAATCTGCGCCTCAATCCAGCGTCCGCTCTCGACCCCGTGATGAGCTCTCGCGTTGCGGATGGCGCGGACGATTTCAATCATTGTTTCCATCACCCGTTCCGCCTCCCGGTCAATCGCCATTTTATTGACCTCAGGATAGGCAGCGACCATGACGGATTCCGCCTCCTGCCAGTCGGCTGGCAGGGAGCGTTTCAGATGCTGCCACAGTTCCTCGGTGACGAAAGGCATATAGGGATGCAGCAGCCGCAGCGAGGTCTCGAGCACATGAACCAGTACCGGCAGCGGCGACGGCAGGTCACTGCCGGGGCGGAGGCGGATTTTGGCGAATTCAATGTACCAGTCACAGTACTCGCCCCAGAGGAAATCATGTATCTGGCGCAGAGCCTCGCCCAGCTGGAACTCAGCTATCAACTTGCTTACACTGGCAATGGTGCGGTTGAGCCGGCTCAAAATCCAGCGGTCTTCGAGAGGCTGCCGGTTCGGCTTCATTTGGAACTCAGTCGTTCCGGGTTCAATACTGCGGACCACAAACCGGGCGGCGTTCCACAGCTTGTTGGCGAAGTTGCGTCCGGACTCCAGCCGGGATGGTGCCAGCTTGATATCATTGCCGGGGGCAGTGCCGGTGGAGAGGGCAAAGCGCAGGGCATCGGTGCCGTACTGCTCAAGGGTATCGATGGGGTTGAGCACGTTGCCCCTGACCTTGCTCATCTTCTCCCCTTTCTCGTCGCGGATGAGACCGTGCAGGAAGACAGTGTGGAAAGGAATGTCATCGCAGTCGGCAATCCCCATCATTATCATGCGGGCTACCCAGAAGAAGAGGATGTCATAGCCGGTCTCCATGACCGATGTCGGGTAGAAGTAGCGCAGGTCTTCGGTGTCGTCCGGCCAGCCGAGGGTGGAATGCGTCCACAGCGCCGAGCTGAACCAGGTATCCAGGACGTCCGGGTCCTGCTCCAGCTTGCCCGAACCGCACTTCCGGCAGGCGGTGGGGTCGGCCACGGCAACGGTAAGCTCATCACAGTCCTGACAGTACCATACCGGGATGCGGTGCCCCCACCATAGCTGGCGGCTGATGCACCAGTCTCTTATGTTCTCCATCCAGTTTAGGTAGACCCTGGTGAAGCGCTGAGGAACGATTTTTATCCGCCCGCCGGTTACCGCCTCGATGGCAGGTCTGGCCAGTGGTTCGGCTTTGACAAACCACTGCTGACTGGCGATGGGCTCAATCATGGTCTGGCAGCGGATGCAGTGCCCCACGGCGTGGGAATGCGGCTCAACCTTGACGAAAAGCCCGTCTTTCTCTAGGTCCTCTATTATCGCCTTCCGGCAGGCGAAGCGGTCCATACCAGCATAAGGGCCGGCGTTCTCATTCATGGTGGCGTTATCGTTCAGGATGTTGACCAGCGGCAGGCCGTGCCGGCGGGAAACCTCGAAGTCCGTCGGGTCGTGTGACGGGGTGATTTTCACCGCGCCGGTGCCGAACTTGGGGTCAACCGCCTCGTCGGCGATAATGGGGATTACCCGGTGCACCGCCGGCAGTACCACCTTTTTTCCCACCATACTCTTGAATCGCTTGTCTTTCGGGTTGACCGCCACTGCGGTATCACCAAGTATCGTCTCCGGGCGGGTAGTGGCCACGGTGATTAACTCTTTATCGTTATCGGCCAGGGGATAGCGGACATAGTACAGGTGCCCGCCGATGTCCCTGTGCTCCACCTCAAGGTCAGAGAGGGCGGTGGAACAGCGGGGGCACCAGTTGATGATGCGCTCGCCCCGGTAGATAAGCCCTCTATCATAGAGCCGGACAAAGGCGGTGCGCACCGCCCGGCTCGGCCCCTCATCCAGCGTGAATACCTCGCGGTCCCAGTCACAGGAGATGCCCAGCCTCTGGTGCTGTTTGGAGATGACGCCGCGGCAGCTATCCGCCCACTGCCACATCTTTTCCAGGAACCTGTCACGGCCCAGCTCGTGCCGGTCAATTCCCTCCGCGGCCAGCATCTTTTCCACCACCACCTGCGCTGCGATGCCGGCATGGTCAACGCCGGGCAGCCAGAGGGTCGGCTCGCCCTGCATTCGGTGCCAGCGGGTCAGGATGTCCTCCATGGTGGCGGTCAGGGCGTGGCCGAGGTGCAGCTCGCCGGTGACATTGGGCGGGGGCATGATGATAACGAAGGGGTTTTTGTCCGAGTCCATTCCCGGCTTGAAATAGCCCTTGTCCATCCAGAACCGGTACCACTTCTGCTCGACCTTGCTTGGCTCATAGGCCCTGGGCATTTCATGTTGATTATTAGTTGAATGTGTCATGACTGCCTTTCCAGATTAATCTCTCCCCCTTGATCCCCCTCTCCTTGCGAAGGAGAGGGGGAGAGGTTTTGGAAAGAGGGACTTCGCCCCTCTTTAACTCCCCTTGGGATTACGAAATTAATTCCACCACCTTATCCAGTATTTTTTCCGCCACCTCTCTCTTGCTCAGGAGAGGCAAGTCTTCAACTTTACCATTTCGGTCGATGATGGTTACTTTGTTGGTATCCGTGCCGAAGCCGCTGTCGGTGCTGGTGATGTCGTTGGCCACTATCAAGTCAAGTTTTTTCTTATTCAGCTTCTGCCGGGCATTGGCCACCACGTCCTCGCTTTCGGCGGCGAAGCCGACCCTTATGAAGTCGCCCGGGACTTCGGTGATGATGTCCGGTGTCCTGACCAGTTCCAGGGTCAGGGTTTCCGCTTCCTTCTTGATTTTGGATTTAGCCGTGCTCTTCGGCTGGTAATCAGCAATGGCGGCGGCCATAATCAGGGCGTCGGCTTTGCTTACCGCTTTACTGACCGCATCCTTCATCTGGCTAGCGGTCTGGACGTGAATGACCTCAACGCCAGTCGGGTCGGTCAGGGACGTGGGAGCAGTGACCAAGGTTACCTCGGCACCTCTGTCCCGTGCCGCCTCCGCCACCGCATAGCCCATCTTCCCCGAGGAGCGGTTGCCGATGTGCCGCACCGGGTCAATCGGTTCCTGGGTGCCGCCCGCGGTGACCACAATGCGCCTTCCGGCCAGGTCTCCCTTCCTGCCCAGTACCTGTTTGATAGTGCCGAGGATAACATCGATATCGGCTAAACGTCCATACCCCATCTTGCCGGAGGCGAGTCGACCGTATCCAGGCTCAACGATGATAAATCCCCGGGCTTTCAGCTTATTGATGTTTTCCTGAGTAACCCGGTTCTCCCACATGTTCACGTTCATCGCCGGGGCAACTATAACCGGCACTTTCGCTGCCAGCACGACGCCGGTCAGCATGTTATCGGCCATGCCGGCAACTATTTTGGCGATGGTGTTGGCCGTGGCCGGGGCAATGACAACGGCATTCGCGGTTTCCGATAGTGAGACGTGGGTCTCGTCATATTCAAGGGGTGCGGTGAACATGTCCGTGATAACTTGCGTGCGTGTCAGGGTATGCAAGGTCAACGGCGACACAAATTTGGTCGCGGCCTCGGTCATGACCACCCTGACCCGGACGCCATCCTGCGTCAGTTTGCTCGCCAGGTCGGCCGCTTTGTAGGCGGCTATACCTCCGGTTATGCCCAGTACGATGGTTTTATCAATTAACATAATGCCTCCCCGGCAGCCAGCCGACAGATATCAGGCTTGATTCATACTGTAGATCAACCTTAATCCGATGAGCGTGATATCGGGGTTCACGGTATCGATAACGCTTGTCTCGTCGGCAATGAGCTCAGCATAACCTCCGGTGGCGACTACCTTTGTCTTTTCGCCCAGTTCCCCCTGAATTCGCGATACCAAACCCTCAACCAGTCCGATATAACCATATATTATACCCGACTGCATCGCGGAGGTGGTATTGCTCCCGATGACGCGCTTGGGGTACAGCAGTTCCACCCTCGGCAGCATGGCAGCGCGCATGAACAAACCCTCGGCGGCACTGCCTATCCCCGGCGCGATGGCGCCGCCCAAGTAATCGCCTTCCTTGGAGACGACGTCGAAGGTGGTGGCGGTGCCTAAGTCGGTGATGATGACCGGTCCGCCGTATAGGTGGTGGGCGGCGGCGGCATTGACGATGCGGTCAGCACCGACTTCACGGGGATTGTCCATGCGGATGCGTACGCCGGTTTTGGTGCCGGCACCGACCACGAGCGGTGTTGCGTTGAAGTACCGCCGGCACATACCCATAAAAGTGGACAGCAGCGGCGGCACCACACAACACATTGCGATCTCCTTGATGTCTTGCAGCTTTATATTCTGGTGCTGGAGCAGGTTCATCATGAGAGATGCGTACTCATCAGCCACGCGGTGAAGTCGAGTGGCCAGACGCCAGGTAGCCCGAAGCTCTTCTCCCTCGAAGACGCCGAGAGTTATTTCCGTATTGCCAATATCAATTGCGAGCAGCATGGTACTTATATTCTACAATAAAGTTGCTATCTGTTTTTAGTTATATCCCGAAGCTGTTTGATTACCACAGGCAGGACCGGCAGCAGGTCGGATGCGAGCATGCCGGTGTTTCCCAAATTTTCTTTGACCATCTCGCCTGCCTTGCTGTGGAGGTAAACGCCGAGTGCTGCGGCATCATAAAGCGATAAGCCCTGTGCCGCAAAACCGGCGATGGCGCCGGCGAGAACGTCGCCGGTCCCCCCTGACGCCAGCCCCGGATTGGCATAAGGGCTGACCCGGCAGCCACCGTCCGTTGCGGCCACGACCGTGAAAGCCCCTTTGAGGACGATTGTTTTGCCCCATTTTTGGGCGTATTGACGGGCAATGCCAACACGGTCCGACTGTATTTCGGCGATGGCGAGGTTGCTCAGCCGTGACATCTCACCGGGATGTGGCGTCAGCACCGCATCGCCGGGGAGCTTCTGCCACCAGTCGGGGATCCGGGCCAGCGTGTTGAGAGCATCGGCATCGAGGACGAGCGGCGGCAGGTTCTTCCCGAAAAGCAGCGAAGTAATAAATTCTATCACCTGTTCGCTCTGCCCCAGGCCGCAACCCACCAGCAGGACGTCGTACGCTTTCAGGTTTTGATTAACCAACTTGGCAGCTTCGCTGGAGATTATACCCGGTTCCGCTTCGGGCAGCGGCAGGTAAGTGGTTTCCGTCAGCTTGGCGGCCAGGGCTGGCTGCAGGCTCGAGGCCATGGCCAGGGTCACCAGCCCCGCCCCGGCGCGCAGGGCACCGCTGCAGGCCAGGTAGGCCGCCCCGATATAGTTGATGGAACCGGCCACGGCCAACACACGCCCGAAAGTACCCTTGTTGGCATCTAGTGGGCGCCTGGGAAGCGTATCTCTGGCCCATTCGTCTGCGATTAGTTCAATATCAATATCATCGGCGAGTTCTGCCGGAATGCCGATATCGGCGATGCTCAATCTGCCCACTCTCTCGGCCCCGGGGAAGCGGAAAAGTCCCTGTTTTGGCATGGCCAGGGTAACGGTGTAGTCGGCGAAAGGGCAGACCGGGTCCGTCTCTCCGGTATCGGCGTTGAGTCCGGAGGGCAGGTCGACGGCTATGATTACCAGCGCCGGCTTCTTCTCTTTCACCTGGTTTATCCGGTCCAGAATCTGCGCGAAGACCCCTTGGATGGGGCGGACTTTGCCGGTGCCAAAAAGAGAATCAACCACACAGTCGGCGGATGCCAGCGCTTCGCTGAAAAGGGACAGGTCTTTGTCCCTGGCCGAGTCAAGGCAGGCTATATTCCTCTGCCGTACCTGCTCCAGGTTGGCGTCGCCTTCCGGTCGCCTAGCGCACAGGTAGACGTTCACCTGAGCCCCCCAGTCGTGCAGGTAGCGGGCGGCCACCAGCCCGTCCCCGCCGTTGTTGCCCGGCCCGGCCAGAACTAGGAACTGTTTTGACTCCAGCGGCTCCAGAATCCGCCTGGCCTCCCCGGCGACGGCACGGCCGGCGTTCTCCATCAGCACGTATCCGGGCGTGCCCCGGCGGATGCATTCCCGGTCTATCTGCCGCATCTGCTCGCTAGTGACGATTTTCATGACCAAAATTCCAGTATGCTGCTTATGTGAAGTGTAGCAATATCACGGGGCACGGTCAAGAGAGGGCAGGAAAGGGAAGCGTAAAGCGCCTCCCTCATACATCTGTTTCAAATTCTAGGCTGTTAGCGAGAAGCGAGCTGCTTCTCGTATTCCGCTTTGCCTGCCTGGTGCATTTTTATGTGTTCCTGCATCATGTCCCTGATGGGCAGGTCATAGGGACAACGTTCCTCGCACTCGCCGCAGTCGGTACACTCCAGAGCTTTGGTGAAGGACTCGGCGAACTTGCCGGTGTACAGGCGGACCAGCGGCAGACGTTTGCGCAGGTTGGGGAACGACATTACATCCGAGATGGGTATGCCCGCCTGGCATGGCTGGCAGTAATCGCAGCGACGGCAGAATCTGGTGCCGAGGTCCTGCTTTATGCGCTCCATCTCCTGTTTTTCCCCGGCCGTCATCTCCTTTGGCCTCTGGAATACCCGGGCGATCTCCTCTATTTCTGGAACCCGCTCAATACCGGGGATGAGTACTATGTTGGGAATCTGGAGCAGGTATTTGATGGCAATGGTGGCATTATCTATCATCCCGCCGGCCAGCGGTTTCATGGCGATGAAGCCGACATCATGCTGCTTGCATAAAGAGAGAAGCTCGTCTCTGCCCTCGTAGGACATGAAGTTCGTGGGGAACATAATGGTCTCAAAGAGCCCTGTCTTCACCGCATCCTTGGCGATGTCAATCTGGTGCGAGGTTACGCCTATGTGCTTCACCACGCCGGCTTTTTTAGCATCTTCGACCACGGCGCGTGGTCCGTTCGGGTCGAGCATGGTTTCCAATGTCTTGGCGTCGCTGATATTGTGCAGCTGGTAAAGATCTATATAGTCTGTGCCGAGCCTCTCCAGGCTTAATTTGAGGTGCTTCTCTACATCTTCCCGGGTGCGGGCCTGCGATTTTGTGGCCAGAAGGATATCTTCTCGCTTTCCCTTGATTGCCTTGCCGATTCTCTCCTCGCTGGTGGTGTAGCCGTTGGCCGTATCCAGAAAATTGATGCCCAGTTCCAGGCACTTATGGACCACAGCAATCGCTTCCTCTTCGGAGACCCTCTGTATGGGGATGCCCCCGAAGCCGAGCTTGGTAGCCAGCATCTCAGTTCTGCCCAGTCTAATCTTTTCCATGACCTTCTAACCTTTCTATTGTAACCTCAATTCAAGAGTCCTTGGTTGCCGACTTGTTTATAATATCAACCATAGCCTGGTAAAACTCTTCCGGACCTTTGCCCAGGGATAGCTTCTCCATAGGACACATGCCCTCGCCATCGGCTCTCTGGATGGTGGGGACAGTTCTAGTGAAATGGTAGGCGATTCCGTATTCTGCCAGCGTCTGCGCGGCAAGCTCGCTGCCCAGCGGGCTGAATGCTTCCCGACACCTCGCCTTGACGGCAAGCAGAGCCGCCGCATTGCCGATGATTTTGTCGAAGATGACCACCTCGGTATGCTCCGGGGCAAAGCGGCCCAGATATTCCATCAGCGGCAGCAGGCGGTCTTTCCGGGAAGAGAAGACGAGATTTTCACCTGCATATATCCGCAGCGTGTCATCGCTGGCAACGAATTCTTGGAACAGATGATTATAGGCCATTACTCATATTGTAGAACGATGAGCCCGGTGCCTGCAAATGGCCGGCGTTAAGCTAACGGCTGATGCGCAGGCCGCGCTGGGGATGGAGTGTTTCAGGGCCGAGTAGGCATTCCCGTATTTAACTCCCTTCTCCACGTCGCCGGTGAGGTAGCCATAAATAAATCCGGCGGTGTAGGAATCACCGGCGCCGACCCGGTCCACTATCTCCACATCGTAAGTCCGGTCATCGTATATCTTGCCCGCTGCGTAAGCAATAGCTGTCCAGCGGTTTCTCAACACCGATATGTCCTCCCGCAGGGTGATGCAGACCACCTCGAACTTGAACCTATCTGACAGCTTCTGAGCCACCTCTCGGTAGTCCTTACCGGTGATGCCGAGCACCTTTCTGGTGTCCTCCTCCGTGGAGAAGAGGACATCTATATGCTCCATCAGCGGTTCCTGGCATTTGCGGGCCTCTTCCTCCGTCCAGAGCCGGGCGCGGTAATTGAGGTCGTAGCTCACTTTGCAGCCCGCTTTTTTGGCGGCTTGCAGTGCCTCGGCAACGACCTGGGCGGCGCTGGAACTGAGCGCCGGCGTGATGCCGCTGGTATGGAACCATTTTGCTCCCTTGAAGACTTCCTCCCAGTTTATCTCGCCGGGCTTTACCTGGCTGATGGCGGTGTGGGCGCGGTCATAGAGGACGCTGCTCGGCCGGGGCGTAGCGCCGAACTCAACGAAGTAAATCCCGTTGCGGTCGCCCTTGGTCCAGATAATGTGCGAGGTATCCACACCATGCTCGCGGGCCTTGTTGTGAATCATCCGGCCCAGAGCGTTGTCTGTCAGCCGTGAGACCCAGCCGGTACTGATGCCCAGTCGGCTCAGGTCAACGGCCACGTTCCACTCCGCGCCGCCGATATTTACGTCGAGCACATGGGTCTGCTCCAGCCGCCGGTAGTTCGGCGGGGAAAGCCGCACCATGGTCTCGCCGAAAGTTATAACTTCAGCCATTTATCTCCCCCTTTATCTTTATTTACTTTCCCCTCGCCTGCCTCACCGCTTCACAGAATTTCTGCGCTGTCTCGGTGATGAAATCCCAGTTCTTCTCGCTTACCGCCTTCTTGTCCACCAGCGATGTCCCGGCGGCCACTGCCACCGCGCCGGCCTTGATGAATTCTGGCGTGGTCTCCAGGTTTACCCCGCCGGTGGGCACCAGCTTCACCTGCGGCAGCGGGCCCAGTATATCCTTCAGGTATCCGGGGCCTCCCACCGAGGCCGGGAACACCTTGACGATGTCCGCGCCCGCCTCCCAGGCGGCCAGTATCTCGGTGGGGGTGAAGGTGCCGGGGATGACGATTTTGCTGTAGCGGCGGCAGACCTTGATGACCTCAAGATTCAGGGTGGGGCTGACGATGAACTCGGCTCCGGCCAGGATACAGGCGCGGGCCGTCTCCGGGTCGAGCACGGTGCCAGCCCCGACCAGTACCTGCTCCTTTACCGCGCTCTTGAATTCCTTGATGGCATCGATGGCGCCGGGTACGGTCATGGTTACTTCAATGGGCTTAACACCACCCTTGGCAATGGCCATACAAACGTCCACCGCTTGCTGGGCGCTGCTGACTCTGACAATAGCCACCACCCCACAGTCTATAATGGTCTGTAAGTTTTTCTCCTTCTCACTCATGGGTTTCCTCCATTGTGGTTAATCTGGATAGTCAAATCGCAGCCATATCTTGTACCATCAACGAGACTTTGTCAATCGTTCCAGTTTGCCGAGCATTGCCTGCCAGTGCGTGCCCCGCCAGTAAATCCGATGGCAGACAGGGCACTCCATGTACTGCTGCTGTGTTTTGAAAACATAGGGTGGCACTCGGTCCTTGATTTCCTCTTTGCTTCTCTCTTCCAGGGGATTATTGCATTCCAAACAGATGGTGAATGGTCTCGACTGGTAATCGAGGTGCAGGGCCTCAATAACCTGCTTTATCTGTGGCTCCGGACGGTCGCTGTCGATGAGAATTGCTTTGAGCCGGCCGCTGGTGATGACGCCGCGTTTCATTATCTGGGTGTCCCGGGTCAGTATCACCCGGTTTTCTTTGAGCGCCCGGTCTATCATGTAGGCGTCATCATCGCCCTCGAAGAAGACGGCGTCGTAGCCCAGCATTCTCAGCCATTTAGCGAGCTTGCCCACATTGCTGTCCACGATGAATTTTGGCGCATCTTCGGCCACGGTTTTCTCACCCACATTTTATCTGATATGCGTATGGCAGTCAGGACAGGCACGGGCAAACCAGTAAAGCCGTTTCCCGCACTGCGGGCATCGCCCCTCCCGGTCCACTTTCTCCAGCCAAGCTTCCAGGCTATGGTCCTTGATGTACTGCAGTTCTTCTATGAGATGTTCATGGTGGGAAATGCCGTCAACGATATGGACATGTTTGAAATCCTCCAAACGCTGGCAGGGGAAGTCAGAGCACTCAAAACACCAGGTTACCCCGTGCTCGCGGGCGCACTTTCGGAAGCCGGGCCGGCACTCTACACACGTTGGCATTACGTTGTCCGAGTGACAGCCGTCACAACGCACTTCATCGATGGTGAAGTTCATCTCCATGGCCCGCTTCTCCAGCTCAGCAATATCATTCTCCTGCTGGGCCAGATAGCTGGGACACGTTCCGCAGTAGATGCCGCAGATACCAGCCAGTTTCCAGGCCTCTTCTTCCATTGATGCCTCCTTTATAACTGGACTACCAGCCCTTCCTGCGCCAGCGTCATCGGCGTGCCAAGCTCACGTGCTAATTGTTCAACCTCCGCCTCTATTTCCTTTTCCTGTCTGGGATTCATGTGCACCAGAAACAACGCCGGTAAATAGCCTTTGGCTTTCTGGAAAGCGAGCAGTTCCTCTTTGAGCAGGTTCGGGGTGAGGTGCAGCATGCGGCGGCCAAACTCTTCGTAACGGTTCGGGGCGGTGACCTCGGTAATCAGAAGCTGTGGTGATACGTAGGGCCATGCTTCGGCCAGCCCCGGCCCGGTATCCCCGGTGTAGAAGAGCGTTTTGCCATCGGAGGAAGTGATTTGGTAACCCACGGCGGGCACCGAATGTTTCACCGGGACGGGCAGAATCTCATAGCCGGCAATGATAAATTTTTGATTCGGCTCGATGATGGTGAGTTTAATTCTCGGGCTTTCCGGTGGCCTTTCCAGGAAGCTGGCATAGATGGCACCGTTGAGCCAGTGGGACGCCAGGGCGTCTTTGACCGTCTGCGTGGCATAGACCGGAACGCTGGTCTCGTAGAAGAGTGCGTTCATGCCCAGCGCCGGAACGTCTCTCATATGGTCGTAATGGTGATGGGTGAGCAGAACCGCCTTCAGGTTGAGCTGGGCTTCAATGGATAAGCTGGAGGTGAGCCCGCCGGCGTCAAGCGCCAGGACGTCATCAATCAATATGCTGACCAGCTTAGTGGCGGCCGTTTCGCAGTTGTGCGCCCCCAGAAATTGAATCTTCACCTTCTTTTTCTCTCCTGTCTAGTTGGCAATAAGGAATGGATTGAACTTGGTATCGTAATCATAAGTGTCAACGGCCTCTCTTTGCTTCACCCAGTTGACCGTGGCGTAGGTGAGGGGGGTGGCCAGGGCTTCGATAATGGTTTTGGCCAGCCAGTGGTAAAGAATCATGATGGGGACAAAGGACGCCGTGCCGATGAAAGCTACGGTGATGAATATGGAGGTATCCAGCCCCTGCCCCACGATGGTCGAGCCGATGGTGCGGCTCCACAGCCAGCGCCCCTGCGTCGCAATCTTCATTTTGGACAGTATGAAGGAGTTGGCGAACTCGCCGGCCAGATAGCCTAGAAATGAGGCCGCCAGCAACCTCGGTGTATAGCCCAGGATGCTTTTATAGGCTTCCTGTCCTTCCCAGAAAGGCGCGGCGGGGAGCAGCTGCCCCAGCCAGACGAAAAAGACGAAAATCAGGTTGCAGAGGAAGCCGAGCCAGATAACTCGGCGTGCCAGCCGGTAGCCATAAACCTCGGTGAGCACGTCACCAAAGATGTAGCTCAACGGAAAAATGAAGATGGCTGCAGGCAGCAGGAAGGGGCCAAGGTTGATTATCTTGACGGCGATGACATTGGCGGTGATGAGACAGGTTATAAATAAAGCGATAAATATCACTAATCGGTGCGAGACATTCATATCAGATCCAGCGGTGCCGGCGGAAAAAGTAAAGCATGCCGCCGATGATGGCTAGGCAGATGAGAAATACGTAGACCGCGGAGTAAGTGGACTCGCTGAAAGGCCCCAGGGGGATGTTCATGCCGAAGATGCTGGCAACTACCGTAATCGGCAACAGGATAGTGGCGATGACGGTCAGCATGCGTATGACCTCGTTGGTGCGGTTGGTGGCTAGGGAATCATGGGTATCATTGAGGCCCTCAATGATTTCCTTGTATTCATCCAGACCGTCCCATATCTTATCGACGTGGTCCACCATGTCGCCAAAGTAAACCGCGAGGTCCATCTTGGTGAACCGCCGGATCTTCGGTTCCAGCGTGGCGATGACCGCTCTCATCGGCCAGATGGTGCGGCGGAAGGAGATCACATCGCGCCGCAGAATAGAGATATCCTCAATGGCTCGTGGTATCCGTTTGCTGGCGAAAATGTTGTCCTCGGTCTCTTCGATGTTGGCACTGATGCGATTCAGAATCGGGATACAATAGTCGACGAGCCGGTCAATTATGCGGTAGAGCAGGTACCCTGAACCCTGGCTGAAGTTCTCCTGTCGTGTCTCCTCCTCAAGCTGACATTCCCGGAAAAGTTTGACCAGCGGCTTGAGGTCGCCTTTATGCAGCGTGATCAGGTAATCGGCGCCGATAAACACGGACACCTGGCTGGGTGTGGTTATCCTAGACTCTTTATTGAACACCGGGAAGTGCAGCACCAGAAACAGGTAGTCCCGGTACTCATCGATTTTGGGCCGCTGGATCCGGCTGAGGCAGTCATCAAGGTCAAGAGGGTGAAAGGGATAATTTTGCGCTAGGTATTCCGTCTCCCGTTCGGTCGGCTTTTCAATATCGAGCCAGGTCAGACCATTCCATTCGACCGATTCGATTTTTAAGCCTTTGTTCTTTTCCTTGACCTCGGCCTCTCGAATTGCCATGGCGATACCCTCTGCGGCGTTTTTAGGAGCACAGACGCTTCCGCACTATTCTACCATAATTTATTTAGAAGGTGAACAGGTTGGCACCACCGCTTACTTCGATTGTCTCCCCGGTAATGAAGGTCGACTCTTCCGAAACCAGAAAGCCAATCACGTTGCTGACTTCCTGCGGGTCACCCATCCGACGCATCGCCATGCGTTTGATAATGCGCTCTTTGAACTCTGGAGTCACCTTAAGGAAGCCGCCGGCGTCAAAAACGCCGAGCACCAAGGCATTGCAGGTGATACCCTTTCTGGCGCCCTCCAGTGCCGCTGTCCTGGTCAGGCCGATGAGACCCGCTTTGGTGGCGGCATAGCTGCACTGCCCCATACCCCCCTGAGTGCCAGTGATGGAAGAGATGTTGATGATGCGGCCCCAGCCGCGTTCGGCCATGCCCGGCATGCAGCATTTGATGGTGTTGAAAGCGCCGGTGAGGTTAACTGACAGGTCGCGGTCCCAGTCTTTTTTCTCCGTATTGACGATGGTGGCCGCCCGCACGATGCCGGAGGCAGCGTTGTTAACCAGAATCTCGACGGGACCGAGCGTTTCTTCTATCTGCGTTATCCCTCGTTGCACGTCATCCAGTTCGGCCACGTCCATCTTTACCGCAAGAGCTTTTCTCCCCAGCTCCTGTATTTGTTTCGCGACCGCCTCGGCCCTGTCCATGTGAGTGTACCCGCCAACAGCTACCTGGCAACCGGCCCTGGCCAGGGTCAAACAGTGCACGCTGCCCAGCCCGCCGGAGCCACCGGTTACCAGGGCTACTTTACCATCAACGCTCATCTCTTTCGTTCTTCCTTTCTCGGCCCGCTCAGCGTCAATCCTTCTTATAATCGTAAAAACCTTTGCCTGTCTTGCGCCCGAGCCAGCCTGCAGTGACCATCTTCTCCAGCAGGACCGGCGGGGCGAACTGGGGGTCCTTGAATTCATCATACATGGCGTCGGCAACGAAATACATCGTGTCCAGGCCGATCAGGTCCGCCAGTGCCAGAGACCCTATGGGATGATTCAAACCGAGTGTCATACCGTTATCTATATCCTCCCTGGTGGCCACTCCGGCTTCCAGCATGCGGATGGCGTTCAGTACCTGGGGAACCATCAGGCGGTTGACGATAAAGCCTGGCGAGTCTGGGGCGGTGATGACGGTCTTGCCCAGTGACTGCCCGAATTTCCGGCCGATTTCCAGAGTCTCCTCGCTGGTGGCCACCGTCCGGACTGCTTCCAGCAGCTTCATCAGGGGCGGCGGGTTGAAGAAGTGCAGCCCGAGCACTTTATCCGGCCTTTTGGTGGTCATGGCCATTTCGATGATGGAAAGGCACGATGTATTGGTGGCCAGGATGGCATGTTCGGGGCAGACCGAGTCCAGCTCGGCGAATATTTTCTTTTTCAATTCCAGGTTTTCGATTGCTGCCTCGATGACGAGATCGCAGCTGCCGAAATCTTTCATACTGGTGGTGCCTCTGATACGGGATAGGATGGCCTCTTTGTCCTGCGGAGTGATTTTCTCCCTCTCCACTGCTTTGCTCAGCGACGCATTGATTCTGGTCAGACCTTTGTTTAACAGTTCCTCATTTACTTCGGAAACAAGAACTTGGTAACCGGACTGGGCACTCACCTGAGCGATGCCGCCCCCCATCTGCCCACAACCGACGACACCTACCTGTTTGATTTCCATAGCTCTCTCTTCCTCCAGCGTTATCTGGCTTTGAAGTCAGGTTTTCTCTTTTCTACGAAGGCGGTCGTCCCTTCGGCGAAATCCTCAGTGCTCATTACATAGGCCTCCAGAGCGTTCTCCAGTCGCAAACCGTCTTCAAGCGTGAGGCTGCTGCCTCTTATCATCGCCTCCTTGGCTGCCCTGACCGCCAGAGGTCCAGCCTGGCATATCGTCTCCGCCCATTCCCGGGCGGTGGACATTACGGCTTCGGGCGGGACCACCGTGTTGACCAGGCCGATACGGTATGCTTCCTGAGCGTCAATCAGTTTCCCCATAAGCAGCAGTTCGGCAGCCTTGCAGGATGGTATCATCCGGGGCAGTCTCTGGGTAGCTCCCCAGCCCGGGATCAGCCCCAGGGCTACTTCAGGCGAGCCAAAGCGGGCTTTTTCCGATGCGATCCGCAGGTCGCAGGCCAGCGCGATTTCCAGTCCGCCACCGAGTGCCGCACCGTTGATGGCGGCGATGAGCGGCTTCCATAGGTCAAGACCGCGCATGGGGGTAGCCGGCATTGCCCAGGGATGCTGCGGGAGGTTTTCCTTCAGGAAGGGCAGCATATCTTTGATATCGGCACCAGCGCAGAACGCCCGGTCCCCGGCGCCGGTGATGATGCCGGCCCATAGCCCGTTGTCATCCCGAAAATCGGCCATTGCCTGGTGCAGCTCTCTGGCCGTCGGCACGTTGATCGAGTTCAGTGCATCCGGACGGTTGATGGTGAAGATAGCGATTTTACCTTCCTTCTGATAGTCAATAGCCACCTTAAATCTCCTTACCTATATTCAGGGGAAACCTTTCGCGCGCAAGTCCCGTTTGAGTTGGTAACTGGATTAAAATATCACCTCCCTCAGGCGAGCGCTCTTTTATCTGGAGGCTGTTATTACCTCGGGCGTTTTTATTTCGTGCCGATTTTAACAGAAGCACGGTGTAGCGTCAAGGTTGCCTCCTTGAGTGGTGGTTGCATTTATCCCTGACGTTATGCTATAATGGCCGCTGAAAAAAATATAGGTTTTCTTTCTCCGAGCCCGTTCTCCTAAGGGCGTCAGCCTACGGAGGCGGGCCGATAGGGTATCGCGGGAAACGGCGGTGCCTCCCGTATTTGGAAAGGAGAGTCTGCGATGTCACGTAAACTGTGCAGAGCACCTCCTTACGAGGTGCTTTCTATTTGGTGAAACAGTGCTTAAATGAAAATCTAGAGAGGTAAAAAATGCGCAAGTTAACTTCCTGCTTATTAGTGATACTTATCCTGGTTCTGACTGCTGGCGTTTTTGCTTGCAGCCAGCCGGCACCTGCGCCTGCTCCCGCCCCAGCGCCCGCTCCTGCTCCAGCCCCAGCAGCACAGCAATACCCGCTACACGACCCCCTGGTAAGGTTTAAAATCGCTACCACCACCAGCCTTTACGATACCGGCCTCTGGTACCATCTGGAGCCGATATTTGAGGAACTGGCAAATGTAGAGATGGATATCGTATATGCCGGCACCGGTATAGCTCTTGAGTATGGTAGAAGAGGTGATGTTGATGCTATCATTGTACATGATAGAGCCAGAGAGGATCAGTTCATCGCTGAGGGTTATGGCATAAATCGCAGGAACTTCGCTTACAATTTCTTTCTTATTGCCGGACCTAGCGACGACCCAGCAGGTATTGCGGGTTTAACCGCGGCTGAAGCATTCAAGAAGTTATACGATGAAGGTATGAATGATCCCGCTACTGTTAAGTTCGTTTCCAGAGGTGATGACTCTGGCACCCATGCCAAGGAAAAACTCATCTGGGGCGAGGCTGGCTTCGACTATGAGGATGTCCGAAATTCGGGTGAATGGTACGTGGAAGCGGGGAAGGGGATGGGGCCCACCCTGCTTATGGCTAATGAAATGCAGTCATACGTCCTGGCAGATATATCAACATTTCTGGCCTATAACCTGAAGAGTGGCCTGGATATAGAATCACTTGTGGAGAAAGACCCGATATTCCTCAATGTATATGCAGCTATCGCTATCAACCCGGAAACGCATCCCCAGGCAAAGATTGAAATCGCTAATAAATTCATTAACTGGTTGATTTCCCAGGAAGTTCAGGAAATCATCGGTACGTACGGGACAGCAGAATATGGAAGGTCGCTATTCTACCCCATTGCTACCTGCGATATGCCGGGCTGTCCCCCGGAGGAGGACTATACCAAACCAGTCCCTTAGTATTCTTTAACAGTGAGACACTATGCCATGTTTAATACCCAGTTCTGGTGATTGCGGTAGCCGGGGGATGAATTATTGATAGAGCTGTGGAATGGCCTGCTTAAAGCTGTAGAACTTATCGTCACGCTTGACCCTGAGGTGATGGAGATAGCGGGAAGGTCGCTGAGAATCTCGGTGACCTCCGCTATCCTCGCCTCTCTTATCTGCGTGCCTCTGGCCAGCATCATTCATTTCCGTCAGTTCCGCGGCAAAAGATTCCTCATCAACCTGATACAGACGTTCTACAGCGTCCCCACCGTCGCCATCGGTCTATTTGTTTTCGTATTCATTTCACGGGCAGGGCCGCTGGGCTGGCTGGGGCTGCTCTTTTCCCCAGCTGCCATCGTAATCGGGCAGATGTTGCTGGTGACGCCGATATTGCTCGGTCTGGTCATCTCCGCTCTCCGCGGAGTGGACATCACCCTCATAGATACCGCTCGTTCTCTCGGCGCCAGCAGCTTCCAGACGACACTGGTGGTACTGCGGGAAGCCAGGTTTGCCGTGATGGTAGCCATCATCATGGCCTTTGGTCGGGCAATCTCTGAAGTGGGCATATCCCTCATGATCGGCGGCAATATCAGGGGCTACACGCGTGTCATCACCACCGCTATTTCACTGGAAACATCCAAGGGTGATCTGGAACTTTCCATAGCGCTGGGGATTATCCTGATATCGATTGCCCTGGTGGTAAACATCGTCCTGAACCGGATACAGCAGAGGTGAAAATGGCACTTATCGAGACCATTGATATGTGGCAGAGGCGCGATGGCAGGGACATATTGCGTAACATCAACCTGCGCATTGAGAGAGGGGAGGTCTTTGCCTTGATCGGCCCTACCGGCGCCGGTAAGACGACGCTTTTGCGTCTGATAGACCTGCTCGATGAGCCCACGTCCGGTAAAATATACTTCAATGGTGTGGATACTGCGGAGTCGCCTGCGGTACGACTCGGGGTGAGACGTCGCATGGCATTCGTGCTGCAGAAGCCGGTGGTCTTCAATCTGAGCGTTTACGATAATATTGCCTATGCATTGAGGTGGCGGGGAATGAGGGGAAGCAAGCTAAGGGAAAAGGTAGAGCATATTATAGACGTTGTGGGTCTGTCTGATTATCATGGCCGTAATGCCCGGAACCTGTCCGGTGGCGAAGTGCAGCGCGTGGCCATCGCCCGGGCGATAGCTCTTGAGCCAGAGGTTTTGCTGCTGGACGAGCCAACGGCCAACTTAGACCCGCTCTCGGCAGCCCGCATCGAGGAGCTTATCAGCAGTATTATCCGGCAGTATGCCACCACCATCATCATGGCGACGCATGACCTGCTGCAGGGGCAGCGCCTTGCCGACCGGGTGGGGGTGCTGATGGACGGGGAGCTCCTGCAGGCCGGGAGCGCCAGAGATGTCTTTGCCTCGCCGCGAAACAAAGAGGTGGCCGAGTTCGTCGGCGTGGAGAATATCATTGACGGTGTAATTACGTCCAGTGAAGATAAAATCGTCACCATCGAAAGCCAGGGTAGGTCTATCGAAGCGATTTCCGATTATTTAATTGGCGAAAAGGTGTGTGCCTGTATCCGGCCGGAGGATATCACCCTGTCCCTTACCCGTATCTCCAGCAGTGCCCGGAACTTCTTTGAGGGGGAGATTACTTGGCTGGTGGATGTGGGGCCACTGACTCGTGTTGAAATTCAATGCGGCTTCCCCCTAGTGGCGCTGGTGACCAAGAGGTCGGCGGAGGAGATGAAGCTCGCGCGGGGGCAGAGCATTTTTGTCAGCTTCAAGGCGACCGCTGTCCACGTAACCAAGCTATAAAAGCACAAAATAAAGAACATGGAAAGGAGAATCATATGAAGATAAGCGCTCGCAATGTTATCAGAGGAAAGGTGAAAAAGGTCGTTCACGGCGCGGTCAATTCGGAAGTTATTATCTCCCTGTCCGGAGGAGACGAGATAACCTCCATCATTACCAAAATATCTGCCCAGAATCTGGGGCTCACCGAGGGGAAGGACGTGTATGCGGTAATAAAGGCGAGCAATGTCATGATTGCCATTGACTGAGACATATCTAACGTACTGCGCAGTAGTAAATTAAATTGACAGCTTCCGCTGCATGATGCTATAGTTTTTTTGTTGGCAGCGTAGCTCAGAGGAAGAGCAGGGGACTCATAAGCCCTTGGTCGGCGGTTCGAATCCACCCGCTGCCATTCAATCAAAATATCAACCTAATTAAGAAAACTACAACGCCGGCTACAAATACCACTCCGCCTGCAGCGATGGAAATAATTCTTGTTTTTCTTTCTCCGGCAGTTAATTCAGACCATGGTTTGTGCTTCTTTCCTATGGAAATGCCAATAGCAATACCAGCACCAAGACCTACGGCTAAACCAATTGCATATCCTTCCATTACAGTAACTCCCGTTTCGATTTGCTCCTATTATAACTGATGCATTTCATCTTTTACCTATTCGAATCCACCCGCTGTCAGTTTTAACTTTTAGAGGATTTCCTATAATGTTAAGTGCCTAACTTAGTATAAATCAAAGTATCTTGACTATTCTTTTTTCTTGCTGAAACCCAATATGTATATTATTGGAAGAATGCCCAAGGTATTAAAGATGAACAAGCATATAAACCAAGCTAGCTGCCGATTTCTTCCTGCTCTCCACAAAGCTACGCCTTTCCAGACCATCTCCCATATTATTAAGATGGGAAGCACCAGACTGAAAAGAACCCAGTTTGGTAATACCGGACATACCCAACCAACAGATTCCATGTTGTGCTCCTTTCCTGTTTTGACTCTCTTTTCTGGCCGAATGACTCTCTATATCAAAGTTGTGTTCTTTAATTCGGCTGAGATGAAATCCGTGTATTTCGCTTCTTGAAATCCAGATGCTGCCACTCTTTTACTTTCTTCGCTTAGCGATTGCTAATAATACAATACCTATTACGAGAACTGCTATAGCCGGTGCAGGGTTTTCGCTAAGTTCACCGGATAGAAACATCCATATCGCTATAGCAATGCAGATGATTCCAATAATTAGTCTGACTTTTACCACTGCTTAGCTCCAATATGTGTAACTAGCGAATAATATGCTATATCAAATCATATGTGCAAATCCACCCGGTGTCAGTTATTGTCTTTTTCTACCTGAACGCATACTGAATAATAGCACCTTGGGGTGCTGCTGCGCCTAGCACAGTAATCATAATACCACCACTTATCCCAACGATTGCCATGATTACACCAACTATGAAGACAATTGCCACCATCCTGTTTGATTTCCGGCTGTACGAATTTTTCGTTCTAAATTAGCAATAAAGGCAATAATTCTATCTGAGAATCCCCCCAAAATACCGCGGCCGATTGTCAATTAGTCCAGTTAACAGACATAATAATGAGTAATGGCAAAGAAGTACTATTCTATCACGTGTATTGTGATAATAAAATTATAGTAACTAATATCGCAATCTTACGTTTTATATAGTGTGATACTAAATAGGGAGTATCCAACAGAGATAGGTAAAGGAGGACCAAAATGAAGAAACTATCTATTATTTTAATTCCTCTCACACTTGTAATGTTGCTTGCGGCTGGATGTATGCCAGCTGCACCAGAGGTATCTTCACCAACACCAAAACCTGCAGTCACGGCACCAACGCCCACACCGCAACCTCCTGCAACATCATCTTCACCCACACCAAAACCTATTCCGACAGGTGAGCTATTGCCGGGGACTGGTATGCTCGAAGTTTATGTTACCGACCCACCTCCTCCGAAAATGGATAAAATCTTGGTAGATATTAAAAACCTGGAGATACATAAGACTGGAGGCAATTGGACCTCTGTAGCTGTAGACACTGATCCCTTTAACCTGAAAGAAATTGAGGGGATACAGGAGTTCCTTGCCAGTCAAATTGTGGAAGCCGGTAGATACACACAAATCCGCTTCGAGGTAAATTCAGTCAAAATTGTAGTTGGAGGGGATAATTACACAGCTAAAGTGCCCAGTGACAAGATTAAGATTGTTGGCAATTTTGATGTAATAGATAACAATACCACAGAGATTATCCTGGACTTCAATGGAGAAAAATCTGTAATTGAAACGGGCAAAGGTGAGTATATTTTCAAGCCCGTAATTAAGCTACTCGTGTCTGGCAAAGGTAAGCCCAGTGAGCCCGTTGAACCAATTGAGTTGGGAGCCTCCTGGAATGCGTCAGATAATGCTACCGCAGAATTGTCTGATGAACAGGCATACAGCGGGAACGAATCAGTCCATCTGTGGACCGAAGGGAAAGAGGGAGCGGGGCATGAAGCTAGAATTGTAATCCCCCTTCCCCCCGGGACAAAATTAGGTGATATCCAATCAATATCCTGGTGGGTTTACGCTGCGTCCGGATACCCGCCTCATATTGACATCACTTTGGACTGCGACACGGACAACGTTGTAGACAGTGAGGATATGCTAACCGCTGAAATGAACCTCAACTGCGTTGGCGCTCCCAAGTCAATTGCCACACTTACCGGTGGGATAAGCTATAACAGCACATGGTTGCAGACTTTTGAACTCACCTCAAGTGACAACTTTGGCGCCATCACGGACAACACCATCTTCTGGGTAACCAAGATGGGCAGTGGTGACCAGAACGCCCCATGGGGTACGCTCGAAGAGTGGAAATCAGGCATAGTTGCCCATGATCCCGACGGTGAAATGACCACTCCTGTTATCGATGGTGATGCAACGGTGGTGAAGCTAGAGATAGAGGTGGACAACTGGGTACGCCAAACTGATGCTTACGTGGACGATATCGAAATCGTCATAGATGGAGTGACCTACACCATCAGTTTTTAGCTACTGAACCAGAGTAACAGATTGACTTGACCAGTATCGTTCACTAGAATTATTTATAGGGAGCCAAAAAGGAAAGGGAGCAAACAAATTGCCGATGAACGAGGATGGAAATCATGCGTAAATTATTATTAGTAGGAATTATAATCGCAATTCTCGTGTTGCCGATTACGGCAGTTCAAGCTGCTCCGCCACCGGATGGGCCACCAGGTCTAGAACGTGCTATTGAGGTCAAGGAGCGACATGCAGAGGCTTTACTCAGGGTAGATGGAGTGGTTGGTGTCGGGGTAGGTAACAATGTAGATAGTGTTCCGGCGGTTGTTATTTTCACTGAAACACCTGGAGTACGTGGTTTGCCAGCTTTTCTGGAGGGTGTGCCTGTCGTGTCGCGGGTAAGCGGCAAGTTCTTTGCCGAGCCAAAACCAGACAAACCAGGAAAACCTCCAAAAGAACCAAGCCTGTCACCAGAAGATCGTTGGCCTCGTCCGGTACCGATAGGAGTCTCTACTGGTCACCCGAACATAACAGCGGGGACTATTGGAGCACGGGTTACAGATGGTATTGATGTCTATGCCCTGAGCAATAATCACGTCTATGCTGATGAGAACAGCGCAAGAATTGGGGACAACGTGCTCCAGCCCGGTTCCTTCGATGGCGGCACTGATCCAGCTGACATGACAGGCACACTTGCTGCCTTCGTACCCATAAACTTTAACGGTGGCACTAACCGCGTCGACGCAGCTATAGCTAAATCATCTACCAAACAACTGGGTAACGCTACACCCCCCGATGGCTATGGCGCTCCCAAGTCAGCTGTTATCGAGGCTCAAATAGGTATGAGAGTGAAGAAGTATGGCAGGACCACAGGTCTTACCAAGGGGCGCGTATATGTTATACATGCTACTATCGACGTTTTGTATGACTCTGGAGGTGCGCGCTTTGTAGACCAAATTGTGATCTCGCCGGGAGCTTTTAGCGCCGGTGGCGATTCTGGATCGCTGATTGTCGTAAATGAAAGGGGTCGTGATAACAACAGACCTGTGGGACTCCTCTTTGCTGGGAGCCAGTTCTTCACTATTGCAAATCCCATCGGGCCGGTACTTGAGGCTTTTGGAGTGACCATTGACGGTGACTAAGTAGCTGCCAATGACGATATAAGTTCGCATGATCAGGGAAGAGGCTTCGGCTTCTTCCCTGATGATTTAACAAGGTATAGCATGTCTAACGGAGAAGTTGGAGAGGTACTAAAGAGGCACACCGCTGAGCTGATGGCAGTGCCCGGTGTTGTTGGTGTCGCAGAGGGAAAGTTCCGAGGCAAGCCATGCATAAAGGTATTTGTTAGAGACAGGACTCATGAGTTGCTGAGGCAGATTCCAAAGACCATCGAGGGATTCTTAATCCAGATCGAAGAAGGCGGCGAGTTCCGGGCGCTTGGTACTTAGTACATAGCACTTTCATTTCACTTTTATCAGATCTTTCAGAGCCGAATATTTCTGAATTTTTCCACAATTCTCTCGTAATTGACTAGAGGAAACGGAATTTCAGTTTTGCAACTCGTCTAAAGACGCGCTTACATCTTTCATGTATGCTGTGCAAAGCGCGTCAAACTAACCGCTCCGAATCCATGTTTAAACGGGAGATAATAAGAGGTTTAAATAGGATATCTTATTAACTAGCGTTGCATCGTGTGTTCAGTGGCCATAACTTCGAATATTTTTACACCAGGCTTTTCTTGGAGAAGCGGTTCAATCCTTTTGTACAAATTAACGCGTGTTTCTGAATTAGCCCACTGCTCCCAATCCTCGATACTCCTCCATGAACTTAAGACAACTATATTTGTTCTATCCTCCACGTTCACAAGTGTTTCACCGCCAATATAACCTGGAAAACGAGTAATAGCCGCTACCCTGAGTTCAACCAAAAGAGAGGTTAAATCCTCACCAGCTTTTGCCTTACGATCTATCATAACCCTAATCATCGTCATACTCCTTTATATAATGTTCATGATTCACGAGGGACTATAATTATATTCCTTTGAATGAGATTGTCAAGATGTAAATGGTTCTTGGCTGCGAGCTAAAGCTAATAAAATCCCTATCGGCGTTTAAAATCCAAATATATCCCGCGAGGCGTGATGTCGTTTAAAAATGCACCGTATGTCCGAGCAGTTTCCGCAGCTTGTTTTGTTCAAAATGGAATAACCTAAATTTTATTACTATTTTTTTCCGCTATTACGTAATTATCCTGAGGGCTAGAGCTACCTTCTGACAACTTTGATTAATCTGAACCGTATAGAACTACATAATAATCTATTTTTCTCCTGTTTTTTAAATAATCACGGAACAGAAAACGTGATTTCTGAAATTGACAAGGCGCAAATTGATTGAGGGATTAGCTGAATGTGCAAATTAAATCAAGATCAAGCGGAGGAATGGACTTATGAAAAGATGTGATGCAGGAAGAATAGGAATCACGGTAGATCTAGCTGCTACCTGCTTGGCTGATGCCGGTAAGATATTAGTCGAACTAGCGGATAATGCCATGTACAAATGCCAGGAAGAAATAACTGTGCCCAATGACTTACTGATTAAATTAAAGAATTGCTCAATAACAATGGATGAGGCTATTAACGAATTTTTGTTAAAAACTGATATGGAGAGAAGTGATGTCGTTTAAAAATGGGAGGGGTGCTGGGCGGTTAATGATTATATAAGAATTTGTCGAAAACTCAACTTTCTGACCGTATTAAAATGGACTTGTAACAAGCTAGCTGCTTCGCCAACTGTTATTAAAGCATCTGTTTTTTCCGCTTCAACGTCGGAAATTCTTCCTTCTGAGTATTCAGGCGTTGCAACATCCATTCTTGACTATCCCGTCTTTACCTGTTCAATTATCCAACTTAAAGTTAAGCATCCATATTGGTTCATGTTCATTGACGAATTTACAAATAGCTTCCAGGCTAAATCGCATGTCGTTTCGTGGAGTCACAAATATGGCGGACAGGAATTTACTGTTAACCCAACCTTCGACTGTGCTTACATCGACATTAAAGACTTTGGCCATGTCTTCTGGTGTCAATAAGATTTCATTTTGCACATCTTGCCTTTCTTTCACCTGCTCCATCTTTACACCTCCAGTTCATAGTTATTATGCAATTGCATCACAATATTGGCCTTTAGCAGACTCCAGTAATATAGGACGAATCTCGTCTTACCTTATAAAACGCTTGAAATGATGAAAAGGTTATTAGATATGCGTTACAGATTTATTACAACCCGTCAATCTTTACATAGAAAAGGGCAAAAGGTGACTAAAGTTCAAACTAACCATTCCACCATCCGCGTTTAAACGCAAGATATATCCCGCAAGACGTGATGTCATTTAAAAACTGATATCGTACACCCGTATTTAGTTACGCTGGATCGCACTATAGTTATGTGGAACAGTGCAGCTTTTGTTTCATGTAATAGAATTTAAATTTTAAGTATTTAGAATTATTAAAATTAGGTATAACTGCGGAAGCTCACTTAATTGTCAAAATAATAAATTGATAATGATGATAATAGGGAAATAGTAAAAATCAGGAGGAGGAGCCAAATGCCAAGTAAAGCTTATCTTCTCATTAAAGCTGATGTAGGCAAAGTAAATGAAGTTATTAATTCCCTCAAGCAGTTAGACGGAGTGGAGGTCGTTGATCCGGTAAATCATAAGTACGATGTCATTGCCGTATTAGAAGAGGATAATATCAAAGACCTTAGTGATTTGCTCACCAGTAAAATCAAGAGTATACCACATATTTCTAAGTTAGATAGTTGCTTTCGTTTGGCGGGCCTTACGTGAACGCAGTTGGCATTATTAGCCGTGGTAATAGTGGTAATAGATGAAATTAATTTTCTTGATACCAGACTATGCAGACATGTGTCAACACCGAGCGCAGCTGGACAACGAGGCTAATAACGCCTCGATAAATTGCGAGCCCGGTGTAAGTGTACGGTATTAAACTAGAAATGAAATAAGAAGAATATTTACAGATAAGGAGGGGATAAAGATGGATTGGGGATTGCTAATAATAATGATACTGGTCATACCCTTCATCACCATTTTACCGGCAATTTTCATAGCAGGATTGATATGGGGCATCTATGAATTCGTCCGTGTCCGTATCCGCGAGAAAGCTGCAGCCAGAAGGAAACCAGGGAAAAGAGCAACCGAGACACTGAATACCCAAAAGGTTGCCTAGTACTGGTAAAGTAACGGCGAAAGCAGTCTCAACATGGTAGTGGCAGGCTGCTCGTGGAGGTAGCTTGAAGGCAGGTGGTAACAATGCAGTGGGAGTTTATTGTAGCGCTGGTGATTGCTGTACCCATCATACTCTTTCCGGCGGCGTTCGTCTGGTACCTGAACATTGGCGGTATTTATGCTGCGGTCAAGGAAGCCCGGACGAGAAGAGCTGCCAAGGTGAAGGGTGCCCAAGTGGCTGTTAAAACTACAGAGCAACCGGCTCAGAAATAGCTAGGCCAAGAACACAGTAGAAAGGAGAAATCAAAGTGGAGTGGCAGGTCATACTGGCAATAGTAATAGTGATACCCATCATCCTTATCCCGGTGTTATTCGTCTGGTACATCAATATTGGCGGTCTATATGGCGCTTTCAAGGAAGCAAGGGTCAGAAAGGCCGCCAGGGCGAGGGAAGAAAAGGAACTGGCCGAGGCAAAACAACCTGTTATTACGGACAGATGAGAGAACACCAACGGAACAAGCGAAGGTGGCAATGGAAGATAGAAGTATTCAGTTAACCTCATTCACACCGTGGGAATCAATAGAAGGGGGCTATAAATGGAACTGAACCGCAGAGACTTTTTGAAGCTATCGGGGGCGGGAATTGGTGCGACCATTACTCTGGGCTTCTTGCCTGACGGAGTCGTCAGGGCTGCCCCTAGGGAATTTACGCTTAAGAGAAAGGTGAAGGAGACAAGTACCATTTGCTGTTACTGCGCCGTGGGCTGTGGTGCTACCGTAACAACATATGAAGACGGTACCATTAGGGTAGAAGGTGATCCAGAACACCCTATTAATGAAGGTGATCTGTGCCCCAAGGGGCTGGCTATGGCTCAGATTCACCAAGTAGATGGTAGGCTCAACCAGTACCGGCTCACCAAGCCTCTATATAGGGCACCATATGCAACTGACTGGGAAGAGAAGTCATGGGACTGGATGATAGAGACCATCGCTAAGAGGGTCAAGGCCACCCGCGATGGGTACTGGAACGCTGGAGCAAACAGAACCAGTGCAATTGCCAGTCTTGGTGGTGGTGAACTGGACAATGAAGAGTGTTACTTGCTCTCTAAGATAAACCGTGCTCTCGGCATCGTGTATCTGGAGCACTGTGCCCGTATATGACATTCCTCCACCGTCGCCAGTTTGGCGGAGACTCTCGGTAGAGGCGCTATGACCAATCACTGGATTGACGTCAGAAATGCTGATTGCATCATGATTATCGGCTCAAATGCTGCCGAGAATCACCCCATCTCCTTCAAGTGGGTTATCCGGGCAATGGAGAGAGGAGCTAAGCTCATCCATGTCGACCCGCGCTTTACGCGCACCTCTTCAAAAGCTCATATCTACGCCCCGATAAGGTCAGGGACAGATATCGCCTTTGTCGGCGGCATGATAAACTACGTGCTCAACGATATGGAGACAAATCTAGATAAGTACAATATGGAATATATCAGGCAGTACACCAATGCTGCCTTTATTATCAATCCCGCTTTCAAGTTCAATGACGGATTATTCGGCGAGTTGGAAGATGGCAGGTATGCCGCTGCGGCCAAGGATACCTGGAAATATGCGGACACGGCTGTTCCCGCCACAGATCCGACTTTGAAGGACCCCAATTGCGTATTCCAGTTATTGAAGAAACATTACTCCCGTTACGATATAGATACAGTCTGCGACATCACGGGCACACCGAAGGATGTTTATCTGGAGGTCTGCCGTACCTACTGTGCCACGGGAAAGAGAGGCAGAGCAGGGACCATAATGTATGCTATGGGAGCCACCCAGCATACCTATGGTACCCAGAATGTCAGGGCTTATGCCATACTCCAGCTCCTGCTCGGGAACATAGGTATTGCCGGAGGCGGCATCAACGCCCTGCGGGGCACATCCAATGTTCAAGGGTCTACTGACTTTGCCCTGCTGTCTCATCTTCTGCCTGGCTATCTGGCTGTGCCTAGGGAGAGTGATACTAACCTGGAGGCCTATCTTGAACGGGTCTACCCCTCGGCCATGATTCCTCAGGGCCTAGCAGGGGATAAGAGTGCCAACTGGTGGGGCAATTACAGAAAGTACATCATTAGTCTGCTTAAAGCTTGGTATGGTGATGCGGCTACTACCGATAATGACTTCTGCTTTAACTATCTACCTAAGTGTGACCCGGAGGTGAATTACACTCACATCGGCATGTTTGACGCGATGGGACAGGGTGAAATCAAAGGCCTCTGGGTCTGGGGGCAGAACCCAGCATCAGGTGGCCCTAATTCCAATGGGGAGCGTGAGGCCCTGGGGAATCTGGACTGGCTGGTCATCTCTGATATATGGCTCAACGAGACCGCCGAATTCTGGAAAAGGCCTGGGATAACCCCGTCTGATATCAGAACCGAAGTGTTTGTTCTACCGGCAGCCTGCTCATACGAAAAGGAAGGGAGTATAACCAACAGCGGCCGCTGGGTGCAGTGGCGCTATAAAGCTGTAGAGCCACCGGGAGAGGCTAAACCCGACCTTGAGATTATGCATCTCGTTATGCTGAAGCTGAAGGAACTCTACAGGGCAGATAGTGCTGCGCCTCAACGTGACGCCATCATTGCTCTGGGCTGGGAGTATGGGGGACGTGTTATCGCCGATGCCTTAGCACGGGAAATAAACGGCTATGACCTGACCACCGGCAAATTGCTTGGCAGCTTCACTTCTCTTGAGGATGACGGCACTACCAGTTCTGGCAACTGGCTCTACTGTGGTATGTATACTGAAGAAGAGGGCAATAAAGCTAAGAGACGTGACAACGTAGACTCGCATCCCAGGCAGATTGGTCTTTACTCCAACTGGGGCTGGTGCTGGCCGCTTAACCGACGGATTATCTATAACCGGGCAGCGGTAGACCTTGAAGGCGTGTCCTGGGACAGTGAGCACCCGGTTATCTGGTGGCAGCATAGTAAGTGGCTTGGTGATGTGCCCGATGGAGGCTGGCCGCCAGTGAACCAGGCTGAAACAGGACAAAAATACCTTCCGTTTATCATGAAACCTGAAGGGGTGGCCCGTCTCTGGGGTTATGGTCTTGCCGAGGGGCCGTTGCCTGAAGTGTACGAGCCCTGGGAGAGCCCGTTGGATAGGAACCTGATGTCTGGCACCACGTATAATCCCTGTGCGTTTATCAGCACTTACAGGAATGAGAGAGGTACACCTGCCTCGTTTCCTTACGTGGGCACTACCTACCGCTGTACCGAACACTGGCAGACCGGCATCATGACTAGGAATCTTCCCTGGCTGGTGGAGCTCATGCCGGAGATGTATGTCGAAATGGATGAGGAACTGGCCGAGGAAAATGGTATCAAAAACGGTGACAAAGTTATCGTGAGTTCAGCACGGGGAGAGATTAAAGCGGTAGCTGTCGTTACCAGGCGCTTCCGGCCGCTTAAGGTGGGCGGTAAGACTATCCACCATATAGGCATCCTCCACCACTGGGGCTACAGTGGCTTGGCTAAGGGTGACAGCGGTAACATCCTCACGCCCCACGTCGGCGATGCCAACACGACTATCCCAGAATACAAGACCTTCCTGTGCAATGTGAGGAGAATATAAGATGAGTAAATCAGTGCTGTACGATTCGACTAAGTGTATCGGATGTCGGGCATGTCAGGTAGCCTGCAAGCAATGGAATAAGCTGCCGGGAGAGGAAACCACCAATGGGGGAACTTATGAAAACCCGCCACAGCTATCTGCTCTCACTGTTACGAAGATACATTTCACCGAGATAGAGGATAACGGTAAATTTCACTGGGTCTTTACCAAGCGCCAGTGCATGCACTGCGAATATCCGGCCTGTGCCGAGGCATGCATTGTAGGAGCGCTGGAGAAGACACCTGAAGGGCCGGTAGTTTACGATGACCGCAAATGCATCGGCTGTCGCTATTGTATGGTAGCCTGTCCCTTCGATGTGCCAGCTTTTGAGTGGAATAAGCCGATACCCTGGATTTGCAAGTGCACTCTTTGCGCCGACAGGCAGAGTGCCGGGATGGAGCCGGCCTGCGTTGCTACCTGCCCCACCGGTGCCCTCAAGTTTGGTGAGCGAGGTGAGCTGATCGCTGAGGCACATAGACGAATTGCAGCCGAGCCCGAGAAATATGTGGATCAAGTCTACGGGGAGAATGAGATTGGTGGCACATCCTGGCTCTACCTCTCCCCTGTACCCTTTGAAAGGTTGGGGTTCCCTGCCCTCGGTTCCGAGCCGGTAATCGTCAATGCCGAGCGGGCCATGGGCGCGGTTCCCCCGGTATTAATAGCTGTAGCAGCGACTATGGCTGGAGTCTACTGGCTTGTCAAGCGGCGCGAAAAGGTGAGCATGGAAAAAGAGAGCGCCAGACAGAAAGAGAGGGTCGCAAAATGATGCAGCAGAAGCGTTCTTTCCCTGTTGGCACTTCCATTTTGGGTTGTCTTGTCATCCTTAGCGCGGTGGTTATGGCTATCCGTTACATTAACGGGCTGGGGGCAATCAGTAATCTCAGTGATGGCCGCGCCTGGGGGCTATGGATAAGTTTTGACCTGTATTGCGGAGTAGCCCTAGCCGCAGGAGGGTTCACCCTGGCGGGGGCAGTCTATATCTTTGGCTGGCAAAAGTATCATCCGGTGGTAAGGCCGGCAGTATTGACGGCATTCTTGGGCTACACGCTGGTTATATTTGCCCTACTTGTGGACCTGGGACAGCCTTGGTACATCTGGCACCCCATCATCTACTGGAACGTCCATTCCCCGCTGTTTGAGGTAGGAATGTGTGTCATGACGTACACCGCCGTGCTTGCCTTGGAGTTCAGTCCGGTGGTTTTCGAGCGCTTCAACTGGCATGTCCCGATGCGCTTCATCCGCGCTATCCAGATACCGCTGGTGATTACTGGTGTTGTCCTCTCCACATTGCATCAGTCCTCCCTGGGGTCAATGCTGCTGATGATGCCTTATACACTTGACCCGCTGTGGTATACACCCATCCTGCCACTTCTCTTCCTCAATTCCGCCATAGCTGTGGGGCCAGCCATGGTCATTTTCGAGACAACCATCAGCACTAAGGTCTTCGGGCATGAGTTACCCCAGGATGTACTGAGTGGACTGGGCAGGGCGATCCCATATATACTGGGGCTCTACCTGTTGCTGAAGCTGGTGGACCTGCTGATGGCTGGAGAAATGGGCCTTATCTTCACCAATTACCCACTGAACCTGATGTGGTGGGGCGAGATGCTAATAGGGGTTATTATACCAATCATTCTCTTCTCCTTTCCCGGCGTGAGGCAGAGCCGTAGCAAATTGTTCTGGGCTGCCGTACTGGTCGTCATTGGCGTGATACTGAACCGCTTCAATGCGAGCATGCTTGGCCTCGGCATAAGGCCGGGCTACACTTACATACCCCACTGGATGGAGTTCGCTATCTCGGTAGGGCTTGTTGCCGACGGTCTGCTCGTTCTCTGGATAGCCTACCGATTTCTGCCGATGGCACACCGTGAAGAAGCAGCAGAGTTGGATGTACCATAACTTCAAGAGGTATTATACAAGACCATAATCTCTTTTCAGTGGGTCGTTCTAATTCAGGCAACACGTTTACTGGCGTTGCCCTGAATCCTTCCTTTTTGTCTATTGACAAATGTAATTAACATCCATATAATTTCAAACGCCTTCCACTCCTAATAACCCGTAAGACAAGGGGGGAGTGGTATGCGCAGATTTAGGTGGCATTATATATTCAATATTGTTTTTTTGTTGTTGCTGCTCACTAATGCTGTTGCCTGTGCACCGCTTTGCCTGACATAATATTGTGGTTACCCCACCAGATGATAAAGTTTTGAGCACAGTAAATAATTTATAATGCAGCCGGTGTAATTTCCTGGCAGGGAAGATAATGCCAAAAGAAGCCGGATTTAAAAAGCCTTAAGGCAGGAGATAATAAGATGAAAAGAGCCATTATGATAAACCCGCAGGATAATACCGCTATCGCCTTTAACGATATTGAGGCGGGAGAGCAGGTGAGCATAATAACGGCATCAGGGGAAGTAATCCGGGAGATAGCAGCGGAACAGATTATACCTTTCGGGCACAAAATAGCTCTAGCAGCTATTAACAAGGGAGAAAACGTTCTTAAATACGGTGAAGTTATTGGCATCGCCACCCAGCCGATAAACAAGGGCGGCCATGTCCATGTTCACAATGTGGCAAGCGCGCTTCTCCCCGGGCCTGGGTAGCCGAATAAATATAAAATTCGAGACGAGGAGGTCAAGCAGTGGAATTTCTGGGATATGAGAGACCGGACGGCTCAGCGGGGGTGCGTAACTACGTGGCAGTTATCTCAGGAGGACGTTGTGCCAATGAGCTGGCAGCCAAAATTACCAATGAGGTCAAGGGCACGGTAGCTCTTCTTCCTGACTATGTCTGTGTCCGTCTCGGAGAGGATAACAAGCGGGCATTAAGAACGCTCATTGGCCTGGGCTGTAATCCCAACGTGGCCTCGTGCGTGGTGGTGGGTATTGGTTGCGAGCACGTAGACATGGTTGCCCTCGGCGACGGGATAGCCAAATCCAAAAAACCTGTCGAGGTTTTAACCGTTCTTGGGAGTAACTATGAGAGCGTATTGGATAAAGGAATCACCGCTGCCCGCAACATGGTCTCCCAGACATGCCAGATGCAAAGAAAACCCTTCGATTTGAGCCATCTCACACTGGGAGTAAAATGTGGTGCTTCTAATGCTACCTCTGGGATAGTGGGCAATCCCGCCACGGGGCAAGTTTTTGATAGGCTAATAGCGGAAGGAGGTAGTGCTATCTTCTCGGAAACAACGGAACTCATTGGGGCTACTCATTTGCTGGCCAAGAGAGCCGTTAGCAAAGAGGTAGCTAGGCGGCTTCACGAAGCGGTGGACCGCATGGAGGCGAGAATTAAAGCAACCGGTGAAGACGTCCGGGGCACACACCCAACTCCCGCTAATATAAAAGGCGGCCTGACCACTCTTGAAGAGAAATCTCTGGGTGCCCTT
>SMTZ1_10000728_pt1 | contig 35700 bp, 35 predicted proteins | sample DeeMarSWOR136_30_FD_25667 | JGI IMG/M metagenome (IMG submission 25667)
TATTGGCGTGGAAACAGCCCATAAGCATGCAGAAAACGGCGCTCGACAAATTCGCTGCAGTCTAGTGTAGGGAAATATAGAATGTTACAAGTATGAGGGACATGACTTCTTTAAAATGTCATCAGAATTTAAGGAAACTTAGCATAAACCTTATAGAAAACGGATAACTCAAAATTATTGAGGTGAAAAGTAAATGTCATCAGACGATGATGATTACCCAGAATGGTTCAAAAGGCGACGCAGATTTCCACGTCGGGATTTGTTTTTCGGCGACATTGACCGTATGTTCCATGAAATGGAAAAAATGATGGAGGAAGAATTTAAAGGGCTCACAGAAAATGTCCCTAAAAACTACGTGAAAGAGCGTAAGCTTCCTGACGGCAGAACGGTTAGAGAACTTGGTCCTTTCGTGTACGGCTACAGTATGAAGATAGGTCCTGACGGCAAACCTGAAATCCGTCAGTTCGGCAACATAAAAAAGAGCCTCAAAGGACCACAAGTGAAAGATGAGCGAGAGCCACTTGTTGACATAGTTGAAACAGACAACGAAATCAGAGTAGTCGCGGAACTGCCGGGTGTAGAAAAAGCCAACATAAAACTTCACGGAACAGAAGATTCGTTAACCATTTCCGTTAACACGCCTCAAACCAAATACTATAAAGAAGTGGAGTTGCCTACAAAGGTGAAGGTGAAAGAGGCGAAATCATCCTATAAAAACGGCGTCTTGGAAGTTGTATTCCCCAAAACTGAAGCACTGAAGGAGCCGAAAGGCGAACCAATCGACGTAGACTAGCGTTTCTATTTTACCACAAGCCCATTCTTTTCCTGAAAACCTCGTGCCAACCATGAACAACAACTCGGAAATCGACGCGCTAAATGCCATCTGTAGAGAAGCAAAAAGAGAAGGCAAGCTATCTGGCAAAAACTTAACTGGTCTCTACGAGCTTTTCGGTCAACGATTCACAAAAGCTCTCAATGCCCTGAAAGAAAATCGTGTGAAAAAATACGTTTTCAAGCCCAGCGGCAGAACAGTTTGGATAGTCATCGGAAGAGAACGCGATTACCTGATAATGCCTGAAGCTGAATTCTGCATGTGTGACGACTTCTACTTTCGCGTGTTAGACAAGAAAATCCACCTGTGCTACCATCTTATAGCCCAGAAAATCGCTCGCAACCTAGGATGGTACGAAACCTTAGAAGAAAACGACAAGCTCTACAAGTCCTTAATGAACGAATGGAAAAAAGCTACTGCTTAAATATTAAAACGCTACATGAATAAACAGAAAAGGAGAACCGCAATGGACATAAGCTCATACTTCCTGACTTTAGAATACGTCCTCATGGCATCAACGTTTGTTGCTGTAGTTCTGATTTTCCTATACTCATATTTCGGAAAGGAAGAAGAGCAAACAAACGAGAGAGGCTAACCAATAAGCCTTCTCACCCTTCTGTTCATAACTAAAAACACCACAACGCTAAGCACAGCGAGGATTACGCTGAACAAAATCATCCAAGTGGCATCTGGACCTGCACCAATCACTATCGGAAACGGGCCGATAAAAATAACTGCACCAGCACTCGCTGAAACAGTGCCGTAAAACACTGAAGCAACTACAATAACAGCAACGCCCACAAAGACCAAGACAACGCCACCGATCAGTAATAAAAAGAAACGGGTGGGCACCGTTACGTCTTCCTCAACCGTTTCTCCCGTTTCTTCTTCATCCCGCTTCAAGATGTCCACCTCTACCTCAGCAACAAATAGTAAATAATTATGGCGACCACAAGTATAACTGTAAGCGCAAACGAAAGCAGCAAAACGGTTTTAAGCGATTTCTTGTCTGTTCCAAAAATTATTGGGATAGGACCGACTAAGATGGCTCCTCCGCCTTTGACTTTGCCTTTTTGGGCACCTGAAACGGAAATTAAGATTGCAGCAATAATTATTATTAGCACTCCGATGAAAATAAGCGCTATTCCAAGCGTGTAAAGAACTGCAGAGTCTACCAATTCTTTGTCCCCAGAGCCATCCTAAAAGTAATCAGGGATTTTAATAAACTTAGTTAACGTTTCTGATGTTGAAAAATAAACGCAAAAATTTAAAACATGCTGAGTTCTATATCGGTGCTGGCTCCAAGAAATGACCGCTGAAGAGATAATTCAACAGATTCTGTCTGAGCATCCAGAGACTAGTCGAGAACAGATTCTTGAAAGCTTGGAGATTGAGAAGGACAAAACTGGGGGGTTAATAGCGGAAGAAACGCTTCTGCGTTTGATTGCTGCCAGATATGGTGTTGAAGTTGTTCGAAAGAGAGTTGATCGCAGGTTGTTAATAAGCCACTTGATTCCAGGCTTAGGCGACGTTACGGTAACAGGGCGTGTAGTTGTGGTTTATCCTCCAAGAACCTTCACTGGAGAAAAGTCTGGGAAAGTTGCAAATTTGATGATTGCCGGTAAGGATGCTACGCTTAATGTTGTGTTGTGGAACGATAACGTCGATTTGGTTGAGTCTGGTGAACTGAAAACTGGTCAGGTCATCCGTTTCTTGCATGGGTACACGCGTGAAGACCGTAAAGGCAAAGTGGAACTGCATCTGGGCAGCAAGAGCCAAATTGAAGTCAATCCTCAAAACGTTAAAGCAGATAAATATCCAGCCATCGAAAAGTTCGCCACAAAAATCAGCATGATATCCAAGGCGCAAAGTAACGTCAATGTTGCAGGCACGGTGAAAGAGGTTTTTCCAGCATCCACTTTCAATAGAAGTGACATGAGCACGGGAACGGTTATGCGGCTTACGCTTGTGGATGGAACAGGTGAAATTCCGGTGGTCATTTGGAACGAAAAGGCAGAAGAACTGGGAAAAACGGTTAAAGTTAACGCCAAGCTTCGTTTGGTAAACGCGAAAGTTAAGGAAAACCCAAGCAGCGGCGAACTTGAAGTTCACGTTAACTCATATACTTACGTTGAAGTTTCAGAGCGCCTTGACCTTTAACGCTATGGCTTCGCTCATCTCGCTTGTGGTGGATAAGCCACCTAAATCCTTGGTTCGTACCTTTCCCTCATTCAGCACTTGCATAACAGCGCTTTCGATCTTAATTGCCATTTCCTTTTCGCCAAGGTAATCCAGCATCATCTGCGCTGCCATTATGGTAGCTGTGGGATTCACACGGTTCATACCTGTATATTTTGGTGCACTACCATGAACTGGCTCGAACATGCTATACGTGTCTCCTATGTTTGCTCCAGCTGCTAAGCCCAAGCTTCCAGTGACCTGCGCGGCTTCGTCCGAAAGCACATCGCCAAAAAGGTTAGTGGTAACGATGACGTCGAAGGTTTCAGGCTTTTTAACGAGGTGCATGGCTGCAGCATCAATGTGGATGTCATCCACGGTGACGTCTGGATGGTTCCGCGCTACCTCTCTAACGGCGTCATTGAATATTCCATCTGTTACCCTCAGGATGTTAGCTTTGTGAACGCAAGTCAAGTGTTTTCTGCGTTTCTCAGCTAACTTGAAAGCATGTTCCGCAACCTTCAGTGAGGCTTCCGTAGTGATTATGCGCATCGCCACGCCGATTCCCGGCGACACTTCATACTCAACTCCCGAATACATACCTTCTGTGTTTTCGCGCACCACGACTAAGTCAATGTCTGGTTTGAGAGCTTCCACGTTCGGGTAGGTTCGGCAGGGTCTAACGTTTGCATAGAGGTTGAAAGTTTTCCTGATTTGTACGGCTGCGCTGATTGGTGCGCCTGGTGTTTCCGGCGTGGTCATGGGTCCTTTAAGACATGCTTCTGTGCGCTTTAGCATCGCTATTGTTTCTTTGGGCATGTTTGTGCCGTACTCCTTTATGCAATGATAGCCTGCTTCGCCGTACATGAAGTTGAGCCGAAGGTCAGAAGCGTCGTGGATCGCTTGGAGAACGTTAACGGCTGCTTCGGTGACCTCAGGTCCTATTCCATCACCCTTTAACACAGCGATGTTGTAAGTTTTAGACATGGAAATATTCGCCTTCTCTCTAAATACGCGTTTTATCTTATCAGTTTTCCTATTTCCACTACTAGTTCTACGTACAAGTCTATAAAACATGCCAGCCTAGCTGTAAACTGATATACTTGTAACATTCTATATTTCCCTACACTAGACTGCAGCGAATTTGTCGAGCGCCGTTTTCTGCATGCTTATGGGCTGTTTCCACGCCAATACCAATAGACGACAAATATGCTTGTGAGGCTTCTATGCCGTTTAAATAAAAGCACGCCGAAAATTTTGAGTGCTTTTGTGTTCTGCTTATCCGCTGCGTAGGACGATCATGGTGTTGGTTTTCATTATGCCTTCTACTCTGCGGATTTTTTCTATGCACTCATTGACTTCAACTACGTTCATTCCGCTGATAACCGCTACTATGTCGTATTCGCCTGTAACTTCGTAGACGGTTTCCACGTTCGGGATTTCACGTATGCTCTTTGAGACTTCTTGAGTTGGATAAGCGGGGTTCGTTGCAAGCAGCGTGATCGCCTCAGCGCCCTCGGCAACGCCGATTTTTACCGTGAACTTTCGGATGACGCCTGTGTCAGCAAGAGTCTTGATTCGTTTTCTAACAGCGCCTTCAGATAAACCTACTTTTTCGCCGATAGCGCCGTAACCTGCTCGCCCGTCGACCTTCAGCATTTTGAGTATCCGCTTGTCCTTGTTATCCATTTCTTTCCCTACTTGTTGTTGCTGGCGTTAAAATTTAACGATTTCTGTAGTTCATTGCGTGTGACTGGTGCGTTTTCCTTTGTGGCGTATATTGTGCTGGGCTGTTTTCAGGAATTAGGCTGAGCATGGAAATTTGTGCCAAATGGAACATTTAAACCTTAAATTGTAACAAACAAGTCGCAACGCTTAAAAGTAAGTCTCCTTAATGAGAGAGACATTTCCAATAAAAAAGGTGGTAGCAGATAATAAAGCAAGCTGCAAAGCTGAAACCGCAAGAGGTGAAAGTGATGAATACAACAAAATGCCCTGACTGCGACGCCGAACTCAACGTGCCAGCAGATACGGAAAAAGGTGAAATCCTAAGCTGCCCAGGCTGCGGACTCGAACTCGAAGTCAAACAGATAAAAGGCGGATGCGTCGACCTTCAAGAGCTAATCATCGAAGGCGAAGACTGGGGCGAATAAACGTCCTATAGCTGCTGCGCGAAAAAAATGGAAACGCTACCAAAGTTGTTTTACACATTAACTTTTCAACGGGATGCCGACAACCATGAGCATTGCACTTCTTTATGAACGCTCAGAAACCGACGAGACGGGTATAAAACTCACTGCTCAAGAGATGGGCATAGATCTGACTTTTATCCCCTTCCGCAAAATCGCCCTCACCATAAGTAAAAAGGGGTTCACCGCCAAGACTCGAGGCAAAGACTATACCCAAGCAGTCAAGAGCACCGCCGTGGTGCTGAACCGGGCGCAGAGCAAAAACCGCAGACTCCAAGCAGGCTACCTCATGGAAATGCTCGGCAAAAAAACCATAAACAGCAGCCAAATCGAATTCACCTGCTACAGCAAGCTCCGAACGCTGTTGCACTTCTGGACGGAAGGAATTCCCATCCCCAAAACGGTATACGTCCCTTGCGACGCCGTTGACAACCTGAAAAGTGGCAGAGAAATCCACAATGAAGAAGACATCGCCGACCTACTGCAGGATGAGATAGCCCTTGATCAGGGCATAGTGGTAAAGCCTGACGCAGGCACCCATGGAAAAGGCGCCGTGCTCTCCAAAAACCGTGACCAACTTGTTACCAATATCCAACAAACCAAGCCATCCATTATAAATCCCATAGGCATCACCGCCCAAGAACTCGTAGAAAAATGGTTTTACGACTTGCGTCTAATAGCTTACAAAGAAAAAGGAAAGTCTGCTGTCTGCCACCCAATAGCTTTAGCCAGAGGTGGCATCAAAGACTTCCGAACCAATACTTACCTGGGCAACACGGTTTTTGATGCCAAATTGCCATTGCGGGTTCGAGAGTTAGCGGTAAAATGCGGCGAAGCCCTCGGCAAAAATTCTGAAGCATGGGTGTTCGCTTTAGACGCCATGGTCAACATCGGCGAAAACAAAACCGTGGACGACGAGGAGCTTAAATCGGAACTTGAGAAAGCAGAAGTGGCGTTTGAGCAACCCCGAAAAGTTAAGGCAGATAAGACCCGTCTGCGAGCCTTTACAAGTTGGAACCGCAAATTAGAAGCGGCGTTTCACACTTACATGAGAAGTGAGCCATACCAAAATGTAAAAAGTATTATCGAGGAAAGCATAGAAAAGAACGTGCGAGACGTAGTCTTTCATGAAGCCAACAGCTGCCCAGAATTCTGGGAGCACACGCGGCTAATTGCAGACATTAACGTGGCAGTGCCGCTGCTAAAGGGCGCTCAAAGTCTAGTCTAACTATGTTAACATGAGGTGTAAGAAGTTGAAAATAGGGATAATAGGCGGAACAGGTTATGTCGGCGGCGAACTCATACGTCTGCTGCTACTTCATCCGCATGTTGAGGTGACCATAGTAACTTCCCGTCAGAGCGCAGGCGATTTTGTCTTCAACTTGCATCCGAACCTTAGAGGGCTAACCCAACTGAAATTCGTTCCCTTAGAGGTGGCGGAGCTTCAAAAAAACTGCGACCTAGTTTTCGCCGCAACACCACATGGAGGCGCCGTGAACCTCATCCCAAAACTCTTGGAAGCCGGACTGAAAGTCATTGACATGAGCGCGGACTTCCGCCTTAAAAACCCAAGCGCCTACGACAAATGGTATGGCTGGAAGCACACCAACCCGCAGCTGCTCAAGGAAGCGGTGTACGGTTTGCCCGAGTTTCATCGACAAGAGATTAAAACAGCCAACTTGGTCGCCTGCCCCGGTTGTATGGCAACAGCCACCATTCTTGCCTTGGCGCCCGCGGTAAAAGCGGGTTATGTGGAGGAGAACCGTATTGTTGCGGACGTGAAAATCGGTTCTTCGGGCGGAGGCAGCAAACCCACAATAGCGTCGCATCATCCTGAACGGTTCGGAGGTGTAAGACCCTACAAGGTGGCTGCGCACCGACACGTAGCCGAGATAGAGCAAGAACTCAACGCTTTGTCAAATAAACCTGTAACAGTCTCGTTCACGCCTCACGCGGTCAACATTGTGCGGGGCATACTCTCCACTGTTCACACATTCATGAAAACGCCTTTAACAAGCAAGGACTTGTGGAAGACACTGCGTTCAACGTACCAAGGCGAATCGTTCATACGCTTCGTCAAGTATCTTAAAGGTCCGTATCAGCTTCCCGACCCGAAAGTCACGTTGGGCACTAACTTCTGTGACATAGGCTTCGAGCTGGACCCGCGTACGAACAGACTATTACTTTTCGGGGCGCTGGATAACATGGTTAAAGGCGCGTCAGGACAAGGCGTCCAATGCCTGAACATTATGATGGGCATAGACGAGACGACAGGGCTTAAGAGCACTGGCTTCCATCCGATGTGATCTGCCATGCTGTTAGTAATTAAAATGGGCGGAAGCATCCTCAAGGAAGGCACGTCTTCTGAGCTTGTCTCCGACTTGAAGGCGCTGGCGAAAGAGAACCACATCGTGCTTGTACATGGCGGAGGCGCCGAAGTCACTGAAACCGCCTCTAAACTAGGCAAAAAGCAGCGGTTTATTGTTTCGCCTCAAGGCTTCAGAAGCCGCTACACCGATAAAGAGACTATTGAAATCTTCACCATGGTCATGGCTGGAAAAATCAACAAACAAATAGTCATAGCACTTCAAAACCAAGGCGTACCAGCCCTGGGCTTATCAGGATTGGATGGGTCACTGTTGAAGGCGGAGCGGAAAAAACGCTTGATTATTGTTGATGAGCACGGGCGGAAAAAGGTGATTAATGGCGGCTACACAGGGAAAATAAATGAGGTTAATGTGAATCTGCTGGGTTTGCTGCTTGAGAAAGGCTACGTGCCCGTTGTCACGCCGATAGCCATGAGCGAAGAGTTTGAACCTTTAAACGTGGACGGCGATCGAACAGCCGCTGTGGTTGCCGCCGCTCTCAAAGCCGACCGTCTAATCTTGCTAACGGACGTGGAAGCCTTAATACTTAAGGGCAAGTCTGTTCCGAAGATAACTGCCACTGAGGCTGAAGAAGCACTTTCTAGCATAGGAAGGGGCATGAGCACCAAGGTACACGCGGCTCTGGAAGCGCTAAATCAAGGCGTCAAAGAAGTGCTGGTTACGTCAGGCGTCCGACAACAACCCATCTCTTCCACTTTGAAACATGAAGCTGGCACGGTGATTACGAATGAGTGAGTTCGACATAATCAATTTCGAAAATCGATTAATGGCTAACGTTTTTGCCAAGCGTCCTGTGGTGATTACCCGCGGTAAAGGCGCGCTATTATGGGATATAAACGGCAAGGAGTACGTGGATTGCATGGGCAGCTACGGCGTCGCCCTGCTCGGGCATTCTCATCCGAGAATTGTAAAAGCCGTATGCGAACAGGCTGAGACGCTCATTTCCTGCCACGCCAGCCTATACAACAACAAGCGAACCGAGTTCTTGCAGAAACTGATGCGCATAACGCCGAAAGGCTTGAACAAGGCATTCCTCTCGAACAGCGGCGCCGAATCCGTGGAATGCGCCATAAAGCTGGCTCGAAAATACACCGGCAAACCCGAGATAATCGCAGTGATGGGCGGCTATCACGGAAAAACCATGGGCGCACTATCCGCCACTTGGGACAAGAAATACCGCGAACCCTTCCAGCCTTTGGTTCCCGAGTTCATACACGTTCCGCCGGACAACCTCGAAAAATTAGCCGAAGTCATAACGGACAAAACAGCTGCTGTGCTTCTTGAGCCAATCCGCGGCGAAGGCGGAGTCCGCGTTCCACCCGACGATTTCCTTCCTGGCGTCAGAGAACTATGCGATGAAAAAGGCATGCTCTTAATCTTGGATGAAGTGCAAACTAGCTTTGGAAGAACGGGCAAGCTGTTTGGCTGCGATCACTGGGGCGTCACTCCTGACATTATGTGTCTGGCTAAGCCTTTTGCGGGAGGCTTACCCATCGGCATAACCGTAGCTAAAGAACCCGTAATGTCTGCCTTCAAGGTTGGCGAACACTCTAGCACCTTCAGCGGAAGCCCTATGGTCTGCGCAGCCGCATGCGCCGCAGTTGACGTTTTGGTGAAGGAGAAGCTTGCGGATAGAGCTGCAAATCTGGGCGGATACTTTAAGGATAAACTGGAGACGTTGCAAGCTAAGTATAAAATCGTGAAGGAGGTTCGCGGTTTAGGCTTGATGCTGGCCATGGAACTTCGCTATGATGTGCGCAACATAATCCTGAAAACCATGGATAAGGGTGTTCTTATGTTAGATGCAGGCAGAAATGTTCTGCGTTTCCTGCCGCCCTTGGTAATTGAGAAGGAGCAAATCGACAAAACTATATCTGTACTTGACGAAGTAATAGGGGAGGAAGAAAAATGAGCGAACAAGCAGTGCAGTTGCTTACTAACTTGCTGGGCATCTATAGCCCCTCAGGCAAAGAAGAGTCAATCGCTGACTTTCTTATCGAAAAAATGAAACAACTAGGTTTCCGCGTTAGAAAAGATGGAATCGGAAACGTGGTCGGCGAAATCGGAGAAGGCAAACCCACCATACTCTTGTGCGGTCACATGGACACCGTTGCTGGACACGTGCCGTTGCGGCTTGAAAAAGACAAGATATACGCCCGCGGCGCCGTGGACGCCAAAGGACCGCTAGCAGCCATGATCATAGCCGCAACCACAGTCGCCCAAGACCCAGCGTTCAATGGGAAAATAATTGTTGCCAGCGTGGTGGAAGAAGAAGCCACCAGCCGAGGCGTCAAATACCTGATAAAAGATGGTGTCTCAGCCGACTATGCCATATTCGGGGAACCCAGCGGCGTCGGGAATATAACCATAGGCTACAAGGGCAACCTGCACCTCAGGATAAACTGCAAAACCGAGACAGGACACTCGTCTGCGCCATGGCTCTACGAGAACGCCCTTGACAAAGCATTTGAACTTTGGCAGCAAATCCAAAACTCCCTTCCGCCAGTGGAAACGCAAAAAAGCCCCTTCTACGCGGTAACCGCGTGCCTGACCAAAATGACTGGGGGAACAGCAAACTCTGTGATTCCTTTCGAAAGTGAAATCCACATCGACCTCAGGGTGCCCCCACCATTAACCGCAAACAAAGTTTTCAATGACACCAAAAAAGTAATCGAAAAGTACGAGGCAGTCAATCCCAAAGTCCTAGTGAAAGTGGCAATCGAAGACTCAAACGAACCCTTCGAAGTGAACAAAAACTCACCCCTTGTGAAAGCCCTTTCAGCTTCCATCAGAAAAGTGCTGAAAAAGCCCGCCACGCTCTTGAGAAAGACGGGAACAGGTGACATGAACATCCTCGGCAGAGCCATGAACGCGCCTATAGTCACTTACGGACCTGGTGACTCGCACTTAGACCACACAAAAGACGAGCACATCATTATAAGCGAGTACTTAGCGAGCATCGAAGTTTACAAAGTGACGCTTCTGAAGCTGGTAGAACTGCATAAGAACAAGAAGGCTAATCGGAATTAAACGAGGCTTCTTAACCCTGAAAACCGTTTTTCCCCGTTAAGGTGGCAGTCACTTGCCCGATTTATTAGACCAATATAAATGTCCGAAGGGTCGCCGCGGCAGAGTTATCGCCGCCTTAATGAACAAGGAACATGGACCGTTAGCGTTGTGGGGGTTATCTCATATGAATATCAAACCCGACTACGTGATTTTGGATGTGGGCTGCGGAGGCGGCAAAGCCGTCAGCAGACTCGCCCAGCAAGCGTTTCAGGGAAAAGTTTTCGGCATCGATTACTCCGCAGACATGGTTAAGTACTCCCGAAAAGTGAACAAGAAACTGATTGCCGAAAATCGCGCGGAAATACGGGAAGGTTCGGTGGAAAAAACTGATTTTCCAAATAACTTCTTTGACTTCATAACAGCTATCGAAACCTATTATTTCTGGCCCAGTCTTCCTGATGCTTTACGGGAAATTAAGCGCGTGCTGAAGCTCCGTGGACGATTGCTTATGGTGAACGAGATGGTGAAGGACGGAGTTTACGAAGTGAAAAATGCAGAAATAATCGAGAAATCGCAAGTGCGCCTTATCCCACTGGAAGAGATTAGGCTAATCATGGAATCTGTTGGCTTCTCTAATGTTCAAATCTTCACTAAAGTCGATTCGCCGTGGAATGCAGTTCTTGCTCAAAAGTAGCTAGATTTGGTTTAGCTTGAATTCTTCATGAATAGCGCGAACCGCTGCTTCACCGTCTTTCTCCTTGACCACAAAGGAAATGTTAAGTTCCGAAGAGCCTTGCGCTATCATGCGAATGTTTATTTTTTTCTGAGCCATGGCGGTGAATATTCTCGAAGCGACGCCTAGGGTACCTTTCATGTTTGCGCCCATGGCGGCGATAACGCATATATCGTCTTCACTGGTGATTTCGTTAACTAAGCCTCTGCCTAATAGCGCTATTTCTAATGTGCTCAATGCCCTGCCTAAGAGGTTTCTGTGAATTACGAGGGAGATGTTTGCTTCGGACACTGCGGTGGAAACCATCATGACGTTGATGTTGTTATTGCCTAGCACGTCGAAGATTTTGGAGTAGCTTCCGGGCGCGCCTACCATGGCGGCTCCTCTGATGTTAATCATGGCTACGTCTCTGATCAAGGCTACAGCCTTCACAACCTCTTTTGACTCAACTTCTTTCCCATTGGCTATGAGGGTTCCGTGGTTTTCCGGATTGAAGACATTTCTTATTCTCACAGGAATTCGCGCCTCGGTTACTGGTTCCAAGGCCCTTGGATGCATGGCTTTCGCCCCGAAAATAGCCATTTCAGCAGCTTCTCCATAAGAAAGCTGTGGCAGCCTTTTGGCTGAAGGAACAATCTTAGGGTCTGTTGTCATTATCCCGTCTACGTCTGTCCATATCCACACTTCGTCAGCGTTTAATGCGACGCTTAGGACTGTGGCTGTGTAGTCTGAGCCTCCGCGCCCCAACGTTGTGACAACGCCTTCTTGGGTTGCGGCTATGTATCCCGTAACAACTGGTATAACCTTTTTCTCCAGCAGCGGCTCAAGCCGCCCTTTTACTTGATGAGCGGTTACGTTTATCAACGGTCTGGCTTCGCCGAAGTTCTCATCTGTTACAATACCCGCCTCTTTTCCCGTGAAGCATGCTGTTTGAAGCTTAAGGTCTCGCAGGGCACCCCAAAGGATGGGCGCTGACAATCTTTCTCCGAAGGACATCACGTAATCTCTTGATTTAGGTGTAATCTCGCCGACATAGCATATTCCAGTGAGAACTTTCTCAAGTTCACTGACTGTTTTTTTTATAACCTGTTCTACTTCTTTCTGTATGCCTTTATCATCTATTGCTTCAGTAGCCACCGCCACGTGCTTTTCAACTAGTTTTTTCGTGAACTCTTGGATTTGTTTTTCACTCTTTTTTTTCGCCTGCTCCGCCTCTTCTACGAGCTGATTGGTGACGCCTGCCAAAGCTGAAACTACAACCACAACCCTGCCCTGTTTCATGCTTTCCGCTACTATTTTGGCTACGCGGCGGATGTTTTCGTCTGTAGCGACGGATGTTCCTCCGAACTTCATCACTATTTTTCTCACTTTTTTCGCACTCCAAGTGTTACGTGAGTACTTTTCTTGATAGCCTATGTCTAATGTCTAACAGGTCTCTTAAAACTGCACTGGCAGTCTCCATGCCGCCTGCACCCCTACCGACGAGGGTTTGTTCACCCGCGAATTCGGTAAAGAAGGTTACTGCGTTTAGGACTCCACTGACGCATAAGGCACTGCCTTTCGGTATCTCCGTCGGCTTAACGGTTGCTCCGTCACCGTCTATGGAGCCTATGAGCTTCATAGTGTTGCCCTTCTTCGAGGCTTCGTCAAGCGTTTCCAAAGACACATCACGGATGCCCTTTCTATCCACGTCTTTCAAGGTTATTTTCTTGCTCAATATCCAGTTTGCCAAGATAACTACTTTGCAGGCGGTGTCAAAACCATCAATATCCATGGACGGCTCTCTCTCCGCGTAACCCAGCTTCTGCGCATTTGCTAGCGCTTCCTTGAAGGTCACACGGTTCTGCGACATTTCCGTCAGTATGTAGTTAGTAGTGCCGTTTAGTATACCCTTTATGGCGAGGATCTTGTCTCCTGCAAGGCATCGTTTGGCAAACTCCAGCATAGGCGTTCCCCCACCGACTGTTCCGCTAAACCGCAGGTAAACATTGTTGTAATCCGCAAGTTCCGTGAGAGCGGGCATAGCTAAAGCTAAGGGTCCTTTGTTGGTTGTCACAACGTGTTTTCCTGTTTTGAACGCCTTAGTGATATGCGACAGGGCTGGTTCACCATCTCTTATGTTAACGGGCGTCACTTCAACAACTACTTCTGCTTCAACTGATTCAATAACATCTAGCGCTGACATTTCTGGATGACCAAAATCGGGGTCGGCTGATATTGGATAACCCCGTTGCTTAATCGCTTCTAGCTTTTCAGGGCTTAGACCTCTGGGATCTATCACGGCGCCGTCTATGTCGGCGATAGCAACGATTTTCGGGTTAAACACATAATCCCTAATTCTTTCTGCGTATCTGCGGGTAAGTATGGTGGTTACGCCCTTCCCGACTACGCCGAAACCCACCAATATGATTCTCATGCTGCTTTCACCGCGCTACAATTGCTACTTGTTTCTTTAAACCTAAAACCTCTTCTATCGCTGAGATTTCTGCGTCAACTTCCACTGGCTTCTCGCTCACCTTAACCGCTGTATCAGGGTCCTTAAGCCCGTGACCAGTGGTAACGCAAACGATACGCTCACCTTTGTCTATGGTTCCATTGTCAACCAGCTTCATCAAACCTGCAATTGACGAAGCGCTCGCAGGCTCAACGAATAAGCCTTCAACCCTCGCCAGCATCTTCTGTGCACTCAAAATCTCTTCGTCAGTCACCGTCTCAGCCGTCCCATGCGACTCCTTTATGGCGGTCATAGCTTTCTTCCAGCTAATAGGCGCACCGATTCTGATAGCGGTCGCCACGGTTTCAGGAGCCGAAACGGGCACAATAGTATTACTTCCACTTTTGATCGCATGAGCTATCGGCGCTGAACCAACCGCTTGGATGCCCGTCATCTTAGGAAGTGTCTTCACAACGCCTAGCTCGTGAAACTCTGAGAAGCCTTTCCATATGGCGCTTATGTTCCCTGCGTTACCAACGGGCACTATGATCCTGTCTGGCGCTTCTTGGTTCAGCTGGTCGCAGATTTCAAAGCCGAGCGATTTCTGCCCTTCAATCCTGAAAGGGTTAATAGAGTTAAGAAGGTAAATGGTTCGGTGCTTCTCCGAAAGCTTCAGTACGATATCCAAGGACTCGTCAAAGTTGCCGCGCACTTGGATGACTTTTGCGCCATAGATCATGGCTTGCGACAGCTTCCCATACGCGATTTTACCCGAAGGAATCAGCACGGCACACCGCAAACCTGCCTTAGCGGCGTACGCTGCTAGAGAGGCGGAGGTGTTGCCCGTAGAAGCGCAAATAACGGATTTAACGCCGAGTTCCATGGCTTTCGTGACGCCAACAGTCATACCCCTATCCTTAAACGAGCCAGTGGGGTTCTCACCCTCGTTTTTCACGTAAAGCTGCCGTATTCCCAGTTGCCTTGCCAAATGCTGACATAAATGAAGCCCCGTCCCACCTTCGTTTAAAGTAACAATTTTTGACAGGTCGCTTATAGGGATAAAATCTCGGTATCGCCACACCGAAAGCGGCGCGTTTCGCCAGTCACTTTTGCAGAGCGCTTTGGCTAGTGCGTTTGTGTCATATTTTATTTCAAGAAGGTCTCCGCATTTTTTACAGAAGTACACAATTTCATCTATACCGTATTCGCTTCCACAGTTGATGCATTTTTGATATGGCATCATTTAACCTCCCATTAGGTCCTGTTACATTGGGTAAGCTGCACAATCAGCAAACAGTATCCAACCGTGAGTATTAATATTATTCCTGATCTTTTGCGTGTTCAGTTCTAAATAAGCCATCTTCTTTCCAAGTCTCCTTAGAATTGTTTAGCCCACTAGGTTGGACAGGACTTCATATGCTTTGATGCTGTCTTTTTTCTCCACTACAATTATGGTTTCCGTCCAGCAGGAGATGAATTCGATTATGTTCACATTTTGCTCCGCCAACAGTGTGGTTAAGAAGGCGACTACTCCTGGTGTGGCTTCCAGTTCTTCGGGTGAATGCATGACGATCATGGTGCAGTTGTCGTGTTTGACTAACGCGTTGAATCTTTTAGGCATGTCGGCTCTGTCCATCAGGTAAATATATTTGTCAAGCAAGTCCACTTTCATACCAGTTTTCGTGTTTATCTCCTTGGAGGTTATGGTTACAGATTTTCTATCATAAACCGCTATAGCGCTTCGTTTTAGAACTTGCAGGACTTTTTCCTCTCTTTTCTGCTTGTGTTTCTGCAGTTCTTCTGAAAATCTGCGCAGAGCGGCTTTTATGGCGCTTGTGTTGCCTATTTTCAGTTCTTCTTGGATCTGGCGGGATAGCTCGCTAAGGTTGACTATGTCTTTTTCCAAGGCTTCCAGCAGGTAGGGCTTATTTTTTAGGTGGCTTCTCACGTTTTGGGCTATTGTCATGATGCAAAATTGTATCAAATGGGACATTTAAATCTTATTATGTTACAAAAAGGTCGTAACGTTTAAAAACGCCGTCCCCGAGGTAAGGGGAATAATTCAACTCAAAAAACGGGGGAGCAAAAAACGAAAGAGAAAATCGTGTTAGCCTACTCCGGCGGGCTCGACACGTCCGTGATGATCAAGTGGCTGCAAGAAAAATACGGGTCAGAAGTTATAACCATCACCGTCAACGTCGGTCAACCAGAAAACCTGATGGAAGCAGAAGAAAAAGCCAACAACCTCGGTGTTCTAAAGCACTATTCGATTGACGCTAAGGACGAGTTTGCTAAGGACTACATTTTTCCAGCCATAAAAGCCAACGCTCTCTACGAAGGCAAATACCCCATAAGCACCACGCTGTCCCGCCCGCTCATTGTCAAAAAGATGGTGGAAATTGCCGAAAAACATGGTGCCACAGCTTTAGCCCACGGCTGCACAGGCAAAGGCAACGACCAAGTCCGCTTCGACATTGCTATCGGAGCTTTAGCACCCGACCTCAAAGTCATAGCACCCGTCAGAGAATGGAGCATGACCCGAACCGAAGAAATAGAATACGCCAAAAAACATGGGATCCCGGTTTCTACCGCAGCCAAAAAATATAGCATCGACCAAAGCATCTGGGGCAGATCTATCGAATGCGGAATCTTGGAAGACGCCAGCCAAGAACCGCCAGAAGACGCGTACGAATGGACCACATCACCCGAAAAAGCACCAAACACGCCCGAATACGTGACCATAACTTTTGAATCGGGCATGCCAATCGCCTTAAACGGAAAAGTGCTAGCACCTCTTGCGCTCGTTGAAGCGTTGAATGAGACGGCAGGAAAACACGGCGTCGGACGCATAGATCACATCGAAGACCGCATGGTAGGCATCAAATCCCGAGAGATCTACGAGTGCCCAGCTGCCACCGTTCTCATAGAAGCCCATAAAGACTTGGAAAAAATGGTGCTCACGCGGCATGAAGTTCTGTTTAAGCAGCAGATCGACGCGCAATGGACATTTTTGGCGTACGCAGGCTTATGGCTGGACCCGCTGAAGGAAGACCTCGATGCCTTCATCAACAAGTCTCAGGAAAACGTTACTGGAAAGGTTCGCGTGAAGCTTTACAAGGGAACCGCCCAGATTGTGGGGCGCTCTTCGCCGATGTCGCTTTACGACCAGAACTTGGTAAATTACAACATTAAAACGGGCTTCAATCAAGTATATTCTGAGGGCTTTATAGAGCTGTGGGGGCTCCAAACGCGAATGTCGAATGTTTTGAAGCGGAAAGCTAAGGAGCAAAAAGCAGGAAAGGGCGACAAGTAATGTCGAAACTTTTGCGTGGAGGACGTCTGTCAAAGGTGCGGGAAGACGTTGTCAAGTTCACCTCTTCAATGAAAGACGATGAGCGGCTAGCGAACGCCGTGATCGCCATTAACAAGGCTCATGTAGTGATGCTGATTGAGCAGAAAATAATTAGGCAGCAAGACGGAGCCAAGCTCCTGCAGGCGCTATCCAAGTGCTCCAGCACCGCGTTGGATGCTTCAGCGGAAGACGTTCACATGGCTGTTGAAGAGGCAGTGCTTAAAGAGGCAGGCGAGATGGCAGGAGGGAACCTCCATATCGCCAAGAGCCGTAACGACCAGGTCGTAACAGCCATCCGCATGGAACTGCGAAACGCGCTGCTTAATCTGATGCGCGCCGTGGCTCATGTGCAAGAACACTTGGTTGAGGTGGCGGAGGACCACGTGAACACCGTGATTCTGGAGTACACTCACCTGCAGCCCGCGCAACCAGTGACTTTCGCCCACTATTTACTGTCGCATGTTGCCGCGTTGGAACGCGACCTGCAAAGACTGCAAAGCGCTTACACGAGAGTTAACTTGTGCCCGTTGGGTGCAGGAGCCTTAGCCACAACCAGCTTCCCAATAAATCGCGACCGCACAACCGAGCTATTAGGCTTCACGGCCTTAGCAGAAAACTCAATCGACGCCGTAGGCAGCAGGGACTTCATTACCGAAACTCTCGCCGCACTCACGCTAATCGCCGTGAACCTAAGCCGCTTCGCCGAGGACATCATAATCTGGAGTTCACAAAGCTTCGGCGTAGTAGAACTGCCAGATGAGTTCGCCAGCACTAGTAGTATCATGCCCCAGAAGAAAAACCCAGAGGTCTTAGAGGTTATCCGTGCAAGGGCCAGTCACGTGCTGGGCGATTTAGTGGCTTCAGCCGCCGCAGTGAAAAGCTTGCCATCAACGTACAACCTTGACTTTCAAGAAATTACGCCCAAGCTATGGGATTCCATGGAAAACGTGCGCGCTTCACTAGACATGTTCCATAAGCTACTTCCAAAACTGAAAGCAACCACGGATGTCGCAGGCAAAGCCAACGCGAGTTTCGTGGCTGCAACCGAGCTGGCTAACGTGCTTGTCCGCAAGTACGATGTTCCATTCCGATCGGCGCACAAAGTAGTTGGTAATCTTGTCAAGTCGTTGATAGAAGTCAAACTGACTTTTGCAGACGCCACGCCCGCACAGTTGCAGAAAGCCGCTGAAGAGGTTGCAGGCATCAAGTTAACCGTGAAAGCTGAAGACCTGAAAGCGCTGGTCGACCCGCTTGCACTGGTGAAAGCGTGCAAGGTCAAGGGTGGACCCGCCCCAGTCGAGGTCAAAAAAGCGTTAGAAGTATGGAAGAAAAAGGTGTTGTTAACCAAATCCAATATTTTGCAGTTGGACAAGGTGCTTGAAGAGGCTGAAAACAAACTGGAGAAAGCTGTCCAAGCGTATTTTCCCATGAGTTCAGGCGCAAACATAAACCTTAAAAATTCAAACTTGTAGGTAGTATAGGGCTTTGGTCCCAGAACTTACTTCCAGCAAAAACAAAAAAGCGGTTCTATTGTTAGAAGATGGCACCTTTTTCTTGGGGAAGGGTTTCGGGGCATCAAAGGAGACTTCGGGCGAAGTAGTTTTCTCTACTTCCATGGTTGGCTACCCAGAAGCGCTCACGGACCCCTCGTATAGGGGGCAGGTTCTCACGCTAACTTACCCCCTTGTGGGCAACTACGGCGTTCCGCCTTACAACCTTAACTTTGGCGTTCCCCTTTACTTCGAGTCCGACCACATTCAAGTGCAGGGTCTCGTTATTCATGAACTGTGTCACAACCCGTCCCATTGGGCATCAACTCGGACCTTGGACCAGTGGCTTTATGACGAAGGCATACCTGGAATCTACGGCGTGGACACTAGACGCCTCACAAAGAAGCTTAGGGCGCACGGTGTCATGCTTGGCATATTGCAGGTGTGTGAGGCCGGAGAAGAACCCAGCTTAGACAAGCTTTTGGCGAAAGCGAAAAGCATACCTGACCCGAATCTGACTGATTTGGTGCGTCAGGTTTCTGTGAAAGAGCCTGTTCACTACAAGGTTGACGGTAAACACGCCGTCGTTTTAATCGACTGCGGTGTTAAATACAGCATCATCCGCAACCTGCTGAAACGCGGCATAAGCGTGATGCGGGTACCGTACGATTTTTCCGCCAAAGATGTCATGGAGTACAAGCCAAGCGGTGTCTTCCTTAGCAACGGCCCAGGAGACCCGAAAACCTGCGTCAAAACTATAGATTGCATCCGAGAACTTGCCGAAGAAGTTCCGCTGATGGGCATTTGCCTCGGAGCCCAAATCTTGACGTTAGCCATGGGCGGAGACACCTACAAGCTCAAGTATGGGCATCGTTCTCAGAACCAACCCGCGCTTGACCTTAAAACCAACCGCTGCTACATCACCACTCAGAATCACGGCTACGCTATCGCAAACGAGTCCCTAAAGAAAACGCCTTTGGACGCTTGGTTCCTGAACCCGAATGATAAGACCGTGGAAGGCGTCAAACACAAGACTAAGCCAGTTTTTGCGGTGCAGTGGCATCCTGAAGCGTCGCCTGGACCTTACGACACCGAATTCCTGTTCGACACTTTCGCAAAAATGCTGGGGGGCACCTGAGATGCCGAAGTTCGAATGGATTAAGAAGGTGCTGGTGCTGGGAAGCGGCGCCATAAAAATTGGTGAAGCCGCTGAGTTCGACTATTCGGGCAGCCAGTGCCTCAAAGCCTTGCGGGAAGAGGGCATCGAAACTATTCTTATCAACCCGAACGTGGCGACTATACAGACCGACCCTCGTCTTTCAGGAAAGGTGTACCTTCTACCAGTAACGCCTGAGTACGTGGAAAAAGTCATCAAGAAGGAAAAGCCTGACGGCATCCTTTTGGGGTTTGGGGGGCAAACGGCGCTCAACTGCGGCATTGAACTCGCTAAAACTAGTGTCTTGGAAAAATACGGCGTGAAAGTGCTGGGAACGCCTGTAGAAGCTATAGAGGACACTGGGGACAGGGAGCGTTTCCGACAGGCTATGCTTAAGGCTAGGGTTCCGCCGCTAAAAAGCAAAGCTGCCAACACGGTTCAGGAAGCCATGGAAATCGCCAACCAGCTGGGCTATCCTGTCATAGTCCGTGTGGCGTACACTCTCGGCGGCAAAGGTGCAGGTGTAGCCCGCAACGCTTGGGAACTCAGGGAGATAGTTAAGCGAGGTTTGGCGCAGAGCCGAATAACCCAAGTGCTTGTTGAGGAGTACGTAGGACACTGGAAGGAACTTGAGTACGAAGTCATGCGCGACTACGCGGATAACTGCTTGATTGTCTGCAACATGGAAAACTTAGATCCGATGGGGGTGCACACGGGCGACTCAATTGTGGTTGCGCCTTCTCAGACGCTGTCAAATCGCGAATACCACCTTATGCGGTCTGCCGCCATAAACGCCATCCGAAACTTGGGCATAATCGGCGAATGTAACATCCAGTGGGCTGCGCACCCCAAGTCCGAGGAGTTTCGCGTCATAGAAGTCAACTCGCGCATGTCCAGAAGTTCCGCGCTCGCAAGCAAAGTTACAGGCTACCCGCTGGCGTACATCGCCACTAAGCTGTCCATAGGTTATCTCCTTCCCGAACTCATAAACAAAGTCACCGAGGTCACCACCGCCTGCTTCGAACCTGCACTTGATTACGTCACCATCAAAATTCCCCGCTGGGACCTGCAGAAATTCAAGAAAGCCGATCGCCATATAGGACCCCAGATGCGATCCGTGGGCGAAGTTATGTCTATCGGGCGCTGCATGGAAGAGGCGCTGCAGAAAGCGGTGCGGATGTTAGACATCGGCAAGATGGGCCTGGTGTGCAATGAAGATGATGATGAGTTTGAAACAGAAGAGAAAATTACGGATGCGGTGGCTAACCCGACTGACGAGCGGCTTTTCAAGCTGGTTAAAGCACTAAAAATGGGCATTTCAATCGATGAGCTTTATCATTTAAGCGGTGTGGACCCGTTTTTCCTCCACAAAATCCAGAATATCATCAACATGGAAAAGGAACTATGCGACTTAGACCTCGGCGACGGTGACGGGGTGGAGATTGTTCGAGAAGCAAAGCGACTAGGCTTCTCTGATGAGCAGATCGCTGTCTGCCAAAACAGCACTGAAGCGAAGATACGCGAATTCAGAAAAAAGGCTGGCATTATTCCGTCGATAAAGCAGATTGACACGCTGGCGGCTGAGTGGCCAGCTAAAACCAACTACCTGTACTTGACGTATGGCGGCGACGAGGACGACATAGAACTGAGCAACGATATAAGCAAGGTTATCGTGTTGGGCGCGGGGGTCTTCCGCATTGGCTCAAGTGTGGAGTTCGACTGGTGTGGGGTCAACACCATCTGGTCACTCAAGAAAAACGGCATCCAAGAAGCCATAATGGTTAACTACAACCCCGAAACCGTGTCAACAGACTACGACGTTTCCGACAAACTATACTTTGAGGAGTTAACCAACGAGCGGATTCTGGATATCTACGAGAAGGAAAATCCGATGGGTGTAATCGCCAGCGTCGGCGGTCAGATTCCGAATAATTTGGCTTTGAAGCTGGCGAATTCTGGAGTGAAGCTGCTTGGTACAACGGCGAAGAACATCGATGTAGCCGAGGATCGGTCGAAGTTCAGTGCTCTCTTGGATGAGCTGGGGATTCCTCAGCCAAGCTGGAGCAAGCTTAAGTCCATAAACGCAGCTAAGCGTTTCGCGGAAAAAATCGGCTACCCAGTTATTGTGCGTCCCAGCTATGTACTCTCAGGCTCCGCGATGCGCGTGGCTTACAACGAATCGGCACTGGAGAGCTTTCTTAAATTGGCAACTAAAGTGTCTCGCGACCAGCCTGTGGTTATCTCAAAGTTCATTAACAAAGCCAAAGAGGTCGAAGTGGACGGCGTCTACGACGGCGAAACCTGTTTGATCGGTTCGATTATGGAGCATGTGGAGAACGCGGGGGTACACAGTGGCGACGCCACCATGAGTATTCCGCCTCACACGCTTTCCGCTAAGGTCCAGAGGAAGGTTGGTGATGCCACACATAAAATTGTGAAGGCCTTGAAGATTAAAGGACCTTACAACATTCAGTATCTCGTGAAAGAGGGGGTGGTTTACGTTATTGAGTGTAACTTGCGGGCTTCACGGTCTATGCCTTTCGTGAGCAAGACGCGGGGCATAAATCTGATTGAGCTTGCTACGTTGGCGATGCTTGACAAGAAGTATGAAAAGGTGCTTAGGACGTGTGGTTTGCCGCCTTCAAACCATTTCGGCGTTAAGGTGCCGCAGTTCAGTTTCATGAGGTTAAGCGGCGCGGACCCTGTTTTGGGTGTTGAGATGCTTAGCACGGGCGAAGTTGCGTGTTTAGGCGAGAATTTCGATGATGCGTTTTCCAAGGCGTTGCAGTCTGCAGAGTTCCGCATGCCTCCTAAGGATGGTTCGGTGCTCATTACGGTTGGCGGTGAAGAACCGAAGCGGCGGGTGGTGCCTTTGGCTCGGGCGTTTTCTGAGATGGGTTTCAAGATTTACGCAACTGAGCACACGGCTGAAGTGCTGAAGGCGGAGGGGATAAGCGGCATATCAGTGTTGAGCAAGGTTAAAGAGTCGGGCGAGAACCCGAACATACTTGATTACCTGCAGAACCAGAAGATAGACTTGGTGGTTAACGTGCCCATGGCGAATAAACAGCGCAACTATTCGGACGTTTTGACGGACGGCTACCTCATCCGGCGTCAAGCCGTGGAGTTTAACGTTCCAGTGATTACGAATTTAGAGTTGGCTTCTGCTCTTGTGCGGGTGTTGCAGCAGAGAGATCATAACGGGAATAGCATTCGTTCCTTGAATGAGTACATGGACGAGTTGCCGTGGAAGCTGTGGTGAAACTTTCTATACGTATAATCTAAACGTACGCAAACTTCCAAAAGCCTTTAATACGCGTTTGCCCCATTCGCTTGGTTATCGGTTGGAGGGAAACGAAACTAAAGTCTGAACAAAATACCCGAACAATTGACGAGATAAATGAGAAAATTAGAAAGGGCGATGCCCAAGTTTTAACCGCTGAAGAAATGAAGCATCTCGTCGAAAGCAGCGGCGTCGAGGTTGCTTTCCGAGAAGTAGATGTTGTAACCACAGGAACTTTTGGAGCCATGTGCTCTTCAGGCGCCATCATAAACGTTGGGCACTCGGACCCCCCAATAAAAATTGAAAAAGCATGGATCAACGACGTCCCAGTTTGCCATCCTGGCGCTGCCGTAGACCTATACATCGGAGCCACCATCATGTCAGAGCGGGAGCCTTTCGAGTATGGCGGTGGACACGTGATTGAGGACCTTGTGGGAGGAAAAGAAGTTGAATTCAAAGCTACGGCCTACGGCACCGACTGCTACCCACGGACTCAGGTTAACACTCGCTTGACAAGGGATGACCTGAACCAGTTTTATCTGCTTAACTTCCGCAACTGCTATCAACGTTATAACTGCGCCGTGAACGGTCGTGACGAGACGATTTACACATACATGGGCAAGCTGCTACCGCAACTGCGCAACGCCACCTTCTCAGGCGCGGGTGAATTAAACCCGTTGATGAACGATCCAGACTACGAAACCATAGGTATAGGCACCCGCATTTTTTTGGGTGGAACGCAAGGCTATGTAATCGGTGAGGGAACGCAGCATGACCCTAAGAACCGTTTTGGCACCATCATGGTTAGGGGAGACGCCAAGAAGATGAGTCCCGAGTTTCTGCGGGGCGCAGCGTTCACGCGGTACGGCACCACCCTCTACGTTGGATTGGGCATACCCATACCCATTTTGAACGAGGGCTTAGCCAAGAAGACAGCCATACGGGACGAGGAGATTTTCACAAGCGTGGTGGATTACAGTGTTCCGCGCAGAAACCGCACGAAACTGGCTGAGGTAAACTACAAGGAGCTGAAGTCTGGCAAGATAACTGTGAACGACAAGCGAATTAGAGTCAGTTCATTATCCAGCTTGAAGACCGCGCGAAAAATTGCTGCAACAATTAAGTCGTGGATTCAAAACGGCGATTTCTTCTTGACCACGCCTGCTGAACGCTTGCCTGTTGACAGCGTGTTCAAGCCGATGCGGCAAGTCCAGGAAATCTCGTTCGTGGCTAACGTGATGCAGAATGCAGTTACGTGCAGCGAAGGCGAGGCGGTGCAAGCCATAGCAGAGCGCATCGTGACGCAGTCCGTTAACCACATCGTCGTGGTCGATGGCAGCAGCAAGCTCACTGGTATCGTGACTTCGTGGGATATTACGCGTGCGTTGGCTCAGGGTAAGAAAGCGTTGGCTGACATTGTTACTCGTCGCGTGATTACGGCTAAGCCTGATGAACCCTTGGAAACCGCGTCGAAGAGGATGGCGCAGCACAACATTTCTGCATTGCCCGTGATAGATAACGAGAAGAAAGTTTTGGGCATTGGCACGGCTGAGGACGTGTCCAAGCTTCTGGGAAGGTGAACAATGAATGGTTCGAATATTGCTTAGGTTCTCGGAGAAAATCGTTGAGGAGCCGATAATATCGCATATAATCTTAGAGTTGAAGGTGCCTGTCAACATAATAACGGCGCATGTGAACTCGAAGGGCGGCGAAGTCTTGGCTGAAGTGCCCGATGAAGCATTAGAAAAGTTGATTAGTGAGTTCCGCAAACGAGGCGCCACCGTAAGCATACCCGAGCTCATCGAGGTGGACAGCGAAAAATGCATTAGTTGCGGCGCCTGCGTTACTTTATGTCCCGTTGAGGCAATTACGATTGATGAAGATGCCTCTGTGGTTTTCGACAAGGAGAAATGCTTGGGCAGCACCTGCAGTGCCTGTGTGGACGCTTGCCCATCCAGAGCCATAAAATCAGTCAAACAGAACAACTCGGAACTTACTGCCAACAACCCGCACTGAAGAGCGTCGAAGATGAAGAAACTCTACCGAGAAGCCTTCATCCTTAAAGAGTCAAATTGCAACGTAATCGCGGACAAACTCGAAGGCATCCAAGCAGCAAAAAACTCGCTTAAGCTGCACAGACGAAAACTCGAAGCATACGTAAAAATCAACCCAACTTTTCTTCACACACTTAAACCCATTGCCGTGCCACCTGAGCCGTTAGTTGCTACGCTTATGGCAAAAGTCGCTGAAATAGCAAAAGTCGGCCCCATGGCAGCCGTCGCCGGCGTACTGGCGGACTTAGCGGTAAAAGACATGCTCCGCGCAGGCTGCGAGGTGGCAGTCGCGGAAAACGGCGGCGAAGTCTCCGCAGTGTCAAATGAACCGATTGACGTCGCGGTTGCCGCGGGCAACGAGCCCCTGTCAAAACGGTTTGGCTTCAGGCTAACAGAGTTCCCCATAGGCGTCGCCACAAGCTCGGGACGTTTCAGCCACGCCTTCAGCTTCGGCGACGCAGAGGTAGCAACCGTTTTCTGCCAAGACGGGGGGTTAGCAGACGCTGCGGCAACAGCAGTGTGCAACGTCGTGAAGGGTGAAGACTGCCAAGCCGCTATCCAAGATGGGATAAATAGAGCCATGTCAATTCAGGGGGTCAAAGGCGTACTCATAATCTACAAAGGTTTCACGGGAACAGCAGGCAAAATTCCAAAAATAATCAAGATTGACTCAAAAAACAAAACCTCATTTTGAATCAAGCACACTCAAATGTTAATAGCTGCTCACAGTTATATTGAAAAAGGTCATAAGAAAGGAAATGTAGCCATAACTGTGGAGCAAGAGGAATAATGGCGGTTTTCCTTTGATTGCTGAAATGATCTTATCGGGTTTTCTTTTTTGGTTTATCATATTTGCAAACCTCGCAAGTGGGAGATTTGGTTATGAAACATTTAGTGATTTGGACTCAGACGCTAAACTGCAAAAGATTGACAATGATCCAAAAAGGTTCAAGATAGGTGCTGTGCTAATTCTCATAGAGCATTTTAGCATAATTTTTCTTTCTTTGATGTTGTTTCTTGCTTTCAGTCCATATAACCTGATCCTTGCTGTTGTTTGGACCGTCTCTCGAACAGGGGAAGGCTTAATCCAAATCTATAATAAAAAAAGCTACTGGAGGCTTCTCAATATAGCTAGACAATACACAAGTTCTAATGATACTGAAAAAAACGCGTTAATTAATTTGAGTCGTGCCATTCTTGAAACAAAAAACTCTGTTTTCACTTTTGCTCAAATCTTATTCTCCATTGGCACGCTTTCATATTCAATCCTCTTTATTGCCTATGGCGTTGCACCAGAAATTATTGGATTGCTTGGAATCATTGCCAGCATTCTCTATGGCTTCGGTAGCGGGATAAAACTTGTAAAACCTAACTTCAAAGCTCTGTGGAGCCTCGGAGGTCTGTTAATTTTAATTTTTGAAATCGTCTTAGGAGGATGGCTATTATTTTCTCCACTCATCTGAAAAGAAACGATTCGGCTTGCAGGTATGTTGAAACCAGACAAAAAAGGGCTAGAATGAATTTGTGAGTGTAACTTAACTTTTTGCCTTTCTTTTTCTAGCACCATTTTCTATTGCCGAAATCCAAACAGCTACTTGGCTTCTTTCGGTCACTATTGGCGCGAAAACAGCCCAATAGTATATAGAAAACCCGTGACACCCCCTGCGGTTTAGTATGTGTCGAGAGCTATAGCTTGCTCCAAGCACTAGAGAAGGCGAAGCTTCAGCCAACAGAACGAATTTACCGGAAGTATTTTTTAATTTCCGTTAATGTGAGAACGGTTATGCCATTTGCTTTCAGTGTTTTCTCAGTGTTTTCCATGTCGCTTGCTCGCAGTATCAACGCGATTTTGCCGTTCACGTGCACCGCTGACGAATAGGCGTATTCGATGTTTATACTGCTCTCAGCGAGAATCTTGGTTATCTTTGAGATTTTGTCTTCGTCACCCATGAAAACCGCGGTTACCTCCGTGTTTCTCTTCGATTTCGCAAGGGTATAATCCACATCCTCCAAAACTTTTGTGGCTTTTTCAGGGTCGTCCGTTACCATCCTAACCAAACCGAACTCGCCGGCATCCGCAATTGACAAGGCGAACACTTGAATCTGGTTTTTGTCTAGCTGACTCATGGCTTCAGACAAAGAACCTGGTCTGTTATCCAGATAAACACTAACCTGAAGTATAGGCATCGAGACACCACGATCCAATTAGCTTCAGACAATATTTATATTTTCACATAAGGTATAGTTAACGATTTGCATCTGGGGAGACAGCCGTTTGTTGAAGTGTATCGAAGTCTCGAAGCGCTTTGGAGGACTTCAAGCATTAAAGAAAGTCGATTTGACGGTGAAAAAGCACGAGATTGCAGGGCTTGTCGGACCTAACGGCTCTGGAAAATCCACACTGTTAAACCTTATCAGCGGCGTTTACAAACCCGATTCGGGAAAAATTACTTTTTTGGACAAGGACATATCCAGGCTTCCGCCTTACAGAATTTGCTCCAAAGGCATAACAAAAACCTCGCAGACCGTTCAATCCTTCCCAGACATGACTGCTGCCGAAAACGTGCTCACAGGAGTACTCTTCAACGGCAAAAATGGAGGGGAAAAAATCGAGGCTCTGTCGAAAGCAAGGAAACTCCTAACGTTTGTCGGTCTGAACCAAGAAAAATTCGATGTGCCCGCTAAGAACCTGAATGTGGTTGAATTGCGACGCATTCAACTCGCCAAGGCTCTGGCAACCACGCCTAAGCTTCTTCTTTTAGATGAGTTGCTTACGGGTTTAACACCTAGAGAATGCGATGAGGCTATTGGACTGATAAAACTTATCAACAAACAGGGAATAACCGTGCTAATTGTGGAGCACGTCATGCGTGTAATTATGGGCTTATGTGACCGCGTGACAGTGCTGCATCACGGCGAGAAAATCTTTGAAGGAACCCCTAAGGAAGTAGTCAGCGACGAACGAGTGGTGAAAGTGTACCTGGGAAAAAGGTTCTCATTGTGCGAGGATTAACATGTTAGCCGTCAAAAACGTCTCAGCCTCTTACGGTATGATACAGATAATTCGAGACGTAACGTTTCAAGTTAAAGAAAAAGAAATTGTAAGCATAATCGGTCCCAACGGCGCTGGAAAAACCACCCTCGTCAAAACAATCATCGGCTTAATGCATCCTAAAACTGGTGAGATCCATTTTAGAGGAGAAAACATAGAAAAGCTTCCTACCTACGAAATCGTCAAGAAAGGTTTAATTCTGATTCCTGAAGGCAGAGAAATCTTTCCACGAATGACCGTGGAGGAAAACATCAAGCTAGGCGCATACACAACCAACGACAAGGACACCGTGAAAGAGACTAAAGAAAGAGTCTTTCAAATCTTTCCTGTGCTTAAAAAGAAAGAAAAAGCGTTAGCGCAGACTCTCAGCGGTGGTGAACAACAAATGCTCGTAATCTGCAGGAGTTTGATGTCGAATCCTGACCTTCTAATTTTGGACGAGCCTTCCCTCGGGCTAGCCCCCTTAATCGTGGAGAAAGTTTTGGACACCGTGCGCAAAATCAACGAAGAAGGAGTAACCATCCTCTTAGTTGAACAAAACATTCGTGATTCTCTGGATGTTGCCGACAGAGGATACGTTCTTGAGCAAGGACAGATAGTCTTAGAAGGCAAAAGTAGAGAACTCTTATGTAGCGACCACATAAAACAGGTATATATGGGACTATAGGAGAAACGATAAACATGAATGGTGGCAAGTACTGGAACGAAAAAATCGAAACCATACCGGTTCCAGAATTGAGAAAGAACCAACTCCGCAAACTCAAACAACAAGTGAATTACTGTTACGGCAACAGCGCGTTTTACCATAAGAAATTGGATAACGCTGGATTGAAACCTTACGACATAAAAACTTTGGAAGATGTCCAAAAAATCCCCTTTACAGTAAAAAACGACCTTAGAGACAACTATCCCTTCGGCATGGTCACAGTTAAACCTGATGAAATAGTTGAAATCCACGCCTCAAGCGGAACAACGGGCAACCCTATAATCGGAGCCTACACTCAAAGCGACATGGACGTGTGGCAAGAACTAATGGCGCGAACTATCTACAGCACGGGCGGAAGAAAAGAAGATGTAATCCACATCGCCTACGGCTACGGCCTCTTCACAGGCGGATTAGGCTTCCATTACGGCGCTCAGAAAATCGGCGCAATGATCGTTCCAGTAAGCGGAGGAATGACCGTGAGACAGATAAAACTCATGAAAGATTTAGGCGCCACAGTGCTATGCTGCACCCCAAGCTTCGCAGTATATCTTGCCGAAACGATGTTTAAGGACGGCGTTGATCCAAAAAGGGATTTGAAGCTGAGAATCGGTCTCTTCGGGGCAGAACCCTGGTCCAACAAAATCAGAGAGCGCATCGAAGCGGACTTGGGCATCGAGGCGTTTGATGTTTATGGTCTGACTGAACTCTGTGGTCCAGGCGTTTCCATCGAATGTGGCGAGCACAAAGGACTGCACATATGGGAAGATCACTTCCTGGTAGAAACCATAGACCCTGAAACCGGAGAAGTCCTGTCTCCAGCCGAAGAAGGAGAACTAGTTTTCACAACCCTAACCAGAACGGGTATTCCCATGTTACGATTCAGAACCAGAGACATCTCGATTGTAGCTGCTGAGAAATGCGCGTGCGGCCGCACCCACGCACGAATGATACGAGTCCGAGGAAGATCCGACGACATGCTTATTATAAGAGGAGTCAACGTATTTCCCTCCCAAATAGAAGTCGCCGTGATGAGTTTTCCAGAACTGGCAGCCCAATACCAGCTGGTAGTTGACAGACCAGGCGCATTAGACATCTTCGCCGTGAAAGTGGAGTTAACAAAGCAAGCCTCCAAGAACAAAAAACTAGACAAAAACACCCTGAAACGAAATATCCAAGGGAAAATTCACAGCATCACCGGCTTGTCCGCAGAAATCGAAATCGTAGAATGCGGAGAAATTCCAAGAAGCATGGGCAAAGCAAAGCGAGTCTTAGACCTGCGCAAAGGCAAGATGTGAAGGCCCTGCTCAGATGACTTCCAAGATCGCGTTAGACAAACCCCGCAGTTTTGTCCTCCTCAACGGAGATGAAGCGGTTGCCAGAGGCGCAGTGGAAGCAGGCATCAAAGTAGCTGCTTCTTACCCTGGCACGCCGTCAACAGAGATTTTAGAAGCCATCGCAGAAGTCGCAAAGAATTTTGGAATTTACGCAGAATGGAGCGTAAATGAAATCGTCGCTACGGAAGTCGCTGCGGGCGCTTCAATGGCAGGCTTCAGGTCAATTGTTTCCATGAAGCATGTTGGGCTTAACGTGGCTGCCGATGCGGCTATGACTTTGGCGTACACGGGGGTTGACGGAGGAATGGTTATTGCGGTCTGCGATGACCCAGCCATGCACAGCAGCCAGAACGAGCAGGACACTCGGTTTTTTTCGATTCACTCAACTCTTCCTTTGCTGGATGCTGCCAGCCCGCAAGAAGCCTTGGATATGACCCGTGAAGCCTTCCTGATAAGCGAAAAATTGCAGTTACCCGTTATCGTGAGGTTAACTACTAGAGTTGCTCATGGAAAAGCACGGGTGATGTTGAGGGAAATTCAGAAAATCACACGAAAAGCCGAGTTTGACAAGAATGGAGCACGGTGGGTGATGGTGCCCTCAAACGCCATAAGACAGCACAGAAATTTACAGCGTAAATTAGCTGAAGCAAAAAAACTTGTTATCAGATCAAATTTCAATTTCATTGAAGACAACGGAAGAGAAGTTGGGATAATCGGAAGCGGGGTGGGATATTACTACGCGCGATCCATATTGGATACGAGCCGTTTTTCATGGTTAAAACTTGGTTTTGTATATCCGTTTCCCGCGGATTTGGTTAAGCGTTTCGTGTCTAAGGTGAAGAAGATAATCGTGATTGAAGAGTTAAGACCCTACATCGAGGAGAACATGCAGCGTTTGGGCGTGGAGGTTTTAGGCAAGGAACAGCTGGGCTTAGACGAAGTCGGCGAGTTTACTCCAGACGTGGTGAGAGCCGCGTTTGTCCGGTTGGGATTGTGTGATGAACCTGAAGAACAGGAAACTTTGGAGCTGCCACCTCGACCACCCGCTCTGTGTCCTGGTTGCCCTCACCGGGCTTTCTACTACGCCTTAAACATGGTTAGCCGTTTTGTCAGTTGTGACCCGCTGAAATGCACAGGTTGCGTTGTCTGCGAGTACGCCTGCTCAATGGAGAAAGAACAGGTTTTTAACCCGTTAAAATCGCGCATACGCGCCATAAGGCTTGACCCACTTTCCAACGCGGCCATCGCTTGCAGAGCCTGTAAAGAAGCTCCTTGTGTAACTGCTTGTCCCGAAAAAGCATTAATGCAGTCCGGTGAAACGGGAGTTGTTATGGTGGATGAGGATAAGTGTAAAGGCTGCGGCTGGTGCATCGAAGCCTGCGAGTACGGTGCTATAACTCTGCATCCGAATAAGCAAAAGGTTATTGTCTGCGACGTCTGTAACGGCGAACCTGCTTGTATCCAGTTTTGTCCGGAAGGTGCTTTGAATCTCTCAGGGAAAACCACTGACAAAATTGTTACAGGAGACATAGGCTGCTACACTTTAGGGGTGCTTCCGCCGGTGAACACGGTTCAGACGTGCCTTTGTATGGGTGCGGGGGTTTCGCAGGCGGCAGGGATGTTTCACGCTGGGGTTAAAGATAGGTTGTTCGCGGTCATAGGCGACTCTACTTTCTTCCATGCTGGCATGCCTGGTTTGCTTAACATTGTGTATAACAAGGCGAACGTATGCGTTATTATTTTGGATAATCATGTGGTGGCTATGACTGGGCATCAGCCGACGCCTGGTTCGGGCAAAACCGCCATGGGTACGGACGCGAAGATAATCGATCTTCGTAATGTTGCGCGGGGTCTCGGCATCGATAAGGTGGAGGTTGTTGACCCATACGACGTTAAGGGAACAACTAAAGTGATAAGGGAGATTTTTGATTATCAGGGTCCTTCGGTGATTATTTCTGAGCGCCCTTGTCCCCTTAAGATTGCGCGGGGTCCGGCGCGGGAAGTTTTGAAGGAATGCAATGGGTGTGGCGAGTGTGTGAAGGTTTTCGGCTGCCCCGCCATTTCTCTTACTGAGGAGCGTGCGGAGATTGATCCGACTCTTTGTTGGGGTTGTGGTGTCTGTGAGCAAGTTTGTCCTCTCGACGCGATAAGGAGTACGGGTTAGGATGAAGTGGGATTTGGTTTTCTCTGGAATTGGTGGGCAAGGTGTGGTTGTTTTAAGCGATATTTTCTGTGAAGCTGCTTTGCTGGATGGGTTTGATGTGGCAAAGGCAGAGGTGCATGGGATGGCTCAGAGGGGCGGCTCCATAGTGGCATATGCTAGAATTGGCGAGAAGGTTGAGTCGCCTTTGATTGAGCGGGGGAAAGCCGATGTGATATTGGGGTTTGAGATACTTGAAACCGCTAGGGTGTTGCCGATGCTTAAGGCAGAAGGCACGGTGGTTATGAATACGAAATATATACCTCCTAACTGTGGGCTTCAAGGGTCAGTTGAGCCTCGGAAGCCTGAGGATTTGGCGGGTTTGGTGCGGCAGAAAGCATTCAAGGTTCATGAAGTTGACGGCTTGGGCATTGCTGTCAAATTGGGAAACCCGATTGTGGTTAACACTGTTTTGCTTGGTGCTCTTTCTGCTCTGTCCGAGAATCCGATTAAGAAGGAGACTTTGGAGAAGGCTATTTGCGACAGGTTAAAAGAAAAGTATCATAGCATTAACCTGCAAGCTTTTCAGCTGGGTAGAGAAAGCGTGATGTTGGGTTAATTTTATTAACTCAACAATAAGAATACTACTAAAAAATTGAGGAAAATAAAATGGCAAACACTAAATTAATTGCAGCAGTTGTTATTGTAATAGTTGTTGTCGCCGCTGGATCCGTTGTTGCTTGGCAACTAATGGCACCATCTGAACAGACCATCAAAATTGGTTTGGTTGCTCCATATCAAATACCAGTTGGACAAGATATGGATCGTGCTGCTCGAATGGCAGTAAAAGAAATTAACGATGGCGGAGGCATTTACGTGGCGGACTTGAATGCCTACCTTAATGTAGAATTGCTGATTGCAGACACTGAAGACACCCTAGACACTGAAGCGGCATTGACAGCAGTTACGAGTGTAATAGAACAAGGAGCCGACCTTCTTATTGGAGGGTTTTCAAGTGGAGCTACTCTCGCCGACCAAGTTATTGCTATTGAAAAACATGTCCCCTTCATAATAACCGGTGCTTCGAGCCATTATGTTACGAGAAGAGGTTTTCTTGCAGAAGACCACCCGTTGTATATAGACGACCCTGAAGGAATGAGTTACATGTTCCACTACTGCACCACCGTTTTTCATTATTCAGAGACAGTGGCTCATTTCTTTGGTGAAGCAATGAAACCTCTCCTTGATAGTGAATACGGATTTAGCGAATCAAGAAATCTTAGACTTGCAGTAATATATCGTGACGATGCGTACGGCCAAGGAGTTTGGGATGCAACCAAACAGTTCATAGAGACTGACAATCTACCAATAGAGATTGTGGCGGAAAAGAAATATCCTATAACCGCGACAACCTTTCAAGCAGAGCTGACCGCTATTAAAGCTGCTAATCCTGATGCTGTCTATGTTGTAGATTTCACAACGAATACGGCCACAATTTACAGACAAGGTCAAAGTGATGTTGGTCTAAACAGTGTTTACATAGCAGTTGAATGCTGTGAAGAGCCAGAGTTTTACACTGCACTTGGGGAATGGGGTGATTACCAGTTGCTAGAATCGAAGTTTGCTTCATACGCTGGACCGCCATTCTACCTACCGATGATGGATACTTACGTAGCTGCTTACCAAGATGAATATGATACAATTCCAGGGATGATGGGCGCTGATACCTATGATGCGTTCTACATAGCAAAAGATGCTATCGAAAGGGCAGGAACATTAGATAAGAGTGCAGTAAGAGATGCAATAGAAACTACCGACTTGCCACAGATGTTAATCATAACGGAGAACGGTCGTATTGAATTTAGCAACGCAGCTGAGACCTACCACGAAATTGCTCCATTCACCTTTGTGGAACAGCTATTTTACGATGAAACAATTGGCGAACCTAGACCTAAAGTTGTCTGGCCGGCAACCGCTCCGGTCGTTGGCACGATAAAGCAGACAGACTTTGTGCTTCCAGAAAACTATGAGCCTGGACGTTAGTCCAATTTTCTAGCCCCCTTCCTTTTTTAGAATCTTCGGATTAACCTTTTATTCATCCTATTACTGAATAGTTGAGACAAAAATAGCAGAGTATACGGTTGAAGTCCTAATGATCGACTCTTCGACTTTGATCCTAACAATAATGTGGGGAGCCGCAATTGGATGTATTTATGTCTTGCTAGCTACTGGATTGAATTTGATCTTCGGAGTGATGAAACTCGTCAATTTCGCCCATGGGGAGCTCCTCATGATAGGTGCTTACATAGGGTTCACATTTGTAACCGCGTTGGGTGTTAATGTCTATGTGGCCGTCTTACTTTCAATGGGTTTAGTGGCGCTAATTGGAATCGGGGTTGAGAGACTGACTTTCCGCAGGGTTTTGGGCTCAAACAAACTTAATGAAATCTTTGTAAGTCTTGGGCTAATTTTAATCTTTGACAATATCGCAGTTTTGCTGTGGGGTGACAAATCAAAGAGGCTTATCAGTCCATTCGAGAATTTGAGCTTAGATTTGGGTGAAGCATCAATAAGAGTTGACTGGCTAATAGCAATCCTAATCGTAATTGTAATACTTATTGCCTTATTGTTTTTGATCAAAAAAACTAAGATAGGCATGGCTATGCGGGCAACCAGCCAAAGAGGTCAGACTTCAATGCTGATGGGGATAAACATCGAGCGCATTTACGTTTTCACTTTTGCTTTAGGGGCGGCATTAGCCGGAGCTGCAGGTGTACTATACGGAATCATTTTTCCTTTTAATCCCTACATTGGAGCATTGCCAACAATCAAGGCTTTCGCTATCATCATACTAGGTGGTTTGGGCAGCATACCAGGAGCCGTAATTGGAGGGCTTTTATATGGAATCGCCGAGCAAACTGCCGCTATAACAATAGGAAGCATTTGGCGAGACGCAGTCGCTTTTGCCGTCCTAATTATTGTTCTTGTCCTCAGGCCTGAGGGGCTTTTTGGAAAGAGGGGCGAGTGAATGTTTACCAAAGACATTGTCTCTTGTGTGAAACAATCCAAAAAGTCTGCAAAGTTTTACATTTTCGTAGCGTCCATATTATTTTCCATTATAATCCCTCTTTTTTTAAGCGATTCCTTGTCAATTCGTGTTTTAACTTTAATGGCTCTTTTCACAATATACGCTTCAAGTTGGAATCTGTTGGCTTCTTCGGGGCAAGGTTCACTAGGGCATGCAGCGTTCTTGGGTATAGGCGGGTTCACTTCATCATTGCTTGCACTAAATCTGGATGTACCTCCCATAATTGGCATTTTCATTGGCGGTTTATTCTCAGCAGGGATCGGTTTTTTAATAGGTCTTACAT
>SMTZ1_10007517_pt1 | contig 35620 bp, 32 predicted proteins | sample DeeMarSWOR136_30_FD_25667 | JGI IMG/M metagenome (IMG submission 25667)
CCGCCTCTCACGTGGCAGGCTGTTCCCAGGCAGACTGTTACGATATGCCGTCCTCTTGGCTCAAGGCTGAAAGCGCGATAAAAGGTTGCGACGCCAACGATATCGATGAGAGGAATGCCTAAGGTCTCGGATACGATTCTCAAAGCATCCTGAGGAAGATAATTGTACTCTTCCTGGATTTCCTGCAGGATGGATATGAGTGCTTTCTTTTCGCTGTTATATTTTGTTACGAATGATTTGATTTTAGATTCTTGAAGTTCCACCCCTTTTCCTCCGCGTCGTAGTCTTGTCTTCCTGTATTCAATGAGGCTTTTCTCTCGGTTTGAAGGGCCTGAACTCGGGGTTTATCTTTGGGATCATGATAAGTCTGGTTTAAGTTTGTTTTAACGGCCTGAATTAGAGCGTTGAGGTAGATTTGAGAGAGAAAAGCAGATTGAGGCTATGATGCTTATGATTCCTCCTCTAAACTTATAAATTTAAAAATTGTTATGAATTAGTTCATTAAAACGCACGAGAATTTATATTATTAACAAAGTTTTATAACAGATAAATATCATTATTGTCAATGGTTTTTCATTTATCTAAGCCTGTAAAGTCACCTTGGAGGGGGAACTGACTTCCCCCTTCCAACGCTCGCTTGCTTTCTCGCGACTCGCTGCCTCCCCTTCTCGGACTTGCGTCCTGCGACCAAGGGGGCATACCCCCTTGGATCCCCCGACGATCGGTTCCCCCCGGAAAGCCGCGGAGAACCGGTTGTCAAGCCGGACCCGATCCTCAAGATTCCATCTTGACAGACAGGAAGAATGTGCCATAATTAGGTTCATTCAATCGAAAAGGAGAAGAACAATGCCCCAGAAGATACACCGCTCCATCGGGCATCATTATATCGTGGAAGCCTCCGGATGTGACCCGAAGATCATCAGCAGTGTGGAAAAAGTACAGCAGATATTGGTTAAGGCGGCTGAGATCGCGGGAGTCAAAGTCTGGTCAATCTCCGTCAACCGCTTTCCACCAAATGGTGTCAGCGGAGTGATCGTGATCTCTGAATCTCATATATCCACCCATACCTGGCCGGAATATGGATACGGTGCCTTGGACTTTTACACCTGCGGTGATGAGACAGACCCGGAAAAAGCCGTCTTTTATGCTGTCGAGGCTTTTGGCGCTCAGACTTCACACATCACTGAGATTACAAGAGGCATCGAGGAAGGAGATAGACTTTTCTATCATAGTTTTGTCACCTGGGAAGAAGATTTCGTCAGCCCCAAGAAAGGTGATAAATAGTTCATATCCAGCTGAGTGCTGATCCCGTGAGTGTTAAATAATTTTACACTCTGTGCTCTGCGGGATTGGGGAAAGCCTCCTTTTGAATCCCTGTTGCTCTCAGGACGGCATTTTTCTGGATATGTTTCAGATGGCATGAAAATTGCTGGTGTTTCTTGAGACCGGAGCAGTGAAGAGAAAGGAGCCAACTCGAAAACGATTTTTGCCTGATGCTCTGCTCGGACTCTTAGCCTGTATGTTATAATAGATAAATGAAAAGAAAGCCTGTTCATCTCTTTCTTATTCTCATTCTTCTCGCTTGTGTCCTCAACCTTGAGTCGAAGCCCGAACCCCAGAACCTGAATGAATTCATCGCTCAGATTCAAAACTCCATCATGAATAAGGATCTGGCGGCTTATCTGGAGAATTTTATCTTCGAGATCAGAGAGACAGAGGAATCGAATTTCAAGAATATGTTCGATCTCTTCGAAATGGAGAGCGTTGCTCTATTCAAGACATCCGAGTTGTCCCAGACAGGAGATACAGCAGAAATCTATCTTCAGGCCTTTTTCCAGAATTCTTTTTCTGTGATCATCGAAACCTGGCATTTGAATCTCGTCAAGGTTGGTGACCTCTGGAAGGTCAAAGAAAAGGAGATCATGGGCAACATCAGCTCGTTGTACAGGATCCGCATCCCTTCAGATAGAGTGGAAAAGGTCAAGTCTTTCGAAGTGGAACATAAGGACATTAAAATTTCCTTCAGGGATGCTCTTCTCTTTTATGACAACATCCCTGAAATGGAGACAGCTTTGATCGCTGTAGGCAGGGGGCACCTCCACTTTTCTCCTTCGAGTCCAGTAGAAAGACATCAGCTTAAGTTGTCATATAAAAAAGAATATCTTGAAGATGAGTTGACCTATGTCTATCTCAGGTTTTCAAATCGTTTTTTCAGGGAAAACATAAAAGTAGTCAAAGATGCAGACGAGAAAAACGTCCTGCAGCCTCAAGAGAGAGATGAGGCACAGTCCATTTTCGAAAGGCATTACTCCCGCTCATTCACTGTTGAGAATTCCCTGAATAAAGAGCTGCTTTCAACGCTGCCTCAGGGGGACGAAGCGGTTTTCGGGTTTAAAGGAAAAAATCTGGGAACTTTTACCTATATCTACTCTCCCTTCTCGGATGAAGAGATCAATTTTTTTCGCTGGAGGGATGATAAGATCATCAACCTCTACTCCCCCGACTCTGGAGAAAAGGGAAGAAGGATGTTTCTCTCTTTTGTCCAGATGTTCGAAGTTAAAGACTATGAGATTGACCTGGATTTTAAGCCTGAGCAGTACTATCTTTCCGGGAAGGCAAGGATTACAGTGGAATCCAAGGTCGAATCTCTGGATAGGTTAAAATTCAAGCTGAATCCTAGACTCAGCATTCTCCGTATCACCGATAATGAAGGGCGGGCGTTGTTCTACAGCCAGGACAAACTGAGAGAAACATTGTACGTCTATTTTGTCCAGCCTCCTCCCCAAAAAGAGCCTTATGCCATCGAGGTTTACTATCGAGGGAAGCTCGAGCCGCCTGAGCAGATCGCGGACGTGGTTGCCGCAGCTCAGATTTACAAGTGGGGAGGTCGATTCGGCCAGAATATTAACTTTCTTTCTCCTGAGTACGAGACCTATCTTTTCAGCCGAAGTGCCAGCTGGTATCCTGCCCCCTCCGAAAATGATTATTTTCAGGCTCGCTTGAAGATCAGCGTTCCCCCTCAGTTTCAGTGTATCTCCAACGGAAAGTTGATGGAGGAAACTCTGTGGAACGGTCAAGAGAAGGTCAAAAAGTTGGAAAATGCCAAAAGCGCGGTTTTTGTCTATCAGACGACTCAGCCGGTCAAATACCTCTCTTTTATAGTCGGGATATTCACCACTGCCGGCGAAGACGCGCAGTCGATTCCCGTCCAACATCTGTATTCATCTGGAATCAATTTCTCTCGAAAAGAGACACTCCAGGAAGCCAAGAACATCCTGCGCTTTTTCGAGGAGCGATTCGGACCCTATCCTTACGGAAAGTTGAGTGTTGTCCGCAGATTATGGATCACTGCTGGTGGTCACAGCCCAGCCTCATTCATCATCTTGAATGAGCTGTTCCAAGCCCAGGACGGCTCTGTGCTGGTTCCCATGCGGACTCCTGTTGACCTTTCCCGCTGGAGGGAATATTTCATTGCCCATGAGATCGCTCATCAATGGTGGGGTCAAGCCGTGACCTGGAAATCCTATCATGACCATTGGCTGAGCGAAGGTCTGGCCCAGTTTGCCGCGGTGCAGTACTTGGCCGAGAAGCACGGAAAGGAAGTATACTCTCCTATCTTCCAAAAGTTTTCCTACTGGACGGAAAAGAAATCGGAATGGGGGCCTATTTCGCTGGGAGCGCGGCTCAGCCTGCACGACCCGTTTGCCTACCATGCCCTGATCTACAATAAAACGGCTTTGGTCCTGAATATGCTGAAAGACATGCTCGGTGAAAATGCGTTTTATGAGGGATTGAAGGGATTCTATCTCAGGCACAGGTACGGCGCAGCGAGTACGCGGGATTTCATCGACGCCATGGAGGAGGTAACCGGTAAAGAACTGGATGCTTTCTTCAAGATGTGGTTCGGCTCCTATCTTCTTCCCGAGGTCCGGATTTCGCACTCTGTCCACAAAACAGAAGAGGGATATGTCCTGAAGTTGAAAGTCAACCAGAGAAAAGAGACTTTTGTATTTCCGCTATGGATAGAATGGACCGAGGAAGGAACAAAAGCCGAAAAAATGGTAGTCGTCGAAAAGCCGAACGAAGAGTTTGAGATCAAGATCCAAGAGCGTCCAAGGAGAATCAAGGTCAACCCGGACAGGGCTGTTCCCGGAAAATTCCGTTGAGGAAAAAAAGAGTAGACTCTTTTTTGGGACTGTCCCTTTTAACACCTTTATTAGGAAAAAATAGGGGCTGTCCCCTTTCTTGAAAAAAAGAGTCTATCCCCCTTTTCTCCAAAAAAGAGCCTATCCCTTTTTAATCGATTTCGGTAATGTCAATCTTCAGCCTTTTGATCATCTCGTTCAGGGTTGTGGCCTTGACTCCCAAAAGGCTAGCCGCTTTTTTTTGGACTCCGTTGCTCTGCTTAAGAGCTCTGAGGATGGCCTTTTTCTGAATGGCTTTGAGGTTGTCTTTGAGGTTGAGATCCTGGTTGGCTGGAGTGAGAGCCAGGCCTTTATCAGGTGCGGAAACGAGGAAAGGAGGGAGATTGTCTCTGATGATGAGTTTGGATTTTGTCAGGACGACGGCTCTCTCGATAAGGTTTTCCAGCTCTCTGATGTTTCCCGGCCAATCATAGCCGATCAAGATCTCCATGACATCCGGGGTAACATTTTCGATCTCTTTATTGTTTTCCTGACTGTATATATCCAGAAAGTGTTTAACAAGAAGCGGAATGTCTTCTTTTCTTTCCCGTAAAGAGGGAAGTTCGATCTTGATGACGTTCAATCGGTAAAAGAGGTCTTGCCGGAATCTGCGTTCCTGTATAAGCTCCTCCAAGTCGGAGTTAGTGGCGGCAACGACTCTCACATCGACCTTGATCGTCTTTGTTCCTCCGAGCCTCATGAATTCCCTCTCCTGCATTACCCGCAGCAGCTTGGATTGAGTCTCAATGTTGAGAGTGGAGATCTCATCGAAAAAAATGGTCCCATTTTCAGCCGCTTCGAACAGCCCCTTTTTTAAGCTGACCGCGCCTGTGAAGGCTCCTTTGACATGTCCGAAGAGATGACTCTCGAGAAGGTCTGGAGGAAGAGAGCCGCTATTGACGATGATGAAGGGAGAACTCGCCCGGTCGCTGTTCTGGTGAATGGCCCTGGCCACGAGTTCTTTACCCGTACCGCTCTCGCCTTGAATGAGGATGGTGCTGCGCGTGGGAGCAGAGGCTTTGATCGTCTCAAAGACATTCTGCATGACTTTGCTTTTTCCGACGATGTTTTCAAAGCTGAATTTTCTTTTGAGCTCATCCTTTAACCTCAGATTTTCTTCCTGAAGGTTCTTGTGTTCTATGGCTCTCCCCACGGTCAGCAGCAGCTCATCGTGCTTGAAGGGCTTCTGGACGTAGTCGAAAGCCCCGATTTTCATGGCGGAAATCGCCGATTCGACCGAGGCGTAGGCGGTGATGATGATGATGACAGAGCGAGGGTCTCTTTTTTTTAATAGTTTCAGGACTTCAATCCCATCCATTCCGGGCATGAGCAGGTCCAGAAGGATGAGGTCGAATGTCTGAGCGGAATGCTTCTCCAGAGCCTCTTCTCCGTTTGCCGAGTTAACGACGGCGTATCCCTCAGAGGTTAAGAGATCACCCAGAACCTCGTGGATGATGGGTTCATCGTCGATGATGTGAATCTTTCCTTTGTTTTCCATTTTAGATCAGTATGCCGAGATTTTTTTGGTTTTTCTTTTATTCAAATCCATCGGTATATGGATGGAAAATGAAGAACCTTTACCGCTCTCGCTTTCCACCATAATCTGCCCTTCATGCTCTTTGATGATGGCATAGCTGATGGAAAGTCCGAGGCCGGTCCCTTTTCCGATTCCTTTGGTTGTGAAAAAGGGGTCGAAGATGTGGGGTCGGTCCTGTTCCTTGATCCCTGTTCCAGTATCCTCTATCCTTATCACGGCTTCGGTGTCCGTTTGATCCAGTTCGATTTTTAGTGTTCCGCCTTCAGGCATGGCATCGATGGCGTTGAGGATGATGTTGATAAAAACTTGCTGCAGCCTTTCGCCATCAGCCCAGATGAGCCTCAACGGGTTCAAACTCAGCTCGAGGTTAATACTCAGGGTTTTCAATTTGTACTCGATCAGAGATATGATTTCTTCGAGGCTTTCTTTAAGATCGACCTGATGGAAGGAGGTTTCGGAAGGATTCCGGGCGAAGTTGAGCAGGTTTTTGATAATACGGGTGACTCTTTCCGTCTGGGCTTCGATCTTTTCCAGAATCTGAGAATGATGACCGGCACTCAGTTTTTTTTGGAGGATCTGAACATAGCTTGAGATCCCTGTCAAAGGCGTGTTGATCTCATGGGCCACCCCTGCCGAGAGCAGGCCTATCGATGCCAGTTTCTCTGACGTAAGGAGCTGTTGCTGGAGAGAGATCTTTTCTGTCACGTCCTCAAAGGCGATGACAGTTCCGTAGGGATTCATCTGGTTATCCAATAAGGGAGTTTTGGCGATGTCGAATATTTTCTCTCCTCCGGCCGGCATTTTTAAAGTTGTCTCACTCAAGAGCCGGAAATCCTTTTGAGAGTCGAGCGGAAAGAGAGCCATATAGTTTTTCTTCCCCAGGATATCACTCAGCGATTTATTCATGACATCTTCTTTTCTCTTGGAGAATGTCTCCTCCAGGACCCGATTCCAGCCTATGATCTTTCCTTTCTGATCGATGACTGCGACTCCCATGGTCAGACTTTCAATGATGTTCTCGCTGTAGTCTTTCAGCCTTTCCAGCTCTGTGGCTCTTAAGCTGGCCTGATTGTACAGGTAAGCGTTCTCCAGGGCCAAAGCCACTGGTGATGAAATGGTCGAAAGGAGCTCCCAATCTTCGCTGCCGAGGAAAGTGTTATCCATCTTTTTCCCCATTCCCAGGCAGCCGATGAGCTTGTCTTCGACTTTCAGCGGCATGTAATGAAAAAAACTTGAAGAGGAAAGCCCTTCAAATTTTTTCTGAAGCTCTGCCTTTTCGGAAAAGGAATATAAAGAGAGAAAATCCTTTTCTTTGAGCTGATTATAAATTGTGTCATGAAAGGTGATTTTGGAGCCTGCGAAGGATAGTCTTCCCCGGGAGTTCAGAATGTAAAAAGTTTTTTCTTCTTTTTCTGTGGGGAGAAGAAGAGCGATGCATTTGAGGGAGAGAGCGTTGGCGATCAGATCCAACAGAGATTGGGAGAGTTTCTGAAGGTTTCTTTCCCGACTGAGCTCTTTGCTTATGGAGAGAAGTGTCTTCCTGTATTTGTAGCTGCGTTTATAAAGTGCCCTGTCCAGGATGGATTGGAAGAGTTTTTTCAGAGGCTGGAACAGAGTCGCTCCCAGGATTATGGCCAGGATTCCGAGGATAAGGGCATAATATCTGTTTTCAGCGAACCCTCTGGTTTGGGAACCGACGATGAAATAGATGATGGCCAGAACCACAGAAGAGGATATCAGCGTGATCGCCTTTTTGAGTATCAGCTCAAAATCCATCAGTCTTTGTCTGGAGATGGCGTAGGCAAAGGTCAGGGGTATAAGCGCCTGGAGGATGACAGTGAGTTCGGCAGCTTTTGAAGGCACTTGTCCGAACATAAAGGGGATGATGTAGAAAAGGATGAAAGGGATGATACCCGCACCAAGTCCGTTGACGATCCATTTCAGCTGCTTTTTAACAGTAAGGTTGGCCGGTTCACGCGTGCTGTGAAAGATGCTCAGTAGGGTCAGCACGGAGAAGAGGGCAAAATGGCTGAGGTCAAGTTTCTCTGATATGAGCTGGAGGCGGAGTATGAGAGGATCACTCAGGCTGTTGAGAAGCGGAAGGTGAAGTATGATTTTTCCTAAAAAGAGAACACCCGCGGGAATGTACAGAAAATAAATGGAAAAGGATCTTCTTTTGAACAGTTTTTTCCTTGCGGGGAAGATCAGGAAGAAATGGAGGAGAAGGGGAGGAAAGACCAGGAAGGCGGATTTATCCAGCCAATAAAAGACACAATCCAGAGTGTCCAGTCTGCCTGTTGGAGAAAAGATAAAGAAGGAATAGAAGGCCAAAGAAATGAGATAGAAGTAAATGTAGGGCATGGATAAGGGCTGCTTGGATGTCAAAAGCACGATCAGCCCGATGACCAGGGTTCCGAACCCGATAAAAGCAAGGTAGAAATAGATGGGATCGGTTGCTTTTTGCTGGAGGTTGAAAGAAGGGAAAAAGCTTTCTCCGCCTCTGGCGATTTCATAGGTCACCCTTTGGTCAGACAGACCTGCCAACCACAGGCTCTTGGCAATGTCTATCTTGTTTTTTACCGGATTGTTATTGATAGAATAGAGAATGTCCCCTTTTTTTATGTTGCCCAAATAAGCAGGGCTCCTGAATTCGACTTTCAAGGCTGTCAAGCCCTCTGGCTTGGCTATCCAGATAACGCCGTCTGTGTACTCTCTCCAGGCGATTTTTTGGGAGATGTTCAAGCCGCCTAAACCAAGCAGGACAAGGATGGGCAGGACAGCCAGGATGATGTTTATTCTGCCGGAGATTTTTTCTCCGGGTCTTTTTAAAAATCCAAAAAATTGAATCATTTTTGTAAAAAATATATGGTGGATTTAGTCCAAAACGTGTTTTGCTCCGGCTCGGATGGCCCATTTGATGCTGGGCTGCTTCAACAGTTTTTCCAGCATCGGGTCCATTTTTAATCCCAGAGTTCTCGCATTTCTTGATAAAATGGTGCTCATGTAGTCGTACTTAGGCTTTTTTTCGGGAACATTCTGGGGGAAGGCCGGATCCTTGGTCAGAGATACCCCCTTTGATGAGAGAGTACTGGGAGGCGTGAAAACCAGCGCCATGAAGAGAAAGAAAGCGACTCCCAGGCTTATTTTTTTCCGCATTTACTCTTTAAAAATAAATCTTTCATTCACATTTGTCAATATTCTCTACCTGTCAGCAGCCCTCTCTTTCTCTGGAACGTCCCCTTTTAGATTTGACAAAAACACGAGGATAGCCTAATATTGACTTGCCCTTTTTAAGACTATAATTGGTTTTTTTTAAATAAAATGCCTTACTTTCTTTGCCGGGTGGCAGCGGAAGATGGAAGCGTGGTGAGTCAAACCCAGCTTGCGTCTTCTCGCCACGAATGCCAGAAACACTTTGAAGAAATGGGATATTGCGTCTTATCTGTCAAATTGGATTGGAAAAGGATAAGGGTTCCTGCTTTCCCTTTTGAGAAAAAGATCAAGGATAAGGATTTCATCATGTTCAATCAGGAGCTTGTCGCTTTGATCAAGGCCGGTTATCCCATCCTCAAATGCATTGAGGTCATATCGAGCCGGATAAAGAACATCCATATCAAAGAGCTGTTGATGAAGGTCGAGAAGGAGATCAGAGGAGGCAAATCCCTTTCCGAAGCTTTTGCTCCTTTTGAGAAAAATTTTTCAAGAGTCTACATTGCCTCTCTCGTCGCAGGGGAGAGAAGCGGTAACCTGTCCGGTACGATCAGCCGCTATATCGATTATGCGAGGGTCATTTCAGAGACAAAATCACGGATAAAGTCGGCGCTGACCTATCCGACGTTGCTCCTCCTTTTTTCCTTTTTCTTGCTGGCCATCTTGCTCAATTTCATTCTCCCTCGCTTCTCCAGTTTTTATACGGGGTTCGAATCCGAGCTCCCGGGTATCACCCGCTCACTCATGGCTTTTTCCCAGGCTGTGAGGGCCAATTTCCCCCTGTTGATCGCTCTCCTATTCTTGCTTTTTATCATCTATTTCCAGATGAGAAGGCGGGAGACAACCCGTGTTCTTATTGACAGGTTCAAGCTGAAAATTCCGTACGGGGGTTCGATCTGGATAGAGTCCGGCGTCTCGATCGTCTGCCGGACGATGAGCCTTCTGCTGGAGGCCGGGATTACGCTTCTCCATGCTGTGGGCATCGCCAACAAGGCCGTTCCCAACAGTTTCCTTATCAAGAGGATGGAGAGCCTGCCTGAGTCTATCCAGCAGGGAGAAAGTCTTTCGGAGGCCCTTTCAAGGACAGGCTTCTTTCCTGTCCTCTCTCTCGACATGATCCGGATTGGAGAAACATCGGCAAACCTGGAAGGGATGTTGAGCGATGTGGCAGATTTTTATGATGGGAGGATCAAGAGAAAGATCGATACATTTGTTTCCCTCATCGAGCCTGTGGTCATTATTTTTATGGGCTTGATTATCGCGGGCATGCTTCTCTCTGTTTATTTGCCGATTTTTAATATAATAAGAGTGGTTCGATAATGAAAAAAACGATTAAAGAGAAATCAGCCGAAGTCTCTCTTCTTGAAGAGGAGAAAACGAAAAAGTTAGCTGCGCGCTACAAAGTTCCATATATTGACCTCTCGACCCGCATGCTCGACCGGGAGATGGTCCAGTCCTTTCCGGCAGATTTTCTGCACAGGTCGAACTTTATTCCGTTTGAGAAGAATGAGGATGTCGTTAAAATCGCCATTGCTGACCCGTCTGATATTGCGACCATAGACGCCATTGAAACTCACCTGGGAATGAAGGTCGAGGTATACGCCACGACAAAAAGAGCTATCCATGAGGCTCTGCGCAAGAGTGAGACCGCCCAACAGGTCCTCAGGGATGCCACAGAAGGATTCATCATGCAGGTGGTTGAGAAGGATAGCGGCGAAGGAGAGGAGGTCATCTCTGTGGAGACGCTGGCGGATAAGGACGGCTCCATCATTAAGCTAGTCAACTCCATAATTTTCACGGCTGTCCAGAAAAGAGCCAGCGATATCCATGTCGAATCTAAGGAGGAGGGCATCATCGTCAAGTACCGCATCGACGGAGTCCTGGGTGAAGCCATGGAGCCGATCGATAAAAAATTCCAGTCTTCGATCATTTCCAGGATCAAGGTCATGTCTGACCTTGATATCGCGGAGCGAAGCTATGGTGAGGATGCGGTCATCCGGATTCTCGATAAGGAGATGATCACAGAGGCCATAGCCGAATTGAGGATGGACCTGCTTGGATTCTCTGATGCCGTCCTCGAAAATTTCAGGAGGTATATCACCCAGCCTTACGGCATGGTTCTGGTGACCGGACCGACCGGGAGCGGGAAAACAACCACTCTTTACGCCGCTTTGACCGAGATAAAAGCTCCTGAAGACAAGATCGTTACCATCGAGGACCCAGTGGAATACCAGATCGATGGCATCACCCAGATTCCGGTGAATGAAAAGAAGGGACTCACTTTTGCTCGAGGCCTGAGGTCGATCCTGAGGCACGACCCGGACAAGATAATGGTCGGGGAGATCAGAGACCCTGAAACAGCCCAGATCGCCATCCAGTCGGCCCTGACCGGACACCTGGTCTTTACCACGGTTCACGCCAACAATGTCTTTGATGTCATCGGCCGTTTCCTGCATATGCAGGTCGATCCTTACAGCTTCATCTCCGCATTGAACTGCATCCTGGCTCAGAGGCTGGTCAGAGTCCTCTGCCCGAAGTGCAAAGCTCCCGTGAAATACAGTTCCAAACAACTCCAAGAATCCGGCCTCAACCCCCAAAAATACAAGGGCCAGTCCTTTTATGAGGCCCAGGGATGCTCGGAATGTTACTTCACCGGATACAAGGGGAGAACAGCTATAGCTGAGCTTCTCGAGCTTTCCGATGAGATCCGAGAAATGATCTTGAACAGAAAACCTCTTTCCGAGGTGAAGAAAAGAGCCAAGAGCGAGGGAATGACATTCCTGCGGGAGGTGGGTATGGAAGAGAAGGTTTTGAAAGGAGTCACCAGCCTTAAAGAGCTGAATAAAGTGACTTTTGTTGAGTGAGGAGATGGCCGCTTTTCTGGAGAAGATAAGTAAATATTTCACCAAACAGCCTCTTCCCCGTACGGCTTTTCAACTGACATCGCGGTATGTCAGCGGAATTCATGTCTCCGCCAAGGATGGAAGAGTCACCCATCATTTCATTTCCCCTCTGGAGAGAGGCATAATACAGCCCTCTTTTGATAAAAGTAATATTAAAAAACCGGCTCTATTGGAAGGCAGGATCAAGAGAGAATTGGGGAAGCTTCGCATTTCCGACCAGAAAGCAGCCTTTCTCTTGCCAGAGCTGTCTTTGAAAGCCTTTGTCTTCTCCTTTGATTCACTTCCGGCATCTCGGCAGGATAGAGAGCGAATCATCCGCTTCCGAGTGAAGAAGCAAATCCCCCTGCTGCCTGATGATGCCCGTTTTTCCTTTGACGTGATCAAAACAGGCGCCAATATGAAGAAGATTCTTGTTGCGGTCGCAAAATCTTCGGTGATCAGGGAGTACGAGGATTTTTTTAGCCGATTCAACTTGAGAGTCAGAACGGTCGGTATTCCGACTCTTAGCCTGCAGTCTCTGTTGAACACGCAAAAGGAGAAAGATGTGCTCCTGATAAATATAGAGGAAGACTCTCTATGCCTCGTTGCAGCCATAAATTCTGAGATCGCACTCTACCGCTTGAAGCCCTTTCTATCCGGATTCCAAGCGAGCATCTCCCCAGACCAGGTAGCAGAGAGCATTGTTAAGGAAGTGGAGAACACGGTTCATTTTATTGAAGACAAAGAGGAGAGAAAGATCCAGTCGTTCTGGCTCCGGGTGGGATTTCTGGAAGGAGAAGGAGAGGTGATTTCCTCTCTGCAGAAAAAAGCGACTTTCTCCATCACCAGAATAGAATCCAGCTTGACTGAAAAACTGGGTTCGAGGGAAAAAAAGATACTCTCACCTCTTATCGGACAGATTCAATGATGGATTCCAAACAGTTAAGCCTGAACCTTGCCAGTCGTCCCTGGCGGAACAGGAGGCTTTTCTTAAATTTGATGTTTTTTCTTGGAGCGCTCTTTCTTCTTGTTTCCTTTTTTGCCGGGAAGACTTTCATCCAGTACCACTCGAAAGCCCAAGAGACAAGGGCCTCCATAAGAAAGACCGAGAGGATGATAAGCGATACCCAGAGGGATGAGAAGCAGCTCACTAAGAGAGTTGAAGAGGTAAGCAAAAGCCACAGGAATCGAGTCGATGTGGTGAACAGCATTATTCTCAAGAAGAGCTTTTCCTGGATTGAGTTTTTCTCTGACCTGGAAAAGTCCCTTCCTGATTCCTCCTATATTGTTTCTCTGGCACCGTCCCTCACCGAGAAGTCGAAGGTGCTCTTGAATTTGAGGATCGCCTCCTCCAACGTGGACGACCTCTTGAAGCTTATTGATAATCTGATAGCTTTGAAATTCGGTGAGATCAAGATCCACGGGGAGACACAGAACGATAGGGGATTGCTAATTTCGGAGATATCCTTGAGCTATGAGAGAGATATTTAGTTTATTGGAAGAAAAGGAGAAGAAAACCCTTCGAATCCTGGGTGTGCTTTTGGTGCTGGCCCTGCTTTTCCTTCTTGGGGTTTCTTTTCCTCAGAAGAGGAGTTATTTCAGAGCGACTTCCTTGCTGGAATCCAAGCAGGGAGAGTACGAGCATTTCCATCGAGAAACCCTTGAGAAAGAAAGCGAGATCCGCCTCTGGCAGGAGGCCACGCGCGATATAGAAGATTTAAGGAAGAGCCATTTCTACAGCGGGAATGATGCCATCAAACAGATGAGGGTCGACATTGAACGCATCCTGAGTCAAGGCCGAATTCCTGCAACTCAAAAGAGTTACCATTACACTGAATTTGCGAATGAAAGCATCAAAAAAATGACCGTGAGCTTTAACGTCAGAGGCTCTTACCAGTCCTTGAAAATGTTTATTCAATCTGTGGAGGAATTTCCCAAATTCCTGCTTGTGGAAAAGATCGATTTCCTGGACATCGATTCCAGAAGCGGGATGCTTGAGCTCAAGATTTTCCTGGCAGGCTATTATGAAAGTTAAGAGGGTGCTCTTCGGTGTTCTTCTTCTGAGCTTTGGCCTGGCTCTCTGGGCAGGAGCACAGACTCCGCAAGAGAAGGAAACGGAAAAAAAGCAGATAAAGAGCCTGATCAGGAAGGAGTTGCTGCAGAAGGAAAAACAGAAGCTCGGTCCTTCTCGAAGAAACGTCTTTTCTCTCCGCACGCCAGGCAGAGTGGACCCGGGAAAGGCTCCTGTCAACTTTGAGCCCAATCCTCAACGGGTCGAACGGATGCCTTCCGGGGAGGCACCCGGCATGCCTCTGCTCATACGGTACATCGGGCACATTAAATCCGACAGCAAGATCACGGGTTTGATCATTTTTGAAGGCAGTGCTCTGGCCGTAGTGAAAGAAGAGATGATCGGCGAAGGAGTGAAAATCGTCGAGATCACTCCTGAGTACATAGAAGTTATCGGTCCGGACTCGGTGAGGAGAAAATATACTCTTGAAGGAGAGAAAGAGTGAGAAAATCAATATGTTTGATCATATTCGCCTTGATCCTTTGGGGGTGCGCAACGTTCAGCCCCAGCTACAAGCAGGGGACTCAAGCAGCCTTGAACAAGAATTGGGATGATGCCATCCAACATCTGGAAAAGGCGGCTCTGGAAGACCCAGATAATTCGGTCTATCGGGTGGCATTGATCCGGGCCAAACTCGCTGCAAGCTATGACCATCTCAACAAGGCTCGAGAGCTGGCTTCCCATGGGAAAAAAGAAGAAGCCCTGGCAGAGTACAGGAAAGCCCTTTCCTACGGCCAGCTGGGTTCTGATATAGTCGAAGAGGCGAAAGGACTCACGGAGGAAAAACCCGAAGAAGAAAAGCAAAAAGAAGTCAAGATAGAGCCCCCGGTCAGGCTCATGGTCGATGACGAGAAGATCGTCCTGCGTTTTCCCGTTGAAGTGAGCCTCCGCTCGATCTATCAGGCACTGGGCAAGCATGCCCGGGTCAATATCATTTTTGACGACCAGTTCAGGGATACCCCTTTTTCCATCGAGCTGGTGGATATGAGTTTTGAGCAGGCCCTCTTCTATCTGTGCATGGCCTCCAAGAATTTTTACAGGATCGTCGATGAGAAAACAGTGGTCGTCGCTCCTGACCTCCCTCAAAAGCGGGCCCAGTATGAGCTGAATGCGATCAAAACATTCTATCTCTCCAACATCAACGCCGAGGAAATCAGGGCTCAGTTCATGCTGATTCTCCGCACGTCGACAGGGAGAGCCCCGATTCTCATCGTTGATAAGAATTTGAACTCGGTCACCATTAGGGACGCACCGGAAGTCCTGGAGTTGGCGGAAAAGCTCATCCAGCTCTGGGACAAGCCGAAAGGAGAGATCGTCCTTGACCTGGAGATCATGGAGGTTTCCCGTATAAAGTTGAAGCAGTTGGGCGTGGAATTTGAGCAGAGCATAATCGGGCTTAGATACAGAGGCGCTGACGCTCCGGATGAAGGCTGGGAAGTCCTGAATGATCTGGATTTTACAAAGTCGGAGAATTTTCAGATCAGCTTTCCTTCGGCAATCCTCCAGTTCCTCGAGTCGGATGCGGATACCAAGATCATCTCCCAGCCCAGGCTCCGCGGTATCGATGGAGAGGAGATGACCTACCTGGTCGGAGATAAGATCCCTATCCCCCGGACCACCTTTACTCCGATAGCTGCCGGAGGTATCAGTCAACAGCCAGTGACCAATTTCACCTTCGAGGATGTCGGCATCGATGTCAAGATCACACCCAGGATCCATATCGAGAAGGAAGTGACCCTGGAGCTCGAGATCAAGATCAAGTCCATCGGAGGGACCGGTTTTGCCAATATCCCGATAATCGCCACCAGGGAGGTGAAGAACGTCATCCGGCTTAAGGATGGAGAGACGAACCTTCTGGCCGGCTTACTGAAGGATGAGGAGAGGAAGATCCACAGCGGGATAGTCGGATTGAAGAACATCCCCATCCTGGGAGGACTTTTTTCCAGCACCGACCAGACCGTTCAGCAGACAGATGTCATTTTGACCATCACTCCCCACATCATCCGGACCATGCCCCTCAGCGAAGAGGACATGAAACCTCTCTGGGTCGGGCTGGAAAGCGTCACTCCTACTGAGGGAAGGGCAGATCTGCCGCCTGAAGAGGCGATCCGGACGCAGAGACAGGTTTTGAGGGAAGATGCCGTGACAGCCAGGGTGGGTCAAAACCAGATCATGCTGAGTCCTCCCAATCTTGAAACTCGCCAGAATCGAGAGGTCCGCATCAACGTCAACCTGAGGGTTCAACAGGATATCAGCAATATGTCCCTGAGCATCAGCTTCGATCCCCAAGTGATGAGTTTAAAGGAGGTCGTCCGCAGGGAATTCATCAGCCGGCTTGGAGAGGATGTCCCCTTTTTCCAGAATATAGATAATTCGGCAGGAATGTGCACCTTGGGATTCTCCAGTCCTGAGCTAGATAAAGGCCTCAGAGGAACAGGAACCCTCGCTGTTCTTGTCTTCGAGCCTGTCAGCCAGGGAGAGACCGAGATCACGGTCGCCGAGGTCTCAGCTAACAGCCCTACCGGTGAGAGCGTAGAGTTTACGGTGAGTCGGCAGTGCCGTGTTGTCGTAAGATAACTTCCCTGAATTATTCATAAAATCTGCCGACACCCTATTCAAATCAACCTTTAGGATTATTGTTTCATCCTATGTCGGCATCTTTTCCCCTTCGGGCGAGCCGATCTCACTGCATCTGCTTTGTTGCGGCCCATTCGCGGTGGAGGACCACAGCTTCATGTGCCGACGTCTCGCATCTGCAGCAACCTCGACTCGTGAATAAATCAGGTAAACTTAAAACTTCATTCTCTGCGATTGACTTTAGAATTCCTCAGCAGTTAAAATACGCCATTTATTGACTGGAGGTCAGAATGCCGGCAAAGAAAAAGGCTGTTAAAAAGACAACGAAGAAGACTGCCAAGAAGACAGCTGTGAAGAAAACAAAGAAAGCTGCTCCCAAGAAAAAAGTCACGGCAAGCGCAAAAAAGGGCCAGGTTTATGAATGCAGAGTTTGCGGCCTGCGGGTCATCGTCGATAAAGTCTGTGGCTGTGTTGAAGAACATGCACTGATCTGTTGCACGAAGCTTATGACGAAAAAGGCAAAGAAGTAACGCAGCATTAGACGTTTTTAGAGAATTAGATCCCCAGACACATTTCCACTGCCACTCGAGGTTGGATCCCATCCATCGTTCAAGAAGAAAGGGATCTTTTTTCTGGAAAAACGCCCGGCGCTTTTTCTGCTTCTCTATGTTCATGCCCAGCACAGGTTTTTCGCTTTTTTTTTAGTCCTGACAGGAACCCGCCTCTTTTTCCGGATGAATTGAGATGAAACCATTTTTATGGTAAAAAGCTTATAAACTTCCACTTTTGCCGATAAACAGGAAAAAATGGCTCAGCGAAACCTTACGAAAGAGCGGGGTGTCATTCACTTTGACAGTTCGAGAAAATTTGAGATCTATTCTCTGATCACAGAGAAGATCAGTCAGCTGGGAGACCTGAACAAAATCCTGGATGACGTCCTGGCCATTCTCAAGACCGTGACCGGATGCCGCCATCTGGCCATCAGGATGATCGACTCCAAAGGAAACATACCCTTTTCCACACATCTGGGTTTGGACAAGAAATTCCTGGATTCCGAGCACTGGGTGACTGTAAGAGATTGTCTCTGTGGCCGGGTGGCAAGAGGGGGATTGGACAAGTCTTTGCCCTTTATAACCAAATACGGGTCTTTTTTCACAAACTCTCTATCCCGGCTCATGGAGCAGATTAAGGCCGGTCATCCCCAGATCGATAGAGGGACTTTAAGAGACGCCTGCCTGAGCAGAGGATACGAGTCGGTGGCGATCGTTCCGGTCAGGTCAAAAGAAAAGATCATCGCCGAGCTTTACCTCTCAGATGAGAACAGGGATCTTTTTCCTGAGGAAAAAGTCCGTTTTCTGGAAGATGTCTCTGTCCAGGTCGGGATCGCCATCCAGAATTCAAGGCTTTATACACAGTTGAGAGAGTCTCAGAAAAAGTTGATGGATATGTTGAATTCTACCTCCATCGGGATCGTGGAACTGGATACAAAAGGCTCCATACTGCAGATCAACAGCAAAGGTGCCGAACTTTTGGGTTATTCATCTCCTGAGAAACTCATGGACCATGGCATCCGCATCAGCGAGCTCAATGTGGATAGTGCTGAATGGGAAAGATTTATCGAATCAGTGGATGAGTCGGGAGTGGTCAACGATTACGCTCTTGTCTTCCTGGCAGGCCGGCAGGAACAGCATCTTGAGTTCTCTCTGAAGTCCGTCAAGGATGACAAGGGGAACATCATCGGCTACAGGGGAACCTTCCGCGACATCACAGACCGGATCAGGCTTGAAGAAGAAAGACTGAGCAAAGCCAAAGCAGAGTCCTTGAAAAACAGGTATTATCAGGAGACACTCGCTTTGAGGGATGAGATCAAATCAGAATATCCTTTTGAGGAGATGATCGGGTCGAGCTCGTCCCTGCAGCGGATAAAGAAAGCCATCCAGCAGGTCGCCTCCACGGATACGACAGTTCTTATCGAGGGAGAGACAGGAACAGGGAAGGAGCTTGTAGCCCGCTATATCCATGAGCTGAGCCTCCGCAAGGACCGGATTCTGGTCAAGGTGAACTGCGCGGCTCTTTCTGAAGGCTTAATCACTTCCGAGCTTTTCGGGCATGAAAAAGGAGCCTTCACCGGAGCCATCCAGAGAAGGATCGGCCGGTTCGAGTATGCAGATAAAGCCACCATTTTCCTGGATGAGATCGGAGACCTGCCTCTCGAGACTCAGGCCATGCTTCTTCGCGTTCTTCAGGATGGCGAGTTTGAAAGGGTTGGCAGCTCAAAAACCATAAAGGTCGATGTCAGGGTTCTTGCGGCTACGAATCGAGACCTGATGCTCCTTGTTGACGATAAGAAGTTCAGGAGGGATCTGTACTACCGCTTAAACGTTTTTTCCATAAAGATCAGCCCCCTTCGGGAAAGAAAAGAGGATATCCCTCTTTTAACCGCCTATTTCCTGGAAACCCTCGGGAGAAGAATCGGGAAGAAGGTCGATAGAGTCAGTGCCAGGACGATGGAGCTGTTCATGGAGTATAGCTGGCCAGGAAACGTACGCGAACTGCAGAATATCATCGAGCATGGACTGGTCATCTCGAGGGGAGACGAGCTGGATGTTCCTCGGGCTTATTTTGGGCAGGCTCTTGATGAAAAAAGGAAATCAGAACTCGTTCCCCTTGAGGAATATGAAAAGCAGTACATCCTTGAAGTTCTCCAGCATACAAAAGGTGCCATCTACGGTCCAAAAGGGGCGGCTGTCATCCTGGGATTGAAGCCCTCCACGCTCCAGAGCCGGATGAAGAAGCTAAGCATCGAGAGACCGAAGAGCCGCTGAATCGGGGAATACATTTCGGGGAAATACCGATATTTCGGTATTCCAGGGGCTTGTCTTTCTTTCTGGAGGCTGTGGCTCGTCCATATCTTGTTTATTTGTATAAACTTAGTGAAATAAGAGTTTTTTTATCCGTTTGGCACGAATATTGCTTTATATACGGAGTGAAAGATTATTGAAAGAAGATAATCAAGAAGCAGGATGCTATGAAAAAAAAGGGAAGACAGATCACTGATATTTCTGTGATGATCGCTGGAATAGCAGGGGATGGCGTTCTGTTCACCGGAAATATATTGGCCAAAATATTGAAAAGACAGGGGTGGTGGGTTTCCACTTACAAAGATTTCCCTTCTAACATAAGAGGCGAGCCGACGAACTACACCATTCGCACCAGCCTGAACAGGATTCAAAGTCGGTCAGATGAAATCGATGTCTTTTTGGCTTTCGATTGCGGAGCCATCATCGACCATGCGGACAGGATGGCTGGAAAAGGCCTGCTGCTCTGTGACGGTGTTGGCTTATCCAGGTATACTCCTGCGCAGAAGAAGAATAGGACATACCACACCTTCCCTCTGAGAAAGCTGGCCAGAGACAACTTCAAGAGCGAGATCTACAAGAACATGATCGCTCTCGGCGCGCTGGCTTACATCCTTGACCTTGATTTTCAAGTCATCGAGAAGCTCATCTCTGAGGCGTTCTTGAAAAAAAAGGGAAAGGAAGTCGTGGAGAGAAATATCCGTGCCATTCGCTTGGGATGCCAGCAGGCCGAAAAGATCGTACAACCTGAAGAATTGCATCCCCTCGCGGAAAGAAAGGACGCAGGCCGGTTACTCCTCTCTGGTAACGAAGCGGTGGCCTTGGGTGCTCTGGCTGGAGGATGTCGGTTTTTTGCCGCTTATCCGATTTGTCCGGCAACTGAGATCTGGCAGTGGCTGGCCAAATACTTCCCTGATTATAATGGCCTCGTCGTTCAGACCGAAGATGAACTGGCCGCGTTGAACATGGCGTTGGGCGCTTCATATGCAGGAGCTCGGGCCATGACCTCCACTTCGGGCCCTGGAGGATCGTTGATGATGGAAGCATTCGGCCTGGCAGGGATGACGGAGATACCGGTGGTGGTGGTTCATGTTCAGCGAGTCGGCCCGAGCACGGGAATACCGACAAAGACCGAACAGTCGGATTTGAACCAGTGGGTCTTCGGCTCGCACGGAGACTTCCCGCGCATTGTCCTCTCCCCCGGAACGATCGAAGAATGCTTTGATTTCACCGTAAGAGCCTTTAACCTGGCTGAGAAATACCAGTGTCCGGTGGTTCTTCTCACCGAGCAGGAATTTGGCCAGAACCTCTTCACGGTGAAGAGGTTCGACTTGGATAAAGTCGAGATCGACAGAGGCAAACTTCTTAGTCAGGAAGAACTGGACAGGATGAAGGACTACAGGAGATATGAATTCACGACGGATGGGATTTCTCCTCGAGCTCTGCCGGGAATGAAGAACGGCCTCCATATGGTGGAAAGCAACGAGCATGATATAAGAGGATACCGGGATGAAGACCCGGAAAACAGGAGCAGGATGATGCGCAAGCGGATGAAGAAGCTCCTGAGCGCCGCCAAGGATTCGATCCCTCCTAAAGTCTGGGGGGAGAGGGAAGCGAAAACCGGGATCATCGGTTTTGGGTCTACCTTTGGCCCCATCCAGGAGGCTCTTGCTCAACTCAAGGAAAAGGGAATAGGAGCCAAATATCTCCAGATGAGAACTCTCTGGCCCTTCCCGGCGAAGAAAGTCGGGGAATTCATCTCTTCCTGTGATGCGGTTTATATCGTGGAAAACAATTACTCGGGGCAGTTGAGCCGGCTGATCCAGAGTCAACTGAGGATACCGGCTCGGATACAGATAAAGAATATCCTGAATTATTCCAGCCTGGCTTTCAGGCCTCGGGAAATTTCAACGGAGATCCAGAGGACGTTATAGATGAAAAGAGAGAAAGACTTCCATTTAAGCGAACCGACCTGGTGCCCGGGCTGTGGTATCTACGGTATATTCGCGGCTTTGAAAATGGCCGCGGTGAAGATTGACCTTGATCCTGAAGAGATGGTCGTCGTCACCGGCATCGGCTGCCATGGGAGGTTGAACAATCATTTTCGCGCTTACGGTTTTCATGCCCTTCATGGCCGGACTCTTCCCCTGGCTTCAGGAATCAAGCTCTCCAATCCACGCCTTTCTGTGCTCAGTATCAGCGGTGACGGCGATGCCTATTCCATAGGGGTGGGGCATTTTGTCCATGCTCTGAGGAAGAACATCGATATCACTTATCTGGTGGTGGACAACCGGATATATGCCCTGACCCAGGGACAGACATCGCCCACAAGCCCCTTGGGCTATGTGTCTGTTTCTGCCCCTTTCGGCACCAAAGAACTTCCTCTGGATGGCGCCAAGCTGGCCCTGGCCTCAGGCGGAACATTCATTGCCCGTGGATTTTCAGCTCAGCCCAAAAAGCTGGCCGCTCTCATCGAAAAAGGAATAAAGCACAAGGGATTTTCTTTTATTGAAGTGTTAAGTCCCTGTGTGACTCATAATAAAATCATCACCGCTCAGTGGCTCAAGGAGCACATCTCTCATCTGGATGAAGATCATAGCTACGACCCCAGGAGCAAGAAACAGGCCTGGGAGAAACTGATAAAAGAAGAGAAGATTCCAGTGGGTTTGATCTATGTGGATGAGAGAGCGACCTACGGGGAACTCGTTTTACCCGAGAAAGATCAGCCTCTTGTCGGCAATGACCTGGGTATTGATGAACAAAGGTTTGAAAGAGTACTGGAAGAGTTTCAATGATATAATGAAATATCCAGAATTTATAAAAGGAGAATGTATCGATGAAAGACAGAGTTGAAAAAGCATTGGATAAGATTCGTCCTGCGCTCAGGGCAGATGGCGGAGACGTGGAGCTCATTGAGGTCAAGGACGATGTGGTCAAAGTCAAGCTGACCGGAGCATGCGGCGGATGTCCCATGTCTCAGATGACTTTGAAAATGGGGATCGAGAGGCTGTTGAAGCAGGAAATCCCGGAAATCAAAGAGGTTGTCGCTGTCTAGGTTTGAAATGAGAAAAGTCTACCTGGATCATATTGCCGCGACACCTATTCATCCGGAGGCTCTGGAGACCATGCTACCCTATTTAAAGGAGAATTTCGGTAATCCCCAAAGCCTTCATTCGGCCGGCCAGCAAGCCCAGCAGGCGTTGGAGGAGGCAAGGGAGAGCGTGGCTCGGCTGATTCACGCTCAAACTGCAGAGGTCTTCTTCACTTCCAGCGGTTCGGAATCCAATAATTTTGCTGTCAAAGGACTGGCCCTGGCGCAAAAAGGTCGAGGGAACCATATCGTTCTTTCTTCCATCGAGCACCAGTCCATTCTTCATTCGGCCAAATCGCTCGAGAAATTCGGTTACAGCGCGAGCCTTGTTCCTGTGGATAAGTTCGGCAGGGTGACTCCGGAGGATGTCCGGAAGGCCATCACATCGGACACGGTCCTTGTCTCGGTGATGCTGGCCAACAGTGAAGTCGGGACAATTCAGCCCGTCAAAGAGATCGCTGCAGTCTGCCACGAACAGGAAGTGCTTTTCCATACGGATGCAGTGGCGGCCGTGGGCAATATTCCTGTCGATGTCACGGAGCTGGGAGTCGATGCTCTCAGCCTGGCCGGAAATCAGTTCTACGGTCCGAAAGGGAGTGCAGCTCTGTTCGTCAAGAAAGGAACACGGATCCTTCCTTTTATCGATGGAGGCATTCAGGAGGGAGGCCGAAGAGCGGGGACAGAGGATGTGGCGGCTATCGTCGGGCTGGGAAAAGCAGCGGAGATAGCCATGAGAGATGGGAAAAAGCGAGATGAGAAGGTCCTGCCTTTAAGGGACAGGCTGATTCAGGAACTTCCTCAAAGGGTGGAGCATGTGTTTTTCACCGGTCACCCGAAGAGCAGGCTTCCCCATCATGTCAGCTTCTGCATCGAGTTCATTGAAGGGGAGGCGATGCTTTTGAACCTGGATATGCAGGGGATTTCGGCATCCAGCGGTTCGGCCTGCACCTCAAGAGCATTGAAGGCGTCTCACGTGCTTCTGGCCATGGGCATTGACCATGCTTTGGCTCAAGGTTCTCTCGTCTTCAGCTTAGTCGAGGGCACGACTGCGGAGGATATCGAATATCTTCTTGAAGTCTTCCCCCCTATCATAGAGAGACTGAGGAAGATGTCTCCTTTGTACACCCAATATTTGGAGGAGAAAAGAAAATGATTTACAGCGAAAAAGTCATGGAGCATTTTCAGAACCCGCGCAACGTGGGTGTGATCAAAGATGCTGACGGCGTCGGGCAGGTCGGCAATCCTGTCTGCGGTGACATGATGAGTTTTTACATCAAGGTCAAGGATAACCGCATCGCGGATGTCAAATTCCAGACATTCGGCTGTGGCGCAGCGATTGCCGTATCCAGCATGGTCAGCGAGATGGCCATAGGAAAGACCATCGAGGATGCGCTGAAGATCACCAACAGGAGTGTGGCTGAGGAACTGGGAGGGCTGCCCAAGAACAAACTCCACTGCTCGAACCTTGGCGCAGACGCCCTTCATGCGGCCATCAAGGATTACCAGGAAAAGCAGAAGGCTCATAAAAAAGGTAAGGTGGGGAAGGCTTCTGCCGAGAAGCCCGCAGAGAGTGAAGAATGCTGCTGTCCCTACTGCGAAGGCCCTCTGGAAGGTTTAGAGGCTTACTGCAGGAGCTGTGATTTTGAGCTTGAGGACTGTCCGGAATGCGGAAAAGCCAGGAAGAAAGGGGAGGAATGCCCGCACTGCGGAGCGACAAAAGTGAGAGTTTAGAAGCTCTGAGGCTGAGGATTCCTGAGGAGAGAGGAACAGATAGAGAAGGAAGGGAGATCGACGGATGAAGGCCGACGTGAAGCTGGATTGTTTCGGACTGCTCTGTCCGATGCCCATCATCCAGACTTCCCAAAAGATCAAGGAAATGAAGGTCGGTGAAGTTCTGGAGGTGTCGGCAACGGATAAAGGGATTAAAGAGGATATGCCTGCCTGGTGCAGACAGACAGGGCAGGAATTCATAGGGTTGGAGGAAGATGGCGAAATAATCAGGGTCTATGTCAGGAAAGTGAAGGATTGAGGACGATGCTGAGAATCACTGTAAAGAAAGAAGGCCGGAAAAAACGAGTGCTTTACCTTGAGGGCAAGATTTGCCGGGAGCTGGTCAGGGAACTTGAAACCGAAATAGTCCGCGGTTTGGACGAAGGACAAAGGATCGTTCTCGATTTCTCCAAAGTGGGCTTTCTCGACGAGGAGGCAGCGGATATGATCAACCGCTTCCCTCTCCAAAGGGTTGAGAAGAGGAACGGATCTTTGTTCATCCGGACCATGCTGAAGATGGAGAATCGGGGAGAGCAATGAACACAGAGGAATTAAAAAAAAGGATTATTCGATTAAAAAAAGAGAAGAAGGCTATCATTATTGCTCATAATTATCAGATCGGTGATGTCCAGGATGTGGCTGATTTCATCGGCGATTCTCTGGGACTGAGCCAGCAGGCGGCCCGGGTAAAAGAGGATATCATCGTCTTCTGCGGAGTCCATTTCATGGCGGAGACGGCCGCGATCCTGGCACCGGAGAAGACAATTCTGATGCCTGAGATCAAAGCGGGCTGCCCGATGGCGGATATGATCACTGCCGAGGAGCTTCGTCAGTGGAAGAACAATTACCCGGGACGAAGTGTCGTCTGCTATGTCAACACCAGCGCCGCGGTCAAGGCGGAATGCGATGTCTGCTGCACCTCCTCGAATGCGGTCAGAGTGGTCAATTCTCTTGAGGGAGACGAGATCCTGTTTGCCCCCGATAAGAACCTCGCCGCTTATGTGGCCCGTCACACCCGGAAGAAGATCATTCCCTGGGACGGATACTGCTACGTGCACAACAACATCCGGCTCAAGGATGTGAAAGAAAAGAAAGCCATTCATCCCGGAGCAGAGGTCTGGGTTCATCCGGAATGCCGGCCCGAGGTCATCGATATCGCGGACAAGGTTCTCTCCACAGGAGGGATGGTGAAGGAAGCGCGGACGACACAAAAGAAAGAGGTCATTATCGGCACGGAGACAGGCATCATCTTCCGTTTGAAGAAAGAGAACCCGGATAAAAATTTTTACCCTGCCAGGGACCAGGCTTTCTGCTCGAACATGAAAAAGACAGACCTGATGAAGGTCCTGCGCTCTCTGGAAGAAATGGTCCATAAAGTGGGTGTTCCTCTTGAGATCAGCCGTAAAGCGAGAGGAGCGATCGAGAAAATGGTCGCTATATAAGGAGGAAAAATGAAAGAAAAAACAGAACAAAACTTAAAGGATGCTTTTGCTGGAGAAAGCCAAGCGCAGATGAAATACTTGACTTTTGCGGATAAGGCAGAGGCAGAGAACTTGCCCAATGTGGCCCGACTTTTCAGGGCTAACAGTTTTGCTGAACAGATCCACGCAGTCAACCACCTCAAAGCTCTTCATGGAATCGGAAAGACCGTGGAGAACCTTCAGGCTGCGATAGAAGGAGAGACCTTCGAGGTGGAGGAGATGTATCCTGATTATATTCGGGTGGCCGAGGAAGAGCAGGAGAAACATGCCGAGACAACGACCAGGTGGGCGTTAGCCGCAGAGAAAGTCCATGCTGAGCTATACAAGAAAGCCAAGGAAGCCGTGGCTAAAGGACAGGACGTGGATCTCGAACCGATCCATGTCTGCGGAGTGTGCGGATTCACGGTAGAAGGGGAAGCACCAGATAAATGTCCCGTCTGCGGCTCTCCCAAGGAAAAATTCAAAAGATTCTGATCCCGCGAAGAAAGGGGCATTCCCCTAGAGGATGCTCCTCCCATCAAGGAGGATGATTTGAGCTTAGACCCTAAACTTAAACCTTTCGAGGTCATCGAGGTCGCAGTCAGGTCTGAGATGGATGCCGCTGATTTCTACTCCAAGCTGCAGGAGAGAGTGAAGAACGAGCTTTTAAGAGGGAAATTGAAGTTTTTGATCTTTGAAGAAGAAAAGCATCGGAAGATCCTGGAGAAGCTTTTTTCTCAAAGGTTCCCTGAGAAGGATCTTCAAGTCCCGGAGAAATCCTTCCTTCCGCCTATTGCAGCCGATGTCGGCGATGAGGCTTCTGTTCTGGACCTTTTCCAGGCTGCTCTTCAGGCTGAAAAAACAAGCGAGGAGTTTTATAAAGAAGCAGGCGAGAAGGCAGAGGATGAGACGAGCCGAAAAATCCTTACCTATCTCAGCCGTGTGGAGAGAAGCCATTATTTCGCCATCCAGTCCGAGATCGATCTTCTCCAGAAGTTCCCCGACTATTATAATGTGGAGGATTTTCACTTCGGTCAGGATATGGTGCATGTCGGACCTTAGGAGACTCGTTAGGCAGGAGTTCCTTTAAGCAAAAAAAAGAATGCCGCGGAAGAAAGAAGAAAATAAAGCCCCTTTTTCTTGCTTTTCCGTTGGATCGGGTTTCTATATAATCAAGTTAAACAGAAAAGAGAGAAAGGGCGCTTCGTTCGTCTACTATTCCTGACTAGGCCCCAGAGGGGTTTGCTCAGGCTTTTGTGTCTTGTTAAGGAGGGAAGAGGATGAGACACTCTTGGCGCATTGGAAGGATTTTTGGAATAGACATCAACATCGACTCCAGCTGGCTGGTCATATTCATCCTGTTCAGCTGGATCTTATCCACCACCTATTTTCCCCAGCGGTTTCCCGATTGGTCGCAGGGCCTCTCCTGGATCATCGGAACGATCACCAGCCTTCTCATTTTTGCCTCTGTCCTGGTCCATGAGCTGGCTCACTCCCTGGTAGCCATAGGCCAGGGGGAAAAGGTCCGCAATATCACCCTTTTTCTTTTTGGCGGGGTGGCCCAGATCACCGAGGAGCCAAAAAAGCCCTGGCGCGTGTTGAGCTATCTCGCTACAATCAACCTGGTTCTGGCCATTTTTAACCTTCTGCCCGGCTTTCCGATGGATGGGGGGAGAGTCCTGAGGGCCATTGTCTGGAAGGTGACGGGAAACCTGAGAAAGGCCACGCGGATAGCCTCTCTCACCGGACAGGTATTCGCCTTTTTTCTGATTTTCCTTGGAATCCTGCAGATTTTCAGGGCGAACCTCACCGGTCTCTGGTTGATCTTCATCGGCTGGTTTCTCCACAGCGCTGCTTCCCGCGGCTACCAGCAGGTTTTGGTCGAATCCCTCCTCAAAGGAGTGCGGGCAGACGAGCTGATGTCCAGAGACTTTGAGACTGTGACCTCTGATCTTCCTGTCCAGAGCCTGGTGGATGACTATATTCTCAAGAAAAAGGAGAGGGTTTTTCTCGTTGCAGATAAAGGGGACCTCAAAGGCATCGTCTGTCTGGATGATGTCAAGGCCACGCCAAAAGAGAACTGGCCCCAAACCCGGGTCGGGGAGATCATGACTCCAAAGGAAAAGCTGGAAGCGGTGAGACCAGATGCCGACGGAAGGAGGGTCCTTGCCAGCATCACCTCTAAAGACATCCATCAAATCCCGGTGATGGAGGGAGAGAGAGTCGCCGGCATTATTTGCCGGAGCGATATTCTCCGTTTCATCCAGCTTCGGTCCGAGCTTGGCGTGTAAGGAGAAAAAGAAGGTGGTTTTACCTAAAAAAATACGGAAAAGAGATAACTCCCTTGTGGCTTTTGACAGGGAGAAGATAAAAAGAGCCATTTTCCGGGCGGCCCTCGAAGCTCTCGGAGACGAGAAGAAAGCCCTTTATACGGCTGAAGTCTCGACAGAGAAAGTCCTGGAGAAGGTGGCAGCGGACTTCGAGACCAAAATCCCTGCCGTGGAGGAGATCCAGGACAGAGTGGAAGAGAGCCTGATGGAGCTGGGATTTGGCTCGGTGGCCAGAAGCTACATCCTCCACCGGGAAGAGCACAAGGATATCCGTCACGTCAAGGTCATCTACGGTGTCCGGGATGACCTGAAACTCCCGCTGAACACTCTTCTTGTCCTCAAAAAGCGCTATCTTCAGAAAGATGACGAAAAGAACATCATCGAGACTCCCCGGCAGATGTTTCAGCGGGTCGCCAGGAATGTCAGCGCCGGGGAAGCCCACTTCAAATCCAAGTGGAGCCGGGAAGAAGTCGAGAAAAAATTTTTCCGGATGATGACCGATTTCGAATTCCTGCCCAATTCTCCAACCTTGATGAATGCCGGGACTTCCATTGGGCAGCTCTCTGCCTGTTTTGTGCTTCCGGTCGAAGATTCCATAGAAGGAATCTTCGATGCTTTGAAGAACATGGCCAAGATTCATCAGACCGGAGGAGGAACGGGTTTTGATTTTTCCCGGTTGAGGCCCGGGGGAGACCTGGTGGCTTCCACCAAGGGAGAAGCGTCAGGACCAGTTTCTTTCATGAGTATTTTCAATCAGGCGACCGGAGTTATCGTCCAGGGAGGGCGAAGACGGGGAGCCAACATGGGCATCCTGCGCTGCGATCACCCGGACATCGTGGACTTCGTCGAGGCCAAGATTGAAGAAGGAGCATTTTCCAATTTCAACCTCTCGGTGGCGGTGACCGACGAATTCATGGAAGCGGTCAAGAAGAACAGAAAATTTGATTTGATCAATCCCCGGACCAGGAAGGTGGCCAGGTCGATAAAAGCCCGTGTGCTTTTTGACCTGATCGTCTATTCGGCCTGGCGGACAGGAGACCCGGGTTTGATATTTATCGATGAGATCAACCGCCGGAACCCGACTCCCCAGTTGGGAAGGATAGAAGCTACGAATCCTTGCGGAGAGATTCCCCTTTTGCCAAATGAGAGCTGCAACCTGGCCTCGGTCAACCTCTCGAAATTCGTCAGGAACCGTTCCTTCGAATGGGACAGGCTGGCAGGGGTGATCCAGTGGGGAGTCCGCTTTCTGGACGATGTGATCGAGGTCAATAAATACCCTCTTCCCCAGATCCAGGAGATGACCTTTGCCAACCGCAAGATCGGCCTGGGAGTGATGGGATTCGCCGATATGCTCATCAAGCTGGGTATCCCCTATAAGGAAGAGGCCGCGGTCCGCATGGCTTCCAGCCTCATGAGGTTCTTCCGCCAGGAATCGCTGAAAGCCTCTCAGCTTCTTGCCCGAGAGAGGGGGGTCTTTCCCAACCACAGGAAATCCGTTTATCCCAGGAAGAACATCAGGATGCGTCATGCCACTGTCAACACGGTGGCCCCGACCGGAACCATCAGTATCATCGCCGGATGCTCGAGTGGCATCGAGCCTCTCTTTGCCCTCAGCTTTGTCCGCAACGTCCTGTCCGGGAGGAGGCTCTACGAGATCCATTCGCTCTTCGAGGAGGAACTCCGGTTCAGGAACCTCTATTCTAAAGAGATCCTGGCTGAAGTCGGGAAAGTGGGCTCGATCCAGGACATCAAACAGCTCCCGACGGAGTTGAGGAAAGTCTTCATCACCACTTTTGATGTTCCCCCTGAGCAGCACCTGAGGATACAAGCCGCTTTTCAGCGCTATACCGATAATTCCGTGTCCAAGACCATCAACCTGCCCTTTGACTCTACTGTTGAGGATGTGAGAAAAAATTATCTGATGGCCCATGAGTTGAAGTGCAAAGGGATCACCATTTACCGCTACGGGACCAAGAAGAATCAGGTCCTTTCCTTTGACTCCCGGAGAGGCGAGGACCGAGAGGAGATGCTGGATTTTATAACGGCTGAACTCGAATATTCGGGAGGCTGTCAGTCCGGGATGTGTCCTTTTTGAAGTGAGGTGAGATGATGAAGGATCCCCAAGATAGAATCGGAGAGATCATCGCCATTCTGCGCCAGGCCTATCCCAGGAGCCGGACAGCCTTGAGGTTCGAGACTCCGCTTCAGATACTCGTGGCCACCATTCTCTCTGCCCAATGCACCGACGAGAAGGTCAATCAGATCACTCCTGCCCTTTTCCGAAAGTACACGACTCCCCATGATTTCGCCTCAGCTGATCCCAGAGTCCTGGAGCAAGAAATCCGGTCCACCGGCTTTTTCCGGAACAAGACAAAGAGCATCATCGGCGCTTCAAAGAAGATAGCCGAGGATTTTGGAGGAAAAGTTCCCGATAACATGGAGGATCTCATCAGCCTGCCGGGAGTCGCCAGGAAGACGGCCAATATCGTCCTCTCCAGCTCTTTCAGCAAAGCTGAAGGCATCGCTGTCGATACCCATGTGAGACGGTTGTCGCAAAGATTGGGCTTGAGCAAGGAACAGGACCCCGATAAAATTGAAAAGGACCTGATGGAGATTGTCCCCAAAGAATATTGGCTCGATTTCAATTACATGCTCGTCAACCATGGGCGGGCTGTCTGCTCTTCCCGGAAGCCCCGCTGTCCGGAATGCCAGCTGAAGAACCTGTGTCCCTCAGCAAGCGAATTCTACCCCGGCGCTGAGCTCGATCTTTGAGGATCATCAAGATGATCAAAGAAGCCATGCTCTATCGCCCGCTCGGAGAAAGCAAGGTCTCCTGTTTTCTCTGCAATCATCGCTGCCAGATCGCGGACTCTAAATTCGGGGTCTGCGGTGTCAGGCAGAATAAAGAGGGGAAGCTTTACAGCCACGTCTACGGTGAAGTCATTGCCGCCCATGTCGACCCGATCGAAAAAAAACCCCTCTATCATTTCCTGCCCGGTACGACCTCCTTCTCAATCGCCACCATCGGCTGCAACTTCCGCTGTCCCTTCTGTCAGAACTGGTCGATCTCCCAGGCCTCCAAAAGAAAAGATGAAGGGCCATCCGGGCATAAGCTTCTTCCCCATGATGTGGTGGCGGCGGCCACGAATTATGGCTGCCGCAGCATTTCCTACACCTACACTGAACCGACCATTTTTTATGAGTACGCCTACGATACAGCCCGGCTCGCCGCGAAAAGGGGACTGGCGAATATCTTTGTCACCAACGGTTACATGACCGCTGAAGCTCTGGAGGCGTTCCATCCTTACCTCGATGCCTGCAATGTCGACCTGAAATCCTTCCGGGATGAGTTTTACAAGGAGGTTTGCCAGGCTCGTTTGCAGCCGGTCCTGGATTCCATCCGATTGATGAAAAAAATGAACATCTGGGTGGAGGTCACCACACTCGTGGTTCCCGGCCAGAATGACAGCGTCGAAGAGCTCCGGGATATCGCCCGCTTCATCGTGGAGACGGGCCCGGATATCCCCTGGCATATCAGCCGGTTCCATCCGGATTACCAGTTCACTGACACCATAGCCACTCCCATCGAGGTCCTGGAAAAAGCCCGTTCGATTGGAAAGGAAACCGGTCTCCTCTATGTCTATGTCGGTAATGTTTACGGCGAGTCAGAAGAGACTCGATGCCCGTCCTGCGGAAAATCGCTCATTCGAAGGGATGGTTTCCATGTCGCGGATAACAGGCTGAAGGGCTCCAACTGCCCTTTCTGCGGGAACACGGTCAGCGGAAGATTCTCTTGAGGTTTGCATTGGCTTCGGCATATATATATATAATGGTTCTCTTCCATTTTGTGCGGGTCGTTTTATGAGTAAAATACACAGAAATGGCATCGCTCCCGGTTCGGTAAGGCTAAACCTGAAAGGTCGCTTCTTCCATTCCAGTGTATTTTACACACTAACTGGAGGAGAACCTGTATAATTGAATATGTAAAAGGAATGCCGGAATAACAGCATGGAAATAAAAGAGGGCTCCGCGCTGCTCACAGACCTGTATGAGCTGACCATGGCGGCCAGTTATTTCGAAAACCGGATGTTCGAGCCCGCCACTTTCAGCCTCTTCATCCGCGATTATCCTCCTTTCCGCCGCTATTTTATCTCAGCCGGATTGGCCGATATTCTTGAATATCTTGAAAATTTAAGGTTCACTCCTCAAGAACTGGAATATTTGGAACACACAGGGCTCTTCAAACCGGAATTTCTCTCCTACCTGGAAGGATTCCGCTTCAAAGGCGATGTTTATGCCATCCCTGAGGGGCGGCTGTTTTTTGTCAACGAGCCCCTCCTGGAGGTCACAGCGTCTATGATCGAGGCTCAGCTCATCGAGACATTCGTCATCAATGCGGCCCATCTGCAGGTAATGATCGCCACCAAAGCCTCGCGCTGTGTTCAGGCCGCCTGGCCGCGCAAGCTGGTGGATTTTTCCCTGCGCCGGACCCATGGAACGGATGCGGGAATGAAAGTGGCCCGGGCCAGCTTTATCGGAGGTTTCACCGGAACCAGCAATGTGCTGGCTGGAAAGGTCTACGGGCTTCCCATGTTCGGGACCATGGCTCATTCCTTCGTCTCCAGTTTCGAGAATGAAGAAGAAGCCTTCCGTGCCTTTGCCCGGACTTTCCCTGAAGATACTGTCCTCCTTGTGGATACCTATGACACCCTTGCCGGAGCGAGGATCGCGATTGATCTGGGAAAGGAGATGGCTCTGGCAGGAAAAATGCTCAAAGGCGTGAGGCTGGACAGCGGAGACATAGCTGCTTTGAGCAGAGATGTGAGGAAGTTGCTCCGCGATGCGGGTCTGGATAAGGTGAACATCTTAGCCAGCGGCGGGTTTGACGAGTTCAAGATCCGGAAGGTCCTGGGGGAGGGAGGAGATATAGACTCCTTTGGCGTGGGGACAAAAATGGGGGTCTCAGCCGATGCGCCCTATTTGGACATGGCCTACAAGCTGGTGCAGTATGGGGGGCGTCCGGTCCTCAAGCTCAGTCCGGGAAAGGAGACTCTGGCTTCGGAAAAGCAGGTCTTCCGTTTCAACACGTCTGGAGGAAAGCTGCGAAGGGATGTCATCGGCCTGCGGGACGATGATATCGAAGGAGGCGAAGCTTTACTGGAGAAAGTGATGAGCAGGGGAAGAGAGAATGCGAAGCAACCTCTACTGCCGCAAATCCAGGAGCGTTTTCTGGAAGAGTTTTTCCGGTTGGACGAAAAATATAGAACGCTGGACAAGACCGAAGAAGAATACCCCGTTGAGCTTTCACCCAGGCTGGAGGATCTTCAGGGCAGGCTGGTGCGCCAGCTCGAGCCTGGAGCAGGAGGAGTTATGGAGTCTTAGGGATGGAGAGATACAGGTTCCTCGACCACACGGCTGACGCCAAGTTCCAGGCCTTCGGGAGTACCCTGGAGGAAGCCTTCTCCAACGCCGCTTTGGCCACAGCGTCGCTGATGTGGGACTGGGAGAAGATTGAAAAAAAGGTCGAGCATCAGTTTGAAGTGCGGGGAAGAGACCTCAAACAGCTCCTCTGCAGCTTTCTGGAGGAGATCGTTGGGCGTCCCGGAAAGGATAAAGCTTGATAAAAAAGGAGAGCTTTATATCCTGAGGGCGCTTTTTAAAGGAGATCAATACTCCGATAAATATGAAATCCACGGAGATGTCAAGGCCATAACCTATGATGAAATGGAGATCGTGGAAGATGACCGCTTCATGGTTCAGGTTGTGGTCGACATTTGAGGTGTGAAATGGACTTGAAAAAAATAAACGATTACACCTGGGAAATTCCAAAATCAGGGGAAATGAGGGTTCCCACGGTTATCTATGCCTCTTCCAAGATTATCGAGGGGGTCAAGAGGGACCGGACTCTCCAGCAGGCGAGAAACGTGGCCTGTTTGCCGGGAATCCAGAAGACCGCCTATGTCATGCCCGACGCCCATCAAGGCTACGGCTTTCCCATCGGCGGGGTGGCTGCCTTTGACCTGGATGAAGGGATCATCTCTCCCGGAGGGGTGGGCTACGATATTAACTGCGGCGTGCGGTTGTTGAAAACGGACTACATGGAAAAAGACATCCATGAAAAGCGGCGGCAGCTTCTGGCGGAGATCTTCAACGAAGTTCCGGCAGGCGTGGGCAAAGGAGGGATCACGCGGCTGAGCCGGAATGTTCTCCTTGAGGTCTGCACCAGAGGCGCGGAGTGGGCTGTGGAGAACGGCTACGGCACCAAACAGGATTTAAAGCGCACCGAAGAATACGGCAGGATGAGAGAGGCCGATCCTTCGCACCTCTCCAACCGGGCTCTGGAGCGGGGGATCCCTCAACTGGGAACCCTGGGAGCTGGCAATCATTTTCTGGAGATTCAAAAGGTCTCCCAGATTTTCGATAAAGAAGTGGCCGAAGTTTTCGGTATCCGCTCTGTGGACCAGATTCTGGTCATGATTCACTGCGGCAGCCGGGGACTTGGCCATCAGGTGGCTTCTGATTTCATTCGGTTGATGGAGGATCAGATCGGGAGCAGGGGATTGCCCGATAGAGAACTGATCAATGCGCCTGTCCGTTCCAAGCTGGGCCGGATGTATTATGAATCCATGAGCGCGGCTGTCAATTACGCCTTTGCCAACCGGCAGCTGATCGCCCACTGGGTCCGGAATGTCTTTCAAAAGGTCATGGGAAGCTCAGAGGGAATGGATCAGGTGTATGACGTCTGCCACAACGTGGCCAAAATAGAGAAGCATACGATCGACGGCAGGCGGATGGATGTCTGCGTCCATCGTAAAGGAGCCACCCGAAGCTTCGGACCGGGCCGGGAGGAGATACCTGAGGTCTACCGATCTGTGGGACAGCCGATCATCATTCCTGGGAGCATGGGAACAGCGTCTTACATCCTGGTCGGGACTGCGGAAGCGGAAAAGTTAAGTTTCGGTTCGACCGCCCACGGTGCGGGGAGGCTGATGTCCAGGCACGAGGCACTTCGTCGTTTCAGAGGAGAGCAGATCAAACAGGACCTGGAGAATAAGGGGATTGAACTCCAGTCCACCAGCTGGAAAGGAGTGGCAGAGGAAGCCTCACAGGCCTACAAAGATGTGGATGAGGTAGTCAACGTTTCCCATAATGTAGGGATAGGGAGGCTGGTGGCCAAGGTCATTCCCGTCGGAGTGATGAAGGGCTGACCTAGGTGATGACCTTATCGATGTCCTTTTCCGCATAATCCTCAAAATCCTGAGCGAGGGTGTATTCGCTCATGAGCATCATGTAGTGGCTGTGCTCGACCTTACTCAGGTATTCGAGGACTTTACTCTGCGGCTTATCCACTCTGGAGGCAAGTCGGGCGTAAAAATTCTCTGCGGATTTCTCCGACTCCATGGCTTGGTAGAGAATATCCACCAGCCCTGATGATGGGGTGACCTCAATATGCTTGATAAGCTCTGTGGCCATCTGTCCTGGCACCAACAGTTTTTCTCCGTGGAAAAGCGCATCAAATAGCTTTTCCAAAACCTCTTTATGCTTCTTTTCTTCGTAGGCTAGCCACTGGAATTTTTCTTTCAGCAGAGGATTCTTAACTCTTTCAGCAAGGTCCGAATACGTTTTATTTGAATCGATTTCTGACCTGAC
>SMTZ1_10001003_pt1 | contig 35604 bp, 33 predicted proteins | sample DeeMarSWOR136_30_FD_25667 | JGI IMG/M metagenome (IMG submission 25667)
CGGGTCCACTCACAGGGGGTTCGCAAGAGACCACGGCGCTTCCGCCACCGGAGATGGCGATGCCTATTATCTCGCCATTCTGCACCAATGATACAAGAGCGTCATCCTGGTCGACATACACAGTACAATAAGAAGTTCCGTAGAAGCAGCTATCGGTATGGGACACAGTGAGGTCCCCTGGTATCTGAGTCCACATCTCTGTGGTGGGGTCACCGAACCAGTGGAACTCTTCCACGCCTGTTCGCACATACGAATCCCAGGCGTATTTTGTTCTCATGTATTCCTTCCCGTAATTATGAACATCTCCCATTCTGTATATCGGGTCAGCGCTGCCATACGGGTCATTACACCATGTCAAAAAGGTTGGCCAAATTGCATCCATCCAACCCCACACTAACCGGTCGTTAATACCCGAGTAACTGTTTCTTGTGGAGCCGATAAGACCGCAACTACCGCCTATATTGTGTCTCAACCAGTGTTCCACAAAACATTCGTCTGCATACCCAGTGCCGTATCCGGCATCATCTGTCTCGTTATCAAACCACCCTGTTTGACAGTTTACAGTCCAGACAAAAGGTCTTCTTTCTCCGTTATTAAGAGCATCTACATCGGCGTTATCGAATTCAGGATCCGCCCATCCATCTCTTGCTCCATGATCTCTATGGGTGATGAAAAATCTGCCGTTGTTCACAGCTGCGGTAATATCACCGGCATCTCCATCCCATGGGAAAGTGGGTTTTTGAAGGTACCAAGGTATTTCTACGCCAGATGAGTCGTTCTCAAAGACAAAATCAGTGCTCCAATATTTAGGGTAAACGGGATCACTGTTGTATAAATTAGCGGTTATGTAAATTCTTTCTTGTGTATATCCTTGTGTGTCTAAAAAGTTTTTAACATCCTCACTGGTTTTTGCAAATCTTCTATCGGCAATACTATCTGGTGGACCATATTGACCGTCCTGGAAACAGCAGGCCATAGTCGAATGGGTGTAGTAGCTATTGAGATTTACAGGACTGCGTTCATATCGTATGACCCGGGCAATTAGGCTATCGGCCTCTTCATCTGTATCAACCGATAATCGAGCATAACCGAATTCGGCGACATAATCTGCCGGGTTATCATAATCTGCATAAAAGATATCCGCTCCCGTATGTCCATCACCTCTGGGATGCATATTTACGTGCCATGTTGGAACAAATTCGGAATCGCCGATAAATAGCAGGTATGATGGTGCTGGGTTCCAATTCACATAAACACTGTCAATATAGGCCTCAATTTCTGAGTTTGAATTTCCCGTTGTATCGGTAGTAACCACTTTCGCATTAATTCCTCTTCTCGTCTTCCAATCAGCCAATGCGACTGCAGCGTCCTCAAAATTCGGATGCGTAATTATGAGTAACTCATAACCTTCAATTTCCTGCTTATTCTGGGGCCATTCACTCCCAGCAGATTTCTCAGCAGAGATCACCGCCTCACCATTAATGGCCATAGATTTCAGGCTCTTTTCCAAGTTTTCATTTCTCAGATTCGCAGGGATCGGCTGAATGATTCCACTAAAATTGACGGTGATCTCAAGATCTCGATAGACCCTTAAAGTTTTTCGAACCGGATTATACTGATAGGGATAAATCCAGAGTATGGTGCAATCTTGCCCACGTTTGCGCTTTATAGGCTCTGTTTCAGCCGGCATGCCCGGATAGTCGGCATCTGTGGAGAATGTCGTGGCATCTTTTGTAAATGGTGGTGCCGGTGCGTCTTTCTGATCCATAGGAAGTGGCTGGACAGGCGGTAAATTAACGTTTTCATAAACCTTTGGTGTACCTATGAAAGACGATATACTTACGGATGTACCATTGGGAATCAGAATCCATGCGCCAAAGCTGGGGACATCCGGCATTCCCACAGCCAGCCGCGCGGAACCGGGGACTATTATTTTGGTATAGATGTTTCCATCACGATATTGCTTTTCAAAGAACTGCATATCTGGTAATGAAACCCGAACAACAAGTGCTCTTTCAGTTGATGAATGTACTACAATTCTGGCGTTTAGAGTGAAAGGAAACAGCAGGATACAGAATGCGAAAAAGAGTACCTTTCTCATTGTAGCCTCCCAGAAGCGATATCGGCTAAAATTTTGAGGATCGTCTATTCGATGTTTTTCCTTCTCAGTCTATGCTCTTTTTGCCTGTAGCCCATCCCACAGGTCTTATCACAATGCACTTATTGTAGAGTGACCAGCACCAGAATTTGCCCCTTGACACCTCCGGAGAGGCTCTCCATTGCCTTGCCCAAAATGGCGCCCTGAGCTTTGGAGAAATCTTTTACCACCATGGCGTGCCCGGGTGTGGGAGAGGTGGTCAGCAGATCACCGGATTCGACGTCGCCATATCGAGCATCGACATTGCAGTACACCCGGCCGGCCAGGGCTACGGCATGATCGCCCTCGTCTCCGGCGCTTGAGCCCAATCTGACCCCGGAACCTAAACCCTTAGCACCGGCAACGATGCCGGCCACTTTGCTATCGTACGCCTCGGTGCTCATGGCGAGACGGCCCTTGTAAACAGGATCGATGACCATCACCATGCCCGGAGCGATATCCTGTTGAGCGGTGGGAAAAGTCTCCGAATAGTCCAATCCCTCCCCGATCTCCACGACCACTTCGTCGGACAGATTGTAACCTTTCAATATGACACCGCTTCCTTTGACAGTCAATTTGGCATCCGGATCTGTCATTCCAATGGCCACCTGGTGATCGGGGCCACCGACAAATAAGGTTGGTTCAGTAGTGTTGAATCCGACCATGAACGAGTTTTCGACGTCGTTGACAAGCTGGTTGTAGAGACCTGTCCCGCTGCCAAGGACGATGGAATTGGCGCTGTCTGCGGTCACGTATCTGCCCACCGCGACCGAGTAATCTCCGGCTGCAGTGGTATAATAGCCCAATGCAGCGGATCGATCCCCACTGGCTTCTGTTTCGTTTCCCATGGCCATTGACCAATCCCCGCTGGCGGTTGTGCCCTCTCCCATGGCCGCCGAGTAGTTGCCACTAGCAACGTTGCGATAGCCTATGGCAATTGAGGCTTGCCCGCTGGCGGTTGTGGTAACCCCCATAGCGGTGGAGTAATAATTGTTGGCAGTGGTGTACCCACCCATGGCGGTTGAATAGCTCCCTTTGGCTTTGGTATCCAATCCCGTCGCCACCGAATACAGACCCACGCTGTCGGAAGCCCAATGAGTTCCGTCAGAGTCACGTCCAGTTCGGAGGGCCATCTTCGATTCATCCCAGAAGAGCCTGCTACCGCTGTTGGTCCCATAAAAGTTCACGTCGTGACCAGTGTCGTCCACACCGATATTCACCGTACCACGAACATCGAGTTTAGTCACAGGGCTCGACGTTCCGATGCCCACATTCCCCGACACAGCCGAATATTGGTCGTTGCCCGAGATGGTCCAGTCACTATCGGCGGCTGCGGCTGCGGGTTGCCAGCTCCCCACGCCAGCTGTGTCTGCCGTCAGGATGTAACCCTCAGATACGCCCGGTGGCATTTTAAAGCCAGTCATCTGGACCGTTCCCTGGACGTCTAATTTCTCAGCGGGATTCTTCGTCCCTATGCCCACATTGCCATTCTGATCGATGACCATACGGTCTTGGGCGCCACTGTAGTCGCGGAATACGAGCTTCTGGTCGCCGACAGAAGATCCCGGGTTGCTGCCCATGATGACCCAATCTCGATTGGCTGCGTTTAAACGCATGGCCGGGCCGACACTGGTGGTGTTGGTAAGCATCAGATGATTGGCGATGCCAGCGCCGACCACTTCCAAAGACGCACCCGGATTCGTTGTTCCAATGCCGACGTTGCCATCCTGGTCGATCCTCACTCGCTCTGCCAAACCATCATCGCCGATGTCGCTTGTAGAAAAAGCAAGAGCACCCTCTTCACTGCCCACAGACTGGTCTGTCAGGAATCCAGAGATGCGGGCCGCACCCTTCAAAGATGAACCGCTGTTCAACCCCTCAAAATCTATGGAACCTCCACTATTAGCTGAGCCGTTCAGATTTGAAAGTCTCAGCAGAGTGGGCTGGCCTGATCCATTTGTTCTGATGATGGTCAATCCCTCAATTTGAGCCTTCTGGCTAGTTGTGGGAGAATCCCCAACGTGAAGCTCTGTGCTTGGAGATGCATTTCCGATGCCCACGTTGCCCACGGCATGGTACACATCGTCACCGGCAATGGTCCAATCAGCGTCGCTGACGGTTATGCGGGCATAATCGGCGGTATCGGCCTCCAGGGCTCTAAACGAATAGCCCACCCCGACAATCTGCTGCCGCGGTTGCATCTCAGGATCGGCTCCCACCTGAATACCAAGCCAGCGGGAGGGGTCTTGGAAGACCGTATCTGAGATGGCATTCGCTCTGCCCAACAAGACGTTGAAAAGTCCATGACTCACTTGCATGGCTGTCTGCGTCTCACTCCACACCAGGGCTCCACCCGTCGAATCGGTGTAAATGGAGAAGGTCACGGAAACGATGGTATCTAGCGCCGCCCCGTCCTCATCGGTGAGCGTGCCCTGATAGCTGATGAGACCAGGCACCTCGGCCAGTGCGGCCGTGGACAAAAGGATCGTGGTCAGCGCCGTCACAAAAACGCTCGCTCTCATGATTGTACCTCCTGCAAAGGTTGGTGATAAGACGAAACCAAAATTGATATGAACGAATCAACCTCCGGCTTATTCCGAAACCAAGACCGAAATAGTATTCATTATCATTTTATCACGAATTGGCGTTTTTGTCAAGCAGGAAATTCGAGGGCTTAAGAACTTAGAGGGCGTCAGTGACTCATTCTCGAAGATTATCGTTAAACCAGTTGACTCCACCGGTTCGCCGACCACAAAAAGGCCCTCCTGAAATCTCAGGAGAGCCCTGGATATAGAAGCGTGGTAAGACGTAACTCTACTGGAAGATATTTTGCGATCTCTGCGATTCTACGGTTTTGCGGCCGTCAATCCGGTGTCAAATTCTCCCACCTGATTGGAAACCTCGGCCAGATTCTTTCTGGGATCAATTGCCTTGACCATATAGAAATAGTTGGTGCCGACCGTCCCGGCAGCTCCGGGATCAGTGTATGAATTGCCCTTGTTTCCGGCTATGGAATCTCCAGCGGTGGGCTCGAAATACGGCTGTGTGGATCGGTAGACGATATAGTAATCGATGGCTATGTTGTCGGCTGAATGCGACCACCCCAGCACGATATCATTCTTAGACAGATTAATGGCCAGATCGCCGATGGCCGAGGGGGCGATGGGGTCCTGATACCAGAAGCCCGCCTCTGCCTGGAAGTTTGTGCTGGCCGAAGGTCCGATGGGGGTGGACTGTCCCAGGGTGGACTTCATGACGACATTGCCCGATCTGGCTTCACCTCCGGAAGAGGCCGTCACAGAGGTGGCCAGCTCACTGTCGGCCGCGGACAGTTTGGCCTGAGAAAGCACGAGCAGAAAAACCGCAATCCACAGGATCAAGACGCGTATAGATCCCGTTACTCTTGAATTTGTTCTTGTCATATCAGCCTCTCCCCTTTATCTGTTTCTTTTCATCTTCTTTCCTGGCTGAAATATGGGCTGTGATCAAGTGATTGTCAAGAGGAAAATGTCTAGTCACTCAGTTGCGGTCTCAGCGGGGGTCTACTTTCAATGGTCTGGAAGGCCCCTTCATATCTCGCGCGTCCTGCCTGGGTTCGGAAGTTGAACTGGCTGCCCTGGCCCATTCGCTCGAGTTGCGACATTGTGGCGGCCAAGAAGTCGTCGTCCAGGGAACGACCCGCCAAGGCTTCCTCCTTGGGCTGCTCAACAGGCATGAGGATTCGGGTGATTTCGGCAGACTGGTCCTGGCGCTCGCCGGTGACCGTCCAATAGACCTCAGTGCCGGGCTTTCCGCCAATGACGAAACGGTTGCCTGTAAACTTCTCGGCGACGTACACGTCTGAGGTTCCAACTCCTGTCAATTGTATCATCGGGTTGCGGTTGAGGGCGTCGAAGTAGTCCGGGAGCTGAACTCTAGCGCGCCCGTCTGAGCCGATACGGGCAACTCCCCGGTAGATGAGGACCATCTCAGGAGATTCCACGAAGTAGTGGTTTAGGATTTTGTTCGTCGGATCCAGAGGGTGGTCAATGGTGAAGGTTCCCGAGGCCTTGGAGATGGTTCCCACGCGAGTCTGTCCCGATGAGGAAGCCACCTGACCGTTGAAAGCAACGGAGTTGCTATACGGGGCGGGAACCTTCGATTGATAGCCTGCTGTGAAGCTATAAAATGCCTCAGAAGTGTCCGTAGCGCCGCCGCCCACGAAAGCATAGTCGCCGATAGCGGCGTTGTACCATCCGCCGCTCACGGCCGCAGCGTAGCCGCTTGCAGTGTTATTCTTTCCTCCGGACACAGTCGCATAAGAGTCGCTGGCGGTGTTGTCGCCTCCGCCGCCCACCGTGGCATGGGTGGCGCTGGCGACATTGTTCGCTCCGCCCGATACGGTCGCGTCGTGGTTGCTGACATCGTTGTGATAGCCACCACCGATGGTGGCGTATAGGCCGTCGGCATCGTTTCCTGCGCCACCGCCCACGCAAGCGCAGAAGCTACTGGTGGTATTATACCATCCGCTGCCAACAAAGGAATATTGGCCATTGGCATCGTTACTATATCCACCCCCCACGAAGGCGCAAGTGTCGCTGGCGGTGTTCCACCATCCTCCGGCCACGGTAGAAAAATCGCCGGTGGCCTTCGTATCATATCCCATGGCCAGCGAATAAATGCCAACGCTGTCAGAGACCCAGTGAGTTCCATCGGAGTCCCGTCCAGCCCTGAAAGCCATTTTGGACTCATCCCAAAAGAGCCTGCTGCCGCTATCAGCGCCGTAAAAGCTCACATCGGATCCGGTGTCATCCACACCGACATTTAGGGTTCCGCGGACATCGAGCTTCGCGGCAGGGTCCTCCGTTCCCACGCCCACATTGCCGTCCTTGTGTATGGTGAGAATAATTTCATTGGACGTGGGGGTTCCAAAATTTATTCGCTCTATTCCCCCGCGGGGCCAAAGGGCCACGGCACCAGCTCCACCGCCCCCATCTGCCACTCCGATGGAAAGACCGTAAGTTCCATCGCCAACACTGAAATCGCCCCAGCCGTCACCCTGGTCCCATTTCCAGTTGGTTCCTGTGGGCTTCACAGTGAACCTGGAGCTGGGGCTGGTCGTCCCCACACCCACGCGATGGTGGCTTCCGCCGATGAATAGAGTTGCTGAGGTGGTGTCAAAGGCAACCATCAGAGAATTCTTCACGTAGTTGTTGAGACGATCACTTGAGCTCTTGCCGGTGCCGAGGACGATGGAGTTCGTTGAACCGGCCCGTAAATACTTGCCTATTGCAACGGAAGTGCTTCCCATGGCAGCAGTATAAAGCCCCATTGCAGTTGAGCTGTAGCCGCTGGCTGTGGTGGCAGCCCCCATGGCGGTGGAGTAGATACCGCTTGCGGTGGTGCTAGAGCCCATTGCGGTTGCGGCTACCTCACTGGCGGTTGTGTGAGACCCCATGGCGGTTGAGGAGGCTCCAATAGCATCTGTGGCGTTTCCCATTGCAGTGGATGTAAGCCCACTTGCCTCTGATCCGAATCCCGTTGCAAGAGAGTGCCCTCCTGTGGCCATTGAAAAAGTTCCCAAGGCAGTTGCTTGGGGCCCGCTGGCAATCGTCTCATTTCCCAGAGCGGCTGAGGCGTGACCGCTGGCCCTGGTATTCAATCCCGTCGATAGCGAATGCAGCCCTATGCTGTCGGGAAGCCAGTGGGTCCCGTCATCATCTCGGCCGGCCCGAAGAGCCATCTGCGCCTCATCCCAAAAGAATCCGCTTCCGATCTCCTCTCCGTGGAAGGTCACGTCGTAACCGATGCCATCTGTGCCAACCTTCACTGTTCCATAAACATCAAGCTTGGCCGCAGGGCTCGTCGTTCCGACGCCAACACTTCCAGGCACAGCGGAATAAATGTGGTTGCCCGAAACGGTCCAATCACCATCGGCATCCGCAGGTTGCCAGCTTCCCGCACCAGAGGGGTCCGAAGTCAAAATGTAACCATCAGATGCTCCCGTCGGCATCTTGAATCCCTCTGCCTTAACGGTACCATCCACATCTAACTTCTCCTCAGGACTATCGGTGCCAATGCCCACGCGGGCATCAGGGCCGCCCACGAACAGCGTGGGCGTTGTGTCGTTGAAGGCGACCATCAGTGAGCTTTCTATGTCATTAACCAAGGGATCGATAAGACTTATTCCGCTGCCCAGAACGAAGGCTTCAGATGAGTCTGCCATCACATACTTCCCTATGGCCACCGACCAGGGGCCGGCGGAGGTTGCATACGAGCCCATGGCGGTTGAGACGTAGCCGCTGGCGTTTGCGAGCCACCCCGTCGCGGTCGCGCCAAATCCGCCGGCACTTGGGCCATAGCCCATAGCGACGGCATACCAGCCGCTGGCCGTTGGGTTATCCCCAACTGCAAAAGAGAAGTTCCCGACGTTGGCATCATCCCACTGGCCACTAAAAGCCTGGCCCGCTCGGAGAGCCATCTTGGACTCATCCCAGAAAAGCCTGCTTCCGGAATTCATCCCGTAGAAGTTTACATCGTGGCCCGTGTCGTCCTGGCCGACATTCAGCGTGCCGCGAACGTCGAGCTTAGCGGCTGGGCTGGTAGTCCCAATGCCCACATTGCCATTCTGGTCGATGACCATCCGGTCTTGGGCAGCACTGTAGTCGCGGAATACCAGCTTCTGGTCGCCAACAGAGGATCCGGGGTTGCTGCCCATGATGACCCAGTCTCGATTGGCCGCGTTCAGGCGCATGGCTGGGCCGACGCTGGTAGTATTGGTGAGCATGAGATGATTGGCGATGCCAGAGCCCAGCACTTCCAAGGAAGCGCCAGGATTTGTCGTTCCAATGCCGACGTTGCCATCCTGATCGATTCTCACTCGCTCTGCCAGACCATCATCGCCGGCATCGTTTGTGGAGAAAGAGAGAATCCCCTCTTCGCTGCCAACGGACTGATCTGTCAGGAATCCAGAGATGCGAGCGGCATCCCTTGGCGACGCCCCGCTGTTCAATCCCTGAAAGTCCAGGGAACCTCCGCTATTAGCCAGCCCATTCAGATTTGAAAGCCTCAGCAGAGTAGGCTGTCCTGACCCGTTTGTTCTGATGATGGTCAAGCCCTCAATTTGAACTCTTTGGGCAGTTGTGGGAGAGGTACCAACGTGAAGAGCTGTGGTTGGGGATGTATTTGCGATGCCCACGTTGCCCACCTCGTGATAGATATCATCGCCAACAATGGTCCAGTCGCCGTCGCTGACGGCAGAAGCGCCGCGAGCATAGTTGGCGGTGTCGGCCTCAGCAGCCCAGAAGGCATATCCCACCGCCGCGATTCGCTGGCGAGGGCTTAGCTCTGAATCGGCACCAACCTGAACTCCAAGCCAGCGAACGGGATCGCTGAATACAGTATCACGAATCACGTTAACACTGCCCAATAGCACATTAAAAAGGCCACTGGCCACCGCCACTGAAGGCTGTGTTTCCGTCCATACTTGAGCGCCACCTATTGAATCGGTGTAGATGGAGAAGGTCATGGCCACAGTGGTGTCCAAGGCCACACCATATTCATCGGTGAGGGTACCCTGAAAGTTCATCAGACCGGGTACATCGGCGCGTGATCCTTTGATCATGGGCTCATCGGCGAAAGCCAGCCGGGAGGTCTCTGTTTGGGCCGTTCGCGACGCACTTGTCTCAGCCAGTGCTGCCGTCGGCAGCAGGGCTATAGACAGCGCAATTACAAAGACGGTCACTTTCATTGCGATACCTCCTAAAAGGTTAAAGATTAAGAAACAAAGGGGTGTTGGGACGTAGGGACAAATGACCAGATTGTTATTCTTTTGACAGCAGATGTATTTTGCGCCTCTTTTTTTATTCTATCACAGATCGGCGCTTATGTCAAGAAGAAATTGAGATAGTTCTGAGGCTCGGAAAAAGCAATGATCCAATAAGGGAACTTCATACATCTGCAGGCTGCATTTTGAACTGCTTTGGGTAAATGTCGGCAGGTAAGAATCAGACGAGGAACGTGGGGGTTGAGAGCTAGTGGCTACGTCTTGCGCTCCCTTTTTCTGGCCGCTGGAAAGAGGATGTTGTTGAGAATCAGACGATAGCCGGGAGAGTTCTTGTGGAGGGAGAGCTGGGTTGGAGGATCGCCGATGGCGTGTTCGTAGTCCTCGGGATCGTGTCCGCCGAGAAAGGTGAAGGTTCCCCGGCCCAGATTGCCGTGGATATATTTGGCTCTGTTTTTCCCTGGCACTTCCGCCAAAAGGGTCACCGACTTTTTAATGACGTCCTTGTTGAAGGAAGTCAGCAGCCCGTAGTAGCCCTTAATGTAAGAAACGTGGTTCTGTACGAGCATGGTGGGCACGGGATCGTACTTGGCCGAGAAATCGAAAAGGCTGAAATCCAGGGCTTTGAGCCGTTCGGGGGTGTTCACCCGATTAATATCGATATTTGCGAAGGGACTAAAGTACGGGTTGGTCTCAAGAACGAAGTTCTCGAAGGCGAAGGTCTTTGAGAATTTCAAGCTGGCCTGGTAATTGGGGTCTACCGGGTCGCCGTCGTATTCCGTGGCCACGACGTCCACTCCCTCCGCTGCCAGGGCGATATCCATCGTGTTGGGAGCACAGCACATAGCAAACAGGAATCCTCCACGAGTCACGTATTCCTGGATCATTTTGACCACGGCTTTTTTCTCATCCGGCACTTTGGCGTAGCCCAACTTGCGGGCCATAGCCTCGGACTCAATCTTCTGCCGGCGATACCACTCCTGGTTCCGAAAGGCGATGAACTTGCCGAACTGACCGGTGAAGTCCTCGTGATGAAGGTGTAGCCAGTCATATTCCTCCAGGTCCCCCAGGAGCACCTCTTCGTCCCATAGTGTGGTGTAGGGTATTTCCGCGTAGGTGAGGGCCAGGGTCACTGCGTCATCCCAAGGCTCGGCGCTAGGTGGCGTGTAAATGGCAATGGAGGGTGCCTTTTCTAAAAGAATGACCTCCATGTTGTTCTCCTCGATCTCCTGATAGATGCCAACCGTTTGTGCGCCTCCCACGAGATCGAAGGCGACGCCCCGAAGCCGGCACAAGGCCATGATCTCCTCGGCGTCGTCGGCAAGAAAGGACCCACACCGGTAGTTGAGGAGCCACTCCACGTTGTAGCCCCGCTCGAGACACCAGTAAGCAACGCCGTAGGCCTTTAGGTGGTCCGTCTGTTGCAGATCCATATAGATGAGCAGTCGGTTGGCGGAGGCACTGGCCGCGCCCAGGCAGAGGATCAGAAGGATGAGCGAGCAAAGCATTTTTCTGGTGTGACGTTGATTCACTGCGTAAACCTCGTGAATTTCTTTACACTGTTTGGACTCAAAATAGCCGATTAGCCTTTTGAAAACAAGCCTTTTTGTGAAACGATAGTGTGATACGATCCACGGTGCGTGGTTTTATGGCGAAAAGCCCTATCGTGAGAATGTTCAAGCTTTTTTTATCCGGGCGCTCTAACCGTGTGCGCATCAGGGCGGATTCGACAGTCCAAACGCAATAGCGGCGGGCCGTCATGCTCTACAGGTGTAAGGGAAAACCGGGCTTTTCAGTGGAAAGTCACCCTTCACGAAGGGATTATTCCCCAGCAGCTGTCTGGTCTCCGTCCCGTCAAGGCTGAGCTTATCGACATGAAAGTGGAATTCTATGAACCGGTCGCCTTCATCCGCGATGAAAGGGTAAAGAACATCGAAACGGGGGATCTCTTCGGCAACGATATCATATATCTTCAAAAGGCCTCTGTCTCTTTCCAGGAAGACGATGCAGTTCAGGTTTGGTATCTCATAGGCGTTTTTCCTCAGTGAATGTAGGGCATGAAAGACGACCAACCTCTCGTTCAAGACGCCAAATCGATCCGAAACGCCCGTTCGTCGTTTGGCGAGATTGTAGATTTTCTCGAGATCCTGTCTCTTTCCGGGATCAAGGCCGACGGCCCCCTGAATTCTCGGGACGGGTTTGGTCCGGAGGACTTCTGCATATTCCTCTATCGCCCTGAATCCACATGCCTTGTAGAAAGGGATCGCTTCTGCGCTGGAGAACAGGAAAACCACTCGGTGCCTTTCTCGTGCCCACTCCAGCCCGGCGAAGGTCAGTTGTCGGCTCAAACCCTTTCGCCGCCACTGCGGCAAAGTGCCCACACCTGATATCTGGGCGAGGCGCATCTTTTTACCGTTGACAATTGCGCTCAGCGAATAGACACAGACGCTTGATACGATCTCCTGTCCATCGAAATAGGAAAAAGGGGTATAGGCGTTGTCCCAGTATCCATCCGACTCCCATTCGGAAAGATCCAAGCCATGTATTATGTTCATGAAACGCTTGAAAGCACTTCGTGCCTGTGGATCATCCCAGTAGCTGGTTTTCATCAACAGGGGCATGTCAATCTCCGCAGTGCTCGTTCATGCCGTCGAGTGGCGAATGTATCAACCGCAGCAGAATAGATTATCAATCATCAATCTTAAGTGCATTTTGGAAAGTATGTGTTGGGAACTGCCCACTGCTCACTGCCGATGTATTAATCGAGACTAGAGACTTGAGACGAGAAAAGGTGAAAAGAAACTGACTGGTTAGTTTTGAATTTTACTGCCGACGCCTCCTGCTTACTGCCTCCGGGGTGGTTATGGGTGGAAGGGGTCCACCGGGGCTATCTTTTATTTTTTTTGTGCTTCATCGCTGATTTGTATAACTTGCCGAATTGTCTATCTTTGCGTCTTTTTTCCAGATATGACATCTCATAATGAAGAGATTCTTTTCTCATTTTGATATAGTTCAGATACCGTTTTTCAGAAATTTTCCCCTCTTTTAGCGCAGCCAATACCGCGCAGCCTTCCTCGCGGGTGTGAGTACAATCATTATAGCGACATTGACTTAATAACTCATGGATTTCACTGAAGGTATCGGAAAGACCCGATTCTACATCAATATTCCCAAGCTCCCTCATGCCCGGGGTGTCGATGACCATTGAGCCGTTTTCTAACGCAATCAACTGACGACCTGCCGTGGCATGCCTTCCTTTTCCGTCTTTCTCTCTGACAGCTCGTGTTTTAAAGAGCGTCTTGCCCATAAGCTTGTTTAATAAAGTGGTCTTTCCTACCCCCGATGATCCCAGAAGACAATATGTTTTACCGCTAATGAGCAGTTCTTTTACCGTGTCTAAGCCAGACTCATCTTTATTGCTGAAAGCTACTATCTGAATGTTCGGTATCACTTTGTGAATATCATCTTTCTTTTTTTCTACTTCGTCAGGTGCTAGCAGGTCACTTTTACTCAATAATACGACCGGATGAATGTTGCTTTCATGTATCATGACCAAGTACCGTTCTAGTCGTCTGATGTTATAATTCGCATCAAGTGATTGCATAATCATGGCAGTGTCGATATTGGCAGCGATTAATTGAAATTCTATCTTTTTCCCGGCGGTTTTCCTTTTTAGTAGTGACTTTCGTGGTACTATTTCATGAATGACAGCAAATGATTGATCATCAAAAAATTGCGCATACACCCAGTCACCCACTGCAGGAAAATCCAGTGGGGAATCAGCAGAAAACATGAGTTTCCCGGTTGCTTCCGCGAACACCTCATTGTTTCCATTGTGAATGACATAGTTGTTCTTATTGACCGTGATTACTTTGGCTATGTGACGATCAGTCAGTTTTCCGGGATCAATTTTATCCTGAAACCAATTATTGAAACCCAACTTTTCTATGCTCATGGGTATCTCTTTCATGTCGAACTCGAGAATCGAGACTCGTGAAAAATACAGATCCTGGATGCTAGATCCTGGATAATGGTTACTCTAAAAGACGATATTTTACAGATTTCAGCACCCAACCTCCAGCTTCCATACCAGTTACCACAACCATAAACCAGCTTCCAGCTTCCGCTTCCTGACTTCTGATCTTACTTGCCGACTGCTACCCGTCTTACACTGCAGCCGGTGTGGTTAAGGGTGGAAGAGCCCCGGGGCGAGCAATAACGTCAATATTCAACCGAGTAGCTGGTTACACCATCCCATTGTTTGGTCACATCTACATATGCCTTGTTCCAGTCCATCATGCCAAATAACATGTTAACTGCATCATAATCAAGCAAATTAAGAACAGTCGTAGCGAGTTGTCCCGTTTGGCCATTATCGGAGCACACAATTACGGTTCTGTTAGGATCTAGTTTTCTTAAGTTCTCGATTTCCGCAATTCCGGCCCACGGTATGTTTATGGCGTGAGGAACATGGCCGGTTTCATAATCTCTTTCCGATCTCACGTCGACAATCTGGTATTCACCCTTTTTGTGGTCCCAATTGTCGATAATTGCTTTTATACTTGCTGATCGAATGATGGGAGAGCCTTCGCCGGCAAGATATTTTCTTGCCATTTCTTTAATGATGCTTTTAGCATCGGGCTGGTCGCTCATTATGATAGGTGGAGGATACGTTTTTTTCGGCCTATTCACAGCTGTCTCCATGTCGTAATCAGCTCTCTGGTCCCAGGGTTCTTTTACTAAAGCATCGAGATTCCAGTCCATCATTCCAAAATCGAGACTATTACATCTGTAGCCGAGGAGACTCAACATAGTGGCAGATATCATACTACCATGACCATAGTAACAATAAAGAATCAGGGTCTTATGGGAGCCAAACCGGGCTAGGCTTTTATCCAAGATGATATCAGTCCAATAGATGTTTATTGCATCGGGAATATGACCAGCACCGTTGTAGTCGTCAGGTTTTCTCACACTCACAATTTGGCATTTCTCTCTCTGATTGCCCCAGTCATCCACAATCTCTTCCTTTAATTGGGATGATGATATCAGCAGCCAATCGTCGCCTGCTTCTGAAAGCCAGGTCTGGATGTAGGCACGAAGCGTCTCGAACTTGTCTGAAGGTTGTGTGTTGCCGATCTCATCTTTATTTCCACATCCCGTTGCTAAGGCTGCAACGATAACGACTAAAAGAAGTTTTATTGACCATCCTCGAATGATGCCTCTTTCCATTTGACCACCTCCAACTCTTTAAGTCATGACCTTTACCATATATAGGAACTCCTCATAGAGCCAACACAGCCTCGCTCACGAACCGGCAAAGGGAATTGTGGGCTATGGTGGCCTATTCTAGACTCGAGACTAAAGACTAGAGACGAGAAAAGGCGAAACGATACTGACTGGTTAGTCTTGCATTTTACTGCCTACTGCCGACTGCCTACTGCCACCGGGGCGGAGTGGAGGGAGAGGTTCCGCCGTAGGCTGAATGCGCTGGCCAGGCGGTGCTCACCAGTTTAATATCAGAGCGCATCCGGCAAATAAACATTTCGCCAGGAGCGGTCATCCGAAAGAGCTCGCCGAAGTCATTTTTCAGCGCTTCACAAAGGTCACTGCCCAATCGCGTTTGAGTTTGGGATGATTAGCCAATTGGAATCTAACCCCTTGCGCCATGGTTTCGATAGCTCTACGCTCGGGGACTGAGGCATGGTGTTTCGGTTCGACGACCAGGAACTTGCCGCCTCGTTTCAATGATCTATGTATGTCATTCATGAGACTAGAGGCATCTGCAGCATGGTGTAATACATAGACAGCTAGTGCAAAATCAATCTGACCGCTCAGATCACTGATACCAAGATCCTGCTTACTACATATCCTTGTTTCAATTCGGTCGGAAAGTCCCGCCCGCCGTGCCTTCTTCCTGAGAGTTGCGATGGTTTCGGACTGAGTATCAACAGAAACGACCCGTCCCACAGGCCCAACTGATCGGGCCATCCCGAGACTGTAATAACCAGCTCCGCAACCAACATCCAGGACGGTCATACCATGCTTTACGTAGCTCCTCAGTAGCCTCGTGGGAGTCTCGAAAAGATATCTGATTGGCTTCGCCAAGATACGATCAATGTATCCTGTGAAAAGATGACCCATGACTCCGCTCCTCACTCAACCACCTCACGGCCGGCGCATCAGCCGCGGCGAGGTCAATTACAGCTCATCACGATATTTAGCGCTTTTTGGAAGGGATGGGTTGAGTCCTGCTTGCTGCCTCCAGCATGCTGGCACCTGGGTGGAGTTGGGCAGGGACGGCCGCCGTCGGCTGCATGCCAGGGCGAAGAGATATTTTCCCACCCATCTATTTCTTATCGGAGCGTCGGTGCTCTAGAAACCAATTATAGAGTTCTGGATTATTGTATGTCTCTGTCCAGGAATCATGCCCGGCCTCAGGATAAATCGTGAGCTTGACGTCACTACCTGCTTTCTTGAGAGCATCCGCCATTTCTCGCGACTTCTCTGGCTCAACGATGGTGTCCTTGGCCCCATGGAAGGCCCACACAGGCAGATGGCTGATTCTTGGTGCATCTCTGGGATCTCCTCCTCCACAGATGGGCGCTATGGCCGCGAATCTATCGGGGTACTTGGCGGCAAGGCTCCATGTACCGAAGCCCCCCATACTCAGACCGGTCACATAGATCCTGTTCTGGTCGATGCGGTATCGATAGAAGATGTGGTCCAACAGGGCGTCGAGCATTTCGATCTGGGCCTCATCAGACCACCAACCATCCTTGGGACACTGGGGTGATATAACAACGAAAGGAAGTTCCTTCCCTTCTTTGGCAATGAGTTTCGGAAGACCGTGGATCTTGACTTTTTCCAGATCGTCTCCACGTTCTCCGGCGCCATGGAGGAACAATATCAGCGGCCATTGATTCTTGGATTCTGCATACCCCGTTGGCAGATAGAGCAGGTATTGCGCCTTCACGGTCTTTCTGATCTCTGCCTGGAATGACTGAGGAAACTGTCCTGCACCCGCTCTTGATCGCCTTCCGCCAGATGAACAGCCAACGCCAAGCGCGGCGAGGATGATGGTAAACACAACACGGGTAATTTCTTTTCTCACATTGTTCTCCAAACAGTTTGTACCTCAGCAGAGACGAGATAAATCATCGATTCCCTTTGGAAGGGACGGATTGGGTCCAGCTGTTGCCTACTGTAATAATCGAGACTCGAGACCAGAGACTCGATGATCTTGTTACGTTTTACGTCTTGGGTAGGAGGCTTCGTTTCTGCCAACGGTCGACTATTTTTATTTACTGCCATTGCTACTGCTATTGCCCCTGGAAATGTTGTGGTGTTGGGCACTGCCTGCTGCTTACTGCCTATTGCCTCCGGGGTGGTTATGGGTGGAAAGGTCGGGTCCTGCTCACTGCCATTGGGGTGGAGTGAAGGGAGGAGCTTTTCCGTTTTGCTCAAAGCCGATTTCCCCAATGAGAATATCCCTTTCAGAAAAGATCTCTATGGAGATATTCCTCGTAATCTTTGAGAATCGGAACATATTCTTGGTCCATCAAGGGAGAGGAAATCATGAAGTCTGCCGTAGACCGATTACAAGCAATTGGGATATTATACAACACCGCAATTCGCAACAGTGCTTTGACATCAACGTCGTGGGGGTGCGGTTGCATGGGATCCCAGAAGAAGATAATAAAATCTATCTTCCCTTCAGTAATCATGGAACCTAATTGCTGATCGCCGCCAAAGGGCCCAGAACGTAATTTACGAATAGTAAAATCGTGAGTTACACTATTTTTAGGTAGTTTGTCTCGAATGGCTTTTTCCACAAGGATTCCAGTGGTTCCGGTACAGGTCAATTTGTGCTTGAGCAAGAGATTCACGTTCCATTCAATCCACTCAATGAGATCCTTTTTTCTATTGTCATGTGCAACAAGTGCAATGCTTTTTTGGGCTTTCATAATTTGTTTTCTCCCCACGTAGATAGTGACTATTGATGATTTTCATATTCATATTGCGCATTACGTATTGCGTAGAAGGCTTCGTTTCTGCCGACGGCCGACTATCTTTTTTGCTACCATTGCTACTGCTATTGCAACTGGAAAGGTGGCTGTGTTGTGCCTGCCTACTGCTTGACGCAGCGTTTTCCTACAAGAACAAAAACTCGCAACCAAATCATCGTTCCGGCGTTCTAAATTGCACACAATACCCGTGGTACTGACCATGCCGTTTCCAAATGCCGTCCACCCGTATTGCTTCCATTGTTTCCGGAACTAGGTGAACGGGCACGGACGTGTCCACTTTTCTGCCCTGATTTGAGTTCGATAAACGGAGGAGGCGAGCGATGAATTGGGCTACTCGTTCCGATTCGTCAGCAATTACGATTTTGCTTCCCGGACGGGCGACTCGGATCATCTCGTCAATAGCTTTTTTCTTTTCAGAGAAAAAGTTGATCCCTCCGATATGAAAGACATTGTCAAATGATTCTGCTTTAAAAGGCAACGCTTCCGCCATTCCCAAGAAAAGCTCTACCGGCCATTCTCGTGTTTCGACGAATCCGCGACAGCGAGATAGCTGTGCTGCTGAGACGTCCAGACCATATACCTCGCCCACTTTGGCATATTCAAACAGGTAAGGAAGATTACCACCGGACCCTATAGAAACCTCCAGAATCCGCCCACCGTTCAGCTCTAATCGTTGTAAAATCTCTGCGCGCGCCCTGCGTTCTCCACCCATGGGCAAAAACGACAACTTATCGAAAATCGTTTCGAAGCTCGAAAACCGTTCATAGAATCGATAGAAACGGCGGTTAAGGCCCTCCAGTTCCTGTGGAGAAATAAAATGGGCGATGCCATTTCTGATGAGAAAGCTTCGCTCACAGTGCGAACAAAACAAATTCCCCTCATCCACCTTGTCATCACCGCGCTCGTCGCACAGAGAAAGCGCGCTTTGACAATGAGGACAACAGAGTAACTCTAATGTTGAACGGTTCATTTCTACGTCTTATGTCACCGTATAGAGGTATAAGAGTTTACGCAACGGTTGAGGTGGGGTCAATCTTCAATGCCCTTTGGAAGGGACGGATTGGATCCTGCCGCTGCCTATTATAATAATCGAGACTCGAAAGCCGAGACTGGAGACTCGAGACTCGTAAGATCGAAACGAAACTGACTGGTTGGTCTTGCATTTTACTGCTAACTGCCGACTGCCACCGTGGTGGAGTTGGGGGAAGGGCTCCGCCGTCAGCTGAATGCGTTTGTCAGTTGGCTCACTCTTTGTTAGAAAGGTCTTTGACCCAACGGGATCGGGAAAGGGGAGAAAATCCAGCACGACGATATAAATTCTCTGCCTGAGCGTGACTTTGATCCACCTCCAAATCAATAGCCCCACAACCACAGGCTCTTGCTTGCTGGATGACGGCCGATAAGAGACTCCGACCCACTCCACGGTTTCGCCACTCCGGTATTACATAAAGCTCCTCCAGCCAGGCTGACTTTCCGCAGTGCTCAAGAGTCCAATTGAATGAAACGTAGGCAAATCCGATGACCCCGTTATCCTTTTGCGCCATTAAGAAGAAACCGAGATTCTCCTTATCAATCACTGCAGCTATTGCCTTCTCGAGAGCCTCGGAGCAAACTCGTATATGGTGTTCTTCAAATTGTCGCAAAAGAAGACGATGGAGCATCGCCAGCGCATTAGAATCAACAGTCGAGATTTCTATATTAGATTTCATATAGTCTCTGTGAGGTCTTCTGTGAGGTCTAACGACTCAGCTTGGTGCCAGGCCTTGCCGCAACGTATGGTTGTCCTACCAGGTAACGCCACCCGAGGGAGGTGGCCACGCACCAAGCAGTTGCCTCAGGAAGGCCACCTGCCCAACGTGATAGCTGGTATGCGACCCGATGATGTGCAACATCTCCAGGCGGGTCCACTGGCCGCGCTTGGACAAAGGGTCCGCTTGATGTGAACGACGTTCCAACGCATCAAGCGCATCGCTGAACCGCCGTACGGTCTGTTCCCACTCCCTCCGACTCGCAGGACTCACTCTGCCAGGCCAGCTCCCGGCCGCATGCCTCGGCGGCCTCGGCTTTTTGCCATCGAGCCACCTGACGATCCACTCCTGCCAGTAGATCATGTGGTTGACGAGCTGAAACAGCGAGTGTGGAACACCATCAGGTCGGGCGCCCGCGAGCTTCCAATCCAGGCCCGCAAGAACACTCGCGGTCTCGACGTGAGCGTCTTTTCCCGACAAGGCTCTGCTCGTGGTCTGGTGGAACACGTTACGATCGTTGGCCAGCTGGTACCCTCCTTTGCTCCATCTGTCTTGGGCGAGGGTAGCGAATCCTTGCGGTCAGGTATGGACCGCCGAAAACGCCTCGCAGGGCGTTCGGATGATCACCCAAGGCGAGAGCGTTTTTGGCCGGCTCCACGTCATGATGAGAGTCATCTCTAGTAGAATTCATCTATTGGTTTTGCAGTGAACTTGAACCGGTAGTAACGGTACAGAAAATAGATAATAGACACATGAGTCATCAAGAATAGGGCAAACATAATACGATAAAAAAAGGGAGAGTAATAGACTGTTATGCCAGAAATGACAAAACGCACAAAAGCAACTAAAGATAATAAACTCTGAAACACACCAATCCCGAACATTACTGCGACGAAAACGGCTGCTTGTCTTATTAATTTCTCTCCAGAAGGAATGTCTCTTCTATAGAATATCAGCAAAACAAATAAGAGAATTGCCCTAATAAAACCGACCATCTCTCCGGCAAGCCGAACCACTTGATAGTCGCTCATTGCTCGTGTTATTGGCAATCTAAACATGAATTGTAGGACGATACATCCCATTAGAATCTTTACTATCATTTTAATTCTTGTATTCGATCGTTCTTCCTTATAGAAGAAGAATACAAAAAGAATTATAGTAACGCCAACAATGTAAGAAAGTATCGAAGTGATGCCAGAGACAGTTGATACATCAACCAAGGATGGCAGTAGGAGATAACCCAATTTGAGTAATACTTCATATGCCAACGCTATAATCAGAGCGATTGACATATTCTTTAGATTCACAATGTTTTCCTTCATCTACTCTAAAGCTTTAACGGTCAGCGCATAAGCCGCGGAGGAGCCCATCAAAATGTTTTCAGGGAAGGAATGGATTGGGAACTGCATACTGCATAGTGCTCACTGCCTCCTGCCATCATGGGATTGATTACACTTTTTTCACAATAGCCTACTCAGATATTACAAAATGCATCCATCGAGAAATAGTGATCATATTTTTATAAAGATCCTTTTTCTATATAATATCAACAGTATCATCCAAAAAATGAAAACGTGTGTGATAGCAAATAGAAGTGAGCCATTTAGATTTCCGGCAACAGGTACAAATAATTGATTATAAAGCCAGTTATATCCATTGATAACGGAACCATCAGGGGCAGTGATTTTTATTAAATATATATAAGTTTTTACCCAAATACCTGAAAGTATGTAAAGAAACAAGGAATTCATGCCAAATACAACAAACGGATAAACCCACTTCCTTTTGCCTCTAACATCTGTGAACCATAAAAGGACTGCCAGAAATATCATTGCCAAACCTGACGTAAAGAGCACATAAGAACTTGTCCAGAGATATTTATTAATTGGGAAAACAATGTCCCAAATTTTCCCAAGCAATACTGCCGAAACGCCCATGATAAGCATTTTATAAACAGCAGACTTTAGATTGGATCCAGTTTGAATCGACTTACCGGTCAAAGAACCAAAAATGACAGTGACAACAGACGGAAGCGTACTCAACAATCCCTCTGGATCAAAGGGTATTCCGACTCCTTTCCACAGATGGCTCTCACCGATAATCTTCAGGTCTATGATGCGAACCAGGTTGGTTTCCACGGCATAGGGATCGCCTTGCCCAAAGCCCAATAATAACAGCCAATAGCCGATTAATATAATTCCTGATACGAAAATTAGTTTCGTTTGGCTGAAACAAAGATATAGCAATGCAGCAATTCCATATGCGATGGCTATTCGTTGTAATACTCCTAATATGCGTAGATTTGAAATTTCTGTTTTAAAGGGAAATGCGTTTAATGCTAATCCGATTAGAAAGATCAATACAACCCGTTTTACTATCTTTCTAATGGCAATTACAGAAATTCTATTGTCATATTTCCTGAACGAATAAGACATGGCAACGCCGACGATAAAAAGAAAGAATGGAAAGATTAGATCTGTTGGCGTGCACCCATGCCATTTTGCATGTCTAAGAGGTGCGTAAACATAAGACCAGCTTCCGGGAATATTTACAATTATCATTGAGGCAATTGTGATTCCCCGAAAGGTATCTAAAGCTATTAAACGATTCAGTCTTTTGATATTATTATCCTTGTGATTAATGATACACATCACGACCAAGCTCAGCGTCGCGGTCCGTCCGTGTCCGCTGAAGTGATTGGTTTGGTGTTTCTGGCTTCAAGATCCTGGCTGGCAGGGACGCCAAATGCCATGATGGGCATGCCGGGAAACGCAGCTGACGAATCGGAGTGACCAAGGACGATAGCATCCTTGATTGCGGTTATGGTCTCCTGGTGCCTGCCAAACGCGTTGACGATCTTGGCCATGGGCTGGCCCGCTTTCACGACATTGCCAGGTTTCGCCAGAAACCGGATGATTCCGGTTCTGGAGCCGTAGGGCTTGTCAGAGTAGGTGAGCAGCTTCCCTTGACCATACTCCGGCGGCAAAGGATACCGGAACGGCTTATCACGCACTTCGATCATCCCTAGATGCGCGAGGATGTTCCAGATGGCCTCAAGGCCATAGGACACATTGGATTCACTGACGACGTACGGTCTCCCCAGTTCAAGGGTTAGGGCGGGAATGTCGCGCAGGAGAAGGTTGAAGGAAAGGCTCCTCTTCAGCTCCTCAGTGTCGACGATTAGGCACATCCCGGCTTCTTTCCCTGCATATGTCGCTTCCCGGTAGGCGGCTGTGTGTGGGTAGCCAGGGTTGTGATCCAACAGAATATAGGGAATGGACTCGATCCAGTCATTGTGAAGGTCCAAGATAAGAGAGGGCTTTGTCTCGATAATCGTTTCAAAAATGCTATGCGCTATTCGCTCTCCAAGAGACCCATTCGGATTGCCGGGGAAAGAACGGTTCAGATCCTCCCTGCTCATGGTAATGTTGCGTGATCCCGTCTCGAATCCGAGTGGATTCATGAGTGGAAATGCCTGAACTGCACCGCTGAGGAGCCGGCGGCGAATGCTCTTGAATATCTCTTGGATAACCACGATGCCGCTAACTTCATCACCATGACCGCAGGCCGTCAGCCAGACAACAGGTCCGGGATTTACACTAACAGCAGACATGAGGGGTAATCGCCTGCGCGACAAGTCAGATCCCGTCATGATCTTCTTGAAGGAGTATTGGATCTTGACTGGAGCGGCAGGACGCTTACTGCTTCTGTTTGACATTCTCTTCTCCTTGAAGACACCGAGCGGTCAGCGCATCAACTGTGGTGGGGTTATTTATAATCACCAATTGTAAGTTCTCTTTGGAAAGGATGGGTTGGGAACTGCATACTGCCTACTGCACACTGCCACCGGATCGGAAGCGCGGGGCAGGACAGTTTGCCGTCAGTTGAGCGCGCGTTATGGGGAAGCGGTTAATATCTTTGCTATCATTCCTAATACAAATCCAGCAACAGCACCAAGCGGTGGCGCCCAATGTTTGGCAAGTTTGGCCTGCGGTGCAATGTCCTGAAATGTTAAATACAGGATGCCTCCTGCACAAAACAGCATCAAAACAGCCAGAAGGGAGGTATGACGAGCGAATACCATGATGCCAATGAAAGCAGCCAGTGGACCAAGGAAGGGGAGCAGGAGAAAGACAGAAATGGTTCGTTTTCGAGTGATGTGAGACGAGATGGTCAATTCTCGGAAAGCATTGAATCCCTCGGGGAGATTCTGGAGCCCGATCAGGAAAGCAAGCAAAGGGCCGTATGTACCACCGCTGGCGAAAGTGGCTCCCAAAGCGATGGCTTCAGGGATGAAGTCGAGCAACATGGCCATGAATTGAGCAGCTTGGCCACCACGGACAGCGATTAAGCGATCTAGAAAGAAAAACCCGATGCCACCGGCCAAGAAAGACATTGAGGAAAGCGATCCTGGCAGACCGTTCATTCCCTCCGGCACAAGCACAAGAGCGACAGCGGCCAGCAGTGCGCCGCCCCCAAAGGCGATGACGGTGTGGCGGAGTTCACGCTCAAGCCATAGCGGGCGGATATGCTCGATCGCTGCTATGGCGCCACCAGCTGGTATAGCAGCCCCAGCTAAATAAGATAAAAAGATCGCTTCAAACATTTCTCTTATTCCGATGGTATAAGCAAACTAACGCTTCACGTAACCGGCTGGCAATGGGGCGCAGCGGATTTGTCAGTCCAAGTTGAAGTGGCAGTTAGAGGCTTATCGTTTTCACTAGAGCGTTTCGCCAAGGAATTGTGTAAAGCGTTTCCATGATTTCTTATCAGCATCTTCTCTATACCGGTCGGAACCAAAGACGGTAAATGCGTGTGGGGCTCCACCGTAGGTAATCATTTCGTGGGAAATACCTTGTTCCTCCAGCTCATTGGCGAGCTTCACGAAATCATCCATGGTAATGCTTTGATCCGCCGTGCCATGCAGAATCAGCAGCTGGCCATCAGTCTTGGAGTAATCTTGACCTGCAGGAGTGCTCAATCCACCATGAAAGGTGACAAAGCCTTTCAGGTCTGCCCCTGACCTTGCGAGCTCGAGCACAGCGGTTCCACCAAAACAGTATCCTATTGCGACGGCATTATGGATATTGGCGCCTCTCGATTTTGCAGCTTCCAGTGCACCGCGTAACCGTGTGCGCATTTTGTTACGGTCTTTATACAATTCACCAGTGAGCTGCTGTTTATCCTTTAACTCTTTAGGTCTCACTCCGGCGCCAAACAAATCGGCAGCGAAAACCGCATATCCCAGATCCGCCAACATATCGGCACGTTTCACTTCATAATCCGTCAGGCCATCCCAATCATGGATGAGCAGTATCAACGGAGCTTCGGGAGAGGGACTGATATAATAACCCGCATAAGCTTTTCCATCAACCTGATAGGAGGCTGATTTGTGCTCGGCGTTTGCAGAAACTGAAACAATTAGCATAAGCAAGAGTGTGATGCCATATTTCATTTCATTCCTCCCTTGATCTTGTTTTTTTTTGGAGCCTAACGGTCAGCGCATCAGTTGCGACAGGGCAATCTGAATGCCCTCAGGGAATAGATGGATCGGTCCTGCCTCCTGCCCACTGCTAACGGGGTGGAAGTGTAGGGCAGGGTAGTTCGCCGTCAGCTGAATGCGTTTGTCATGCCATTTGACGTTAATAATACAGCCCCTTATCGGAAGTTCCAATCCATCATTTGTATCTCAAAAACCCGTAAATTTTACAATTCATCATAGAATTTGCGAATCATAAGTGCCAGGGCTTGCATTTCATTCTAGGAGAATTCCTTATTTGCGATTAAAAGACTAGATAGAGTAATAATTCCAGGGAAAAGAAACAGATATGTTTGTAGACATACCTTTGACCATCCTAACATAAATATTTCGTATCCTCCTTGAATTGCTGCGTTAGTTATCATCATAATTCCCCAAAAGATGCCCAATGTCCAAGCATATCTCTTCTTTTTTTTCAGCCCGAAAGCAATAAATAATCCCAATACACCTATCCATATTTCTTCCCATAAAGGTTTTACCATGGTCATGTTCATAAATTCAAGAGCGCTTTTCTCTATATCTTCTGTTAATTGTGATGATCCTGCAAGCTTAAATGCGGTTGGTAGAATTTCATCGCCTCTGCTAAGTACAAATATAGTCCAAATAATAAAGATGATTGATAAAACCATCATTATTTTCCAAACATGTTTATTAAATCCTCTTTCTTTAGTCATTTTATTACCTCCTATTTTAAGTATGCATAACGGCTCGCACGTCAACCGCGGTGGAGTGGGGCTTGTTTTGACTTGAAGAACCAGCAACGAACCACCGTCGGCTGTACATGCTAGATAGCTGGCTTTCTTGAGCAGCCTGCGAATCCCTCATCACGACCACGATTACAGCTTTTCTGCCAGTACTAGCCAGTTCGAGTGGAACTGCTGAACTCCCTCGTTATCCCAGTAGCCCTCATCTTTTCTTCGCGACAGTGACAGGAAACCAGTCAGTAGATCGTCGAGAGCCTTTTCGTCTGCAAAATAGTGGAGATCGCCTGGAATGACGGATTTGGTGCAGCGAAAGGTATGGGGTGCAGCCTGTTCACCCAATCCGTATTTACCATCCTGCCGGGTAGGACATGTGAAAAAGAATAGCCCTCCAGACCTCAGCCACTTCCTTACATGCTTAATAGCCAGAGCAAACTGCTCGCGATACCCATGGTATATCACGTTGTAGCTCAGGACGATGTCAAATGAGCTCCCAGGCAATGTGTCGTCAAGAACATCACCGGTCTCGGCTTCGATAGTTAGTTCAAGTGCGCGGGCCCATTCCCTCAAGTGAGCGATAGCTGTCTTGGATGCGTCTATCGCCGTGACACAGAAACCCTCCTTCGCGAAGGCAATGGCATGGCGACCAAGGCCACAGCCAAGATCAAGCACCTTCGGCCGTTTTGTTGGTGATTGCGACTCGATGAACTCCATGACCTCTGGAGCTGGTCGCTTCCACCAATCGTGATTATCCGCGCTGATCCAAAACGCTTCCCAGGAGTTAACTGTCATCGCCCTGCCGTTCACTTCCTCTATTAGCACTGTGCCACCGAAAGCCGCCTAATGGTATGCGCATCAGATGCGGCGAGCGGAGTATGTTTTGACTTGTGGTAAAACCTTCGTTTGATCGACGTCGGCTGGATGCGCGGGTTCGGCGGCTAATTCTAAGAGACCTGCAATAAAACTTGTTCTATTTAAGGAGGAAAATCAACAAATAAGAACTATTCAGTAGGAGATAAATAATCTTCACCATCATTATCAATCACACGGATGTAGTTTGATCTAGCGGTAGAATCATCAGGTAATACCTGATAAATCCTGCGAAGAGTAAGTAAATAAGGATCTTTAGTATAAATGCAGATTGCAAACCTAATACTTGTTTTTTGTGTTTTGCCATAGGTATTACTACAAAAATCGTTTGATTTTCATTTTTACTTTGCCTATTCCATAGGCTTCAAACCAGTGGATTTCGGCAAGACGTATTGTTCCATCAGCAAGGAGAACCTGACCCAAATCCACCATCTAAAAGCGGCATTCGGTCGCAGATACGTTTCACCCGTACTTCGTTGGCTTCACCGTTTGATGCTCCACATAGCGTCACTACGCCGGAGCTCTTATCGGCTCGCCGCCTTACATCTACATCCGTCTCGACGACCTCTATCTTCACTTTTGACGGTGCATTAAGGCCTTATAACGTGCTTGGTTCATTTAACTTGTGCCTTATGACTTCTAACGCAGCTATGGTTCCGTCACCAACAGCTATAGTAATCTGTCTGTGTCTTTTATCTCGAATATCTCCGGCTGCATATACGCCTTTGATATTAGTTTCCATTTGTGGATCCGTAATAATATAACCATATTCCGTCAATTGTATTGGAATGTTTTTTAAGAAGGCGCTATTAGGGATGAGTCCAACAAAAATAAAGATACCATCGCGCTCTAATCTAATACGTTTATTTGTTTTAAGATTCTCCGCTTCTACGACCATCTTGTTTTCTTTTTTGTAGAAGGCGCGGGGTTCATGAGACCACAGAAAATTGACCTTAGGCGTGGTGACCTTATCCGCCGTGATTTTTTCAGCCTGCAGCTCATCAAATTGATGAATGACGGTAATAGATTTTACAAACTGTAACAGCAGCAAGGATTCTTCCATGGCGCTGTTTCCACCTCCGATCACAAAGATATCTTTGTCTTTATAGAATTCGCCGTCACAAGTAGCACAATAAGATACGCCACTGCCCGTATAATCTTTTTCACCTGGTATGTTTAACATTCGGGGAGATGAACCGGTGGCGATTATCACAAATTCCGCAGAGTACTTGTCTTTTTCGTCAAGTTCTATCCATTTTTCTTGGTCGCTAAGCTGAAATGCAGTAATATCTGCTGCCAGCTTGAACTTGGTGCCATACTTTTCCGCTTGTTTTCTCATATTGCCTGCCAACTCGCGACCAGCAATGGGTTCGACGAAACCAGGATAATTGCATACCTCGTGAGTGGTTTTCACTTGACCGCCAGCGGACGACTCATCTATAACTAAAGTCGAAAGATCTGCTCGCGCCGTATAGATAGCTGCTGCCAAGCCTGCGGGACCGGCCCCGATGATGATCACATCAAATTTTTTCATATTTTCGCTCATCATAATTAACGCTTTCAATGAAAATGAGAATTACGCAAAAACATCCTTGATAATACTCTTTATGTCTTTTGCCGATTGAATACTAGAAGTGGCTTTCACTACCTTGCCGTTACGATAATAAATAGTGAACGGTAGCCCCCAAAATTCTCGGCATTCGGGTAAACCTTTTATCATTGTAGCGGCAGGAATATCAAAATCCATATCCCGAAATTGAATATCAGTGTATTCTTCCTGCAAAATTTCAAATATGTCGTATACCGGGATACACATAGGTCCCATTCTTCCACAACAGATAGCAACTTTTTCGTTGTTCTCAAGGACCTCCTTAACCTCTTGTTCCGTTTCGAGATGTTTTAGATTTGTGTCCAGCATCTTACTTCCTCCCTTCACCATGCAGCTTTCGTAATAGCGGTAATAGGCGAATACTGGTTCCCACTGCAATAGTTTCTACGACGGTGATCTCACCGACTACTTGAAAACCGAGCATAGTTGATAATATCAAGAAATGGTGAGAAATTCAAGTATCCGCCGAACGGTTGGGGCATCAGTTGCGGAGGGGCGGGGTTTGTTTTGACTAGTAGTAATACCGTGTTTTAAACGCCGTTAACTCCATGCCGTTGTTAGGCAGCGGGTTTAGGTCTTCTCGGACGACTTGGGCGCCCTCGCGTGGTAGATTAACGCTCCGACAAGCAGTACCACGCTGAATCCGATGATGCCCGGATGGTCAGTGATAATGCCGACGATGAAGAATATCAAGCCACCACCAAAGAGATACCGCGCCCTCGTCCTTGCCTGACTGACGGTCAAAGGCCACTTCCTCTTTCAAGTCATCTGCTAGTCTCGAATCGGCTGCATTTTTTTGTTAGCCGTTTTTATTAATAGCGTTTACTTGAACCCAGACATTCCTCATTGGGCATAATTATTTATTTATTAATTTTTTCTATCAAAGTTGCATTTACTTATTAAAATATTTCCTGAATATGTATTTATTACTTTCATTTACCATCAAGATAACCTGTAATAACCGCCAGCAGTTTCTCCATTGTTATTGAAACAGATTCGCCACATTCAGTATTATCCATAAATCCAATACAGACATCATAGTCTGGTAAATAGATACATGCTGCGGCATAACCGGGCGCATTTCCGCTGTGTCCGATTGCATTCAAGCCGTTAAGTAGATCTGGATTGAACTTTACTGTCCCCAATCCATATCCGGCTACCTGAGACTCTTCACCGGTACATGGAGAATGAAATGTTAGCATTTCATCCATATATTGCGCATTTAGCACGCATCTATCATGGAACAAAACCCGGGCCCATTTTGCCAGATCCTCTGGCGTAGAAAACACCTCTCCACAAACACCACTGGCAAAGGCAGTTCTTGGCCAGGGAAAAAAGTCTTCATAGTCTCCATCATTATCCAAATCATACCAGCCATGCGCAGTGTTTGCCGGGAGTGGTTCTCCCATTGAGGCAAATGTATTATTAAGCTCGAACGGAACAAAGAAGCGATCATTATATGCTGTTGCTACATCTGAGCCGGTGATATCTTCAATAATCATGCGAAGTAGAGCGTAACCAGGAATTGAAGAATAATTCCAATTAGTTCCTTTGGGAAAAAGCGGCTCCTGATTAAATGCTATTATCATTTCTGCGGGCGTCCAAAATTTGGAAGGATTCTGAAATATCTCTTCCCAGAAAGCTGGATTATCTATGATATCAAAAAGACCGCTGGTATGGTTGAGAAGTTGCCGGATGTTAATCGTACTATCAACATATGGGTATGCTGGCACCCATTCGTACAGCGAATCATCTAGAGTAATTTCTCCTTCTTCTGCAAGCTTAAGAATTGTTGCGGCGGTGAAATTCTTGGCAATGCTTCCGGCACCGAACGACATATCGGGGGTTATTGCAGTTGATCCATGGGAAACGCCACTCACACCTACCCACTTCGAACCATCTGGAAAAATAACGGCTGCTGAGACCCCCTTACCCTTTGTTTTGTTAAGCCCATCATCCAAAGCCTTCTGAAGCTTTTGTTCAAGTGAAGCATTGGAACTATCTTGGTGTGAGTATAAAACCACTGCCCGAACCGACAAGCCTGCTCCCTTAGGCCAGTTACCTCTAAGAATACCGCCACTGGAATATGTGATGTTGCGCCCCCATGCACTTGAGGGATTGTTCTCTGAGGTACTCCACCAGAGACCATCGGTGCCAAGGGCTGCGAAATCACCAGTTGCAGTACGACCACCGCCGGGCAGAGCATTAAACAAACTGGTGTTATCCCCATTCCCGTTTGAGTTCCAGCCGGAGGTCGATTTCATTTTAAAGCCGGCATTCTCTCCTATGTTGTAATCAGTCAGGGTTGTCCATTCATTATCCGAAGGGATATGCCATCCTTCAGGTGCCAAGCCTCTTGGATCCATTAGAGCAAACCAGTTATAAAGCCGGCCATATTTGTTACCGTTTTCAGGATTATTATCGTAGTAACACCAGGCAGGGTTACCTTCTGACGAAGCTTGTACCCATTCCTCCTTGGATTCAGCTTGAGCAATTACATCTCCGTTTCTGAAATGTGATACAGTAAGGTTTTCAGCCATCCATATTTGGTCTTCGATTCTTACTGTTTTATAAACATTCCCGTCAATATCCGTTATAGGATTTGATTCTTCGATGATGATATCTTCCGGTTCAGTAACTCTGTTTTTATGGCAATTGATCTGCGAGATCGAGATTAAGAATATGAAAAGTATTAAAAGAAATCTTTTCATTTTTATTTTTCCTTCCGGTTTTACTTTGCCCTCAACTCGTCATTGACTTTTGCATCCAACCCAAAATAATCGACCGAGTCTCCCGAAAAATGCTGATACAGATCCAGCGGGCAAAGAATAAAGAGTTTCTATCGGCTGAGTTGGAAGCAAATCGTTCGATATTCACATAGTTAATGTTTTCTAATAATAGAATTGGCGTTCTCCAGGTATCATCGCTTTGTCGATAGATTATGTAATCTTCTAAATTTGCATTCATTTTATGTTCTTCATGTGCTTGGTCATATTTTCAGCTGGCTAACGGCTGGGGCATCAGGTGTGGCGGGGAAGAGCTTGTTTTGACTTAAATAGAATCGCTTTAAAGAGCCGTCGCCTGAATGCCCTTGCTAGAACGCAAGGTATCCGATCTTTACTGATTTCTATTCTGTGAGAACAGCCAGTCAATGAGATCTGGCTCCGAATATGCCTTGTCCCATATATCGTGACCAAGTAACTTGTACTCTGTATAGCGCACGGTTGCCCCAAGTTCCCGCAGAGCTGCCACCATTTCCCTCGAACGTTCAACTGGTATTTGCGAATCACGTCGCCCATGGAAAGCCCAGATCGGAATATCTCGGAGACCAACGGCGGCACTGGGATCGCCACCACCACAGACTGGTACAGCAGCGGCGAATATCTCCGGTTGCTTGGTAATGAGATCCCACGTTCCCCAACCTCCCAGAGATTGTCCGGTAAGGTACACACGGTTCTCATCAATTGGAAACTCATTTTTCAGGGCTATGAGTAGCTCAACCAATGCCTCAGCATAGAGGGAAAGCCGAGGATGCCCCACGACATCCCACCGCCATAATTTTGGAAGCTGAGGTGCTAAAACAAAGCATGGATGTCGCAACTGATTATCTGCCTGGGTCCAAACATGTGCGCCGCGCCAATTAGAACCTAAGATTTGACTTATATTGTCAACTCCGGATCCTGATCCTCCATGGAGGAAAATTACCAGTGGATAGAAATGCTGGGAGCTTGAAACGTCGGGGATGAAGATGCGGTATGGTAGTGTCTCGCTAGAAGAAGCCACGAATGTTCTGGGAACCATGGAATCAACGTCGGGATTTGTTCCGCAGCCCTTCAAAACGATGAAGAATAACCCCCATATTAGATATCGGACTGCTCTTTTCAATGAAATCTCCTCTGACGTTCTAACGGCTGGGGCATCAGTTGCGGCGGGTGAGATGTGCTTGTTTTGACTAGAATATATATGCTTCAAAGAGCCGTCAACTGAATGTCCTTGTTAGCCAGCAAGGGACTGCCAAAAGCCAACAGTGATGTATGCTGGTAATTCTATCTGCCTGGTTTCCAAGTTATACAACGAGTGTAAGCAGGACTTGAATCTCCAGTTAGTGGGTATTCTGCAAAACGCTCGGCCAGCCACTGAAACCACTCGGCGAAGCGATCGTGATCTCGTTCCTCCCTCATTTCTTCTGACCAGACCTTGAGTTTGCGCCACATTACGCACACAGTCCCTCCGGTTAATTCCTGCACCAGAGCAAATGGCGCGATACCACGATAAACCAAGAGCCCAATCGTCTCGTAGATCGCCACTATCGTGAACGCTGCCTCCTCAAACTCATTTTCCAGCTTGTGAAACGCAGAAGCCGAGATCCCATCCGGAACATCTCCCAAGAGATGAAGTGCTTTGGCCCACTGTGGACTCTGAATCGTGCGCATCAACTCCACCGCGGCCGCATCTCGGCGCTGTTGGCGATATTGCCGCACTTGGATTACGGCAAAGACGACGGCACCGCTAACCGCGAGTCCACTTACTATCTGTGCTATTTTTGATAATGTATTGAGCATGAAATCACCTTGCTGGCTAACGCTAGCATAACCTGCCGCCGGCACTTACGTACAGAGTTTCAGGAAAGCACGAAACTTGAACAACAATCAACATTTCAGAAATCGTAGCATAGCTAGGCGATCAGGTTAATGCATGGTTATACGGTTTATATACTTTAATACCAGTTAAACATTTTAATGGTTCTAGATAACATATATTCTACCTTAAAACTAAAGAAAGAGTTTGTCCAAATGCATTAGGAACACCATGAGCTATACTCGATGGGATTACACTTCCACTTCTTTCCCGGATTAAACCGTAAAAAATAGAACCAAAAAATGCTTGTAGGCCCATCCACGGACTGATATTAAATTGGCCTTCGAAAGGATTGAACGATCCAAATTGACCCATATGAGAAATTCCGAATAAAACAGATACTATTATCAAGCCGGGACCAAAGCTGATTCCAAAAACTTTCCATGGACGATCATATTCTTCATTTATTCTTGATTGAAAATAACCTCTGTATTTTATCTCCTCACCAAAACCTACCATAATAAGAAAATATAAATCCCAAGCAAAAATTTCAAAAGTAAGGCATTTCCGAAATATTGCGACAACTATAGGACATATAACCATTCCAATCAGTATGATTAGTTTGTATTTGACCCGCGGCTGACCATTGGTATCACTGTTATTGTTTTGATTGGATCTTGTATATGTAAAAAAGAGAATTCCTATCATTATCAAGGCAACTAAAGTCATTATTAATGATCCTTCCATTCCCTTCGGATTAATTTGTTGGCTTTTTAGGAATCCGAAACCCGAACCTGCCAATATCATGATCATGGCTCCGATAAAACCATAATGAATAAGATATCGAAAGTTTGCACGTCCAAGACCGTAGGTTGACCAGTTCCTTTTCGATAACCAAATAATCGCCAATGGAATGACGATTGCTTGTAAGCCAAAGCATAGATTTCTCCATCCGTAATGAACGGTCATTCCCTTTAACCAGGTATCAAACCAAATCGAAAAGAATTTCATAAGTATAAAAACAATGAAAACTTCTATAATAGATTTACCTTTCAAATTCTGATCTCCTTCTAAAAGTCAAATATACAATTTACTAATTTATGTTTAACCGTATAACGGCTAGGGGCATCAGGCGCGGCGGGGAAGCGCTTGTTTTGAATAGTAGTAATACCTTGTTTTGGCCGCCGTCAACTGAATGCCCTTGTTATCTCTTCGCTTTCAAATAGGAATCGACAAAATCCTTTGGTTTCAGGACAGTAATACCTCTGTATCCCGATGCCCTCAGCAGTGCCTTATCACCACTGCAGATAAGTTTTGTTCTGCCGGCCAAGGCACAGGCGATGAATTTATCATCATCAGGGTCAGAACAGACACTCTCATCCAAAGGAGGTGCCTCAACGATTCTCGCTTTGATTGCCAGAAGTTCTAAAAAAGGTTCCAGGTCAACACCCGGATATCGTTTGGCTAACTCTTCTCCAACTCTCCGATATTCATCTAGGATGTTGGGGGAGACGACAAGTTCCACCTTCCTATGACGCCATGCGTTGAGAATATCATATGGCGGTCCAGAGAAGAAGATGCCAGAGATGAACACATTCGTATCAACGACAAGCCTCATTTGCGTGCTCGGACGTTAGCGATAGCTTTGGTGATATCAGAACGCTTCATCCTAGCCGACCTGGCTTGCTGGCGGGCATTTTGGATGAGACGATCGAAGTCTTTCATGGAAGGTGGAGCGATACTCTTGAGAATGATCACATCATCATTGCCGATGACGATGAAGGGATCTCCAGCTTTAAGACCAAGCCGTTTTCTGACTTCCTCTGGTATGACGACTTGTCCCTTGGATGATAACTTCGTGGTAGCGATCTTACCCATTATTACCCCCCTAAATAATCTTACTAGTAAGATTATAATACGATATTTGGTGGAATGCAAGTAGTTTTTTGATAGAGATAACGGCTGAGGCATCAGGCGCGGTGGAGATGAGATTGTTTTGACTAGATTAGATCTGCTTTAAAGAGCCGTCGCCTGAATGCCCTTGTTGGGCCGCCGACTATCTGTTACGAACGCTCTTTCTGAAAACATAGATTGCCCACCCTAACACCTCACGCCCCCATCTCAGGTACGCCTCCTTATTCTTGCGAACTCTCTTCAGTAGCTCTCCCACATCGGGATCGTCAGGATGCTCACTTGCCCACTGCTGGGCTGCATACCACTGTAGACCTTCATATATGTCCCAGTCATCTTGGTTGCTCACCAACGTATAGACCATCTCAAGCTCTAGCTCCTGTCCCACTTCTACATTCTCGTAATGCGTCCCATAGTTGCCTCGTTCTTCCTCTATGGCCTCCAAATACTCTGCTGGCGGCTCCTGTCGCCAATACGGTTCTCCCACGACTATCCAACTTTCTTGGGCGGCCATCTCTTTTAGTGCCTTAATGGTCCCTCGATGACCGCCATAGATCCAGCTTGCTCCGATACAGGCCACCAGATCAAAGCTCTCAGGCTTTTCCGGTTTATAGTTCGCCCCATTCATCTCCAAGAACTTCAGCTGAGCATCTGGGATTCGTTCCTTGTGTTTAGCCTTGGCATCTGAAACATAGTACGGCGAGAGATCGACTCCTATT
>SMTZ1_10000536_pt1 | contig 35517 bp, 32 predicted proteins | sample DeeMarSWOR136_30_FD_25667 | JGI IMG/M metagenome (IMG submission 25667)
TGATAAAATAATTAAAACAGTTAAATTAATGTAGATTGGAAAGTATGAATAACCAATTAATGTTGCTCTCAAACCATCAACACCATAGGTTATTGGGTCTATAAAAGCTATAGTTCTTAACCAAGAGGGCAATGATTCTAATGGTGAAAATGGTGATGATAAGAATAAAAGCGGGAATATAAACAGAGATACTACAAACTGGAACCCTTCTATGCTTTCCATTTTAGATGCTATGATCAGACCGAATCCTATAGCCACAAAAGCTATTAAAACCATGAAAACAAAGGCTAAAATTAAACTTAAAGATAATTGAAAGGAAACTCCCAAAATTATTGCTATAAATAAAACTATCAAACCTTGTATTATTGCAGTTGTAGCTCCTCCTAATGTTCTGCCTACAACTATAGATAATCTGCTAACTGGAGCAACTAAAACTTCTTGTAAAAATCCAAATTGTCTGTCCCATAAAACAGATAAGCCTACAAAAACAGAAGGAAATAAAATTGACATTGCAATTATTCCTGGTGCTAAAATATCAATATATTCAATGTTTGAAGGCAATCCTGGAAATCTTGCTGAACTTAAACCAAATCCTAATATAGTAAGAAAGAAAAACGGTTGGATAAAATTAGAGATAAGCCTACTTTTAGTTCTAATAAATCTCTTCATCTGTCTAAACCACATGACATATATTGCTTGATAATTCAAAATTTTCATAACATCAACGATGCATAAATCTTTTTTTAAATTGCTCTATATTACTTGCTCTTTGATCTCTTATTTTTCTTCCTGTGTAATACAAAAATACATCTTCTAAAGTTGGTTTTCTTATATCTATAGATTTTATTTTAATTTTATTTCTTTCAGCAATTCTTATTATTAATGGTAATTTTTTCTCAACTTCCTTTATACCGATTGTTATGTTAGAATCATGGATTTTAATGCTTTCTACCCATTTTTCTCTTCTTAATAAATCACCGCATAATTTAGAATTGGAACAACTTATAGTTATAACATCTTTACCAATCTTATTTTTTAATTTAGAAGGTTTATCGATAACTAATATTTTTCCATAATCAATTATCGCTACTCTACCACAAAGATAATCTGCTTCTTCCATATAATGTGTTGTTAAAAAAATTGTTATTTTTTCTTTTTTGTTTAAATCTTTAATATATTCCCAAATTGTTCTTCTGGTCTGGGGATCCAAACCTAAAGTTGGTTCATCTAAAAATAAAATTTTAGGAAAGTGCATTAAACCCCTTGCAATTTCTAATCTTCTTCTCATACCACCTGAATAATTTTTAACTAGGATATCTGCTTTTTCTTCTAAATTAACAAGTTTTAAAACTTCTTTTATTCTTTTTTTCCTTTCACTTTTTTTTATTCCATACATTCTTGCATGAAAATCAAGATTCTCACTTCCAGTTAATATATCATCCAAGGCAGGGTCTTGAAAAACAATACCTATACTGTTTCTTACCTTATCTGGCTGTTTTTTAATATCATGATCTGCTACTTTGGCTGTTCCTTCTGTCGGTTTTAGTAAAGTTACTAGCATTTTTATTGTTGTAGTTTTTCCTGCACCATTAGGACCTAGAAAACCAAAAACTTCTCCTTTATTGACTTCAAAACTAATTCCATCAACTGCCTTAACATCTTTATAATATTTTTTCAAATTTTCAACAGTAATAATTTGCATTTTGTATACCTTTCACTAATAGATAAGATTTGGTTTAATTTAAAATTTATATCCTACCCGTATCTTAAATATTCTTATGATATTAATTGATGGTTCTTATCTTGAGGGCGGAGGTCAGATAATTAGAACCTCTATTGCACTTTCAGCAATAACTGGAAAACCAGTTAAAATAATAAACATAAGAGCTAAACGTCCTAACCCTGGATTAAGGGCACAACATCTTAAAGGAATAGAAGCTACAGCAAAACTTTGTAAGACAGAATTAAAAAACGTAAAAATTGGTAGTGAATCAATTGAATTTATACCAAAAGAAATTAAAGGTGGTTCTTTTTCAATAAATGTTGGAACTGCTGGTGCAATAACTTTAGTTCTTCAAACATTGGTTCTTCCTTCAATTCATGCTGAAGAGGATGTCATATTAGAAATAACTGGTGGGACAGATGTTAAATGGAGTCCAACAATAAATTATTTCAAACATATTTTTTGTTATTTTTTAGCTAAAATGGGAATTGATATATTTGTAGAAACTTTGAAGTATGGTTTTTATCCAAAAGGTGGAGGTAAAGTTAAAGTAACAATAAAACCTTGTAAAAAAATAAAACCCATAAATTTAATTGAAAGAGGAAATATGGAAAAAATAGAAGTAAGGAGCATAGCATCGGAAACTCTTAGAAACAGAAGAGTTGCTGAAAGACAGTCTGAAGCAGCAAAAAAGATTTTGAAATTTGAAAATGAAACCATAACTTACGTTTCAACATTATCTTCTGGTTCTTCTATCAATCTTCATGCATATTTTGAAAACTGTAAATTAGGAGCATCTGAATTAGGAGAAAGAGGCAAGCTTGCTGAAAAAGTTGGTGAAGAAGCTGCAAAAAGCTTAGTAAAACAGATAGATTCTAATGCTTGTTTGGATAAATGGATGGCAGACCAAATCCTTCCTTATATGGCATTAGCAGGTAATTCAAAGGTTTCTATTGCTGAAATAACTAATCATGTAAAAACAAATATCTGGGTAATAGAAAAATTCTTGCCAGTAAAATTTGAAATAGATGAAATTAATAAAATAATTTCTTTATGATTTTTTGACTTTCAACTTCTTTTTTTCTTCTTTAGTTTTTTTAAGTTTTTTGGTTCTTTCAGGTAAACTTCTAAAGAAAGAAGTTATCCTAACTCTTTGTAAGAAAACGAGAACACAAACTATTACTGCGAAAATAATTATTATTACATTAGATAAAATAGAAATTGTTCTAACTCCAACAACTTCTTCTTCTCCACATACTTGAGATATGGATGGCCTATTAACAAGTGTCCCACATTCATTTGAATCTGTACAAGTTCTTGTTTGTATTTGATTAACACATTCAGACCAGTCTGTACAAGACCAACTCTCAATACAAGCAATAGCTGCTGTAGTAGGTGCAACCTCTGGTGTACCGCCTTTAGTTCCGATTATAAAAACTGATAATCCTGGGGAAGCTGCATTATAAAATGCTTCTATAGCACTTTCATTTATTTTTGTTGCACCTAAATCATTCCATTGATTATTAGACCATCTATACATAGTGATGTTTGAAGCATCAACATTGTTATCTGTTAACCAGGTTTTATTTACAGCAAATTCAATATTAACAGTGTTAATATCAGAATCGGAAATGTTTATTCTTTCTATGTTAATATAATGATAAACAATACCATCTATATCATAGGAAACAGTTGATGGTAATAATGATAATTTTGATATCATTATTTTTACATTACCCACATTGTTTATTACAGTAATATTCATTGCTCTTATCGCCACATCCTCGTATCTTGCTATAGTTGTAATCATTTTTGAACTTGTTGTAATTGATAACGTTGTAATATTCAGTTCACCTTTTGCAAGCCTAACGTAAGGTCTTGCAGTTGTTGATATGCCTGTTGATGTTGTTAAGCCTGAAGATGGTGTTGAAGAAGCTGCAGAAACCACTATTTGAATTGATTTTTGAACATTAGTATAGTTCCCTGTATTAGGAGCTGTACAATAATAATTCCATGTCCCAACAGGAAGTACTTCTGTATCAGGATTAGTAGCTACATCTGTTTCAAGTTTTAAAGTTTCATTAAATTCATTTCTGCCAGCATTTTCATTATGATTTGGACATGTCACTGTTGTTGCTGTGCCATAAGTAACTGCCGTATTCGGAGAAACTGTTAGAGAACCTAAACCATCAGCTTTTCTAACAACATAAGTCAAATTAACTGTTGTATAATTTTTATTTGTAGTATCATTAACAAACCAAGAATAATTGTAAGTTCCTGCAGGTAAATCTGTTAAATTAACAGAGTACATTCTTGTAGTAGCGTTTATTGAAGTATAATTTGTAGTTGGAACCGTATAATCAACTACAGCTCCACTAATATTAGTTACATTATACAATTTTAAAATTACTTTGTCAAAATCAGCATCAGTTATTGTTATGTTAAATAAGTAATTTTGGTTTGGTGAATAATAAGATTTATTAGCTGGAGTTTCATTTACATAATTATATTGTGGTCCTCTCGTATCAAAATAATAAGTCTTAGATAATGCAGTGTAATTTTGATTACCGAGAGTATAAGCTGTAATATTAAAAATTCCTTGAGATGATACATTGGTTGTATTATAAACTGTTGTTGTATTGCTTACTTCTGGCCACCCTGGATGGTTTGAACTCAAATTGACTATGAGTGAAATGTTTACTTGAGCTGTAAAATTAGCCATAGTATATTGATTATAGCTTCTGGACCCGTTTGTTCCATTTAGCCAAACTGCTATGTGGGGCTGTTCTTTGCTTATTGTAAATGTCCATGAATCAGATTTAGACCAATTACCAGCTGAATCATTTGCATTTGATGTCCAATTCCATGTTCCTGCTGGTAAAACTATAGAATAATTATAAGTGTTAGGACCGTAAGTATCATTGGTCATAAAAGCACTATTAACTATAATATGTGAAGCATTTGTAGAATTCATAATTGTTATATTTACTTTATCAACACCAAATTCATCACCCCATGTAATATTAAATTGGCTATATGTTGTATAGGAATATTTTAGTGGTGTTATATTTGACGGCATGGCCCACACAGGAGGACAATCAACTGGAGATTCAGTCAGCCATCCATTTAAAGTCTTGTAAGCATATTTATCAAAAACATCAAATGCATTTGAATCAATCATAGGCATGAAAACAGGACAGCTATCGTGCCCCCAATAATTTCCTTCGTTATTGTACCAAAGGGTTATTGCAGAAGTAGAATTTACTCCTAAAGTGTTATTATAAATGTTATTATGATATACAGTCGTATTAGTGCCATTAATATAAATTCCTTCATTAAAGCCATTAATAGTACAATTTTGTATTGTATTATTGTCTGAATAATCTATAAGAACTCCTGATCCGCTTGAACTGCCTGTAATGTTATATCCATTACAATCAAGAACAATATTGCTTACATTTATTATCAGACCGTCTCCAGGACAGCTGGTCAGATTCAGGTTTCCAGACATTGTATATGATTCGTTAAGGGTGTCTCCACAATTACATGTTATTGCTCCACCACAGTTTGCAGCATAAACAACATTTCCAAAAATAGATATCATTAAAACAAATATGACAAAAAATAGCCATGGTTTTAAGTTGTCCTTTTTCAAGACAAACACCTATAAATAAGAATATAACAAAGCCGTCTTATAAAATTTTGTATAAACCCAAAGCATTTATTTAAAACCACATATTTTATTTAAATGAAAAAACAGCTGTTATCAATCTTAAAAAGTGACCTAGCAAGAAGCAGTAGTATTATTCTTATTGCTACTATAAGCTCTAATTTAATACTTTTCTTGGCTAACTTGTATATTTCCAAAGAAATAGGGCCTGAAAGCTTTGGTGTTTTTAAAACAGTTCTTTATTTTTTCTCGTTTTTTTCTTTAGTAGTTGATCTAGGTATCAACTTTACTTTAACAAAATATATAGCTGAATTTGGTAGTAAGAAAAAGGGGCAAATTGGCTATATGATAAAATGGTTTTTAAAAATTAAATTCTTCAGTTACTTGAGTTTAGCAGTATTATTTTTGATATTTAGAGAAGAAATAGCGGTTTTATTTTTAAAAAATGCTTCATTAAGCTATTTAATTATTCCGGGTATCTTATTAACGGTTTTTACAATTTTTACAAGTTTTGAAGTTATTATGCTGGGTTTTCAAAGGTTTAAATTTTTTGCAATGTCACAATTTTTAAATTTAACAACCTCAGCCATTTTAGGAATTTTAATGCTTCCTTTTGGAATTTTTTATACAATTCTTGGTTGGAGTTTTGGACCTTTAATTGGAAATGTTTTTAATATTAAATTCTTTTTTAATAAAAAAATAATCAGAAAAACCAAAGAATTTGATGTAAAAAGTATATTTTTGAAATTTAGCATTCCCATGCTTTTAACTAATATAATTGTTGGTTTAACAACTTTAACAGTTCCTTTATTAAGTTTATTTTTTTCTGCATTATCTGTTGGTTATTTTTCCTTTGCCTTTATTTTTTATTTTGCAATGCTGTTGATACCCAATTCAATGTCAGCTGTTTTATTTCCTAAAGTTTCAGAACTAAATGGCTTAAAAAGACATTTTGATGCTAAAAATCTTTTAAAGAAGGCTTTTACTCTGTATAGTTTTATAGTTTTGATTGGAATTATTTTTGTAATCTTATTTTCAAGACAATTTATAACGTTTATTTCAGAAGAATATTTACCAAGTTTACTTATGTTTAAAGTATTAGTTATTTTGGGTTTATTTTTTGGTTACAATATAATTTATACAAACTATCTTAAAGGTCTTGGTAAAATTAAAAAATTTGCATTATTAATCCTAGTTCAAAATATTTTATTGCTTGCTATCAGCTTTACATTGCTAAGTGTTTTTTGATTATAACTTTTTATATTTGTGTTTCCAACTCTTTTTAGTTGAGTGGTCTAATGAAACTTGTATTGAAAAAGTATTGGTGGATTTTTGTGCTGTTAATCATATTTCTATTTTCTTATCATATAAGGTCTGTAACAATAGTTCCTGATAGATTGTTATCTTTTGATCCTATTTTTCAATATAGATTTACCAAATATTTTGCTGATTGGGGTCACTTACCGGTTTGGGATGAACTAACATATTATGTTGGCAGAGAAATTACTGTTATTGGAAATGCACCTCTTATGTTTTATTTAACTAACGTAATTTATTGGCTACAACCTTTTGGTTGGAGTTTATTAACAACTTGTGCTTATGCCTCTGCTTTCTATGGAGCTTTGATAATAATTCCAGCTTTTTTGTTAGGAAGAGAATTATCCAACGAATATGGTGGATTATTTTCTGCTGTCCTAATCGGAACCGCACCTCAAATTCTGATAAGAACATTTGGAAGTTCTTACGATAGTGACCAACTAGTTTTATTATTTTTGTTACTAACTTTGTATCTTATAGTCTATATGTTTAAAAGAAAAACAGTATCGAGCTTCTGTTTAGCAACAATTGGATTTACAGCTTTTATGTTAACATGGAATAAATTTTCTTATTCTTTTTTAATAGGTGGAATATCTTTAGTAACTTATTTTATTTTAGGATTATTGCCAAAATGGAAAAAAGAAGCCCCGAAATTGAAATTTTATGAAAAATTTAGATTATCAATAAAAAATATTAAAGCTGGCATAATTTTGCTAATATGTTTGTCTTTTTGTCTAGTAGTAATAGGGTTTATAACTGGTGGTGATTTTATTGGTTCTATTCTTGGTATATTTAGTTTTGCATTACAGGCAGAAGCTAAAATAGTAAACATATCTATAGCCGAACTACAGCCATTTAATATTTTTAATATTCAAGGTTGGGTTTTAGCAATGGGCAGATTTGTTATAGGTGAGGGTATTATGGATTCTTTTATTTTAATTGCTTTTATTTCCTTAATTTTATTTGGTTTATTAATGTCTTATAGAAAAAAGTTAGTTGATGCTTCTTTTCTTTTAACAATGTTTTTAATTGGAATTTATACAACTTTTAGAGGAGTGAGATTTACAGAATTTACATCAGCTATGTTTATAATTTTGGTTGGTGTTGGTTTTGGATATTTTGTAAAATATTCTGAAAGAGATAAAGTTTTAAAATCATTTGCTATAGGTTTAGGAATTTTAATCTCAATAATTGCACTTAGTTTAGGTTCACAGGTTGGACAAAATCTTGGACCTGATATAAACCCGAATTGGGATAATGCTTGGGATTTTTTAAGAACTAAAACACCTGAACTTTCAATGGTTGGAACTTGGTGGGATCCTGGACATATGATTGCTGGAACAGCTGAAAGAAGGAATATGGCAGATGGTGCACATTGTGGTGATCCTTGTCTTATGGGTATAAATGATAGAATAACTGATGCAGGAAAAATAATGGCAACAAAAGACGAGAATGAATCTATAAGACTAATAAAGAAATATCAAGGAAATTCTCCAAAAGCATATTGGATAGCTTCTGATGATTTGATAGGAAAATTTAGATGGTGTCAATATTTTGGAACTGGTTGTGATGGTGTATCAGATCCAAGCTGTCCTTTATATATGCAAATACCTGAAAGTTCTAGATCTTTTGATAATGCTGGAAATATAATTCTTAGAAATTATGATATGGGACAACAAACAAAAATTGTTGTTTTTAGTGGCCAGTTACCAATACCTATATTTATTCAAGGGATAAATGCTGCCTTATTTGATGAAATAATAGTTTATAATAATACAGAAGCTATCGCCATTAAATTTACTGAAGAAGAAATAAATTCCCTTTTAACGGGCCTTAGACCTTTAGAAAAACAATTAAATATCAGATTTACAAACCAAACAGTACAAATGACTGTATGGATACCCAGACATTTTTCTTATTTAGTAATAATACCGGCAAACCTAAGAAATGCTGTATTTACAAAAATGTTCATGTTAGAAGGTCGAGAATTAAATCATTTCAAACAAGTTTTTAGAAATGAGCAAGTAAAAATTTATGAAGTAATATTTTAATTATTATTTATCTTATCTATATAGTATAAAGGTGCAACATGAAAGTATCTGAGGCTGTTAAATGGCATGATAGAAGAGCAAAAAAATGGGAGAAATTAAGAATTGGAAAATATAGTATAGAAAAACAAGAAATTTGCATAAAGACTTTAAAAACAAAGAAGGGTGAACATATTCTAGATGTTGGTTGTGGAACTGGATTTTTTGCTCGTAATGTTGCTAAAAATGGAGCAAAAGTTGTTGCTTTAGATATGTCTGAAAATATGCTAAAAGTAGCTAAAGAAATTGCTAGAAAAGAAAACTTAAAGATTAAATTTGTTAAAGGTAATGCAGAGAAATTACCATTTAAAAATTCAAGTTTTGATAAGCTAATAGCAGTTGATTTAATACAGCATCTTAATGAGCCAAAAGAATTCATAAAAGAAGCGAGTAGAGTTGTGAAAAAAGGTGGTAAAATTGTATTAGCTTGGCCACATTCTAAAAGCCTTTATAGAATGAAATATTATTTTGAAAAATTAATTTTGCAGAGAAATTTACCGTTCACAGCATGGTTGCCTGTTTCGCTTGTTGAAAGATGGTTAAAAAATGTTAGTTTCGATACTAAAACAATTCTAACGTCTTTAAACATAACAGCTATTATAGTTGGTGAAAAATTGTGAAAATTGGTGTATTGTTTCCAGCTTATAATGAAGAGAAAAATATACAAGGTATTATAAAAGAGTCTAAGAAATATTTTAAGAATTCTATTATTGTTGTTGTAGATGATGGTTCCACTGATAAAACAGCTAAAATAGCTAAAAATTCTGGAGCAATTGTTATTAAACATACTAAAAACAAAGGGAAGGGAGAAGCAATAAAAACTGGACTTAAATATTTTCTTAAAAAACCAATAAAATTCATAATAATTGCTGATGCAGATAGACAATACTCTATTAAAGATTCAAAAAAAATCTTAAAGGGTTTGAATAGTGCTGATTTTGTTATGGGTTATAGAAATTTTTCTAAAATACCATTTAGACACAAGCTTGGTAATATCGTCTGGAGAAATACATTTAACTTATTATTTGGAGTTAATTTAAAAGATACAAATTGTGGTTTAATAGGAATATCGAAGGATATCATTGATAAAATAGAAATTGGTGGCGGTTACATTATTGAAAATTGTATGTTAGCATCAATAATTGAAAACAAAATAAAATTTGCTCAAGTTCCTGTTTCAGTTACTTATAAAAAGAAATCTGGAATTAAAAGGGGAGTTAAAATTGTTTGGGGAGTGTTATATTTTATAATAACCAGAGGTATAAATCACAAGATTAAAAAAATATTTAGGTAATTTGATGCATTTGTTAATTGCTTTAGATGGTGCTGATCCAAAACTAGCAAGAAAATATTTTAAAAGAATGGAAAAAATCGGAAAGATAAAAAATATGAAAACTTATTTAAACACTGGTCCTTCATTTGGTTCTGCTCTTACTGGTCTTCCTCCAAAAAAACATAAACTTGAAGTTTTTGGTATTGATAGCAACTTAACCACTATAAAAGGAGATTTAATATGGGACAAGATTGGTTCTAGCATTGGGATTGCAAATGTTCCAATTTTATGGCCTCCAATAAAAATTAGAGGTTGGATGATTTGTGGAATGCTGTCACCCTCAGAAAAAGTTTATACTTATCCTGCTAAATTAACAGAAGAATTGAATAAAATTGGTTATGAAATTTGGATAAAGGAATATCCAAAAGGAAAATCAGGTTTTTCTAATATTTTAAATTATCTTTTTAAATCTTATTTGTTTTTTGTTCTTAACCACCCACATGAAGCACTTAAAAGGCTTAATAAAAAAAATATAAAAGTTGTTGTGGATACAATGAAAGGAAAACAAACCAGTGCCGCAACCCCACTTATAGATAATGTATGGTGGGATAATGAATGGAAAAGAGTTATAAAAAATAGAACAAAAGGTTTCACTTATCTTTTGAATAATTATCCTGTTGATATTGCAATATTATGCTATAAAGCTTTGGATTGTATACAACATAGATTGTTTCATAAACCCAAAAAAATAGAAGAGTGGTATGAAATACAGGAAAAAGAAATAGAAAAACTTCTAAATGGGCTTAAAAAGAAACCCAAAACAATAACAATTTTTTCTGATCATGGTTTTAAAGGAGCTAAACGTGGTTACATAACTGGTGACCATAAATCTCCTGGTTTACTTATTTCTAATGTAAAAAACAATATTAACAAAATAGAAGATATTTACAATTTTATTTTAAATTTAGAAAATAAATGAAGGGGTTAATTTTTCGATACGGTTTATACAATTTAAAATATTCTATTATGCAATTATCTAATATCAAAAATATGTGATTTTATGGAAATTGAAATAGTTAGTGACATGGGTTTGCCTTACCGTGGAGGAGCAGAAGTTTATATCTTGAATTTAGGAAAAAATCTAAAAAAATTAAAAAATAATGTTCACTGGGTTTATTCAAAAATGCCAAATACGAGTAGTAACGAAATAATCGAAGGTATAGAATGTCATAGAGTATTAGTTCCGTTCGTAAAAAACTCCATTATATCAAGAAAATTTTTTAGTTTAACAATGTTTCCTAAAGTTTTGAAAGTGGCAAAAAAAGCTGATGTTATTCAATTTAATGGTTTTGTCAGTGGAACAACTGGTTGGCTTGCTGGTAAGTTGTCAGGAAAGCCTTACTTACTCACAGTTTATGAGTTTTTTAGAAATTTATGGGAAATTTATCCTATTACTAGAATAGGAAAATTAATTTATCCAAAAGTAGAAGAGTACATAGCAAAATCACCTTATCCTCTTTTCTTGGTTATTTCCAATTATACAAAAAGAACATTAATTGAGATGGGTGTTCCTAAAAGTATAATAAAAGTTATATATTTAGGAGTAGAGCACGAGCTATTTCATAAAGGTTATAAACCAGTTTTAAAGAAAAGGTTCAATCTAAAAAACAAAAAAGTTATAGGTTGGTGTGGAAGAATAGCATTAAGTTACTCAAAAAATTTAGATTGTTTGTTGAAAGCTCAGAAAATAATAAAAAAGGAAATTAAAAATTCTGTCTTAATTTTTGATGGACCAGAATTTGATGCGCTTCTACCTAAAATTAAAAAGTTGGATCTAAAATTAAATAGGGATATTATTTACAATGGTTATTCCCCAAGAAACGAACTTCCATATTTTTATGCTTCATGTGATGTTTATGCCTTACCATCTCTTTCTGAAGGTTTTGGTTTAGCTGTAGCAGAAGCTCAAGCATGTACAACTCCTGTTGTTTGTTTTAATAGAGGATCGCTACCAGAAGTCGTAAACGATAAAAAAACAGGAATTATAGTTAAAGAAACCTCTCCAGAAGCTTTTGCAGAAGGAATTATTAAGCTATTGACTAATGATAAATTAAGAAAAAGGTTAAGTAAAAACTGTCCAAAATGGATAAAACAATTCAATTGGGAAAAATGTACTAAAGAACATATAGAAGCTTATGAAAAATTAATTAGGTCTTGGTAATTTTATTAGACCAAAATTTAATTACCTTATCTAACCCTTCATCTAATGATATTGTATGTTTCCATCCTAACTTTCTTCTTATTTTTGTTGAATCTAAAACAAGATATGGCTGGTCTGAAGCTAAAGGTCTATAAGGATAAGCTGGAGGATAAGAACCTAAAACAATTTTATCTCTATCAAAACCTATTTTTTCTGCAATTTTAAGAGCCAAAATACTGTTTCTTGTCGCAACTCCAGTAGAAGCATTAAACACTTCTCCTTTTGCTTCAGGGCTTTCCATAACTTTGATGTAAGCTTCCACATGATCATCAATATACATATAATCTCTTATAGAACTAGGGGCTCCTACATAAATTTTGTTTCCCTTTAACATTTCAGTTACTAGATATTCAATAATAAACCCTGTTGAGTGTTTTCTTCCATATGTATTAACACACCTCATTATTGTTGCATTCAAATTAAAGGTGTTTATCATCATTCTTATATACATGTCCATTGCGGCCTTACTAACAGAGTAAGGACTAGAAGGTTTTAATGGTATGCCCTCGGTAAATGGTTTATTTTCTGGTTGAATACCATAAACTTCTGCTGTACTCGCAACAATCAGTCTCCTTTTTTCAAAGTCTGGAAGTTTTAACATAGTATGTGCTATATTCAATGAACCTATATAATTAGCCATTTGGAACTCAAAAGGTAATTCAAATGATAACCTAACAGGACTCAACGCAGCCAAATGTATTACATAATCTGGATTTATAGTTCTTAAAGTATTGAGAAGTGCATTGTAATCAGTTATATCACATGTAAATAATTTTACACCTTTTAAATCATCTTTTAGTCTCCTAAAATCTCTACCAACTACATATTTTACAATCCCATAAACATCATAACCTCTTTCTAAAAGTTTTCTTGTCATATGGCTGCCAATAAAACCTGTTATACCTGTTATCAAAACTTTTTTTTGCATTTAATCAACAAACCCCATTAATTTTAATTCTTCTTCTGCTTTTATTATATCTTTTATAGTATTGACTGTTGACCATCTTTCATTTGAGCTTAATTTATGTGCTTTAATTAATCCTTTTTCAGCAAGTAATGGAAATGTTTTTCTTTCTATAGAGCCTTTTTTTGGTAAATAATCTTTTATTTTTTTATTGAATACGTATACTCCAGCACTTACAAATTTATCAGTAATAATTGGTTTTTCTCTGAACCCGATTATACTATCTTCCCAAAGTTCTACTATACCAAATGGTGACTTTAATGGTGATATAGCAATTGTTGCAAATGAATTGTTTTTTAAATGTGAACTTACTAATTTATCCAAATCTAAATTGGTTAACTCATCACCATTCATGGCAATAAAATTTTCATCATCAACATATCTTTCAATAGCAAGTCTAAAACCTTCTCCAGTTTCTCCTTCTATAGAATGTTCACTAAATTTTACATTTAATCCAAAAGAATTATTTTTCTTTATATAATCAATAATAACATCTTTCTTATAAGATACCCCAAAAACTATGTTCTCTATTCCATGATTCTTTAACCAGTTTATAACCCAATATATTATAGGCTTCCCACAAACTTCAACCATAACTTTTGGTCTATCCTCTGTCATTTGAGACATTCTAAACCCTCTGCCACCAACCAATAAAATTGCTGTTTTTATTTTGTTTTGCATAAGTATTACCACAATAATTTATTATAATAATTCTTTATATACTTTAAATGTATTATCAGCACAATTTTCCCATGTAAATTTTTTAACATGATCTAATCCAATATAAAGCTGCTATACATTTATTTCTCATATAATTAAAATCTGTACAAAACTTTAAAAACTTATATGATTTATATTACTTAACAGTTATAAAAAATTTAGAATATTGAGAATGATTAAATCACTTCAAAAATAACATTGTTTTCGTTTTGATATACTGTTTCGAAATGTTCGTTATCTTTTATCGTATCTAAAAAGTTATAAGTGAATACTCCCATAAGGTTGCTTTCTGGTATTGCAAATTTTTCATACAAAACCCCTCTCCATATTAAGATATACGAAACATTGTATTTTTTCATTATTTCATAAATATAAGTAGCATTTGAAGTTGACATTACTTCTGGTAACTCTTTTATTAGCCATACATTATTCCTTTCAGCATAGTATTTCAGACTTCCACCGTATGTAGTTAAAATTATTGAATCTTTGTTTGTATTCTTTTTTAGCCATTCCATTGCTTGAATATAGTCGTCTGGATATCTTTGAGAAGAAGATGTTCTGGTTGCTATAGTTATGCTTGTGTAAAATGATAATACAAGGATTGTCAATACAGTAATTATCAAATATTTGTGTTTTTCTTTTAGTTTGAAAGCGAAAAAACCAGCCAATAATGATAAATGGGGAAATATTGTAAAGATGTTTCTTGGCTCAGCTATTCCTAATTCTAAAAAGTAGTATATGTAGTAAAGTATTAAGAACAGTGCAGATAATATTAAAGATAATAAAAGCTCTTTTGTTGTTTCTTTGTAAATCAAAATCCAAGACAAACTGAATATACCTAATACAAACACAATTGTACCTATGTTGGAAGCATAATCCATATAACTCAATAATGGAATAGATAACATTATTCCAGTCACTTCCTCCCAAGCACCAGCAGTGACTGCTTCAGGTGCCTCAAAAAACAAATTTAGAAAATGTATGTAAGGGTAGTTATAAAGCATTATGTTTCTTATTAAAAACAGTGAGCATAATGACAATGAAACAAGTAGTGTTAACATGATCATTTTGATTATTTTTATATTTCTTTTTTTATAATACATTATAAATTCGAATATTATAAAACCTGCAATTAAGAAAAGACCAGTCTGTTTGGTAAAGAAAGATAAAGATAATATGGTGCCAGTTAAAATAGATTTCTTGTATGTATTTTGGTTAAGAATCATATAAGTCGCTAGTATTGAAAAAAAAGCTATTGGTACTTCTACATAAGCTATAAACATGAAGTGGGAAAACAAACTCATGCTTAAAAGTAAGAAAGCTGAAATTATTCCATACCAAATGTTAATCCTTTTTCCTGTTAAATATACTAAAAATACTGCTAGCATTCCGAATATAACTGTCACTATTTTTGCTATGCTTAAAGACTGACCAAATGTAATGAAGAAAGGTGCATAAAATACTGGAACAAGTGGGGAAACTGAGAACGGTTTTCCAGTATTGTCTGATGCTGGATATTTGAACTCTGAAAAATATTTTCCCATTAAGAAATATTGACCTTCGTCCTCTCCAAGCATTCTCGTCTGAGAAGCCAAGTACATATAGTAGATTCCTAATATTATTAAGAATAAAACAAAAATAATCTCTATTTTTTTCATAAAATCACAAACAAGAACAGTTTTTACATTGTTTGGGTTGTTTGTTGCTTCTGGCCATTGCCCTGAAGTTCTGGGCTTTCTCGTTATTCCACATATCTTTGAAGTGTTCTTCAAATATGTTACCGTAAAAATAAGTCTTGTCTATCAAAGTTGTACAACATGGGGTGATTAAACCATTCCACCTGATATAAACCTGGTTCCAAGGAGCAAAGCAATTCTTTCTGATGTTAGTATAATCATTCATATTATAGAGTTTGAGTTCTATTCCAAATTTTTTAGCCTTTTTTATTGATTCATCAATATATTTCTGAAAATAATTTCTATTTCCTCTAAGAGAATGTTCTTTTGTTGACCAACCAACATCAAATTTTAATTCTATATCTTGAAATCTAACTTCTTTTATTCCAAGTTTATAAGCAAGATTTATAAGTTCTGGGAGTTCAATGGCATTTTCTTTCAAGCAAACAGATTGAAGTATGATTTCTAATTCACTCTTTCTTTTTTTTACTTGTTCTACCAAGTTTTGTATCTTGCTCATAGTTGATTCGTAATGCAAACCTTCTCTTATTTTTTCTAATGTTTTTTTGGTTGCTGCATCGACTGACAAGAATATTCTGTTTAGATTATGTGTAATTAAACCGTCTATTGTGTTGTCTGTTAAAAGCGTAGAATTGGTTACAACGAATTTCCATATGTTCCTATTATCTAGATATTCAATCATATCCACGAAATTTTTGTGATACAAAGGTTCGCCTATGCCAATGAAACCGTGGAAGTGCCAGAAAGGAAATTCGTTGTCCATGACTTTTACCCACTCGTTAAAATCTATGTCACCCTGTTTTCTATAATTTATGGCAGATCTTACGCACATTTTGCATTTCAGATTGCAGTTTCCACTGGGTTCAGACATGACCGTGGCTGGCCATGACTTGCAGATCAAAGGTTTGGTCTTGCATTCATAATAATTATGAATAAGATTCTTCAGACCACTAAAACCTGCTCTTGAAAGTGCTTTTGTCGCATATTCAATCATTTTTCGGCCACCATTTTTATTAGGTTTTTTATATTTATAACCATCTTTTTTGTGTTAATAATAATTTAACTTGCCAGAATCTTAATTTAAATATTGAATGTTCTGTTGTATTGTTTGGCGGTCTTTTTTTAGTCAGCCAATAATGATCCTTACATATTTTGGTCTGTTTATATAATTCTGTGTCAGGATATACTTGTGTCAACGAAATGCCAATTTCATCTGGGCATATTTCCTTAATGATTTTTTTGGATTCGTTGATTGTTTCCGAAGTTTCACCTGGATTTCCTACCATGAAATATGCATTGATTTTCAATCCTATTTCTTTGCATGTTTTACAAGCATAAATTATTTGTTGAACGGTCTGTTTTTTATTAATATTATCTAAAATTTTTTGGGAACCTGACTCAATACCAAAAGCGACAAAATAACAACCAGCTTTTTTCAACCATTTTGCTAGTTCTGGTTCATTGGCTAATGACTGTACTCTCGATTGTATCCAGAAATGTATTTTCAACTTTCTTTTTATGATTTCCTTGCATGTTTGTATAGCTCTTTTTTTATTGATTGTGAAATTATCGTCTACAATCCTGAAGTGTTTTATTTTATATTTCTTATTTACTAGTTCTATTTCATCAACAATGTTTTTTGGACTTCTGAACCTCCATTTATGCCCCCAAAAACTTGATGACGAGCAATATATACAAGCAAATGGACAGCCTCTAGAAGTCACTAAGTCGTAATTTGGAATAAGTCTTCCATTATATTCCCATTTATATTTTTTTATATCCAAGTCTTTGTAGCTTGGAAATGGTAGTGAATCCAAATTTTTTATTAGTTCCCTAAAACCATTAAAAATTATATTTTTTCCTTTTTTATAAGCTACTCCTTTAACATTTTCTGGTGTTTCTGTTATTAATTTGTAGAATGTCAGTTCTCCTTCTCCAATCACCACATAGTCTACTGGATAGTTCTCTAGCACCTGTTTATACATTGCCGAAGCGTGGTGTGCTCCTAGAACAATTTTAATGTTTGGATCAATTTCTTTCAATAATTTTGCTATATCAAATGCAAAATGTCTATTGTCTGTGAAGCAAGATATACCTACTATATTTGGTTTGTCTTTTTGAAAATTTTTAATTAATTCTTTTTTGCTTGTTATCTCTAAATCTATGACTTTTGAATTTACACCTTTGCTCAATAAATATGATTGTATATAGCAAAGGCCAACTGGTGCTGAAATACTGTCTTTTCTTTTAGTTCCTTTTTTTGGTGCAATTAAATAAATCATTTAATCACTTTCAATTCGAAATATAATTCATCACATGGTAACAACGTAGCAAAGAACCTTTGATATATTTTAGGAAAATGATTTATTAAAGGGTTTAAAGCATTCAAAAAATTTGTCTTTGAATTATTACTCATTATTAATCGTCTCTTTAATATTTTAAACTCTACATTATTTGCCATATGATGAAATTTATCTTTCTTTTCATAAAGCTCAAAAGAACAATAATTAAAAAATCTTTCATGATCTATATCGAAGGCCTGAAAAGAAGCCCAAAAAGGCAATCTAATTTTTATTATACCGTTGGGTTTTGTTATTCTATGAAGTTCTTTCATTAATTCTTCAAAATTTCTTATATGCTCTAATGTATGATTAGCTATAACCATATCAAAATAATTATTTTTAATTTTCTTTTTATTACGTTTTAATGGAGTCTTTTCCAAATCCCAAACAACATCTGTTTGAGGTGTTTTGAATTTGTCTAAACCGATTACTTTATCGCCTTTTTTTCCTTTATATTTATTTGTTCCACAACCCAAGTCAAGGATTTTCATTAAAACACCTTTATTCAATCATCTCTCGGCCACCAAAAATATTCCAAATGAAAAAGGTCCTAACCAAGAATTTCTTATGCCTCTTACTTTGACTTTAAAACCTTTTAATTTGAAAAATTCTTTTAATTCTGATCTTGAGAAGTGTGAGATGTGTGGCCCGTGGCCATGATCTTGATATTTATGTGGGTCTTGAAAATAGTAGAGGCCGTTTGGACAGGACAAAATTATATAATTTGACAGGTTTACAATTTTATTAAGTATTTTATATGGTTTTTTGGAATGTTCTATACAGTCCAAACATAAAATACAATCAAAAAAATCATTTATTTTAAAATCTTCCCATGCAGTTTGAATTACTTTAGTATGGGGCCTCTCTCTAAAGAATTTTGCGAATCTTTTGTCTGGCTCTATAACCGTGAAATTTATTGGTAGTGAATTTGTAGATTTTTTTCTCAATTTTATTAAACTGTCAATTTCACTATCGGGATGACAACCTAATACAAGCATTTTATTACCTCTTGCAAACGATTTGACAATTTTATTTAATCTTTTATGATAATCTCTCTCATGTACATTTTTTACATCACATTTTTTTGAAAGAGAATTCATATCATTAATATTTTCTAAAGGTTGTCCAAGAAGTCTACAAAAATTTTTGCCATTAAAAAACCTACAACCCCAACACTTTTTTTTTCTCATAAAATCATGCTCCTTAATATTCCAATCAAAAAAGCAATTCTTGAAAATATAATACTTAATTCTCTTTCAACTATATTTTCATGTATTTTCTGTCCAAAACTGATAGCTAAATATTTTTTTCTTATTTTTGTTAACAATTTGCCATATAAATAACCATTTTTAACTTCTCTCCAAAAACCTTTAAATCTTTTTCTATGAACAACAGGAGCTATAGGCAGTTCTTTACCAATATATCCTTTTTTGTAGAGTCTCGTAAATAATTCTGTATCTTCGGCTATTGGATAACTTTCATCAAGCCTGTTTTGTTTTAAAACCTTTGAATAACAAGCTAAATTTGAAAAATTCCAAGCAGTAGGAATAACTTCTATACCTTTTATAATTGTTTTAGAGCCATTTTTCTTTACAGCTTTTACCATATCTTTAATCCAATTTCTACTTAAGGGTAAAGCATCAGATTCAGTAATAATTATTATTTTACCTTTGGCTTTTTTAATTGCTTCATTCCATGCTTGCGGTATTCCTTTTTTAGTTGAATATACAAACTCCCAATCTTTAAATGTTTGTTTTTTTAATTTTTCTTTTAACATTGAAAACTCTGATTCATTTTTTGCTATGGAAACTATGGAAACTTTTGGCATAATATCACATAAAACCTTTAATAATATTTATCATTACTTTAAATGTACCTTTCAAACCTTTATATTTGTAAAGATTATACATATGAAAAACAATTATATCAGGCCTTTTGGTTAGCATTTTGTTATACCATAATTTATTTGCTAAATTAAGATTTTCTTGAACTTGCTTATGATTATAACCTGGTAAATCAACTACACAGTTTAAATTCCCACAAAAATATTTCCAATTTTTTATAGCCAAATATCCGTTTTTTAAACACCAATCATACATTTTTGTTCCGGGAAATGGGACACAAACAGAAAACTGTAATGTATCCGATGGTAAATCTATAGCAAACTTTATAGTATCTAAATCGCTTTCTTTTGAAGAACCTTTCATACCTAAAACCCAACAAATATGAGATCTTAATTTAAGTTTTCTGCATGATTCTACAAATTCTTTTATCTCTTTTCTTGTTATTGGTTTACCACCCATTTCTTTTAAAACTTTATCATCTGCAGATTCTGCTCCTATGGTAATGCCTGTACAACCAGCTTTTTTCATTAATTTTAAAAGTTTAAAGCTAACTTTGGCATCTGCCATACAATTCCAATTTATTTTAAGTTTACGTCTAATTACTTCTTTACATATATTTGCAACGTGTTTTTCATTAATAGTGAAATTATCATCATCAAAATAGAGTTCATCTGGTTTATATTTTTTCCATAAATATTCCATCTCATCAACAACATCTTTAGGATTACGCATTCTATAACTTGGTTTTTGATAATAGACGGGAACTGTGCAAAAATTACAACCCCATGGACATCCTCTACTAGAAATCATTACAACATTAAAACCATGTAGTTTTGGATCATTGTATCTTTCCATAGGTAAAGAATCTCTTTCAGGCCAAGGTAATTTATCAAGATTTTGTATAAGTGGTCTTGAAATAAATTTACGGCCTTTTTTAGCAACGCCTTTAGGTAATTTTCTAATTTCTCCATTCAAATATCTAACTAAATATAAAATGCTATATTCACACTCTCCTACAATAACAAAATCATAACCTGCTTTAAGACATTCTTTATATGTTGGTGTTGCATGATAACCAGATGCTGCTATAATAAGTTTAGGATTTATTTTTTTTAACATCTCCATAGTTTTTAAATCATATTCAAAAGATGAAGCAGTTGTTTCCCATATTAATATATCTGGCATGATTTTCCTAAAACGTTTAATAAATTGTTTTCTAGATAATTCTTCTGCTGTAGCATCTATTATATATGCATCAAATTCATTCTTCTTTAAAACAGCAGTTGCATAAGCTAATCTAACAGGAAATGGATAATAATTAGCAGCGCCTTTAGGTAATTCAATATCCCACCTACATCTTAACCATGGTCCAGGTGGATTAGCCAATAATATTTTCATATAAAAACTATAGATAATTAAAATTTATATTGGTAATTACTACAACTTAAATAAAAATACCTCTTATAATTCCTAAGCACCAAGCTATATTTCTAACTACAAAAATCCCTAAAAACATAAAAAAATCAATAAGTGTTTTACTTAATTTTATAGCATGAAAAATATATGTAATTAAAAGAACTGTAAAGAGTATTGTTGGCATTACAAAAAATGTATTGTTTAAAAATCCAAGCAACAAACCAATAACACCAAAATAAATTAACAATATTTGTAGTGCCATATAAGATTTTGATATTTCATCGCCAAACGCTCTTTTTAGATGTCCTTTTTTAAAATAAAGAATAGGAGTAAATCTACCATATTTAAATTGTTGTTTAAAATAATCCTTCCATGTGGTTCTATGATAATGATAAACCACTGCTTTAGGAACAAAAAGCATTTTTCCAATTTTTGTTATCCTGTAACCCCAGTCAGTTTCTTGAGCAACATCTAAGTCTTTATCAAAATGAATTTTTTTTGCATAGTTTGTTCTTATACAAAGAGATATTGTTGGTAACCTTCTTACATGTCTAGGAAGACTTAAAAATCGGTATTTTAATTCTCGTCCTAACAATTGCTGAAGCTTGTTAGAACTACGTGTACTTTCTACCATGCCTCCAGTAGCTATTATTTCTTCTGATTTAAATGCATTAATTAAATGTTTTAGCCAATTTTTATCTACAACACAATCAGCATCTGTAAGAGCAACAAAATCTGTTTTGCATTTTTTTATCATATAGTTATGTCCAACTGCAATGTTTCCTTTAACTCTTTCTAATCTTATTTTTTTACCATATTTTTTCAAGATTTCCCATGTTCCATCGGTGGAATAAGCATCTGTAACATAAACTTTTTTGTTTTTATAATTAAGCTTAAGAATTGAGTCTATACATTTTTTAATTGTTTTAGCAGAATTCTTTACAGTTACTAAAACCGTTACAGAAGGCTCTTTGAAAGGCATAAATATCTATTTTTAAATTTATATTTATAAATATAAGATGTTGATAACATGAAAGCTGTATTTTTAAACCCTCCATTCAAACAGTTTTATAACCGAGTTGTAAGATGGCAAGCTGTAACAAACCAAGGAGCTCTACATCCTCCCATATGGTTGTTGTATGCTGCTACTATAGCTAAGGAAAATGGTCATAAAATTAAATTTATAGATGCTATAGCAGAAAATTTGAGTTTTGAAGATACTGTAAAAAAAATTGTTGATGCAGATGTTATCATAATGGAATCTGCCACATCTTCTTTTAATAGTGATATTAGATTTGCAAATTTTGTTAAAGAACAAAAACCTGATGTAAAAATAGCCATAATGGGGCCACATGTAACTGCACTACCAAAAGAATCAATGAAAGATCCTATTGATGCTATAATATGTGGTGAAGCTGATCTAACAGTTAAAGAGTATGTTGATAATCTTAACAAAAAAAATAAATCAAAAATTCTAGGTTTAGTTTGGAGAAATAATGGTAAAATAATTCAAAATCATCCTAGACCACTTATAAAAGATTTAGACCAACTACCAATTCCTGATAGGAGCATGTTACCGTTGAATAAATATAGAGATTCCATGTTTCCAACACCGTTCTCATTTTATTATACAATGAGAGGCTGCGCTTACAGGTGTATTTATTGTCATTGGGTTCATACCATCTATAATAAAAAATTGAGATTAAGAAAACCTGAACCAGCTGTAAAAGAGATTCTAGATGATTTAGATAGGTTCAAACTAAAATGTTTTTATATAAATGATGAATGTTTTACCACAATTAAAAGTCATGCAATGAAAGTATGTGAGTTATTGGGAGATCCAGGTATAAGGTGGGGTTGTTACTTTAGATCAGACAATATTGATGAAGAATTATGTAAAAAATTGTCTGATGCTGGATGTGAAATAATGAGAACATCCCCAGAAGTTGGAACTGACAAAGCTTTGAAAATAATTAACAAAGGCGGCACAGCTTCAATGGAAAAGGATAGAAAAGCCTTTAAAATGTTAAAGGATTATGGTTTTGAAATCTATGCTTCTTTTATACTTGGACACCCCGGTGAAACAAAAAAAACAATGAGAAAAACGGTTGAGCATGCAATAGAATTGGAACCCGATACTGCCCAGTTTGCAATATTACAACCATTACCTGGAACTCCATTCTATGATTTTCTTAAAAAGAATGGTTATTTACTTACAGAAAATTTTGATGAATATTTAGATGAGGGTGGAATTACAAAACCTGTCTTTGAATATCCTTGGCTTTCAAGACAAGATTTAATAGACGGTTGGCATTATTGTTGGAGAAAATTTTATTTAAGACCAAAGTTTATATTGAGAACAACATGGAGACTCTTAAAAAAACCAAAATTTATACCAGCCACAATACAAGCTTATTTGAATATGAGAAAAACAAGTCTAAGTAAAAGGGTTAGTTGGTGACTGAATGACTAAAGTTTTATTAATAGAACCACCATCGCCAAAAGAAGCAAAAAGTCTAAGAGTTTTAGGTAGTATAGGCTCTACCAAAACTGAGATGATTTGGCCTCCTTATGATCATATGCTCATAGGCGGATTACTAAGAAAAAATGATATCTATGACTTTAAGATAATTGATGCACAGAACTTAGAGATAACTTTTCCAAAACTTAAAAAAATAATTAAGAAAGAAAGTCCTGAAATAGTTGTTTTTACAATAACTAATCATAGTTTAATAAATGACTTATTAACAGCAAAAGTGGCAAAAGAAATATCTAAAAATATTGTTACAGTTGCAGTTGGTTTATCTATAAGAGCGATAAGAGACTTAGACAACGTTTTGAAAAAATACAGTTATCTAGACATAATTGTTTATAATGAAGCCGAATTGCCTGTATTGAATCTTATAAAATCTAATTATAATCCAAAAAATATCAGAGGTATTTATTATAAGAAAAAAGGAAAGGTTATAAAAAATAAACCACAACCACCAGAAGATTATAATGCACTTGGTATACCAGCACAAGATAAGATTCCTTTACAAATATACAAAGATCCCCTAATGAAAAGGACACCCTTCACTTTAGTTTGTTGTTCAAGAGGTTGTGTTGGTTCTTGTAAATATTGTTCTTCGTTTCCATTTCAGAGACCTGTAAGATATAGGTCTATTGAGAATGTTTTAGAAGAATTAAAATTGATACAAAGATTAGGTGTAAAAGAAATTAAATTTTTTGACTGTTGTTTTACAAACGATTTGAATTGGGTTGAAAAATTCTTAAAAATAATGATAAGGAAAAATTTTGATTTTAGTTGGATTTGTGATGTAAGAGCTGACAGAATACCTACTAAAATTTTGAAATTAATGAAAAGGGCGGGTTGCCACACAATTTGTATGGGTGGAGATAGTGCAAGCCAAAAAGTATTAAACAGTTTTGATAAAAGACAAACAGTAAAACAAGTTGAAGACGCTGTGAAAAGAATTAAAAGAGAAGGTTTCAGACTTCTTTTATATTTTACTTTTGGTCATCCTGCAGAAACAAAAGAAACAATGAGAAAAACTATAAATTGGGCAAAAAAACTTAATCCTAATCTTGCTACTTTTGGTATAATGACACCAGTTTATGGAACAGAATTTTATGATTTCTTAGAAAAAAACGGATTTCTTGACCAAGATGCCAAACGAGAAGATTATGATACTATTAAACCACCAGTTTTTAACTATCCGTGGCTATCATCAAAAGAGATTTATGAAATGTCTGTTAAAGGTTATAGGGAATTTTATTTGAGACCAAGTTTTATTATAAAAAGATTTATCACTACACCATCTCTAAGATATGATTTTAATAATTTTAAACAATTCCTAAAAAGATATGTTCTAGGTTGATATTTTAGGTTCTCTTTTGTATTTTACATATATTTTTGTTCGTTTTTTATGTTTACTAGAATATGCACTAATTATTGATACAAAGTAAATTGAACCCCAATAAAAAGATGCAATGATATCTTTAATTGAATACCTGCATATATTAGACAAAAAATAACCGAATATTGAAAAATAAAATTTAAGAAAATTAATTTTTCTTTTTTTGGCTAATCTCATCAATGCTACCGTAGTTCTTCTTTTTTGTAAAAATAATCTTTTAGCATCTTTTGGCACTCCAATAGGATAATAAGGTATGTCAGCAACAACAAGTTTATAGCCTTTTTTAAGAATAATATAACCAAATTCTATATCATCAGCCATAATGTTTGGATCAATTTTGGGTATTAGTTTTTTTCTAAAAGAATTACATATTAAAAGTAAATCACTATCGCCTTCAATCACAGGATTTTTTTCTATATACCAATCATACACAAGTCTTTGAATGAAAATTTCTCCTCTTGATATTAAACTTTTTCTTTTTTCAGACTCTAAAGAATCAACAACCCTAAAACTTAATCCTCCGATTCTTTCATCTTCATAAATTTTTACTAGATCATAGAATGCTCTTTTAGGGTTTCCTATTCTTATGTCTGCATCATTTTTAACTATTATCTCACCTTTAGCTTTTTTTATTAAATCGTTTTCAGCAGCAGATGTTCCTCTTCTCTTAGAAGAAAAATCTATTTTTATTTTTTTGTATTTTTTTGCAAACTTTTTAGCTATTTCAAAGGTTTTATCTTCATGAGTATCTACACCAACTAGAATTTCAAGATTTGGATATTTGATTTTATTAACTAAATAATCTAATGCGTTTCCTATTGTTTCCTCTTCTTTATATGCTGGAACTATTACTGAAATTTTAGGATACTTCATTTTATATTTAATTAAAAATAAAAATATAAAAATTCATCCTATACGGTTTACAGTATTTTTATTAATATACCAATACCCAATGATATTACTGTTATAGCAACTAAAATACCCAATAATTTTGTTGGGAACTTATGAGTTGCATAAGCAGCTGGAAAAGTTGCTAACAAAGCACCAATTATTAATGGTATAGCTATTGCCCAATTTATAGAATTTATTCCATTCAAATACCAATAGCCCAAAAAACCAAAAACACAAACCAACCCTTCTAATAAAGTTGTTGTTCCTACAGATTTTTTCGGATCACGACCAGACCATGAAAGACAACTTGTTAAGATAGGTCCAAAACCACCACCTGATATTGCTTTATTAAAACCAATTAAAGCACCTATAAATGGTAATCTTTTATTATGTTTTTTTTCTGAGATTTTTTTGTTGTTTCTATTTTTCCAATGTCTTATTAACATGAAAATACCAAGAACTAAAACCAACAACCCTATATAAAAATTTATAAAAAACTTATCTAGTTTTATATATGCAAATAAAGCAAATATTGTTCCTAAAATAGCAAAGGGACCAACTAAAAGAACGGCTTTTTTATCCACGTTTCCAAAATTATGATGGAATATGCCACCTATTGTTCCTGTTAGAACTTCTGAAAGTAATATCATTGGAATTATTTCTGGTAATGCAAACTCTATTAGCAAAAATAAAGGAGTTAAAATAGTTCCATAACCACCACCTAAGAAAGAGTCTATAAATTCCATTATTAAACCTGCGAAAAATGCTAATAAAATTATTTCAAGCATTTTTCTCACATATAACCTAAACTACGAAGCCTTCTCATGACTTGTTCCTTTTCCTTATCCTGACTTCTACCAGATCTTTCTTCTACATCTGTTATTTTTAATTCTTCTAATATATCATCTATAGTACTGGCTGATGAATCAACAGGCACTGTGCATGGTTCACAACCTAATGAACGAAATCTTTTATTTTCCCATCCAAATTTCTTTTTTACATAATCAGAACGATATAGTGGATTGAAAGGAATCTTATTCTTTTTCATATATCTCCAGATATCTAATTCAGTCCAATGTAAAATAGGATGGACTCTTACATGTGAACAGTTTGGTCCAAAATCTGTTTGAAATAAATTAAATAATTCTATTGGTTGTTCAGAAACAAAAGGAGCATCACCTTCTTTCAATTCTTCTTCTGTTTTTTCTCTGACAAAATGCCAGATGCCGTCTTTATCCCTAGGAGAAAAATATCTCTCCATATTACGGATATAATGCTCATCTCTTCTTATCGACATTATAAGGGCATCAAATTTGTATTTTTTTAAAATCAATTTCAATGCTTCTGTTTTCAAAGCAGTACAACAATTAAAATGCCCATCTGTATCAGGTGATACACCTCTCTTTAGTGCTTTTTCGTTTTTACCAACTATTAATTTTAATTTCCATTTTTTAGCAATTTTATCTCTGAACTCATATATTTCAGGTAATTTACATCCAGTATCTAAATGTATAACTGGAAACGGAACTTTTCCAAAAAATGCAGTTTTAATCAAGTGTAGCATAGTTGTAGAATCTTTACCTGTGGACCACATTACAGCAGGATTTTTATAATTTGCTTTTGCCCATCTTATTATGTAAATACTGTCATCAATCAATTTTTTTAAGTCAACTTCTGTTTTTCTCATTTTATCACCTAAATATACCCAAGTGTTTTTAATCTTTTTCTTATTAGCTTAATTTCTTTATCAGTTAAATTTCCATTTTTATCAAAATCACAACTAGAAACAATATTTCTCATCACAAAAACTATAAAATCTGTAACACTTGAAAATCCTGTATTTTTTATCATAGTTGAAACATTGTTATATAATTTTCTAGGTATTTTTATAGTCGTTTTTTTTGTTTTTAATACCCTGTTTTTCATGTCTTCAGATTCAATTAATGAAAGGATGGGAATTCCTTTGAATTTTTTTTGTGTCGAATAAACAGTTATAATCATATCGACTTTCTTTGGATCATGTTTATGTCTCTCAAAATCTTTTGGGGTCATTTCTAATTCAACATTCATCTTTTTTCCATGAATATCCTCTATCAAATAATCTGGGAATGAATTTTTTCTTTTTTTTATAATTTTTCTAAAACCAAATTTATCCAAATTGTCCTCAAACCACTCTGCAAATTGTTCTTCTGATTTAAAGGGTATATTTGCTTCAAAAGCATCTATTAAGTCATGGAAAAATTCTTCATAAGATAAATCTCTGCTAGCTGCTAAAATTTTTAGTTTCTTTCTAAGAACTTCTGATAGTTGTATCGTAGTTTTCATATAATTATATAAAACTATATATTTATATAATTTATGCTTAATATAAGAAATCGCTATCAAAATAAATCTCTTTAGGTAATAATTTAGGAAATCTATAACCGAAAAATCTAGTAATTATATTTCCTATTCTCAAAAAAAAGAATTTCGGTCCAAAAATACTTTTTAAATCATTATCATATTTCTTAAAATTAGGAAAATTTCTTAAAAGAATATTACATGCTATTAACCCCCAAATTACGCCTCCGCTAGATGTGGGTTTAGTTAATCCTATAGTATCACCACAAAGAGCCACTCTTCCTGATTCTGCTTTAACTAAACCTTCAGGTATTATATGAGAATAAATTTTTTGAGGTTTAATTCTCTTTGACTTACAAAACTTATCAAATTTGTTTTTTGCTATATTCAAATCTTCTAAAACTCCATACTCAACTTTCAAACCTCTTGGTATTATCCAAGCGAAGCCGTTTTTGGAAGGAAAGACATTAACAAAATTTGATTTATCTTTCTTCTTCTTATAGGTATAAATTCCTAGCTTACATTTTGGTTCTTTTATAGCAACAGATTTTCTTACAATTGAATTAAAACCATCACAACCTATCAAATAGTCAAATTCATAAATCTTATCAGCAAGTACTTGTGGTTTCTTATTTCTAACAAAATAAACTTTTTTTACTTCATTATTAATAAGAACATTAGCTTTGTTTTCTTCTGCAAGTTTTGAAACATATTGATCTAATAGTTTTCTATTTATAACAAGCATTTGTGGATGGAATTTTAGTTTAACTTTTTTCTTTGGAAATTTAATTATTGCTTCATCAATAAAATTTTCTATAATATTTTCATTTTTTGGTATGAAATCCCAGATTCTCTCAGAAATTAAACCTGAACAAGATTTTTCTCCTATGGTTTTATTTTTTTCAAAAACAGTGACTTCATGTTTATTAGAAAGTTTCCAAGCTAGAAAAGCTCCATTAATACTGCAACCAATTATACCAATTTTCATGGAATCATTTAAATTAATATATTTAACGGTATATGTATTTTTATGAACTATAAAAAATTAATAACCATACCAATAGTTCTATTAGTCTTATCATTAGTATATTTATTTTGGCTACTTTCAACAACTGGGTTGAGTCTTGATATTGACCTAAAAGGTGGTACACAAATAGTTGCTGAATCTTCAATTTCTGTAAATCAACTGGAATTAGAAGATGTTTTAGGAGCTTATGATGCTTCTGTAAGAACTGCAAAAACTATAACCGGTTATTCTGTTTTTATTGAGTTCGATGCCAATATAGAACCTAATGATGTTTTAGAAATTTTAAAGGAAAATAATTATATTTTTGAAAATTATTCTGTACAAACAGTTGGCCCGGCCTTAGGAGCAGCATTTTTTGAACAGGCAATAGTAGCATTAATTTTTGCCTTCTTATTTATGGCTGGAGTAGTATTTGTAATTTTCAGAAAACCAGTGCTTAGCTTTCGTGTTATTGTTTCTGCTTTTGCAGATATTATTGAAACTCTAGTGTTTTCACAAATAATAGGAATAAAACTTTCCTTAGCAACTTTCGCAGCTCTTTTACTTCTTATAGGATATTCTGTAGATGATGATATTTTATTGACTGCAAGAACAACTAGAGGAAGTGGAGAAATATCTGAAAGGATGAAAAGAGCTAGAAAAACTGCTTTTACTACTATTGGTGCAACAGCAGTAGCATTAATACCATTATTTATAATAACATCATCAAGCATAATAATCGAAATAGCTTCTATTCTGTTAATTGGCCTAGCGTTTGATCTCATTAACACGTGGTTGTTAAATGCTCCTATTTTAAGATGGTATGTAGAAAAGGAGATAAAATGAAATTAAAATTTAATTTATTAAAGGAATGGAGAATTATACTAGTAATAGTACTTGTTATTCTTTCAATAGTCTTAATTATACCTTCGTCTCAAAAAGGTGTTGTTGTAAGAACTATAGATTCTGATTCTCCATTAACAGGAAAATTACAAATAGGAGAAATATTAACATGGGCAAATGAAAAAGAAATAAACTCTCCTGAAGATTTTTATGAATTTGAAAATTTTACTGGAGTATTTAGATTCATACATTCTGGAAAACTTGATCTAGCTTATATTGAAAATGAGAGTTTAGGAATTAGTGTTGTTAAAAAATCAGCATCAAATCTTGAGTTTGGTTTAGATATAGTTGGAGGAACAAGAGTATTACTAAAACCGAAAGAAAATGTTACTGATGCTGTTATGCAACAAGCAATAGCAACTTTAGAAACTAGAATAAATATTTTTGGATTAAGAGAAGCTAAATTCCAGTCTGTTAAAGATGTTACAGGTGTTAATTACATACAAATAGAAATGGCTGGAGGTTCAAAAGAGGAAATAGAAAATCTTTTAGAAAAACAAGGTAAATTTGAAGGTAAGGTAGAAAGAATAATATTTTTAAAAAATAATACTGATTCTTTTAAATTGGATGGAAAAACACATTCTGTAAAATTAGATAATGATACTGTCATAATCAATAATAATATATCATTAAAAGCAAATCAAACATCTAAAATTGATGATATTGATGTTCAAGTTTTTAATTTAACTGATGGAAATGTTGTTTTAATGCTTACTGCTTTTACAGGAATGGACATACAGTCTGTTTGTTTACAAGACCAACCCGGAGTATGTATTTCAAGGATTATAAAAAGTGGAAATGGTTGGGAGTTTAATTTTCAAGTTTTCATTTCTCAAGAAAGTGCAGAAAGATTTGCAAAAATAACAAAAGATATGAAAATAATCACAGATCCTAATACTGGATCTAAATATTTAGATGGTAGAATTTATTTGTACTTAGATGATAAAGAAATAACATCACTAACAATATCAGCTGACTTACAAGGTAAAGTACTTACAACACCAGCAATCACGGGTTTTAGATTATCAAGAGGAGAAGCTTTAAAAGAGCAGTTAATGTTAAAAAGTATTTTACAATCTGGTTCTTTGCCTGTTAGCTTAGAAATAATAAGAACTGATCAAATATCACCTGTTCTAGGTGGAGAGTTTTTAAGAGATGCTATGTTTGCAGTTATTATAGCATCTGCAGCTGTTGCTTTTGTTATTTATTTCAGGTACAGAAGTTTTAAGATATTGATACCAAACATGCTGTTTAGTTTTTTTGAATTGATATTAACTTTAGGTGCAGCCTCATTAATAAGATGGACGATTGACTTGTCTTCAATAGCTGGAATAATTGCTGCAATAGGAAGTGGAACCAACGATCAAATAATGATAATAGATGAGATATTAATTGGTGGTGGGGAAGATGAAAAGAAAATTTATACTCTAAAACAAAGAATTAAAAGGTCTTTCTTTATAATATTTGGTTCTGCTGCAACTGTGATAGCAGGTGTTTTGCCCATGATGTTCATAGGTGTTGGTGTTATGAAAGGTTTTGCTGTAACAACAACTTTAGGAGTTTTAATTGGTATTGTGATAACAAGGCCTGCGTTTGCAAGAATTGCTGAAAAAATATTGGAAAAAGAAGAAAAAGTTTAATTACTACTGATGGTTGTAAAATAAAAATTTCTTATCATTGTTCTTTATTTTTTTATGTTGTGGATATTGATTTCTTTATTAATCGGAATAATATTTGGTGTAGTAGCAGGATTATTACCAGGTTTACATCCTAACAACACGATACCAATAATTCTTGGAATGTCTTTTTTATTTGGTCCTTTACCAACAGCAATTATTTTAGTTTCTTCAGGTGTTATCAATTCTTTTATTAATTTTATTCCTTCAATTTTGCTTGGTGCTCCAGAAGAATCAACTGTATTAGGGGTTTTGCCTGGGCACAAACTATTGTTAGAAGGCAGGGGATTCGAAGCAGTTAAACTATGTGTTGTGGGGAGTTTGGGTGGTGTTTTATTTGCTGTTTTAACATTACCTTTATTTATTTTTCTAATTCCAAGTTTATATGAAATAATAAGGCCTCATGTTCATTGGTTGTTAATTGGAGTAATAGGTTATCTGATACTTGAAGAAAAAGGAAAAAATAAACTTTTAGCATTAGGAGTTTTTGTTTTATCTGGAATTTTAGGTTTAATTGTTTTAAACGACTTTGGTGATTTTGCTTTATTTCCTTTATTAACAGGTTTATTTGGTATGCCAATGATTTTGATTTCAATGTTTCAAAAAACAAAACTTCCTGATAAATTTACATTTGACGAAGAAAAAATTGAAAGAAAGGGTCTTTTATCATGTATAGGAGTTGGAAGTTTGGCTGGAATAATTGCTGGTTTATTACCTGGATTAGGTGCAACCCAATCAACAATTCTAACTCAACAGGTTTTTAGAAGAGAAAGGAGCGGTAGAGAATTTTTAATATCAATTGGAGCAATAACAACTTGCGATATTGTCTATTCTATATTGGCTTTGTGGTTAATTCATAATCCTAGATCAGGAATTGCTATTGGTGTTAGCAAATTATTAGAAGTTGGTTTTCAAGAAACTTTGATTTTTATTGCAATTATTCTAATTTCAGCTGCTGTATCAACGATTCTAACATTGAAAATGACTAAAATATCATTAAAGTTTTTGAAAAAAGTTGATTATCAAAAATTATGTTTATATACTTCTATTTTTCTTTTTGTTTTAACTGTTATTTTTTCTGGGTTAATAGGAATTTTAATTTTAATAATTTCAATAGCAGTTGGTTTAATCCCTAATTACTTGAATATAAGAAGAACTTATGGTATGGGTTGTTTGATTGTTCCATGTATTTTATTTTTTGCTGGTATTACTATTTTGTAAAGTATGTTTCCTAGGGTTATTTTCATATACTGCACATGATATAAGCGAATGACTAATCTATCATTGAATTTTTTCTAGGTTATATAGATATAAGATGGAAATTTTTCTCCTTATTTATCTTTCCATTTATGATAATCACTTTTCCGCTACAATAAACCAATGTGCGTTAAGTTCTATAAGATGTTTAAATTCTTTTATTTTAAAACAAGAAAATATTTTTTTAGCTTCTTTTTCAGTAAAAAAATGATGAGGTATACCTTTCTCTTTACCTCTTAATTGAACATAAGTGTTTTTTTCTATTCTTTTACCTTTACCAAATTTAGTATTTTCGACAGAAGCTACGTTAATTATTGCAATACCCTTTTTCTTTAAAACCCTCTTTATTTCATTAACAGTCTCTTTTATATCTTTCAATTTGTCATGATGGATGACATTAATACTAATAACAGCATCAAAGTGTTCATTTGGAAAAGGCAATTCTGTCATGTCATGTTCAATTAATACATAGTTTTTTATTTTTTCTTTCTCTAACCATTTTTGAGCTACCATTAGAGCTTCAGATGAAATATCCATTCCAACCATTGAAAACCCTTTCTTCCCTAAATAAACCATATGCCTTCCAGAACCACAACCTAAATCCAGAATTTTTCTAAACTTTTTCTTCTTAAGTAAAGGAACAAGTTTTTTAATCTGTGAATTTGGCTTTTTCCAAATAAAATGACCCTTTTTAAACAGTTTTCCCCATTTAGCACCTTTATACCAATTACTCCAATTAGGTTTTTTGTTCATCTCTTCTCACTTCTTAAAATTTACTATTGGAAACTTAAAAACTCAAATGTATACCGGTATTTTCCCTAGGTTATTTTCATATCTGGTATGGAAAATGACGGTTTTTCATGTGGTTATATTGAAATATGTATGGGAAAAGTGCACCAGCAATTTTAGTGATATTAGGAATATTCTCTTAAAGCATCTAAATCTTGAACTAGATATTGAAAATAAAAAACTTCAATAATGGTACCTTCTATGTTATTTTTTCTCATGTATTCATATAAAACATTTTTTCCTTTTTCTTCAGTAAATAGCATATCACACCTTTCTTGACCTTCAGCGCCCCATTCGATAGTTTTAGATACGTCTCCTATTCCAACAATACCATGACAAGTTCCATTTGTATAAAAAAGAGAAACTATCCAATATAATGGTTTTCTTTGAGTATCATATCTTAAAATAGGTTCATCTGCAATTATAGACTCACTTTTAGTTGCTATATTTTTTGCTTCTCCTGAAGTTAGTTGTGTTTGTGTCGTTATGGGATAAATGTCATATAATTTTGTTATTTTTTTAATTTGGTCTTCTGTAAGAACTTTATTATAGAAAGCATGAGTATTCTCATCAAAGAATTCTGCAACAAAATATGTTACTTGTTCAGTATTAACATTTACTTTAATTAACCAACCATTTAGTGGAACCGCACCATGAGGAGCAACTTCATAAAAAAATACTGTAATTAAGATGATTGCAATTAAAAATATTATTATAATCCCAATAATCCAATAAATCTTCTTCATACATCTAATTTACAATTCTTGGTTTATAAAATGTCATATATATGTTTCCCTAGGTTATTTTCATATCTGGTATGGAAAATGACGGTTTTTCCATAGGTTATGTTGAAATATGTATAGGAAAGTTATTATTTTCTGAACTTATCATAAAATAATTAAAGAATAAATTAGCAGGACTAAGATAATTCTTATAACTATTGGGTTAAAGATTAAAATTGCAAATATTAAACTTATAAACAAACTTCTGTTTTTGGTTATTTTGTCAATTTGCTTATTCCTATAATTTGTATAAATTATTGAGATAGAACAAGCCATTGGATAATAAAAAATAGATTCTATTAAAAATGATAAAACTGTAATTGGTATAGATAGGTAAATATTTGTTGGTACTGGTAAAACTAAAACACCTTGAGTTTTTTGCGCAGATAGATATATTTGCTGAGCTAATAATGTTAAACCAAACCAAATATATGGTATTGCAATCATTATCAAAATTTTTTTCAAATTTGGCTTGAGGAATTGTTTTAAATTCATGTTTTTACACCAACCCATTCACATTGATTATTTATACAAGAATATCCTTCCCTAAAAGATTGTGTTTTGCAATCTAAATCATCTATACAATAAGTTGTTTTTTCACATTCATTTTGTCCACAAACACATCTATACAAAATCTGAG